>ERZ808242.87-NODE-87-length-71386-cov-21.184506_pt1 | contig 71386 bp, 47 predicted proteins | sample MGYA00521244_ERZ808242 | MGnify/ENA primary metagenome ERZ808242 (study PRJEB31516, sample SAMN03275573) | gut metagenome | biome: mammalia-associated habitat; material: feces | host: Papio cynocephalus | place: Kenya | collected 2012-07-27 ... | reverse complement strand
CACCTACTAATCACCTACTAATCACCTACTAATCACCTACTAATCACCTACTCTTACTATACGGAAGTAAGGGTGTTGTAAACGAATTGTAAAACAAAAGAGATATGAGATATTGCACTGTTCTTTTGTCGTTGTTCCTTACCGTCGGTATGCAGGCGGCTGACCTGACACTGGCTGCGGGCGATGTGGAACTGACTTTCACCAAGGTGGCTGAGGGCTACCAAACCAACCTGACCTACAACGGCACCGACCTGCCGTTTATCGAGGCAGGCAAACCCGCCTATCTGGAGGTGCAGGGCAAGCCTGTGGCGGGCTATTACTCCACGGTGAGCGAAAACCAAGGAACGTTCACGTGTGTGGCAGACCTGAGGTCGGGGCGCGGTTCTCAGTTCCGCGTAACCGATACCTACACTTCGCCCGCCGCAGGGCAGATTTCGCTCCGGCGCGATGTGCAGGTGGTGAGCAAAAAGAGCGGCGACAACTATTTCCTATCGGCTTTCGGCATAGAGACCACCGACAATAAGAAGTTCACCGACAACGACTACTTGGTGCCCGGTGTGTTGTACAAGGGCTATTTCGATGCGGCATGCAATACGCCGACGTACTTGCCGCAGGACGGCGATGTATGGTTTCTGTACAGGGACGACCGTACGCCGCTGCCGTTTGTGATGTCGCGCAGCAAGCAAACCGGTACAACCATCACATTGGCGCATCAGGATTCGGAGTGCCGTACTGTAGTGGCGGATGCCAACGGGGATTCCTACAACGCCGGTTATCAGTTCGGCGCCTGCGGTCTGTGGCGTGATACCGCCAACCGCGTTACGTACCAAGAGGTGCTTTACCCCGGTACTACAAAATCGACCAAGTCGGGCAAGGGCAACCGTTTTCACCCTGTGGATACGGGTGTAAAGCACAGTTATTCGGTTTTTGTGAGCGTGTCTCATACCGACACTTACGGCGAGGCGGCAAAGCAATCATGGAATACGGTGTTTGACCTCTACAATCCGAAGATATACAATGTGGATTTGCAGGCTTGTTACCAAGGGCTTATAGAGAGTCTGCTGACCTACTATGTGCCGAGCCGCGCAGACGGCGGTACATACGACAAGCCGGGTTGGCCGTTTGAGGTGAGCCTGACGGATTTCAAGCCGAAAGGTATTGATTATCAGATGGGTTTTGTGGGTATGCAGGTGTCGTCGGGCTACTACCTGTACCGCTACGGCATAGAGAACAAGCAGAGCGACACGCGCCACAAGGGGGAAGCGGTGCTGGATTTCTGGGCGGACGACTGCCTGTCGCCTATCGGTATGCCGAGTACGTGGTATGACCCGAACGGGAACGGTGGCAATGGCGGCTGGCGCAACTATGAGAGTATATTGCGTATTATGACAGGCGGTATGGAAGGGCTGCTGAGCGCATGGTGCTATGGCACGAAGAACGGCGAGAAACACGACAACTGGATTGCTTCGTGCAAGAAATTCGGGGACTGGCTGCTCAGTGTGCAAAACGACAACGGCAGTCTGGCGTTCAGTTGGAACCGCAACAAGATACAAAACAACCGGCACCCTGTGAAATTGTCAAACGGGCTGACGACCACCTCGGCACTACGCTACCTGGTGGAACTGTATATCGCCACGGGCGATGAGCGATACAAAGAGGCGGCACTGAAAGCAGGCGATTATTGCTACCTGTTCGTACATAAGAAATACCACTACTGCGCTTGCGTGGTGGATAATCCGCAGGTGATAGACAGCGAGTCGGGTTATATGGCGATGGTGGGCTTTTTGTCGCTGTACGATTTGACCAAAGACAAGAAATGGCTGGACGCAGCGGAGCAGGCGGCAACCTATACGGAGACATGGGTGTATAGTTTCGAGATACCCGTGGAGGACGACCGCACCGAGGACAATCCTATTTTCCCGCGCGACCGCAGTATCGTGGGGCAGCATTTGATAGCCATAGGACACTCGGCTGCCGACCTGGGTTTTGCATGGACCTCGTTTGCCTACTATCGTCTGTATCTGCTTACCGGGAATGAGCATTACCTGAAAGCAGCGCGTATGTCGGCGCACAACAGCAAACAGTCGATGAACTGGGACGAGAGTCTCTATCCCGGGCAGCCGAAGGGCTTGCAGTTGGAGGCCTTCCAAGTGATGATACCGCGCCGTGTAGGCGGTGTGGCTACGACACTCAACTGGAACTATGCCGGACACCTCGACCCGATGTTCCGCTTCAAAGACGCTTTCGGCACACCCGATATGGAGGAGGTGGAGAAAATGAGTTGGGAGAAGCGTCAGGAGTTGGCGGCACGCTACTCGCTCTATCAGTCGTCGGATTACGGGCAGACGATACTTGCCAACGAAGATGTGCGCACCGATATGGAAGTTGCTTACCCCAATCCTATCGATTCGGGCAGCAGCCTGCATATAGAGATGCCCGATGTGGCATATACGCTGAGTATATACACTATGGCAGGCGAGTTAGCCTACCGGTGTGATAAAGAAGGCTGCGCTGATGTGAAGATGGGCTTTCCGAGCGGGGTTTACACTATGGTGATACGCCACGACGGGGGTGAAAGTACGCAACGTGTGATTGTCAAATAATCAAAACTAATACTATGAAACAACTGAAAAAGATAACCGCACTGCTTTTTGCGTGGTGTCTGTCGTGTGCTGCCGTGCTGGCACAAGAGGTGCGCGGTACGGTGGTGGACAGCGAGGGCGAACCGCTGATAGGCGTGAGTGTGGTTGAGAAAGGTACGTCCAACGGTACGATTACCGACTTGGACGGCACATTTGTGCTGCATCTGCAGTCCACCGACACCAAGAAAGCCAAGTTGCATTTTTCGTATGTGGGCTATCAGTCCCGCGAATTGCCGGCAGACAGCCGTGAGTTGACACGTGTACAGTTGACGGCAGACAACCAACTGCTGGACGAGGTGGTGGTAGTAGGCTACGGTCAGAAACGCAAGGGCGGTATAGCATCGGCGGTAACAACGGTGCAAGCCGAAGATATTGCCCGCTCCACCAGTACCACCACTTCCGGTGCGCTGGTGGGCAAAATGGCCGGCATCACCTCGCGCCAGAGCAGTGGTGTGCCCGGTGCTGCAGCCAGCATACAAGTACGTAACCTGGGTACACCGCTGTATGTCATTGACGGCGTGATAAAAGACGAGGACGCATTCAACAACCTTGACATCAGCGATATAGACAATATCTCGGTGCTGAAAGACGGTGCTGCGGCTATCTATGGTGTGAAAGCGGCGAACGGTGTCGTACTTGTTACCACCAAGAAAGGCAAGGTCAACCAGAAGATGGAGGTGAACTTCAATGCCTATATGGGCTGGCAGCAATGGACGGAATATCCGGAGTTGCTCTCGGCTTATGACTGGGTGTATGCCAACTATATGCGCGATGTGAACAGCGGTACATTGGCTGTTACCACGGAGCAGGCGCGTGCCGAGTTGGAGAAATGGAAGACAGGTTATTACAACCCCGAGACTGGCGAGGACTATCGCGGCTACGACTGGTACCACAACTATGTGCGTTCCGCCGCTCCGCAGTACTACGCCAACGCCAACCTGTCGGGCGGCACGGAGAAGATGACATACTATGCCTCGTTGAGCCACGTGGGACAGGAGGCGGTGTTTAAGGATTACAGTTTTGACCGCACCAACCTGCAGACCAATGTGGATGTGAATATCACCGACCATCTCAAGTTCGGTACCCGGATCTCCGGTAAGATAGACAATACCATCAATCCCGGTCTGCCCGGAAACGACGACTACGCTGCCCGCAAAATGTCGGTGATCGGAATGCTGCCTATCTATCGCCCGTATGCCAATGATAACGAGCAGTATATCAACTATATCGCCGGCTATGACGGTGCACACAACCCCGCTTCGTACACCATAGACAATGCGGGTGAGTATCACAAACGCAACACATCTTTCCAGACCAATTTCACACTGGACTGGCAGATACCGCTGCAAGGCTTGTCGGCACGGGCAATGTTCTCGTATTACTACAACGGGCAGGATATCAACAATCTGGAAAAGGAATGGAAAGAATACACGTACGACCCTGTAAACAAAACCTACCAAGTGGCGTATGACAAGACCGATACATGGATGGAGCGCACCCGCGCCAAAACGAATGATATCACGGGGCAGGCACTCGTAAGTTATGACAACACATTCTCCGGACACCATGTGTCGGCTACCGTAGGTTTCGAGTTCTACAAACGTATGTACAACTCGCTCTACAATGCGCAGAACCCGGTTGAAAATCCATATATTGACCTGATTACCACCAGCAAAAACAATACAGTTGAGGAGCAGACCTACACACAGACTACTGCGAGCGGTATCTTCCGCGCAGGCTATGACTACCGTGGACGCTACATCATCGATTTTGCCGGCAGGTATGATGGCAGTTGGAAATTCGCCAAAGGCAAACGCTGGGGTTTCTTCCCCTCGGTGAGCGGCGCATGGCGTATGTCGGAGGAGACATGGTGGCAAGACGGAAGCATCAATGACTATTGGAGCAATTTCAAGATACGTGCTTCTTATGGTCAGTTGGGTGATGACAACGTCGGTTCGCTCTATCCGGACTTTGCGTATCTGGACGGATATACCTATAATTCGGGTAGTTATTTCACTACCTCCGACCCGCTTTTGGGTAACACCAACAGTGCTCTCATCGGCACTATTTACAAGGGTACGCCCAACACCCAAATCTCGTGGATGACCACCTCGTTGACCGATGTGGGTATTGACCTCGGCTTTTTCAACAACCGTCTGACCGCGGAGTTCGACTTCTTCCTGCGTACACGAGATGGTATCGCAGCGCAGCCCGACAACCTTGTATTCCCACAAGAGTCGGGTCTCGTACCATTGGCAGAAAACCTCAACTCAGACAAACATATCGGTGGGGACGGTTTCATCAAATGGCAGGACAAAGCAGGCGATTTCAAGTATTACATCGGGGGCAACCTGACTATTTCGCGTCAGAAAAACGGTATCCGTGCAGGCGAGAAATTCGGCAATGCATGGGACAAGTACCGCAACAGCAAGTCCGACCGTTGGTCGAATGTGGAGAACAACCAGGTTTGGCAATGGGAGACCATAGGCGTTTTCCAGACCCAGGAGGAGATAGATAACTATCCCGTTATCATCGACGGTGCCAACAATACCACCCTCCAACCGGGCGACCTGATCTTCAAGGACGTGAACGGCGACGGCGTAATCGATGAATACGACAAACGCCCGCTCGGCTACTCGTCTGTTATGTATGCATGGTCTGATGCAACCGGTATCCGGCAGCCGATACTGAGTTTCGGTATCAACTTCGGATTCGAGTGGAAAGGCATTGACTTTGCCGTGGATTTCGCAGGGGCTTCGATGAATACATACGTGCCGGACTGGTATATGAAATGGGCTTGCAGCCGCGAGATGGCGGGCTATGCCTCTACCGCACTTGACAGTTGGCACCACGAGGACATCCTCGACCCCACTTCGCCGTGGGTAGCGGGTAAGTTCCCCGCCGTGAGTGCCAAACACCCGTCCGCACGCGGCGAAAACGATTTCTATACACGTGATGTGAACTATATCCGTCTGCGCAACCTCGTGCTCGGCTATACGTTCCCCAAACGCTGGACGGAGAAAGCCAAGATACAGAAGGCGAGAATCTATTTCGAGGGTACCAACCTCTTTTGCTTCGACTCGCTTGAGGACTACGGCGTTGACCCCGAGATTGCTTATGCCAATGGTATTGACTACCCGCAGAGCCGCGTCTTCACTGTCGGTTTTAACCTTGGATTCTAATAATGCGTAAGTAAAAAGATTACAACAATGAAAACAAGATATATTTTCCTATCGGTTTTTGTGGTGGCACTTGCGGCTTGCGACAACTGGCTTTCGCCGTCCGACTCCACTTCGCTGAGCGAGCAGCAGACCTATTCGTCGGTGGCTACGATCAACAGCGTGTCCGCCAATCTCTACAGCCGTTTGCGCTACGAGCAGTCGTTTACGCAGGACAACGAGACCTACGACCTCTGTTCGTGGGACGAGGCGATCAACAACTCCGCCTATTGGGCTAACATCGGCAACAAGAATGCAGACTATCGCCGGTACTACGACTATACCCTCGTCCGTGACCTTAACAAACATATCCATTGTTTGCAGACCGTAGTCGGTCCCGACGTCTCTGCCGACCACCAACGCTATTTCCTTGCCGAGGCGCGTTATATGCGTGCCTACACCTATTTCGTGCTGGTTTCGCGTATGGGCGGTGTGCCGCTGCTCACCGAGGTACAGGAATATACCACCGATACCAAATCGCTTGCCAAACCGCGTAACAAAGAGTACGAAATCTATGATTTCATTCTTGGCGAACTCGATGCTATTGCCACTGACCTGAACCTTGCTGCCGCAGGCACCACCACGCGTGCCACGATGGGTAGTGCATTGGCACTCAAGTGCCGTGCCGCCCTCTATGCGGGTACTATTGCTTACAACTATGACAAGAGTGTTGCCAAAGGTCTCGTACTCACCGGTTTGGAAACGGGTATCCCCCGCGAGAAAGCCGACGGCTATCTCAAGCAGTGTGTTGATGCCTGGCAGTCGCTCAAATCTATGGGTGTTTATTCACTGGCATCCGATTATGGCGATTTATTCCAAGCGAAGAACAACTCCGAGGTTATCTTCGAGATTGCCTACGATGGTACCAACTTTACCAACAATTTCACTTTCTGGACGGTCCCGCGCAGCCTGCGTCCCGATACCAAGAGCGGCAGTTGTGTCAATCCTGTTGCCAACCTGCTTGACTGCTATGAGATGGCGGCTACCCATACCTGCGAGCCGTTCAACCCCTACAATGGGGGGAACAAAGCCGAGACTCTTACGGGCGTAACCTCTTCCAACAACTCGTACCGCCTTTTCGACAGCCCAGAGGAGTTCTTTGCCGGTCGCGACCTGCGCCTTGCCGCCACGGTCATCTATCCGGGCACTTCTTTCCGCGGTGCGGCAGTCGATCTGCGTGCGGGGCTGGCTATACCCAACGGCAGCGGTTGGACATTCAAGATGGCACCTACTATGGAGGATGTGGACAACTCCACAACGCTCAATTACTATGATAATCAACCTATCACGGGTGCAGAAGGTCCGCATATAACGAGCAACTATGTCAGTCATTCGGGCTTGCTCCTGCGCAAGTATGTGGACGAGACAAGCGGTTCGGAGAACAACGGGAGCAGCAAAGTTCCTTACATTGTCTTCCGCTATGGCGAGGTGCTTCTCAACGCTGCCGAGGCGGCTTACTACCTCAACGAGGATGGTATCGCCGAGTACAACGGTCTCAATATGGCGGAGACAGCCCTTGCTTTGGTCAATGAGGTTCGTCATCGTGCAGGGGGCGATGCATTCTGCCTTACGGCTTCCGAGTTGGACCTCGACCGTATCAAGAACGAGCGCCGTGTAGAACTCGCCTTCGAAGACCATCGCTACAACGACCTCAAACGCTGGCGTACTGCCGACGAGGTATGGGAGTACAACACATCCAACGAGCAGGCAATGACCTACGGTCTGTGGCCATACCGCGTCTATGCGCCGGGCGACGAGCGCAACGGCAAATGGCTTTTCCGCCGTGTGCTACTTGAACATCGCGGTGCCCTCGGTATTGCCAATGACCCGATTAAGTTTGACAATACCATGTACTATGCCACCTATCCGAAAGACGACGGCAACCCGTACATCGTTACCAACCCCAACCACTAACAAGATAGGACAATGTGGAGATGTGAAAACAAAGCAAACAGGCGCGGGACATGACATGTTGTCCCGCAAGAAAGGTTTTGCCGGTTTTGTTTATTAATGGTTAATGCGTGGTGAATTATATGTTCCATAGAAAATAATTAACGTCTAATTACACGATAATTAACGTTCTTATAAATCTTACAACAATGAAAAAGTTAAATATATTATTCGCTTTTTGTTTGGCGTTATGCCTCTCCGCCTGCGAATACGACAACTACGATGGTCCCGAGTGCCGTTTTACGGGTCATGTTACTTATCAGGGCAAACCCTATGTCTTCGATGGCAACAAGTCTGTTCTCAAGGCGGTACAGAAAGGCTTCGGCAAAAACGACGGAGGCACACCCATCCGTATCAACGAGGATGGTACGTTTGCCCAACTCCTCTTTGCGGGCGACTATTACCTTACCCTCGACAACCGTCAGTATCCCTTCCGGTTCGTCGATTTCCATTCTCTCGGTGCCGGTCTTGGCTATGATACCATCCCTATGACCCTCACGGGCAATGCCGAGCGTGATTTCGAGGTTATCCCCTATTATCTCATCGACTCGGTCGGCTTCGATCCGCTCAATGCAGACTCCAAGGAACTGAAGGTGACGGTGCGTATCCGCCGCAACCCCGACGAGCGTCTCCCTGATACACTCCCGATGGTTACGCGTGCATACGTCTATGTCGGCACCAATCAGCATGTCAATTCCGCTACCACGCTTACCAAGGGCTCCCGCCCGCTCAAAGTAACGGACGAGGTTACGGTCAGTATGCGGGTCGATCTGTCCAAGTACCGCGATGCCACCTACTATGTCAACAACTACCGCGACTACCTCTATTTCCGCGTAGCCGTCGAGTTGGATGCCACATACATCGCTTCGGGCTACTACCTCCTCTCCGACCTCTACCGTGTCGATAACGTCCCCTACGTAACCAAATAAATTTATGGTTAAGTAATTATATGTTCCAAAGAAATTAACGTCTAATTATACGATAATTAACGTTCTTAGAATTTCCTTTATTTCTTTCATTTCTCTCGCACCGCGGTAGCGTGTGCGTAGAAACCACACACAAACGCAATAATGAAACGTTTCCTTTCCTTAACGATGCATCTCGTCTCGTTCTGCCTGTTCCTCGTGCTGTCAGGCTGTGCCAAGCAGCCGCAGGCACTCTACCAAAACCCGTTGTTCCCCCAATGCGGCCCCGACCCGTGGGCACTCTTCTACAACGGCAACTACTACTATATGCACACCACTCAGAACTGTCTCCGCCTGTGGGTAACGCCCGACATCACCGATGTCCGCAATGCCCCCTGCAAGACCATCTGGACACCCACTGACTCAACCAATATGTTCGACCTCTGGGCACCCGAGATACATCGTATCAACGGCAAATGGTATGTCTATTATGCAGCCGACGACGGCAACACCGACAACCACCAACTCTATGTCCTTGAGAACCCCAACGAAGACCCCTTCGAGGGCGAGTTCGTGATGAAAGGACGTATCTCCACCGACCCCGGCAACAACTGGGCTATCGATGGTTCCGTCTTCGAGAACAACGGCGAACTCTATATGGTCTGGTCGGGGTGGCAGACGCGCCGTGTCAGCACCGAGACCCAGTGTATCTATATCGCCCGTATGGAGAATCCGTGGACACTCGCGTCCGAGCGGGTCATCATCTCCCGTCCCGAACTCGAATGGGAACGCCATTGGGTCAACGAGAACGGTTTCACACCCTCATACACCATCTATGTCAACGAGGGCCCTCAGCCTCTTCCATCTCCCGATGGGCGGTATATCCATATCGCCTATTCGGCAAGCGGATGCTGGACACCCTACTATGCCCTCGGTCTGCTTACCGCCCGCACCGATGCCGACCTCCTCGACCCCGCTTCGTGGCAGAAGAGTCCTGAACCCGTCTTCCGACAGAAACCCGAAGCAGGGGTCTATGGTACGGGGCATAACAGTTTCTTCCCCTCGCCCGACGGCACCGAGTGGTATATCCTCTACCACGCACGTTCCCACGAAACCGACCCTGCAGGTATGGGCGACACCCGCACACCCCGTATGCAGCGTTTTATGTGGGGCGACGACGGTTTTCCCCGTTTCGGCGAACCGCTGCCTACCGATACCGCCCTGCCCAAACCATCAGGTACACCGTTTGTCAAACGTACCTACCACCCCGCAGGCAACAACATCTCTACCGCGTGGGGCGACCAAATCAACCCCGATGCTGTCCTCCCCGAGTACCCGCGTCCGCAACTCGTCCGCGACCGTTGGCAGAACCTCAACGGCTTGTGGCAGTATGCCATTCGCGAGGACTGCGACCCGCTGCCTCGCGTCTGGGACGGTGATATACTCGTACCTTTCTGCCTCGAGTCGTCTCTCTCCGGCGTAGGAAAGACCCTCCCCTACCGCCACGCACTCTGGTATCATCGTACCTTCACCGTCCCGTGCGATTGGCACGGTCAGAACATCGTCCTCCATTTTGGGGCGGTTGATTGGAAAACCGATGTCTATGTCAATGGTACGCTTGCCGGCTCTCATACAGGCGGTTATACGCCCTTCTCTATCGACATTACCCCCTACCTCAACGGCAAGGGTGAGCAGACCCTCGAACTGGCGGTTATCGACCCGTCCGACCGTGGCTACCAGCCGCGAGGCAAACAGGTGGCTGACCCCAATGGTATCTGGTACACCGCTGTCTCGGGTATATGGCAAACCGTCTGGCTCGAACCCGTTCCGGCAAACCATATCACGGCTGTCAAAACCATTCCTGACCTTGCTGCAAACGTCATCCGCACCACTGTCAGCACGTCCGACCTGGCGGCAAAAGACCCTCTCACTGTCACCCTCCTTGCCGATGGCAAAGTCGTTGCCGAGGCTACGGCTGTTGCGGGTGAAGAGGTGTCGCTCCCCGTGGCTCAGCCCCGTCTATGGTCGCCCGACTCGCCTTTCCTATACGACCTCCGTATCTCTCTTGCCCATAACGGCAAGACCATCGACCAAGTGGCTTCCTACACTGCTATGCGCAGTATCGGCAAGACCCGGGACGCACACGGTATCTGGCGTATGACCCTCAACGGAAAAACCCTCTTCCAGTACGGACCGCTCGACCAGGGCTGGTGGCCGGACGGACTCTATACCGCCCCCGCCGATTCGGCACTTGTCTTCGACATCGAGACAGCCAAACAACTCGGTTTCAATATGATCCGCAAGCATGTCAAGGTCGAGCCTGCCCGCTGGTACTACCATTGCGACCGTCTCGGTATGCTCGTTTGGCAGGATATGCCGAGTGGCGACGTGGGCGGCAACCGTTGGGCGCAACACTCCTACGAGGGTGGCACCGACCAACCACGTACCGCCGAGTCGGTGGCGGACTACTACCGCGAGTGGCAGGACATCATGGATTTCTGTATGTCCTATCCCTGTGTCGTTGTATGGGTGCCGTTCAACGAGGCGTGGGGGCAGTTCGACACCGAAGCCGTTACCCGTTGGACGGCAGAATATGACCCGTCCCGTCTCGTCAACTGCGCCAGCGGAGGCAATTTCCGCCGTTGCGGTGATATACTCGACCTCCACAACTATCCTGCTCCCGCTATGTATCTCTACGACCCGGACCGTGTCAATGTGCTCGGCGAGTACGGTGGTATAGGTCTGCCTGTCGAGGGGCACCTCTGGGGACAGAACCGCAACTGGGGATATATCAAGTTCACTACCACCGACGAGGTTACGGCGGAATATACCCGCTATGCACGCCAACTGGCAGCCTTTGTCCCGCAAGGTTTCTCAGCGGCAGTCTATACCCAGACCTCCGATGTCGAGGGCGAAGTCAACGGTCTCCTTACCTACGACCGCCGTCTCCTCAAGGTCAATCCCGACTCTGTCCGTGCGGCCAACCGATATGTCATCTCTATGCTTGAGTAATCGTTTGCCGGGCATTTGCCTTCCGTTTACTTTCCGGGTAACAAGCATAGGTGATTCTTAGGTGATTCTTAGGTTATTCTTAGGTGATTCCTAGGTGATTCCTTATAGGATACCATTATAAGCAGCCAATAATACTCGGCGAATAGGGCGCAAAGCACCGCTTTGTGCGCAAGCACGCGCCCTATTCACCGCTAATCTAAAAAACAATGCAAAATATGAACATACGCAATCGTATCACCCCCTCTCTGAGGGGGCTGGGGGGGAGTCTTCTTCTCCTCCTCTTATGCTCCTGCAAGAGCAACACCTCCCCCGCTCTCTATACCCTCACCAATACCAACGGTATGGAGGTCGCTATCACCGATTTCGGCGGACGTATCGTCTCGCTCCGTGTACCCGACCGCAACGGCACAATGCAGGATGTAGTGCTCGGTTTCGACGATCTGCACAACTATCAGACTGTCCCCACCGACTTCGGCGCATGTATCGGGCGGTATGCCAACCGTCTTGACCACGGACGAATCACTATCGACGGCACGACCTACTGCCTCCCCACCAACAACTATGGTCATACCCTCCACGGCGGACCTACGGGCTGGCAGTACCGGTTCTATTCGGCAGAGCAACCCGATGCCCATACCCTCCGCCTTACTATCCACTCCCCTGACGGAGACAACGGTTTCCCGGGTAATGTCGTAGCGTCTTGCACCTACACCCTCTCCGACGACAACACCCTCCGTATGGACTATTCCGCTACTACCGATGCCCCAACGGTCATCAATATGACCAACCACTCCTATTTCAACCTCTCGGGCAACGGCAACAACGACATTCTCTCCCATACCCTTTGGCTCAATGCCTCCCGTATGACACCCGTTGATAGCACGTTTATGACCACAGGCGAGATAGTGGACATTCCCGCAGGTTCGCCTTTTGATTTCTATTCTGCGCCCAAACCTATCGGACAGGACATCAACGCCAACGATATCCAACTCCGTAACGGACACGGCTACGACCACAATTTTGTATTGAATACCGATACCTGCGCCGCCTATACCCACGCCGCTGCGCTCTACTGTCCTACTACGGGTATTGCGCTCGATGTTCTGACTACCGAACCGGGGATTCAGGTCTATTCGGGTAATTTCCTGGACGGTACTATTACCGGCAAACGGGGTGAGGTCTATGGTTTCCGCCACGCAGTCTGCCTCGAGACCCAACACTATCCCGACACCCCCAACAACCCATCTTGGCCATCAGCCACCCTCCGCCCGGGTGAGGAGTACCGCTCTACCACCCTTTTCCGCTTCTCTAACCGATAACCCGGAAACAGAACAGGAAAAGGAAAAAGATATACCATACGAGGCTGTCTGACAAGTATAGGCAGTCTCGTATTTTGGTGGGAGACGACGCGGCTCGCGTCGTCAAGAGCAATCTTTTTCTGAAGAATAGGCTTTCTTTTTTACTTATTAGGCAGCCCCGTATGGCTTGCTAATTAAAAGATATTGAATGTAATCTGTAATGTTCCGCTCAACTGTTCCGGTACGCTTTCGGGGTTACGCCTACGTGCGACTTGAAGAACCGGTTGAAGAACGCCACATTGTCAAAACCGAGCGAGATGGCTATCTCCTTGATGGGCAATGTGGTGATTTTCAGTTGTGCCTTGGCATCCGTCAGTATCGCGTCGGTGATAATATCGCCTGCCGTGCGGTCGCTCACGCTCTTTACTGTCGAACATAGGTGGGGCAGGGTGAGGCGCATTGCCTCTGCGTACTGCCGTACGTGGTGCCATTCCTGATAGTGTTTTAGCACCATCTGGCAGTAGTCCTGATAAATCTCTGTCTTGCGGTCGGTCGGACGCACGATGTATTCGTCTTGGGAACGGGCATACGAGGCGTAACTCGACTGAAGCAGGTTGAAGATGTGTACCATACGTTCCGAGTTGAGCATCGACGGGCGCGTATTGCTTGCCTGCATCAGCAGTAGTGCCATATTCTTCAGTACCTCGCCCTGCTCTTCGGTTACATGTACTATCGGCGAACGCAACTGCAATGCCGTCAGCGACATACGGTTGTTGAATGTGTTCTTTTCGAGGAAAGACGACGAGAACAGGATATAATAGACCAACGCATCGTCCGAGAACTCGTGTATCAGTAGGAAACTTCCGGGTTCCAGCAGTAGCGCATCGCCCTTGCGGAACGAGTACTGTGTGATATTGATGGTCGCCCTCGCTGTACCGCGAACTATATAGGCATACACTCCGCACTTGATCTTGCACGGAAAACGCCCGTATTCGTTCATTATCTTTCCGCTGGCATCCCCTATCAGATAATCCACAGGGCAGTCTAACAGCGGGATATTTTTTGCTTCTACGCTCATACTCTTTTTTGTTTTACGCTCATACTCTTTTTTGTTTTACGCTGCAAATATACAAATAAATTTCCGAATATTCCGCCGAATCATAATAAATCATTCCTTTTCTTGTTAAAAAACACCTGTTTTCCTCTTTGTTTGCATAATAAGCGGGTATTGGTGTCTCTCTACCCGATTTGCCTGTATCAATTCTTTTTTGTACATTTGCAGACCGAAATGCAGACCGAAATGCAGACCGAAATGCCATATTGTATACCGCTATCTGACACTCGTATAGCATCTGTATAGAAAGAGTAGGTGATTAGTAGGTGATTAGTAGGTGATTAGTAGGTGATTCCTATGCGGATACCGGGTGTTTACCTATGAGTCGCCACCAACTTTCTGCCGGGGGCGCGGACGCCTCGTCCGCGGTAATTGGGTTGTTTTCTTGCCGCTTGCGGTATAGGAGACCTTGGATGCCAATTTATGGGTAATCGCCGGATACCGTGAGGTGCATTATGTATATTAGTTGTTAATTCTTAATTGTTACTTGGATATGAAATATCTTATTTCCGGCGGGGGCACGGGCGGACATATCTTTCCCGCTGTCAGTATTGCCAACGCTCTGCGTGAACTGGATCCGAAAGCCGACATTCTTTTTGTCGGTGCGCTCGGACGTATGGAGATGGAGCGTGTGCCACAGGCGGGCTATCGTATCATCGGGCTGCCTGTACGCGGGTTCAACCGCTCCAAACCGTGGAAGAATATCTCTGTGATTATCGACCTGCTGCGCTCTATGCGTCAGGCGAAAAAGATCATCCGCGAGTTCCGCCCCGATGTGGGCGTGGGCGTGGGCGGCTACGCCAGCGGAGCCGCTATGAAAGTGGCGGCACGTATGGGCATACCTATCCTGCTCCAGGAGCAGAACGGCTTTGCCGGTGTTACCAACAAACTGCTCAAAGACGATGCGGCGAAGATTTGCGTCGCCTATGAGGGAATGGAGCGTTTCTTCCCCAAGGAGAAGATTATTCTTACGGGAAATCCTGTGCGCCAGAACCTGACGCAGGGCAGTAAAGAAGCGGCACTGAAGTATTTTGAAAAAGAGTTCGGCGTGCAGTTCGACCCCGAGAAACCTGTGCTGCTGGTTATTGGCGGCAGTCTCGGCGCACGCACTATCAACGAGGCGATGCAGCATGGGCTTAACAACCTCATCTGCTCGGGCATACAGGTGATTTGGCAAACGGGCAAAGCCTACTATGACAATATCGTCAAGACCATACCTGCCACCACCGAGGTGTATGTCATCACACCCTTCCTGAGCAATATGCCCGATACCTACGCCTTGGCTGACTTGGTCGTTTCGCGGGCGGGGGCAAGCAGCATCAGCGAACTCTGTCTGCTCGGCAAGCCGTCCATCCTCGTGCCGTCGCCCAATGTGGCGGAAGACCACCAGACCCACAACGCTATGGCACTTGTAAACAAGGATGCTGCCGTATTGGTACGCGATGCGGATGCTAAGGACAAACTTATCCCCACGGTACTTAATCTCATTGAGGACAAAAAGAAACTGCAACAACTGCACATCAATGCCCTCTATCTCGCCCAAACCGACTCCGCCACACACATTGCCGAGGAGGTGATCCGTTTGGCACAGAGCAGAAAGCAATAGAATTACCGCTTGCGCCCGAACAGGTCATACCCCTCTCCGTGGCGCACTATATAGATGGCTCCGTCTCGGAGTATCTTTTGTGCAACGCCTGCCGTCTTGCCATCGTGCATACCGGTAGGCGTTTCTTGTGTACGCAATATGCAATGTACCATAAAGCGGTCTTGCTGTTCGCCCGCCTGCGTAGTGAATGAATAGTCTTGCAGAAGCAGATCGGTCTGCGCATTCGCCTGCTTGTCCGTCAGCCACACGTGTGCCAAGCGTTCCAAATAATGATTAGATTCCAAGTGCAAAATATAAGTTCCCGCTTGCGGTGCATAATATCCCAAACTGACACCTGTGGCAGTTACCGAATCGGGCAACGCATTGAAACTCAGTTCCCCGCATGGCATCAGGCTGTATAGTTGTACGTGCTGCCCGTTCCCGCGCAGTTTGATTAGGTCGCGTCCTATTTCATACGTTTCTGCAAATTTCGTCTGGTGCAGGCAGATGTTCGTTTCGTCTGTCTGTCCTGTGGCATCGCGGATAACGAGTTGCACCCATTGTGTGGCAATAGGGCTGGTTGCCGGTGCATAAGCGGCAACCGTCCGGGACACGCTTGCTTCAAAATGCAGCGTCTCGCCAAAGACCAAGTTCCCCGTCTCGGCAGCCTGGTAGTAGAACGGCTGTGCGGGATATATGGTGTCCGCTACGTGCTGCCAATAGGCGGCACCGTCTTTGCGCAGTTCCGATACATACACACGATCCGTCGGATCGTCTGCCAACACACCGGCATATTTGCTAGAATAGGGCGAACACACATAGTTCCACCCGTCGTGTGCCGCATCCACCTCGCCTTTCGGTGCTGTTACTGCCACTTCCGCATTGCTGTTTGCCGAAGAATACACCGCAGGGAACAGATACTCCCTGTAATAAGCCGATGCCGAAAGCATAGCATATCCCTTGTTAGCCTCGATAGTCTCTCCTGTATAGCGCACCCAGTTGTCTGCCACATTACCCTGCTCGGCACGGAGTTGCGTGTCGTAGGTGTTCAGCCGCCAGTGTTTGTCCAATACGCATACATCGCCGGCAGTGGTCTGTATATCGCGCGTGGTGGATTGTACGGGCAATGCAAACTGGAAATACTTCGTCTTGTTTGCCACAATGCGGGTGTAGTAAGTCTCGTGCGCTTGTATGTTTCCGCTTACCGCCCCCGCTTCCGTAGCCGTGGTGCGGACAAACAGTTTGGCACATGTAAGGGTGCAACCGTCCGCTACTGTCAGTTCGCCATCGGGATAGACGTACACATTCCTGACTGACGCATCCGTTGCCAATGTGGTTTTTCCACTTCGTACCACGATGTCGTCATCGGTGTTGTAGGTCAGTTTGCGTACCACCGAATCAACATAGATATACGGCACCCGATATTTGCGGTTAGAGACGTAGGTGTTCCCCTGCTTATCCCCGTATTTTGCCACAATCTGTACATCATCTCCTGCGTGCAAGCCCTGTGTCTCTACCCGATATGTCCTGTCGTTCTGCCCGAGGTACGAATACGTATTCCCCTCCTCAATGGGGTGCTCTTCCCCGCCGTCTATACCTACCGCCACCCCCATTTCCGGCGCACAGCCGTTCATATTCAGCGTCAGACTGTTCTCCCTCCAATCCACAATATCCATCTGCTCGCCATACTGTTCTGTACACAAAGAAATATCGTCAATGTATATTCGGTATCTGCTTCCTGTTTCAGAGGTTTTTGTACAATAGCCGATAATACGTATATATGCTGTTGTAGGTGTTGCAAATCTGACAATATATTCTTTTCTGGCTGTAGTTAAAGACAAGGTCGTGGTATCTTTAGTCCAATGTACACTATCTTTGGAATAGTACAATGCCATTTGTATTGATGAGGACGAACGTCCTGCATACCAGTGTATTGCTGTTAAATTGCATAGTTTGCCGCTGGTTAGAGCAGTGGCTGTTGATACGGCAGCACTGCCATTGGATTGCAAAATAACTCCTTTGGTAAATTGGAAAACGGTTTGGGTTTCTTTCAGATTGTTTATGTTCCCATTTACAATCGTCCATTTGAGCCCATTTGTGTTTGCTACATTGCGTACGGCATTGGCATACGAAGAATTAGTGGAATAGCCTTCAAATGTTTCGGTTATAGTATCTCTTTGTATTGAAGATATATTTCCAAACACAGCATATGCCTTGCATAGAAATACTGCTAGCAATATATGGTATATAGTATTCCTCATTATTTCTACAAATTATATCTTTCGGCTATTTTTAACGCCGCATTGATACCATCGAGAGCAGAAGATGTAATACCTCCTGCATAGCCTGCACCTTCACCGCACGGATAGAGGTTCGGAGTAGAAACCGACTGCAATGTTTCGGGGTCGCGCGGAATACGTACGGCACTACTGCTGCGGCTCTCGACACCGAGGATGACAGCCTCGTTGGTGAGAAAACCCCTGTATTTGCGGTCGAAATCACGGAAACCCTGTTGCAAACGGGTGCCTATCTGCTGGGGTAACCACTCGTCCAAGCGGCTCGATACCGTTCCCGGCAGGTAACTGCAAGCGGGCAAATCAGGACTTTTCCTGCCCTCCACAAAATCTCTCAACCGCTGTGCGGGGGCTTGGCTTTCGGGTGCACCGTGCAGGAACGCCTCGTGTTCCAGCCACTCTTGAAACTCCAAGGTCGGAATACGTTGTGCATTATGCATTACGCATTCCGCATTAAGTACGTCTTCGGGGCGTATCTCCACCACCATACCAGAGTTGGCATACGGCGAGTTGCGATGACTGGCGGACATTCCGTTTACCACACAACTCTCCGCGCTGCTGCCTGCAGGCACGATATGCCCGCCCGGACACATGCAGAACGAATAGACGCCGCGCCCTTGCACCTGCGTAACTAACGAGTAGGACGCATTGCCCACCAAATCGATAATCTCTTGCGGCGGATTATGATACATCAGCCGGTTGATCAACGCCTGCGGGTGCTCTACACGCACGCCCATCGCAAAGCCTTTCGGTTCAAGACGCACCCCCTCCGACAGCAACATACGATACGTGTCGTGGGCCGAGTGTCCGATAGAGAGAATAATAGGAACTCCCCCAAGCCCCCTCAAAGAGGGGGATGACAGAGAATGGAACAATCCCTTGTCCACGCAGGTCTCAAAATGTATCTCCCCTCCGTGGGCGATGATACACTCGCGCATTGCACGGATGATAGAGGGCAGTTTGTCGCTGCCGATATGCGCATGCGCCTCGTAGAGGACATTGTCTTGGGCTCCGAAATGGTGGAACAGTTCCATCACCCGCTGCATATTCCCGCGTTTCTTGCTGCGACTGAACAGTTTGCCGTCGGAGAATGTCCCTGCTCCTCCTTCACCGAAGCAGTAGTTGCTCTCTGTATTCAGTCCCTGATTGCGGTTCAATCGGGCTATATCCACCTTGCGTGCACTCACCTCTTTCCCCCGCTCGTAGAGCACAGGGCGAATTCCGTGTTCCAGCAGCGTCAGGGCGGCAAATAGCCCCGCAGGACCCGCACCGACGATCACTGCCGAATGTTCGGCATTATGTACATCTTGGAAATGCGGCGGTTCGTAAAGCGGTATCGGAGCCTCGCGCTCCACTTTGCGCCCCTGTTCGTCCACCAATATAGTGAGCAGCACCTTTAGTTCCCGCTGTCGTGCGTCCACCGAACGCTTCACTATACGGTATTTCTGCTCGGCTTCGTGTGCTTCGTAAGGGGATAAGATGAGTTGTACGTTGCCCATATATAAAAAAGACAATGTACAACCCTGTTAAATTGTACATTGCCTATTATGAAAAATCAATTATTTCTGTTTGATAGTTTCCATAATTTTTGCTTCCAATTCGTCCATTAGGTCGGGGTTTTCGCGAAGCAGTTTTTTTACATTGTCGCGACCTTGCCCTATTTTGGTGTCGCCGTAACTGTAGAAACTACCCGATTTCTTCAGAATACCGTTCTCTACACCCAGGTCGATTATCTCACCTACTTTCGAGATTCCCTCGTTGAACATCAGGTCGAACTCGGCTTTCTTGAATGGGGGGGCTACTTTGTTTTTTACAATCTTTACGCGCACTTGGTTGCCCAGCACCTCATCGCCGTCTTTTATCTGCCCTATCTTGCGAATATCCAGACGCACACTGGCATAGAACTTCAGCGCATTACCGCCCGTGGTGGTTTCGGGGTTGCCGAACATCACGCCTATCTTCTCGCGCAATTGGTTGATAAAGATACACGTGGTCTGGGTCTTATTGATCGTGGCGGTCAGTTTGCGCAATGCTTGCGACATCAGACGTGCCTGCAAACCCAGTTTGTTGTCGCCCATATCGCCTTCTATCTCGGCCTTAGGGGTCAGTGCTGCCACCGAGTCGATCACCACCAAATCTACAGCCGATGAGCGTATCAGTTCGTCGGCTATCTCCAGTGCTTGCTCGCCGCAGTCGGGTTGCGCAATCAGCAGGTTGTCGGTATCCACTCCGAGTTTCTCGGCATAGAAACGGTCGAACGCATGCTCGGCATCAATGATAGCGGCAATACCGCCCTGTTTCTGCACCTCTGCCATTGCGTGAATGGCAAGCGTGGTCTTACCTGACGACTCCGGACCGTATATCTCTATCACACGTCCGCGCGGGTAACCGCCCACGCCGAGGGCAAGGTTCAGCCCGATACTGCCCGTCGGGATAACGGGGATATCCTCTATCTTGTCATCACCGAGTTTCATTATCGCACCTTTGCCGAAGTCCTTGTCTATCTTCGCCATAGCCAACTGTAATGCTTTCAGTTTGTCTGCTGACGGCTGTTTCTTTTCTTCTGCCATAGTCTGTTAGTTGTTCTTGTTATATTTTGTTCCGCAAAGGTACGTTTTTTTACCGACATACACAAATCTTTCCCGTAATAATACGTTCACCCGCATCAGATTCAGGCTCGGCGTGCCTGCTTCTCTGCCTTCGTGCTACAGCGTTACGCCGGTTTTGAATATGGCTATCTCGTGGTAGCCGTTCTTCTCATTGTTGGTCGGCGTGCCGTTGGCAACAGCGATAACATAGTCAGTGAAGCGTTTTGCCACCTCTTCCATCGGCTCACCCTCGGCAATAACGCCCGCGTTGAAATCAATCCAGCGGGGTTTGTTGTGGTATAGACCCGAGTTGGTGCTCACTTTCATCGTCGGCACGTATGTACCGAACGGCGTGCCGCGACCCGTGGTAAAGAGAACGATATGGCAGCCCGCCGAAGCCAATGCCGTGGCAGCAACGAGGTCATTGCCCGGTGCGGAGAGCAGGTTCAACCCTTTCACTTGCAGGCGTTCGCCATAGGGCAGCACACCGCGTACCAACGACTTGCCGCATTTCTGCGTACAGCCGAGGGCTTTGTCTTCGAGGGTGGAGATACCGCCCGCTTTGTTACCCGGACTGGGGTTCTCGCCGACAGGCTCACCATGCGAAAGGAAATAGTCCTTAAAGTCGTTGATGAGGTGTACCGTCTGGTCAAATAGTTCGCGGTTGGCACACCGGTCCATCAGGATGGTCTCTGCGCCGAACATCTCCGGAACTTCGGTCAGCACCGTGGTGCCGCCTTGTGCCACCAGGTAATCGGAGAATACACCCAGCAGCGGGTTGGCGGTGATACCTGAAAAACCGTCCGAACCGCCGCATTTGAGTCCGACACGCAGTTCGCTCAGAGGACAAGCCACACGCTCGTCGTGTGTGGTCTTCTCATAGAGTTCGCGCAGAATAGGCATACAATATTCCACCTCGTCCCCCTCAATATTCTGGCTCACTACAAAACGCACACGCTCATGGTCGTACTCGCCGCAGAATTGCTCAAAGATGTCGGGCTGGTTGTTCTCGCAACCGAGACCGACTACCAATACTGCCCCTGCATTGGGGTGATGCACCATATCACGCAGTATCTTTTTGGTGTTCTCGTGGTCTTCGCCGAGTTGCGAACAGCCATAGTTGTGCGGGAAAGCAAAGATGTTGTCCGCCCCCGTCTCTTGGCGCAAATGCTCTGCCAACTTGGTTACAATACCGTTCACACACCCCACGGTCGGAATAATCCACACCTCGTTGCGGATACCCACTTGCCCGTCTTTGCGGCGGTAGCCCATAAACGTGCGGTGCTCGTCGGGAATAGACAGCACCACCTTTTGGGGGTGGTATTCGTAGGAAAGCAGACCTGCAAGGTTGGTCTTGATATTGTGTTCGTTCATCCACGAACCGGCAGGCTTGTCCTCTATGGCGTGCCCGATAGGGAAACCGTATTTGATTACATTCTCACCTTTGTGGAGATCTTGGATAGCAATTTTATGCCCGGCGGGAACATCCTCGAGAACGGTTATTTTGCGTCCGTCCACCTCGATAACATTGCCTTTCTTTTGCGGCAGAATTGCCACCACTACATTGTCGGCAGGATTGATTTTCAGTATATTCGTCATTTTAGTTGAGTGTTGAGAGTTGAGTGCAGTTGAAAGTTTATAGTGGATAGTTCCAAAAAGAGACTGTCTAACAAGTATAGGCAGCCTCTTATTTTGGTGGGAGACGACGCGGCTCGCGTCGTCAAGAACTATCTTTTTCTAAAGAATAGGTATTCTTTTTAATTTGTTAGACACCCTCTTTATTGGTACTCCTAATTATAGAATCAGAGAATCGATTTGACGGTCTCGACCATACCTTTCGACTGGATGTCGTTGAGGAAACCCTCTACCATATCGGTCAAGCCGGGGATCTCGTTGAGGTTCTGTTTGCTCTCTTTCCAGATAACGTCGGTTGCACCCAGCACGCCTTCTGCCACTTTACGGGTGTCGCCCGTTGCCCAGAGACGCGTGAGTAGATCCATAATATCCTGTGCGTCGTTGGGTTGGATAGGGGCACCGTCTGCACGCGTACCGCCTTTGTAGTAGGTAATGATAGCCGCCAGACCGAGTACCAAACCCTTCGGCAAATGTCCCTTGCGCTCGAGATAGGTCTTCAAACCGGGCAGGTCGCGGGTCTCGAATTTCGGGAACGAGTTGAGCATAATCGAGGTAACCTGATGATCTACATACGGGTTGTTGAAACGCTCCAGTACATCGCTGGCGAACTGGCGCAGTTCATCCATCGGCAGATTGAGAGTCTCCATCAGTTCCTCGAACTGCACTTTGTGGATATACTTGCCGATAACGGGGTCGTTGCAAGCGTCGCGCACGATGTTGATTCCGCTCAGGTAAGCCACCGGTGAGAGAACGGTGTGCGGACCATTGAGCAGCGTTACTTTGCGCTCGTGGTAGGGCTTCTCGCTCTCGGCAATCAGCACGTGCAGACCCGCTTTCTCTGCGGGGAACTCCTCGCGCAACTCCTCGATAGACATATTCTCCGGTTTCTCAATCACCCACAGGTGGAAAATCTCGGCTTGTACCACCAAGTTGTCAGCATAACCGATTTTCTCCTGGATAGCCGCAATATCCTTGCGCGGGAAGCCCGGTACAATACGATCCACAAGGGTGGCGCATACGTAGTTGTACTTGGTAAACCACTCCTTGAAACCCTCGTAGTCAGCACCGAGGTCTGCTTTCCAAAGTTCGATATACTGGTAGATGCACTCCTTGAGGTGGTGTCCGTTGAGGAAAATCAACTCGCAAGGCATCAGGATAAGACCTTTCTTCGGGTCGCCGTTGAAAGTCTTGTAGCGGCGGTAGAGCAGTTGTACCAACTTGCCCGGGTAACTGCTTGCGGGGGCATCGGTGAACTTGCAAGCAGGGTCGAAAGTGATACCCGCCTCGGTGGTATTGGAGATGACGAAACGAATATCAGACTGGTCTGCCAAAGCCATAAATGCCGCATTCTGCGAATAGGGGTTCAAGGCGCGGGAGATAACATCGATACGCTCCAGCGAATTGACTGCCTCGCCGTTCAAGCGACCTTGCAGATTTACGTGATACAAACAATCCTGACCGTTGAGCCAGTCCACCATACCGCGTTCGATAGGCTGAACCACCACTACGGAACTATTGAAATTGGTCTTAGCGTCCATATTCCAGATAATCCAATCTACAAACGCACGGAGGAAATTTCCTTCGCCGAACTGGATAATTCTTTCGGGTGCAACGCTCTTGGGAGCGGTCAGTTTGTTAAGTGCTTTCTTCATAATAAAGATAAATTTATGTATTTGTATTTTCGTCTGTTTTTGTTATAGAATCGTTATAGGTTGGTTATAGGATAGAATGACTATCCACCCGTTATCCACCTGACATCCACCCGATTTTTCTATACGCATTGTGCATTGTGCATTACGCATTAAATATAACGCTGCAAAGTTACGGCTATTCCGCAACTCGCGCAAGTACAAAATGCCACAATATGTGGAAAAATTGATAAGTAAGTTTAAGGAGATATTTCTAAAGAAATGTCAGATTGAGGCAGTTGCAGGCATTGGTATCATCTTCCGACGAGGTTGCAGCGGTGACGGTTACCTGCGCATTGAGATTGTTGTAACCCGTTGTGGAATCCCATATATCGGCGTTTGCCAGACGCACGGCGTAGGCGGGATTGGCGGCAAGGCGGCTGTCGGCATCAGGCAGGTGGAGATACAGACCGTAGGTGCCTGCCGCCATATCCGCAGGCAGCGTGAGTGTCTCGGCGATGGTGGTCATGGCATCGGGCTGCCAACTGCGCGGGTCGGATTGCAGCAGCAATGAATAGGTGTTGCCGTCCGATTTCAGGACGATGTAGGCGTGCCGCTCGTTGTAGAGTGGGGCATATCCCGTATTATTGATATTCAGCGAGATCTGCATCGTTTTGCCGGCTGCGGCTTGGGCGGAATAGGTGCCGTTGGTGAGTACAAAACGGTATCCCATTTGGCGTGCCATTATATCGTAGTACGAACTGCCGGAACCGTCCTTCTCTTTTTTCCATTGGTTGGTGGCATACTCACTATATTCATAATTGAGATACGAATAGCGCAGCCGTTTCATCTCGGCTGCGGCTTTGGCTCCCGTGCCATACTTGGTGTAGTTGGAGGCATTGCTTTCTTCGATATTCGTCTCGCCACCGTTGGGTACATATAGGCACTCTTGCGCAATGTAGGCTTTGTCGGCTTCCACATCGGTGTAAGTACCCATATTGTCGGCTCCGTTGCAGAACGCATCGTTGTGGTGTCCGAGACGGGAGCGTGCGTCCTGCTTCCATGCAGTGGCTGCGGTCAGCGCAACAGCATCGCCTATATAGTCAGTCTTGAACAACGGGGTGCGCAGTTGTACGCATCGTGAGGCGGGTACGGCGTCCAATAGCCAATCAATGAGATTTTTCTTGGTCTCTTTGGAAATTTTATCACCTGTGCCTTGAGAGGAGTAGTACCACTCACCCCATACTCCGAGGAAACCCGCTTGCACTACATAGATTACATCCGCATTGGCTTGCAGCACGGGTTTGAGTTGCGACAGGTGCTTTTGCCAGATATTAGGTGAGGCGTCTTGGTAAGGTTTGTCAGAACTATTATTGGTGTAAGCAAAACGCAATATGCACTTGAACCCGTTGGTGCGGAATTTTGCCATATCGGCGGTTATCTCGTCCAATACCGCCTGCGGGAGAGACACGTTGCGGAAATTATTCAGATAGTACAGACGTAGTAACAAAGAGCGTCCTGCAGCCTTTCCGTCAGTAAAATAATGGTCGCTGAGGTTGCTCTTCCCGTCTGCGGTTACCACCTGCTCTATTTGCTGGTAAAAGCCGCGCTCGGGATTGGAGAAAATGGTGGTGTGGTCGGCAGTGTAGGTGCGTGAAACGGTATTCTTTGCAGGCTTTGTGGTTGTCTGTGTCGCCATATATGCCCGCTCGTACTCTACCGCAGCAAGGATAAACGCCCCTAATACTTTGCCTTCGGTGGGGGTGGCAATCTTGGTGTCGCTGCCCGATAAATAGTAGTTGGCATCGCCCTTCCGATTGTTCTTTTCGCTCAACCCCGCGGACGCACAACTCTGAATGAGTGCATACGTATTTCCGCCTTGGTTCTTCACCAAAAACTGCTCGACTAATCCCCGATATCCTTTCTTGGCAATCTCGCTGTAATCGTCGCTGCCAAACAAGCCGAGGCGTTGCCCTTTCAGAAAACCGGCTACGAACAATGCCGAACCCGATGACTCTAAATAGTTGGCTTTGCTGCACCCCGCAGGCGTTACCCCGTTGGCATATTGCAGCAACTGGCACCAGCAACCCGTGGCGGCATCCTGACGAGCCACCAACCCTTGTGCTATCTGATTGAGATACCCGCGCAATACGGCATACTGCGGGTGCGAGGACGGCATCAACTCCAGTACATCTATCAATGCGAGGAAATACCACCCCTCGGCACGTGCCCAGTATTCCGCTGACACCCCGTAATGCGCTCCTTTCGTCTGGTCTGCCCAATAGGAGTCGGCAGCAGGAGTGGCTGAGAAAGCATGGTAGAGCAGTTGCTTGTCTCCGTCCCATAGTTTGCCCCATGTCATCGTGAACTGTCGGGCGATGATGTCCCAGCACTCTGTTTCTGTTTTGTCGCTGAATGTTCTGTGGTCGTGCAGCAGTTGTGCCAGCAGGGCGGGACCCATATACTGCCCGTCGCACCACATCTCGTTCTGATAACTGTTCTTGTGCCACCAGCCGCCCGTGTAGGTATCGTCTCCGCAGAACGCTTTGGAGGTCTCTGAAGAAATGCTATAGGTCTTATTGTAGTTCTCCAAACCTTTGAGCGTGCTTTCTTTCGCTGTTTGGCAGTTGGCGTATGTAGTAGCATCGGCAAACTTCGCCCCCGGCTTGCTCAAGTCTGCCAACCCGAAATAGAGTTTGCAGGCGTTCAGATCGTCAAGAGTCTTACTTTGACTATGGTCGCTATTATAGTATGTGTTGCCATACGCCGCCATACTGTAGTACCACGGTGCCACAAATGCAGAGTCCTGATAATAGTCAATAGCCTCCAATACGGCTTTCGCTACCAATCCCGGTACATAGTCGAAATCGCGGTTGGATTCGGTTTTTTTTACCAATGCGCCATCGGCATCATATTGCGCAAAACCGGCGGCTTTCCCGTTGGCGTTGAAATGGTACAGACAGGCATCAATTACCTCGCGCGAGTAGCGCACGTCAGGATCGAAATCCATTGCCTGTGCCGAAAAAGATACGCCCCAAGCAACAATGGCAGCAAAAAGAATAGTGTGTTTCATACGGAGGTGGGATGGGTGAGTAAAAAACGAATACAAAGGTATCACTTTATGCGCACATACACAAACATCTGCCGAAATATCAACAATATATACCTAATTTATGCACTCGGCGGCAATGAAAAGTACCTTTATGGAACGAATTATGCTTTGTTTTACACTTTCCCAAGCAAATGATACGCTTTGTTTGTTACATCATCGGGGACGCGGGTGCTACGGGTTTCCTGCAAGCCATAGGCGAAGTAGGGTGTCTCCCCCTCGCCCGCAGTCAGTTTGCCGCAAACTGAATGACGCTGCTACGCATTGGGAGACGACGCGGCTCGCGTCGTTATACATCATACGTTATGCGCCACAGGCGTACAGAGTACCATCCTTATGCTGTCAGGTCTATGCTATTCGTATGTGATTCGTATGTGATTCGTATGTGATTCGTATGTGATTCAGCGGTTTTTGTTTGTATTTCAGGCAGTTAGTTATGTTCCTGTTTCGCCGGTTTGCTTAATAGGTGAACTAACTGTCTCATAAGCAACGGATTATAACAAAAGAGACTGTCTGACAGGTATCGTCGGACAGTCTCTTTTGCTATGTTTTGAGAACCAACCTCTGTAGATTGTCTCTTGGGATGCAACGGGGATGTTTATTGTTGCGGGCAGGGCGATTTCTTGCGGCAGAGAAACATGTATATCGCGTAGCCCAACACCATCAGCAGGAGCGGGAAAAGGGCATCGCCCACGGGGTTACCATTGTATTTGTCATCTTCATCCTCTTTGTCAGGCGGGTTAGGGTTGACATGACCCCTGCGTGGGGAAGAATATGATTCTGCCGCAGTCTCCGATGGCAGATAGGTGATGCCATCCTCTCCCAGTGCAAAAGGCGCAGCAGCGATAGCCCGAAAACCTGTACGGGCAGGTGGCTCCGGTTCCGGTCGCTTCTCCCAATAAGACGTGGTAGAGTGGAAAGGCATTACGCTCGGGAAATCGTCCGCCGGCAGGGTGGCGCAGACGCAGGTCAGCAAGCAAAATATAATCAGTCTCTGTTTCATGGCCGGTATATGTTAATGTATTTCTGTGAGTATGCTTTCTTAGCGGGTTACTTTGTGGACAATCCGGGTATTTTCGCCGTTTACGTGAATCAGATAGACACCCTGTGTGGCAGGAAGTACAATGTCGGTCATCGCTTCAGCGGTGTGAGAGAGGGCGCACAATCGTCCCGCAGCGTCATAGATACCTATTTGCAAGTCCTCGTGTGCGGGATTGCTGAGTCGCAGAATACCATCGGTGGTTGTCAGGTTGGCAATACCCGTAGGTGTCTGTGCTTCTATCGGCGTAGAGGAGATGTAGAAACGATTGACATCGTCATTCTCGCTTGTGGTGAAAGTGTAGGTGTTCCAATCGGTAATAAGCGTGGAGCGTTTCTGCTGTGTATCATTGAGATACAGCATCCGTCCTGTATAGGTGAAAGAGAAAGTGTATTGGTTTTCCATTCCCTTTTCAAAACCGAGAGTTGTACCCTCGATGTCTGCTACTGCGGACACTGCCATATCGCCTATCGGGCTGATAGCGTAGAGCGAAGCCGAGCGGCCGTCGTTGCTCATAAACTCAGCATCCCACCCGTTGTCAAATTGGTCGGAGAAAGCCTCATCCTCAAGCAGGTACAGATTGGTGTGTGTATGGCTGTCAGCCACCATAATCTTCATCATAGCCACTTGTCCGGACTTGTTGGCAGCACTACGTTTGGGAGCATATAGCGGTTTGTTCATATTGGCGGTTGCACCACCGCGTACCAAGCGATTGTAGTCCAAATAGAGCGATGTCTCGGAGTCGGTAATCACATCGAATGCCTGCATAGCGGGTATCACTGTAGGACCTGTGTAACCGCTTTGTTTTGCCAAGTTGATGGGAACGGATATCCATTGTCCTGCAGTAGTGGTAGTGTTGTCGCCTGTAGCCGGTCCGTCCTCGGGGTCGCGTCCCGTATTGTATATGTAGATGGTAGCGGGGGCGGTACCGAAGTCGGTTTCTTCCATTTTGCTGATACTAATCGGTGCAGTCCATGAGTTGCCGATCATATTTGTACCTCGGTAATTCTCATCCGCATTCTTAATAGTAAGCGGAATATCTCGGTTGGTAGCCGCGGCTAAGGTGCCTTGCAATGTATAAGTAACACGTTCATTCTCGGTAACGCCGGTAGAAAGACCGTATCCGCAGAATTGCACTAGCGAGGTGCCGTCGTCTTTACGTGTCCAACCCTCCGGCTCCGTCCAAAGCCAGGTATATGAGCCATAGAAACATTGTGGCACTCGTGCCTCTTGGATAGGCACACCTATATACTGCCAGTATTTCTTGCGTTCACCGTCCACCCATTCGAAATAGGCTTTCGAGTATAGTTGTACCGTGGCGGCTAATTGCTCGTCTGCTTCTGTGGTATGTATCAGCGCACCCGTGGCTGTCTCTGAGGACTGAATGGTAATCATTTTGGGGTCGGAAACAGGCTGTGTATTATATTTGTCATTCCTGCTTGATATAGCCCAAATCTTGCCATTGGCAACCAAGGTGCCGGTGGGTTGAATGGTCAGCGTCTTGCCTTGTATAATCTTGATAGTGGCTGCAGTGGCATTGGGTATATTGACATTGCAGTCTTCGGCTATTTGTACGTTTTGCTCTTTGAGAGGAACACGTCCGCTGCTCCAGTTGGCTGCGGTAGCCCATAGGTTGTCGCCGCTGCCTGCTCGCTGCTCTGTGCCGCCGTTGTCGAAAGTAACGGAGCAGTCGCTCACTTTAACAGGGTCGGTTTGCAACAGGTATTCCAAGCCTTTGATGATAGCCTGTTCGCCGATAGGCGTAATCAGCGAGGTAGCATCTGCATTGACCGACAATATGAGCATACGTGCACTGATGTTGGTCTGGCGTTCACAGCAGGTAACGAGTGAACCGTTTCCACCATCGGAGATAATGGCGATATTGACAAAGTTAGCGGCATTTACAGCTCTGAAACCCTGTAAGGCTTTTTTGCCATATTTTTCGCTATCATCATATCCGCCTTGGGAGGTAACACGTACCACAATATTGCCATTGCTATCATAGATAATCTTGTTGGCATAGTCTTGCTCGGTAGGAGTAGTACCTTCATATTCATCCAGTCCGTCAAAGATACCGTGTGCCAAGCACAAGACGGTCATATCTTTTTGTGTAGAAGACGGTGTTTCGGGGTTTCTTATAAAACCTTTTTCTTTCCATGTCGGAAACTCTTTTTTTGCCATATGGGATTTGAGCGATAGCATCGGGCGATAGTCCACTAATTGGGCTAATGAGTCAATTTCGGGAACAATTGTTTTTCCTTCTTTGCCAATACCGGTGCGCACAAAGTCGGTGAGAATGATGATATCGAACGGCTCATAATTGAGTATATTGAAATAGGCATAACCATTCACCGGTACTACCTCAAAATGCTGCTTAATAGCCGCATAAAGCGGCAGTTCGGTATTTATGTCAGTCTCCACCCATTTTCTTTCTGTTTGTTTGCATAGGTCGGCTTTGTTAATGCCTGTCAAGAAATGACCATGCAGTTTCAATTTTTCTTTATCACGTGTCAGTTGGTCTGCACCCGAGATGATAAATGCCAATGCAGGACGATTGATTATGCGGATAGCAATAGAGTCGGCATAAGCGGGACTCAACTCGTCGCAATTATCATAAGGTGTGAGTGTTACTATGATCGTGTCGCCTGCTTGCCATCCGAGAGAGGTGGGAATGTCGTTAAGCGATGTGGTAACGGTATAGCGTCCTTGGGCATCGGGCGTATCTGATGTCTGCAGGAATGTAAGGTCTGTGTCCGTTATCTCGGTTCGGATGCCATTGCGTTTGCAGACCGCTGACAACCGGCAGGCTTTGCTATCATTGCCTGCTGATTTGTAAGCAAAGAGATGGCGAGCGGTTTGTTCTGCGGGATATGTGTGCCCCGGGCGGTAGAACAGGAAAGGCGACAGGCGCACTACTTCCGGTGTTGCGCTTTCGTTGCTGGTGATGTGGGCGGTATTCTCCGATTGTGCATAGCAAAGATCGTGTACCACTACAAAATAGTCGCCTATCGTCTGTACGGTATAGGTGCTACCGGTAGCCCCATCAATAGGTTCACCATTTTTATACCATTGGAACGTTATGTTCCCGGCTGTATAGTCGGTGATGGTGCCGTCATCTGCTTTCGCTTTTACGCGAAGTGTGATAGACTGGTTGCAACCGAGCGACATATTATCTGCCTCAATAACAGGTGTGGCGTCATCGCAAGATACATATAATGTATAAGACACTTCCGCCGGACAATAGTCTCCGTCTCCGTCATAGGTGGCGGTAATGGTGGTTGTCCCCTCCATAAAAGGTATGATTTCCGTGCCGTTATCGCGTATGATTGCCACAGTCTCGTCACTTGAAGTGTATTTTATTTCTGCGTCTGCAGGCAGTCCTTGTGTAGTGAGGGTAGGTATTTGTGTTCCTGATACAGCAGGGGCGATGGTAAAAGTGCCGTCTTGGTTTAGTCCATTCCATGTAAGTGTAACGGGATTGCTGCACCACTGTGCGACAAAATCGTAGTTGGCAGAGATGGAGAACGGAATGGAAGGGTAGTACTTCTCGCCGTCCTGGTCGGTAAAGCAAACAAATGTCTTACCCGTAGGAGGTAATATCTCCGGCAGGGTGAGGTTGGCACCTTTATTGATGAGAATATAGTAAGAATCCGTAGTGGCAGGTTCTTTGGTCCATTGTGCCTGTTCGTTTGCGTTTTTGAATGTACCGCCATTGAGATTGAGTGTAGCCTTTACTCTTCCAGTAGAAGACGCACTCCATTGTGCAATAAAGGTTTGATTCTCGGTGAGGGCGAACTTTTCCCCTGCAGCATACTTGGTAAGGGACGCATCTTCGGCTTGGTAGCAGTCAAACTCATAACCGGTAAAGGTGGCGGTGGGTAGGGTAATGTGGGAGCCTTTGGTGACCGTAATGGTGTACCATATCATTCCATCACTCTGTACCTGCTTGCTATAACCGAGGGAAGTGGCGTCGGCTTCGTCAATTATACCTCCACCGGGTTTGACGGTAGCGGTAACGGTCTCTACATTTTGGCACTGCTCTACTTGGATAGCATAAAAACGATCATTGCTACTCAAACGATATATGTGGACAGAACCGTCTTGGTTGATATCATCCTCTTGTAATATATAGGTGTCTTTGACAATGCCTTGAGGTGGAACTTGTACAGCCTTTCGTCGCTCAGTTTCTTGCTTGTCGTCATCTTTGATGACAAACCCCATAGTATCAGTTTTAGAAGTGGACTTAAACTTAAAAGTAACTGTTAAGACATCTCCTGCCAAAAATGCTTTATCTGTTTGGGGCTTGATGCAAAAGTAATCATTCTTATCGCCGCTTAGTTTTATGGCACCATCCTTTCTATCGGCTTTCCCTACAATAGAAATTGTTCCTATCTCAGATGTCATCAGTACATCGCCAGATGAGGCATAAGTTCCTTTTGCAATTGTTACACAGCCGGCTTCCTCTTCCCATTCGGCGTAGAGGTTGATGTCGCCATAGAGGCGGTAGGGGGTGGTATAGTCCAGGTCTTTGAGGGTGAATGTTGTTTGACTCCAATCGCGAACTTTCCAGTTTTTGAATACATAGCCTTGTTTCTTGGCAGCATCAGTGATAGCCGCCGCGTCGGTGGGCAGCAGGTCGTTAGAAGGATAGGTATAGGTGGTAGGTGTTAGTCCGGAGATGGCGGTATTCTTGGCATTGTCTTCGTTCTGTCCGTCCCAATAGTATATATGGAATGTAACGGGGTTCCATGTGGCGGTAAGTGTGAGGTCGGAAGTGATATTGCTGATTGTGCTTTGGTCGGCAGGGTAAGTGGTTTTGCCGTCGTTCCAGCCGGCAAATTCATATACGGTTGTGCCGTCTGCTGCAATTTTGATGGCTGTGTAGTCGGGCAAAGAGAGTGTGCCTTTGTCAGACACTTGCGTGGTTTGAGTCGGAATGCCGGATGTAGTCAGATTCTCACCATACTCATCCGGTCTGCCCTCTTTGTAGGTAATGGTATGCAGGGCGGGGTAGGTGCCACCTGCGGCAACGGTGATTGTTGCGGAGGCGGAAGTAGTGGAGCAAGAGCCCGAGAAGACAATACAGCGGTAGTGGAAGGTGCCCGCCTTATCGGTGGGGGGGGTATATGTGTCGTTTGTTGCGTTGGGTATATCGGTAAAATGGGTGTTGTCGGTGCTGCTTTGCCATTGGTAGGTGAGTGTACCATCGCCGGTGGCTGCTACCTGCAACGCAGTTGCCGTTGCGCCGACGGAATAATTGTCAGATTTTGGTTCGGTGGTGATTTTAGGGGATGTGCAGGAAGGTAATCGCAGAGAAAATCCGTTTAACACACAATTGGAAGTTCCTGTTGCGGTTACTTTGATAATGTGTTTGGATGTTGATATATCATAGCGCCTAACGTTTTCTGTAGTAGAAGTTCCTGTGGTTACATTATTTCCATCAATTGTAACGACGAATGATTTTGCCCCGTCTTTAGAGTTGTCCTTACCATACATACTAAATTGGTCATATCCTTCTACTTGAATGATCAATTCTGAGTTGTTACGATAATTCATATTATATCCTGACAACTTAAACTCATCTGCACCCTTGTTTGATATAGAAGAGCCGCGCCCGTTAACTTTATTACTAATCCAACCATTTTCTACAGCAGTAGTGGTCGCAAATGATAATACGATATTATCACCAGATGTGGCAGATGTTCCTGCCCAGATATAGTTTTGATCGGATTTTGTAGAGGAGAAGCCATAGATTTCATACTCTCGATTCTGATACACAGTCAAGTTTTGTTTCCACGTTGTTGTGTAAATTCCCGGTGTATGATATGAAGTTAGTTCTCCCCATACCCCGCAGGAGAAAGCGAGTGTGCAGAGGAGAATAACGGCACGGAGAGAATGGACGGAAAGGGAATGACCTATACGTCCGCACAAGGAAAGGGCGGTGCGGAGATTAGATAACAATGCGGAATTACGAGTGTAGAAATGCTGCATATCGTGGTAAATTTTAGATTTACAAGGTTTAACTTATGAATGTTTCGGCGGGGCATAGTTGTCCCTACTTGTTCGGAAACGCGTGCAAAGATAGTACATATTTTTAGTGTGCGTGTGCAAAAATTGTCAAAAACCGTATAAAAATACACTTTGTGTGTTGTATAACATAAAAAGAGAGCAGGCGGGCGGCGGATAGCGGCGCGTGCTTCGCACAAAGCGGTGCTTTGCGCCACTATCCGCCGAATGTGGTTTATTCTACTAACATTCTATGCTGAATAACCCGTTAATCACCCGATAACAACCCGATAATCACCTATACTTGCTATACGCATTAAAAGGGCTCCATTACTGTTCGTTAGAAGACCATTAAACAAGGTTCTGCTAATTAACGTGAGTTCGAGATAAAGTCTCCTTTGCCGCACAGCGGCAAGAAATCTAAGTAAATCGTTGTTTTTGCAGCCATAAATTGCCATTAATCTTATTCGCCTACGGCGGCAAAGTAAGACAATCTGCTTATATCGAACCGACGTTAACTATTTCTTAGAGGGACATATAATCAGCCATATAATTGAACCATATAATTCGCATTGCTATGACTAATGATAACGGGTATTGCGGGTATCGTATTTTTTTTGTAATTTTGCAGCGATGTTTTTTTATATTTTATGACTATGCGGAGAAAAATACGTTTGTTGGTAGCGGTGGCGGGGCTGCTGCTATGGATTATGCCCGCAAAGGCGGAGGATGTGGTGTATCTGACCACGGAGCAGTTCAAGGCACGGATATTCGACTATACCAAGGAGAAAGAATGGAAATACAAGGGGGACAAACCCTGCGTGATTGATTTTTATACCACGTGGTGCGGTCCGTGCAAGCGGCTCGCCCCGATAATGGAAGAACTGAGCCAGCAGTACTGCGACCAAGTGGTGTTCTACAAAGCCGACACCGAGCAGGAACGTGAACTGGCATACATATTCCAGATTTCGAGTATCCCGCAGGTGATGTATATCCCCGTGGAAGGCAAGCCCGCATTGCTGAAAGGGCTGTACCCGAAAGAGGAGATAGTGAAGATAATCAATGATTTTCTGCTGAAGAAGTAATGAGAGACTCCCCCAAGCCCCCTCAAAGAGGGGGATGTGTGGAAAACGTTAATGAACGTGTATAATTAGACGTTAATTTTTTGAAACATACAATTATCCATATAATTAACCATTAATTTCGCTTTGAAAGAACGTTAATTAACGTATAATTAGACGTTAATTCTTTTTTTTGGGGGGGGCGGTGAGAGGTATTGGTGAAATTATATGTTTTAAGATATTGTGTAATCCGCAAAAAAGCAGTAATTTTGCAGGCTGTAGCGTAAGAGCAGAATATGGGGTAGATTAAGCGGCTGTATAGGGCTGTTTTTGAAAGAAATAACAAACTTAACAATATAAGTTGGGGCATTCCAAACATAGAGTAAGTCCCCGTTCATTTTTTATTTACCTTTTGCGCAGATATAGAAAAGCGCAGTTGTCTAAAGTACGCGGATGCAAAAGTCTGACTTTATCATTGAGGTAAACCATGTCTCGAAGCAGTTTGAGGATGGGAAGTTTGCCTTAGACGATGTGAGCCTTCAGGTTAAGAAAGGCGAGTTTGTAACAATCTTGGGTCCTTCGGGCTGCGGCAAGACCACGCTGCTACGATGTATAGCGGGTTTCCAGGTAGCGACGTCGGGAGACATCCTACTGAACGGCGAGGACGTAACGGATATGCCACCGCACAAGCGACCCGTGAACACGGTGTTTCAGAAGTATGCACTGTTCCCCCATTTGAACGTATTCGAGAACGTGGCTTTCGGGCTGAAACTGAAAGGCGTGGCGAAAGCCGAGATGGAGAAGCGCGTAAAGAAAGCACTGAAGATGGTGAGCATGTCGGACTACGAGTACAGGGACGTGAACTCGCTGAGCGGCGGTCAGCAGCAACGCGTAGCTATTGCACGGGCTATCATCAACGAACCCGAGGTGCTGCTGTTGGACGAACCACTGGCGGCTCTCGACCTGAAGATGCGCAAAGACATGCAGATGGAACTGCGTGAGATGCACAAGAAACTGGGTATCACGTTTATCTACGTAACCCACGACCAGGAGGAGGCACTGACGCTGAGCGACCGCGTGGTGGTGATGCGCGACGGCAAGATACTGCAGACAGGAACCCCGAGCGACATATACAACGAGCCGAACAGTTGCTTTGTGGCGGACTTTATCGGCGAGAGCAACCTGCTTGACGCCACGATGGTGCGCGACCGGCTGGTGCATTTCTGCGACCGCGACTTCGAGTGCGTGGACGAGGGCTTCGGAGAGAACCAGGAGGTGGATGTGGTGGTGCGCCCCGAGGACTGGTATATCGGGTATGCCGACGAGGAACAAAAGACAAAAGACAAAGAACAAAGAACGAAGACCGGGGACGCGTTAGATCCTGTGGCGGCAGCCGATGCGGAGGATTATACCGACGCTCCGTGGCAGTTGTACGGCACGGTACAGAGTTGTATCTTCAAGGGTGTGCATTACGAGATGACGATGCTCACCGACAACGGCTACGAACTGATGATACAGGACTACCACGCCTACGCCCCCGGACGCAGAGTGGGGCTGGTGGTGAAGCCGGAAGATATACAGGTGATGCGCAAAGCACGCCTCTGCAACACGTTTGAGGGCAAGGTGCTCGAGGGCGGCAAGGTGGAGTTTCTGGATGCGGAATGGGACATAAGCGACCGCATGGCGGAGCGTTTCAGCGCAGGCGAAGAGGTGGACGTGGAAGTGGATTTCGAGCGTGTGAACCTGCAAGACGACGAGGAAGACGGTGTGCTGCAAGGCGAGGTGTATTTCATTCTCTACAAGGGCGACCACTACCATCTGCAGGTGCGTACCGATGACGGCGACGACCTGTATGTGGACACCAACGATGTGTGGGACGACGGCGACCGCGTGGGCGTGAAGATAGCGCCGAGTTATATCCGCCTCTACAAGAAGCAGGACAAAGAACAAGGGACAAAGAACCAAGAAACGGGCGGCGATGAAAACAAGTAAATGGAAACGTATGCTGCAGTCGCGGCGTACGTGGGCGTGGCCTTATGTGCTGTTCCTGATCTGTCTTGTGCTGCTGCCGCTGCTGCTGATCGGCGTGTATGCGTTCACCGACCCGCAGGGGCATTTCACGATACAGAACTTCGTAAGTTTCTTTACCAAGTCGGAGGCGGTAAACACATTTATCTATTCGCTGGCGATAGCACTGATAACCACGATTATCTGCCTGGTGATAGGTTACCCCGCGGCGTATATTATGGCGATGCAGTCGTTCCGCACGCCCGCCGTGATGGCGATACTGTTTATATTGCCGATGTGGATCAATTTTCTGCTGCGTACGATTGCGACGGTGGAACTGTTCCATATGTTCGGTCTGCCGCTCGGCGAGGGGGCGTTGCTCTTCGGTATGGTGTATGATTTTCTGCCGTTTATGATCTATCCGATCTACAACACGCTGCAGAAGATGGATATGAGTCTGGTGGAGGCGGCGCAAGACCTCGGGGCGAACCGCTTCAAGGTGTTTACCAAGGTGATTATTCCCCTCTCGATGCCGGGTGTGTATTCGGGTATCATCATGGTGTTTATGCCTACGGTATCGACGTTTGCCATCTCGGAACTGCTGACCCACAACAAGATAACGCTTTTCGGTTCGCTGATACAGCGCAGTTTCTCGGAGGGCGGTATCACGATGTGGAACTACGGTGCGGCACTGTCGCTTATTCTACTGATCATCATAGGGATGACCTCGTTCTTCGGGCAGAAAGACGAGAATAACAGGGAAGGAGGTATCGTATGAAAACCGGTTCGATGGTGGAACGCCGCGGCTTTTGGTCGCGCTTTGCAGGGCAGGCGTATCTGTGGCTGATACTGGTGGTGCTGTATGCGCCGATACTCCTTATATTTATATTCTCTTTCACCAAAAGCAAGGTGTTCGGCAACTGGACGGGCTTTACCTTCGGTCTGTATGAGAACCTGCTGACGGGCTATGACTATGTGGATCAGGTGCAGGTAGATCCGAACCTGTACAGGGCGATGCTCTATACGGTGATTATCGCCGTGTCGGCAGCGGTGATTTCCACGCTGCTCGGTACGCTGGCAGCGATAGGTATCTACAATATGCGCCAGCGCGACCGCAGGATCATCACGTTTATGAACTCGATACCGATGATCAACCCCGATATTCTGACGGGTATATCGCTGTTTCTGCTGTTTGTGTTCCTCGGGATAAGCCGCGGTCTGGCGACGGTGATTATCGCCCATGTGGTGTTCTGTACGCCGTATGTGGTGCTGAGCGTGATGCCGCGCCTGACAAAGATGAACCCGAATATCTACGAGGCGGCACTCGACCTCGGGGCGACACCTTTTCAGGCACTGCGTAAGGTGCTGATGCCGGAACTGTGGCCGGGTATGATTTCCGGATTTATCTTGTCGGTTACGCTGTCGATAGACGACTTCGGCGTTACGTTCTTTACCAAGGGCAGCAACGGATTGGAGACGCTGTCCACCTTTATCTATGCTGACGCACGCAAGGGCGGTCTGACCCCCGAGTTGCGTCCGCTCTTTAGCCTTATCTTCCTCACCATATTGGTGTTGCTGTTGATAATCAATCTTCGTACAAACAAACAACAAAAAACAATCAAAAAGAAATGAAACGTTCCTTTTTTGCTTTGGTGCTGATGGCAGCACTGACTTTTGCAGGTGTAACCTATTCGGCTCCCGCTGCGGCAGCCGACCGTGCGCACACACTGAAGGTGTACAACTGGGCAGACTATATCGATATGGATAATGTGCTCAACAAGTTCCCCGAGTGGTACAAGGCACAGACGGGCGAGGACGTAACGATACAGTACTCGACCTTTGACATCAACGAGTCGATGCTCACCCAGATAGAGGTGGGACACGAGGACTATGACGTGATCTGCCCGAGCGAGTATATCATTGAGCGTATGCTCCGCAACAACCTGCTGCTGAAGATAGACAAGAACTTCGGCGAGACCCCCGACTATACCACCAACGTGGCTCCGTTTGCCGTGGAGAAATTCCAAGAGATGGCACCCGACAGCAGCGTGAATGTGGCGGACTATACGGTAGGTTATATGTGGGGAACGACGGGTATATTGTACAACACGGCGCATGTGGACGGTGCCGACCTGCAGTCGTGGTCGTTTCTGACCAATCCGAAGTTTGCGGGTAAGATCTTTATGAAGGATGCTTTCCGCGACATCTATTCGTGCGTGGTGCTGTATGCCTACCGCGATGAGATTGCCCGCGGCGAGGTAACGCGCGACGAACTGGTGGCACACATCACGCCGGAGCGTATCCAGCGTGTGGAGGATACGCTAAAAGTAGCGAAGAATAATATCGCCGGCTGGGAAGTGGACTTCGGCAAAGAAGAGATGTGCAAAGGACAAACATGGATGAATGTATCGTGGTCGGGCGATGCGCAATGGGCGATAGACGAAGCCGCCGAGGGTGTGGAACTGGCATATATCGTTCCTAAAGAAGGGTCGAATGTATGGTTCGACGGCTGGTGTATTCCGAAATATGCCGTAAACACCAAGGCAGCCAGTTATTTCATCAACTATCTCTGTATGCCGGAGAATGCCATCCTGAATATGGAGGAGATCGGTTATGTGAGCGTTATTGCTTCGCCGGAGGTGTTGGAATGGGCGGACGATGCGGCAGAGAACGAGGAGACGGCGGACTTGAGTTACTTCTTTGGCGAGGACGCTACGGCAGTACATGCCAATCAGGTGCTTTACCCTGACAGGAGTGTGATTGAGCGTTGCGCCTTGATGCACGACTGCGGCGACCAGACCAAAGATATGCTGGAGATGTGGAACCGCGTGAAAGGCGACAACCTCTCGAGCGGAATGGTGATTTTCCTGGTGGTTGTGCTGGTTCTGATAGTAGGTGGTATCATTTTTGCTGCTGTCAATAAGAACAAGAAGAAGGCGCAGCAGCGCGGACGGCGGAAATAAAGACAGGAACTGACCGTCTGCGCTGACAGTAAGCCGGGCGGATGACGGGTGGATGTCAGGTGGATAGGCTTTGCTTTCCGCCTGCATTCTGTACCTATACTATACGGAATCACCTACTAATCACCTACTAATCACCTACTAATCACCTACTCTTGTAAGCACGAAGTATAACACCGATAATACAACTGATATGAAGCGAATAATCCGAACATTGGTACTGCTTGCGCTGTTGTTGTGCGTGGCGGAAGGCTATGCGCAACAATCGCAGATGGAGACCGACTACAACCGTATTGCAGAACGCTTTGAGGCACGCGACAAGAGTTTGCAGAAAGACCTGAAAACCTATCTGCAGAAATACCCATACACGACCTACGAAGACGAGATACACTTTATGTCGGGCGTGCTGCAAGCTGAGAAAGCCAAATGGAAACAGGCAAGCAAGGAGTTGGAGCAGGTGGAGCATACGGCTCTGACCCGCCCGCACCAGACGGATTATCAGTTCTATCGCGGTTACTGCTACCTGATGCTGCAGGAGTATTCGCGGGCGGTGGTCTATTTCGCGCAACTGAAAAAGACCGCCAACCCCTACACGACGAAGGCGACGTACTACTATGCCTATAGCCGGTACAAACAGCAGAAATACGACAAGGCATTGCCTGTGCTGCTGTCGCTGGAAGATGTGAGCGAGTACCAAAAGACGGTACCCTACTACATCGTGCAGATCTATTACGCGCAGCAGGAATACACCGAGGTGAGGCAGCGTGCGGAGGCTTTGCTGGCAGCGCAGCCCGACAACGGGAACAATGCGGAACTGCACCGTATGCTGGGTGAGATGTACTACCTGAAGGGGACAAAGAACAAAGAACAAAGAACAAAGAACGAAGACCTGAAAAAGGCGGTGGAGCATTTGCAGGCGTATGAGAAAGCCGTGCGCTCAACCGATGTGCCGCTAGTGCGCAACGACCTGTACCTACTCGGTATGGCGGAATACCAACTCGGGGCGTACAAAGAGGCGGTCGGGTATCTGAAGCAGGTGAAGCAGGAGAATGATACCATCTCGGAGAGCGTGTGCCTGACGCTGGGCAATGCGTATATCCAACTCGGGCAGCCCGAGCAGGCGAAACTATCGTACCAAGCGGCTGCCGCCTATCGGCTGACTCCCGCGGTACGCGAAGAAGCCCTATACAACTATACGCTCTGCACTTATAATTCGTCCACGGCTCTGGGCGAGAGCGTACGTGCGTTCACCGAGTTTCTGACCGAGTTTCCGGACAGCAAATACGAAAACGAGATCTATGCGCTGCTGAGCGATGCGTTTGTGCGGTCGCGCAACTATGCCTCGGCGTTGTCGGTATTGGATTCGATAGACAACCCGATGCCCAAGATGCTGCAAACCAAGCAGTATCTGCGTTACCAGTTGGGTGTGGACGCTTTTCTGCAAAACAAGATGGAGCAGGCACGCGGACGTATGACGGAGGTGATAGACCACAATACCGAGTCGGCGCAATACACCACCGAGGCATACTACTGGCGTGCGGAAGCCGACTACCGGCTGCACGACTACGACGCTTGCATTGACGACCTCAACAGGTATATGGCGCAGAGCGATGTGCGCCGATCGAGCAACTACCTGCAAGCCGACTACCTGGGTGGCTATGCGTATTTTGCGCAAAAGGACTATCCGAAAGCGCAGACACGGTTCTTGCGCTATATCGACAATGCCGACCCCAATGACCCGACCTATGCCGATGCGCTCAACCGTATAGGCGACTGCTATTTCAATGCACGCAATTTCCCGTCCGCCATAGCCTACTACGGTCAGGTGGTGGACAAGAACGCCACGGGAGCGGATTATGCCACGTTCCAGCGCGGTTATGCCCAAGGTTTGCAGCACAAGTACAACGACAAGATCAACACAATGCGCACCCTTGTATCGCGCTATCCGAAATCGGACTATGCGGACGACGGTCTCTACGAGACGGCGCGTGCGCAACTGCAATTGGACAACGAGCGTGCGGCGATAGCGTCGTACGAGCAACTGCTGCAGAACTACCCCAACAGCAACCTCGCCCGCAAGGCATCGCTGGAGCGGGCTATGCTCTACCGCAACCTGCACGAGGACGACAAAGCCATTGCCGCCTACAAGCATACGATAGAGACCTACCCCGCTTGCGAGGAGGCTTATACGGCGTTGGACGGACTGGAGGCACTGTATGTGGAGAACGGCAACATCAGCGAGTATCTGGCTTATACCAAGCAACTCGGGCGTATGAATATGCAGGTTACCACGCAGGACGACTCGCTGAGTTTCGCCTCCGCCGAACTGCAATATATGCAGGGCAACTATCAGCGTGCGGCAGCGGCGTTGGCAGTTTATCTGAACAAGTACTGCTCGGGCAGCCGCTATTGCACCACGGCACAATACTATATTGCCGATTCGTACTACCGTCTGGGCGAGAAAACCGATGCGTTGCGCGAGTACAAAGCATTGACCGACATCACGGGCAACCCGTATATGGAAGAGGCGTGTATGCGTGTGGCAGAACTGAGTTACGACGCACAAGACTACCGCACCTCGCTGGATTATTTCTACAAAATGCTCTCGCAGGCGTCCGACCATGACAAGATCAACATCGCCCGTCTGGGTATCCTGCGTTGCAGTTACTACATGGGCAACCACCAATCGACGATAGATATCGCCACGCAGATACTCGCCGACGAACCCGTGGCGGACGATGTACGCAAGGAAGCACTCTACAACCGTGCGAAAGCCTATATCGCCTTGTCGCAATACGAACAAGCTATCAGCGACCTGACCCCGCTTGCCAACGAGGTGCGCACGGCTACGGGCGCAGAGGCTAAATACTTGCTTGCCGATTGTCAATTCCGCCTCGGAAACCTCGACAAGGCTGAAGCGGAGGTGATGTCGTTTGCAGGGATGAATACGCAGCAGCAGTACTGGTTAGCCCGTGCATTGGTGCTGCTCTCGGACATCAATATGCGCCGCGGCGATGATTTCCAAGCCCGGCAGTACCTGCTGACACTGCAAGCCAACTACCGCGGTGAGGATGATATACAAACGCTGGTGAGCGAGCGCATTGCCGCCCTCGATGAGAAAGAAAGAGAACAAGTAGTAGAACCCGAAAGCGAAGACTGATATGAAACGCATACTCCTCATTTTGAATTCTGCATTATGCATTACGCATTACGTATTAGCACAGGATAGCACCCTCAACCGCAATGTAACGGTGGAGCGTGAGTTCCAACCGGTGGTGCAGTCGGCGGGCAAAATCAACGTCCGTCCGAAAGTGCTGGAGACGACCCTGCCTGCCGCAGAGGTGCATTATTCCGATTATAATGCTATGCTTTCGCCTGCTTTTAACACCAATTCGCTCCTGAGCCAGCCGATGCGTTTCTCTGCGCCTCACCAATACAACGGATATGTGCGGGGCGGACTGGGGCATACCAATACGCTGTTTGATTTCGCTTATCATCTGGACGACAAGCGGAACAGCATTCTTGATGTCTATGCCAACCATCGTGCCGAGTGGGGGCGGCGTGCCAATAGCAACACCCGTTTGGGGTTCGGTTTCCGCCATACGTTCTCTACGTGCGACCTCTATTTCGGTTTTCGGGGTGTCAACCGATTCTATACCCGCTACGGGCGGTATTACGACGGCAATAAGGGACTGACGGTGGCGCATTACAGCGATTTGCAGCCAGAGGACAAGCAGAATATATGGATGGTGGATGCCTTTGCGGGGGTGAAGAGCAACAACAGATCGGATATACAATACAAGGCGCAAGTGGGCTATACGCTTTTTGCACTGCCCGACTATGTATCCGAACACCAGGTACGTACCACTGCCAACATCGACTGGAGCAGCGATGCGCACCACGTGGGCGGCAATGTCTATGTGCAGAACTCGTTTCTGCAAACCGACCAAGTGGCAGACACGTTGTTCAACTCGCGCCACGCATTGCGTATCGAGCCGTATTATGCCTACCGGGGTCGCCGTTTCTCCATCCATACGGGGGTGAACTTTGATGTCAATATCGGTCGCGGGCAGTTCTTGTCCGGTTTGGAGCAGGTTACGTTTGCGCCATCGCCCAAGGTGGAGTTTGAGGCACAGATAGCCAAGAAATGGCTCACTATGTATGGTATTGCGCAGGGCAGTCTGTCCACGGGGACGCTGCAAGCCTATATGGAGGGGCTTCCCTATCGTGCCATTGATCCGGGGATTACATCGCACCACGTGGCGGGCTATACGCCTATTGATGCGCAACTCGGTTTCCATATCCGCCCCTATCGCGACCTGCTGATTGACATCTATGGCGGCTATGCCTATCAGAAGAATAAGATCACCTCGGTGGCTACGGTGGAGCAGATTACCTCCCCCGCCGGTGTAACCATCCTGCCCGGTACGTTCTCCTATTTCTATGGCGACTACGGTCGCGGCAAGATAGGGGCAGCATTCTCCTATCATTATCAGGATATTATCAATATCCACCTGTGGGGGAACTACTATTTCTGGCAGGCTTTCCGCCAGGAGAACATAGAGAATGGCAATTTCACCAAGGCTTGGTATAGCGTGCCGGTGCGTGCAGACGGAGTGTATGACCGTGCTGCGTGGGATATGGGGCTTCGTATTGACGCCCGTATCGACAAGCATTGGACGCTCTATAGCGACAACCGTTTTGTGGGCAGCCGCACCGCATTGGTGTCAATGCCCGATGCCAACGGTTCGTATGAGCGCACCCTCAAACCGATTGTCCAACTGAGCCTCGGTTGCCAATATGAGACGGTGGTTGGCAGCAAGTCGTTCCGCGAGAAAACCACGCAGCCCAATCTGGCGGTGTTCTTCCAACTCAACAACTATATTCACCGTCGCAACGACATTTGGTACGGGTATCAGTCGCAGGGTATCAATTTCCTACTGGGAGTAACCTATAAATTCTAAATCAAAGGGAGAAAAGATAGTCCAATGCCTCTGCGATAGCGGAGGCGGGCAAAGTCCGGTTGATAACCGGTTCGCCGATGTTGCGCAGGAGCGTGAAATTGGGGAGTATTTCCGCCGTTGTACCATCTGCAGATGAGGCAACGGCGTTTTTTTTGTCCTGCGACATCAGTTCCATAAGACGCGACTGCTCTTTGCAGTTGCAGGCGGGGCGTCCGTAGTATTCCGACATTATGCGGGTCAGTTGCATCAGCGGTTCGCGCGGGCAGCCGAGATGTACGACACTCAGATAGAGTTCGGCAATCATTCCCCATAGGACGCAATAGCCGTGCGGAGGCTGCGGCTCTGTGTGTTGCTCCAAAGACAACGACTCAATGGCGTGCCCCACGGTATGCCCGAAATTCAGTGCGTGGCGCAACCCTTTTTCGTGCGGGTCTGCCGCCACAATCCGTTGTTTTACAGCCAGGCTTGTTTTTATCAGCGGTGCAAAAGCCATAATATGCCCCCGCGCCTTATCAGTACGCATAGCCCGCAGGTAGCCCTCTATGTCAAATGCCAAGAGTTGTTGCCAATCGCTTTCGGACGACAGCAGGGCGTGCTTGAGCATCTCGGCAAAGCCGCTCAGGAATTCCCGCTCGGGGAGTGTCTGCAAGAAAGTGGGGCAGACAATGGTCTCTATGGGTTCGGCAAAGATACCGATACAATTCTTCAGTCCGTGGTAGTTAAACCCCGTCTTCCTGCCTGTTGAGGCATCCACCATAGCCAGCAGTGTGGTGGGGATATTCAGAAAGTCAATCCCGCGTTTGTAGGTGGCTGCCGCAAACCCGCCGAGATCGGTGGTCAGTCCGCCGCCTATGTTGACAAGCAGTCCTTGGCGGGTGATATGGTGTTCGAACAGGAAATCCCATATCCGCTCCACCGTCTCTATCGTCTTGTTCTCTTCCCCGTCGGGGATACTCAAAAGCGGGTAATCACATCCTGTAAAAGTCAGGTGGATATAAGGTGGATATAAGGTGGATAGCAGGCAAATCTGTGTCTGCGGATAATGCGCCGCAATGGGCGCAAGCGTGCGTTGTAGGTCGTGGGTGAAAAGCATTGTCTATTTTACATCCGCATTGAATTGTATCTGCTGCGAAGTGAGAATATACGGCGATACGATATGCAGGTCGGAGCCGCTGTTCAGTCCCGCAGGTATCACAACCGTCTTGCTCGCACCGGGCAGCAGTCCTGCCAGCGAAGTGGGAGATTGGGTATCACCGATAGCGAAATACGCATCGCGGTAGAGTGGGGCAACGCCCTCGTTGCAAACGGTTACCCATGTCTGTGTACCGTCTGTCTTGCAATCGGTTACGCGGAAACAATACCCGCTTGCCATACCTGCCGACTTGAACCGTGCCGTGGTGCCGTAACTGCCGCTCGGGGCATCGTTGGCTATCATAAACGAGATATGGTATTTCTTAGCCATCTCTTCCCATGTGTGCCCGTACATACCCGCAGGATTAAGGAAATTCTTCTGGTCATCGCTTGTATAGTAACTGATCTCTCCGCCACATACGCCTGTCTGCCAACGGGTTCCCTTGCCGATGGAATTCCAGTTCTCCTCGTTGTAACCGTCCGATGAACCGATCTCGTGTCCCGCATGCATAAAAGAGTCGTCAAACAGCCCGAATGACAATGCCATAAGTGTCTTGTCTGCCACAATCGGGCTATATGACTCATCGGCTGCATCAATAGAGACAAGCCACGGAATACGCACTACGGATGCCATATGTTGGAGAAACTCTTTTTGGTAGGCTTTCGACGGGAAATTAGTACCGAGTTTAAGACCGGTACCATAAATATGATACTCCGACCAATGCCCGAAACCCACTTCGAGAAAAGCAATACGCGGGTCCTCGTTGTAGCGGGCTGCCAGATCTGTGTAGAACTGCTTCGTAAACCATTGCAGTTCGCTATTGCTCCAATCGGCATAATAGGTCGGTCCGTCCCCGCCCGGATTTTTGCTGTAGGTCTCTTTGTAGTCAGACAGTGCTTTGATGTATTGCGGGACGGCTGTTGCTCCTTTCGTACCGTCCACATCGGTGCTGCTGGGATACTCGTAGCGGAAACGGATAATCGCCTGGTGTCCACGCGAAGCAATATCATTCAATATATTCTCAAGATACGCCCAATTGTATTGTATTTTTCCGTCCTTTTTGCCCGTAACTACCTTGCATGGGAGGCAATAGTGAAACTCCAGACTGATGGAAGATTTATATTCGTTGATACGGCTGTGCGACGGCCACATCACAAGCCCCGTCATCGGCTGGACGGCATCTACACGGCTGCTTACCGCCACGCGATGCGTATTATCGGGTATGGCAGGTGCGGAAAAAGTGATACTGTCCAAATCGGAAACGGTGTATTTGCCGTCTTTCCAAAGGTACATCTGTGCCGGACAAGTTGAGGAAAGAAATAGGGCTGCAAGTGCCAAAAGAGTGTGTTTCATAGAGTATGTGTTTTTGTAAACCGATTATTTTTTGTACCTTTGCAGGAAATATCGGTTGCAAAGATACACATTTTCAGGCAAATGGCAAAACGAAAAGTTAATTTTTATGTCGTATGGCAAGGACGCACTCCGGGAATATATACCTCGTGGACGGAGTGCGAAGCGCAAATAAAAGGCATAGCCGCCAAATACAAAGGATTTGAAACCCGACAGGAAGCCGAAAAAGCCCTTTCGGATGGTTTCGAAGCATATCTTGTGCCAAAGGGGAAAACGGAAAACAACACTATCGCCACTGCCCGATACAAACCGGTATATCCCGCTTTGGCAGTGGATGCTGCCTGTTCGGGAAACCCCGGTGTATTGGAATTTAGAGGCGTGATAGCCGACACCGGTACAGAGGTCTTCCGCAGGGGACCCTACAAGGGGGGGACCAACAACATCGGTGAGTTCCTCGCCATCGTCTTGGGCTTGGCGTATCTCAAACAGCATAACCTGCCTTGGGTATTGTATTCCGACAGCCGAACCGCTCTGGCATGGCTGCGCAAAGGAAAGGCACAGACCAAACTCGAATGTACACCCAAAAACGCAGAACTGTTCGATATGTTGCGGAAAGCCGAACAATGGCTTGCCTGCAACACCTATACCACCACTATCTATAAATGGGATACCGAACATTGGGGTGAAATACCCGCTGATTTCGGCAGGAAATAACAAGATACAATCCGTTCAATCCACTTGTATGTCGGGTACCTCGTCCTGACTGGCGGCAATAGTCTCGTTCTGACGGTTGCGCAGCGAGACCTGCTCCCTGCTCACGCACATCATAATACCGAAATAGACACTGGTTATCAGCACACTCGTACCCCCCCGGCTGATAAGCGGCAAAGGCTGACCGGTTACTGGTCCCAGACCGACCGCCACAAGCATGGAAATCAATGCCTGGCAGGTGAGCATCAGTGCCAAACCCATCACCATCAGCATAGAGGCATCATCGCCGTAGCGGGTAGAGATGAAACAGGCACGGAAAAGCAGCCACAGGTAGAGCGCAATCACCACCAATGCCCCCACTATCCCCGACTCTTCCACAATAATGGCATAAATATAATCGGCATACGCAAGCGGCAGATAATCACGCTCTTTGCTGTTGCCGGGAAACACACCGAGAGGAGATTTGCCACCACGGGCTATGGCAACATTGGCATACGCCTCCTGACGGTTCTCATCGGTGATAACGAAAGTGGCGGTATCGCTGTCCGCCTTGTCTGCAAACAACTTGCGGTCAATACGCTTCACCCATGTCTCGGCACGCCCGAAAAGTCCCGTCATCTCACGGTCTCGGCGGACAAAAGCGAACTCTACCACACAATAACCCAATACAAGAAAAACGATGGCGATACCTGCCGTAAAACCCCAGAACTTGAACGGAATACGTGCCAGAATCCACAGCAGAAAGACAATACCGCAAATCAGGATGGCTGTGGAGAGGTTGCTCGTCATTACGGGCAGTGCCACCACTGCGGCTATACCGAGTGTCCAAAAGAAATACTTGCGCTTGTCCCCCTCGGTCTTGATGCGCGAGAGCAGGTCTGCAACCACGATAATAAGCGACAATTTCGCCAACTCGGATGGCTGAACAGTGAAACCCGCAATGCGTACCCAACGTGTGGCACCATTGAGCGTTACGGCAAACGGATTGCCCGGAATGAGCAGCGAATAGAGCAATACTATGGAAAGCAGCAACAGCACATATCCCCCGATCCGAATGATATAGGACGGCAGAAACTGCACAAAGAAAGCAATCGCCACACCCAAAGCGATAAACACAATCTGTTGCCCGACAGGACCGAGTACGGAATGTTTCTGATAGACCAACATACTCGATGCCGAGAACAGTGCAATAACCGCCACCACAATCATCGAGATATAAATCGCCCACAACCCCTTGTCTGTATTTTGTAAGTTCGGTAGTTTCATCGTTTTTTTTATTAAAACCGTTAAAAATCTCCGTTAGTCAGCCGTTAATTTTTGTGTTGAATTTGTTATAGGATCGTTATAGGTTGGTTATAGGATAGATATGTTAAAAAGTTTATCCACCTTATATCCGCCTTACTTTTGCATACGCTATCCACCCGTCATCCACAGAACATCCACCTGTGTCGGACATATCTGCTTTCCCTGTTTTTTCCCTGATGTTACCCTGAGGATAGGCGGCTATTCTGCAGAGTGTTTTCGGAGAATTTCCACCGAGCAGTCGCGCCAATGCTGCAGGTAACCTGCCGTCATCTGCATATTGCGCATATCGCTGGCATCCCATACGGGAAGCCCCCACCAGCCGTCTGCCTGCCAGTATTTGAGTTGACGGCAACGGCTTTGCAGCACATAGACTACCCCGTAGTAGCGGTTGCCGATACGGAAACGGTCGAGACAAAGCAGGCGGTGGTGCTGTGGATTGACGATGATATTGCGCCACACGATGTCCGCTCGCTGTAGCGGTTCTGCCTGATAGACATCGCCGTGCAGGTTGATCGTTACCGAGTCGGCATAGATGGCATAGTCGGGTTGCAGATTGACAGGGCGGTTGGTTTCGATAAGCAGCACCTCGTCGCGATAGACAAAACACAGCGAGTCGGGACGGAAAGGCAGGTCGCGCAGTACGCTTTCCGCAAACCGCCTGCCTTTGTAGTTGCTGAGACTGTCTGCCGAAACGAAATGCGCCCCGTACGAGCCGTCCGACATATTCTGCTCCATCTTCGGCTGGTCGGTAAAATGCCAATAGATATGCGACAAGTTGTCCGTTATGCGTCCCGTTTCCGGTGCATATTGCCAGCGGTCGCCCGACGAAAGCCCGTGTACACCTGCACAGGAAGTGAGCAGCCCGAGCAGGGCTATCCATAAAAAGTATTTGTATCGTACCATCATTTGCTGTATTCTTCAATCCGTTTTTCCAACATCTCCACCTGGTGCGGGAGTAGGTCGCCTTTTTCCGCCGCCTCACGGAAAACAGGCAGATATTTCTTCCACATATCCATACCGTAGTGCTGCACCACGACCCAGACGGCAGAGGTGGCATCGCCTATCTCTTTTTTGCCCAACCAGCCGCGTGCGGTGTAGAGCGAGTCCACAAAATGCATATGAAGCGTGTCGGTGCGCAGCATCTCGCGGCAGAGACTGTCTTTCTCGGGTGCATTGGCATAGTAGGCTGCCACATAGCGGTGGCGGATAGACTGATCCTCGTCCCAGATTGCCATCAGTTGGTCGTACAGCGGGTGTTCGTAAGCGGCTACCGCCCGTGTATAACGGACTTGACTCTCGCCGGCTACCGCCGCCCAACGGGCATCACTATGCAGCACCTGCAAATCCGCATCGGCATCCAACCGGCGGCTGTACCATTCGGGGAAACGCTCCAGCAAGGTATTGAGACGGTGAAAAGCCTCATCGGTCTGCCCCGCTTTTGCCGCACAACAAGCGGCGTTGTAATAGTTGTTGCTCCCCGCCTCTCCGCACGCCAAAGCCTTGCCGTAATAGGCAGATGCTGCGGCATAGGCACCCTCCATATAGCATGAATCGGCGCAGTGGGTCAGGATAAAGAAATCGGTTGTCTGCGCCATACACATAATAGCGGTACAAGACAGCAAAAACAAGCCCAATCGGAGATTTTTCATAGTGTTTTATAATTTTCGGACGGCTGCCATAAACTGATCGCCGCGGTCTTCATATGATTTGAACAAATCGAAACTTGCACAGCACGGTGAGAGCAGCACCGTATCGCCCTCATGTGCGGCTTGATACGCCCCGACCACGGCATCGTGCAGGTTGTCGGTATCAATAATCTTCAGTCCGAAGCCTCCGAAATGTTCGCGCAGTTTCTCGTTGTGCAGTCCCATAAAGACCAACGTATGGCATTTCTTGCGCACTAAGTCGTCTATCTCGGAGTAGTCGTTGCCTTTGTCCTTCCCGCCGAGGATCAGCACAGTCGGCGTGGTCATCGATTCTAATGCGTACCAGCACGAATTGACATTGGTCGCTTTCGAGTCGTTGATAAACCGCACGCCGCGAATGGTTGCTACATATTGCAATCTGTGCTCCACACCGGCGAACTGCTGCAGGCTCTCGCGGATGACATCGTTCTTAATGTGCAGTATCTGTGCTGCTATCGATGCCGCCATCGAGTTGAGTTGGTTGTGTTTGCCTTTCAGACTCAACTGCTCCACCGGCACTTGCAACGGTTCTGCGACATTGACCATCAGGTTATTATGTTCAATCCACGCAGCATTCACGCCGCCGATATTCTTTGCCGACTCACAGGGTGTCTCGAAACCGAAAGGATAGAGCGTCGCCCCTGGACGCATTTTATGTATCTCCTTGTCAATTACGGGGTCTTCCGCCCAGTAGATAAACGCATCGTCCTGGGTCTGGTTCTGCGTAATGCGGAACTTGGCATTCACATAGTTCTGAAAATCAAATCCGTAGCGGTCGAGGTGGTCGGGCGTGATATTCATAAGAATAGCGATGTTCGCACGGAAATCGTACATATTATCCAATTGGAACGACGACAGTTCAATCACATAGTAGTCGTGCTTTTCGTGTGCCACCTGCAATGCTAACGAATTGCCAATATTGCCTGCCAACCCCACATTCAGTCCCGCACGGTGCAGAATGTCGTAAATCAGCGAGGTGGTGGTTGTCTTGCCGTTGGAACCCGTGATACAGATCATCTTCGCATCGGTGTAGCGGGCGGCAAACTCAATCTCGGAGATAATGGGCGTGCCTTGCGCCTGCAGTTTCTGTATCATCGGGGCGGTCAGCGGGATACCCGGACTCTTGATTACCTCGTCGGCATTGAGAATAAGCGGCTCGGTATGATGTCCGTCCTCCCATACGATGCCGTTTTGGTCAAGCATAGCGCGATACCCGGGTTTGATTTCACCCATATCGCTCACAAAGACATCAAAGCCTTTCTCTTTGGCGAGTATCGCGGCTCCCGTCCCCGATTCGCCCGCTCCAAGCACTACTATTCGTTTCATAGGTAACATAAATTTGCGTGAATAATCTGTGTTAAAGAAAACGTTAATTATCGTATCTTCAATGTCAGTATCGTCAATGCTGCGAGAATCATTGTTACAATACAGAACCGCAGGACGATTTTTGTTTCGTGGTGCAGTTCGTTGTTCCCTTTGAACTTTACAATACACGTCGGGTCGTTGCGCAACACCTGTTCCATCGAGGTACGATAGTGGTCGTGCAGGGGCGTGCGTTTCCATACACGGATATGCTTGCCGCGTTTCTTTGCGAATTTGTACACCTGCGTTTGTACAATCACCGACACGCTCTCCATCAGGAACACCCCGCACAATAGTGGTATCATCAATTCCTTGTGGATAATCACTGCACATACGCCGATAATTCCGCCGATAGTCAGACTGCCCGTATCGCCCATAAAGATCTGTGCAGGGAAACCATTGTACCACAGAAAACCCACCAATGCTCCTACAAACGATGCTAGAAACACCACCAACTCCTCGCTGCCCGGTATGTACATTACATCGAAATACTCCGCCCATACGTAACTGCCGCTCACGTATGCCAGCACAATCAATGCCACACCGATAATCGCCGAGTTACCCGCACACATACCGTCCATCCCGTCGTTTAGGTTCGCCCCGTTGCTTACGGCGGCTACTACGAATATCGTCAGCAGCACGAAAAATATCCACCCTGCGCGGTATTTGTTCTCTTCGCCAAGAAAAGAGAACATATCCGCATAGTTGAAGTTGTGGTGTTTTACAAACGGAATAGTCGTCTGCGTGGATTTCACCGCAGGTGTCTTGTCCACCACCGTGATATTGTTCTCCACGTGCGTGCGGACTACTTCATTCATTTTTACTTCCGGACTGTAACGGAGCGTCAGCCCCACTATCAAACCGAGCGTAACTTGTCCCGCAATTTTTATCCAACCGTTCAGTCCGTCTTTGTTGTGTCGGAAAGTCTTGATGTAGTCGTCGGCTAAGCCCAATGCTCCGAGTATCAACGTGGTGATAATCATCAGTATCATATACACATTGCTCAGTTTGCCAATCAAAAGGCATGGCAGCAATATGCTGACGATAATCACTATTCCGCCCATCGTCGGCACCCCTTTTTTGGCAACATTGAATGGGTCGGTTTTCTCGTCGCGCTGCGTCTCCGAGATATGCTTGCGTTTCATCTGGCTGATGAAATACTTGCCGAAATAGATACTTACCAGCAGTGCCAGTACGCCTGCCACTATCGCACGGAACGATATATATGTCATCAATCGCGCCCCGGGCAGTTCGTTGAAATATGTAAAGAGAGAATAAAACACTTTTTCTAATTATGAATTATGAATGAATAATGATGAATTAACGGCGTCTGCATGATAATTTATGACCGCCTTTATGACCGCCCTATGCTATTTGAATAATTTTTGGTCATATTTGGAGCAAAAATTAATGGCATATTTATGTTTTTTGTAGAGCGAAATTTATGGCTAATCATATGTTCCCATAATAATTAACGTCTAATTACACGATAATTAACGTTCTTAATGTTCAGCAGTATTTCCGTATCACCTCGTGGTCGTCAAAGTGGTGCTTCACGCCTTTGATGATCTGGTAATCCTCATGTCCTTTGCCTGCTACGAGAATCACATCGCCTGCTTGCGCCAGCGTGCAGGCAGTCTTGATGGCGGTCTCGCGGTCTTCTATCACGAGCGTCTGCTTCAGTTCCTCCTCGCTCAGCCCCGCCTCCATATCGTGCAGGATGTCCATCGGTTCTTCGTCGCGCGGGTTGTCCGAGGTCAGTATCAGTTGGTCTGAACCGCGTTTGGCTATCGCCGCCATCATCGGGCGTTTGCCCTTGTCGCGGTTGCCGCCGCACCCAACCACGGTAATCAGTCGGCTGCCTTTCTTGCGTATCTCGTTGATTGTCTGTATCACGTTGTCCACCGCATCGGGCGTGTGCGCATAATCCACTATCGCCGTCCAACCTTTCTCGCTGCGTATCGTCTCAAACCGTCCGTTCACGGGGTGCAGCGTCGATAGTACCCGCAGCACTTCCGTCTTGTCGAACCCGAGACACATCGCCGCCCCATAGATACAGAGCAGGTTGCTCACGTTGAACCGCCCCACCAGCGGCACAAACACCTCCTGCCCGTTTACGTCTAATAGCATTCCGTCAAAACCCTCTTCCAATATCTTCGCATGGTAGTCCGCCATCGCACGGGTGGAGTAGGTATGTACTTTCGCACGGCAGTTCTGGGTCATCACCAGTCCGTTCTTGTCGTCTTTGTTCGTAATGGCAAATGCCTCTTTTTTCAGTCCGTCGAAGAGGCGTTTCTTGGTATCACGGTAGTTGTCAAATGTCTTGTGGTAGTCAATATGGTCGCGCGTCAGGTTGGTAAACAACGCCCCGTCGAAATCCAGCCCCGCAATACGTTCTTGCGCAATGGCGTGGCTGCTCACCTCCATAAAGGCGTACTCGCACCCCGCATCCGCCATACGGCGCAGCAACCCGTTCAACTCAATCGCATCGGGTGTTGTGTGTGTGGCGGGTATAGCCTCGTCCTCCACATAGTTCACCACCGTCGAGAGCAGCCCCGCTTTGTACCCGAGTCCGCGCACCAATTTATAGAGCAGCGTGGCAATGGTCGTTTTGCCGTTTGTACCCGTTACTCCCACCAGCGTCAACTGCTTGCTCGGCTCGCCGAACCAACGGCTTGCCAGCAGACCGAGGGCGTGGTCGGTATTCTCCACGAGGATATAGGTCGTGCCATCGGTGGTCGCAGGCATATAATTCGCATTGCTCAGCACCACGGCGGCAGCCCCTTTTGCTACACACGAGGCAATGAACGTATGTCCGTCCACTGCCGTCCCCGCTTGCGCTACAAACAAATCGCCTTGTTCCACCTTGCGCGAGTCGAACTGTATGCCCGCTATCTCTTTGTCGGTAGTCCCGACTGTCTGCTTCACCTCTATGGCTTGCAGCAATTCCTTCAGTTTCATATCGTATGCAAAACTAATTCAACTAAATATAAAATTCTTTTTATTTCCTTTATTTCTCTCGCACCGCTTCGAAGTCGTATAGGAATAACAATCCTTAAGCCCTCTCTTTGAGGGGGGGGAGTCCTATCTTTTCTCCAGCACCTTGTTCCCCTCTTTGTCAAATACATAGCACCCCGTGCTGGCCATCGTCTTTTCGGCAATTTTTCTTACCACCGTTCCGCAGTCCATGCCCGCATCGTAGATTCCCCGTTTGCTTGGGTCGTTGATGACGCATATACACGTATATTGCGGGTCTTCTTCGGGGAAATAGCCCACAAAAGTCAGGCGGTGCCGGTTGCTTGTATAGCGTCCGTTTACGAGCAACTGCGCCGTACCGGTCTTACCTGCGATGTGTACCAGGTTGCTTTGCGCTTTGCGTCGCCCCCATGGGTTCACCGACGCTGTTCCCAAGCGGTTGTCCCATACTACGTCGTGCAACGCACCTTGTATATCCCGCAGCGTGGACGAACTGCAGATTGATGACTTTACCGTCTCTGTGCTGTAGCGTTCTACGGTCTCGCCATTCTGCTGTATCTCTTTTACCAATATGGGGCGGATCATCTTGCCGTCATTGGCAATGGCGTTGTAAAACATCATCATCTGCATCGGACTCATCTCCACCGAATATCCGTACGACATCTTGCTCAGCGTTACCGTATCTCTCGGCACGTCAATGCGGTTTTGTTGCGCACCGGGTATCTCGCAATAGACGCTGTCTAATAACCCCATTTTGCCTATACGGTTCACAAATTTCTTTGCGCTCCCCTCGTAGGCGTGCGTAATCAGTTTTGCCATTGCGATATTGCTTGATACCGCCAAGGCTGAACGCAAGGTGTAAACCGTGTCGTGCGGGTGGGCGTCTTTGTGACGAACTTTGATATAGGTCCAACCGTCTTTATATACACGTACCGTGTCGTCTATATCCGCCTTGCCGTCGTCCAATGCTGCCATCATAGCAATGGTCTTGAAAGTCGAACCCGGTTCCACGCGTGTTACGGCGTGGTTCTTCATCTCGCAGTAGGTATCGTCGCTCGTGCGGTCGAGGTTCACAATGGCTTTTACCTCACCCGAGTGCGTCTCCATCAGTATGCAGCAACCCCATTCACCATCTATTATACCCAACTGTTGTCGCAAGGCTTTCTCGGCTATATCCTGCAAATCGGTATCTATAGTCGTTACCACATCTAACCCGTCCTCGGCTTCTTCTATCGTTACATACTCCGTCCGTCCACCGATACGCTGACGCGCACTCATACCATCCGTGCCGCGCAGTTGCACCTCAAATGCCTTTTCCAAACCCGCATTGCCATATCCGTCATCGCCGTAGATGCTGCCTATCGTACGGCTCGCAAGATTACCGAATGGCTTAATGCGCTTGTGCTGCGCCTCAAAAAGAATACCGCTTTTATATTTACCTAAGCATATCGGGTACGACTGTTCCAACCTGCGCTTCTGCAGGTAATCTATGCGCTTAGTGGTTACCTTCAAACGGCTCTTGCCGTTTTTGTATGCGTTGGAAATCAGTTGTTTGTATTCGTCGGCACTGCGGTCGCCTATTATGCTGCTCAGGTTGGCTGACAACGAGTCTATGCTTTCTTTATATAGTTTGCCGTTCTTTTCATGCAGTGCGGGAACACGCGTATCCATATAGATGTAGTATTGCGGCATACTGCTTGCCAGCAGGTTGCCGTTGCAGTCAAGGATATTACCGCGTGTGGCGCGAATAGGCTGATTCACCGCTACTTGCTTGTCTGCTATCGCCAACCAACGCTCGCTGTCAAACACCTGTATATAGACAATCTTGCCTATTACGGCTGCAAAACCCAGCGCAATCACACCGAATATCAGTGCAAAACGCAATATCGTATTTCTCTGCTCGTCCGACACGCCTAATTCTTAATTCTTAATTCATAATTCATAATTCTTAATTAACTCTCACCGGTGGGGTCGTATTCTCTTTCAGGTCGCTGCCCCGTTCCTCCAAGGTGCGCACTATCTCCGATTGCCGTGTTGCATTCACCCATTTGGCACTGATAGTCAGATACTCAAACTTGGCATCCAGCATCTCTCTCTTTGTGTCGGTCAACTTGTGTTGCTGGTACATCGACTGATACCCTGCATAGATATAGACAAATACCATCACGATAATCAGCACAATCAGTTTGTACTGTTTGCGCAGCCCTTGGCTCATCAGTTTCTCTCCGTTGAGCCAACTCTGGATATCGTGCGTATTCATTGCCATAGGTCGTTATAGGATGCTTATAGGATAAACCTCAAAAGGTAAGGTGGATGGCAATCGTTTCTCATTCTGCAAGCCCCCTCTTTGAGGGGGTTGGGGGAGTCTTCTCCGCCACCCGCAGTTTTGCGCTGCGGCTTCTCGGGTTGCACTCCACCTCTTCTTCGCTTGCCGTCAGTCCTTTCTCTATCAGTTTGAATGGCGTGAGGATGTTCCCGTAGAAATCTTTCTCTATCTTGCCTTCTATGTTGCCTGATCGCAGGAAGTTCTTTACCAACCGGTCTTCCAACGAGTGATAGGTCAGTATCGCAATCCGTCCTCCGGGCTTCAGCAGGTCGCGTGCTGCCACCAGCATCTCGCGCAATGCTCCGAGTTCGTCATTCACCTCCATACGCAGTGCCTGAAACAGCCGCGCCATATCTTTTTTCATACCCGTCGGCACTTCTATCATCCCGTTGTGCATTGTGCATTGTGCATTGTGCATTGTGCATTGTACCAACTGCTCCGTCCTCGTTATCGCCTCTTTCTCCCGCGCCCGCACAATGGCTTTTGCTATCTGCCGCGAGTTCTTCATCTCCCCGTACAAATAGAGTACGCGTGCGAGTGCTTCCTCGCTGTACGTGTTCACAATGTCGGCAGCGGTACATTTGGCAGATTGGTTCATACGCATATCCAATGGACCTGCAAAGCGGAAACTGAACCCGCGCTCCGCCTCGTCAAAGTGGTGAAAACTCACACCCAAATCCGCCAGCAACCCGTCAATCTCTTCCACCCCGTAGTAGTCCATAAAATTCCTGAGGTATCGGAAGTTCCCGTGTACAAACTGCCACCGCGGGTCATCCAACAGAGAAACACCCGATTCTGTCTTCCCCTCTTTGAGGGGGACGGGGGGAGTCAGATTCTTGTATGCGTCCATATCCTGGTCAAACGAGAACAGACGCCCCTTTGCTCCCAACGCCGCCATAATAGCCCTCGAATGTCCGCCTCCGCCGAAAGTTACGTCCACATACGTCCCCTCGGGCTGTATCTTCAGTCCGTCTATCGTCTCCCCCAACATCGCCGGTATATGGTACACATTCTCCATAGTCTTATCCTTTCATCTTTTGTCTTATCCTGCTCGCCAAATCCTTCCGGTCAAGCCGTTTCTCGCCAAATTTGTCGGGACTCCATAGCGCAAACCTATCCAGCATACCTACAAACAACACGTCCTGTTGCGCCCCTATCGTCTCCAAGTTCTTCTTTTGTAGCAAGATACGTCCTTGGTTGTCCATATCGAGAAACTCGGCATCCGACATAAACTGCATCAGCAGCATCTGGTCTTCCGGATCCCATTCGTCCAACGCTTGGCGCAACTGTCCCACTTTCTCGTTCCATACCTGCTCGGGGTAGAATATCAGACACTCATTATCGGTATCACGGCGCATAACGATGCGTTTGCTTTCCGCCTCGTTCAGTATCTTCCGATACACGGCAGGAACGAAAATGCGCCCTTTCTCGTCTGCACGCGCCTCGATATTTCCGATAAATGTACTCATATTCAATAGGTTAGAATTGGTAGAACTACGTAAGAAACACTCTGCATGTTAATTGTTAATTCTTACTTGTTAATTGTAAAACCGTTGCAAAGATACAACTTTTATTTGAATTACCCCACTTTTCCCCACAAAAAAAATATCTACGCTCTTTTCAACAACTTTTCAACAAAACAAATATTGCTCAAATTGTACAGAATCAGTAAAATATATACTTTATAAACATTGTGGCGAAAAGTGGTGTTAATTATTGCTGAAAAACCCCAATGTGGCACTTCCTACGCCCCCTTGTGCTACCAACTACGGTACAAACACGGTAGATATACGGTAGATATACGGTAGATACACGGTAGATATATGGTAGATACATGGTAGATAATGCTGTTTCTTACAGGTGTTTACTTATAAGTTGCCACCAGTATCCCGCCGGGGACGCAGACGCTGAAACTGATACGGCAATATATTCCGAAAGGAATTGATTTTTGCATACTTACGGAAGAATAGATACTGCAAATTCAATATAAGTTCAACCGAAGACTAAGAGAAAAATTAAATTTTATGACACCCGTTGAATGTTTTTCCAAATATTTTTGCTAACTTTGCACTCACTTGTTGAAAGAGTATACAACACAAAGTCCAAATCATAATCATTTTAATAAATCCATTTTGTATGAAAAAACTTTTTATTATGCCAATCCTCGCTATTGCGATGATTAGTTGTGCCCCGTTGGCAAAAACCTATCAGGCGGATGATTATCAGACTGCCGAGCCCGCCGTATCCGTATTATCGGCTGTGTATGCTGAATTGGATGTTACCCCCAAGCGTATCTCTTATGCGGAACGGGTGGAGAAAGACATTACCACAATGACCAATCAGGAGGTACAGCAGATGGTGGAGCAGGAGAAAAAGGTTACTATGGCGAATGCCATTCGCAAGTATGATGCAGACCTGCTTATTGCACCCAAGTTCCATATCTCTACCAAGGATAACCGTGTAATTATTATGGTAGAAGGTTATCCTGCCACTTACAAGAATTTCCGTAATGCTACTGCAGAAGATGCATGGATACTGCAAAAGGCGGAAACGGAAACCACTGCGCCTGCAACTAAAGGCAGCATATTTTCCAATTTGTTTCATAAATAAAGCATACTTGTATGAAAAGTATATATGGAATGATAGGTTTGCTGTGCCTCTGCTCTGTATCAGTTATAGCCGGCAAACATAAAGTGCTGGCTACGGATCCGGTTCGGCATACTGTGGTCAATGCGTCAGAGGTTACAGGTACGCAGGTGTCTGATGCTTCGCAAGGCATATACAAACATACCCCCCTGGACGTAGTGGCGCAAGAAAGTCAGACTGACCAATCCTCCGCTGTTTCCGAACCCGCTGCCGCCAAGGTGTATTTCACTATAGAGACAGTTACTGACCAAACCGAGATGGCTTCCGAGCAAGAACTGGAATGGATCAACCATGATGCAGCCGAGATATACAACCTGTATAGCAACAAGCATGATGGCATACTCTATAAGAGTTATCGTTTTGCAGCCAAGAAAATGTATGCTGCCCCTACTCGCAAGAATATCAATACGTTGTCCCGTATCAATAAGATAATGGTTAGTTGTGCCTATGACAGGCAACAGCAAAAAGTGCTTACCCAATCTCTTAAAAATACAGACACTACAGATGCCAACGCCATCATACGTATTTTTCTTGCAGAATAAAATGCAGAATAAAGTGTAGAATAAAGTATAGAATAAAGTGTAGAATAAAGTATAGAATAAAGTGTAGAATAAAGTATAGAATAAAGTGTAGAATAAAGTGTAGAATAAAGTGTAGAATAAAGTGTAGAATAAAGTGTAGAATAAAGTGTAAATAAAGTGTAACGACGATTGATTGTACTTAAAAAAACTCCCGCCTGACAAAGTCAAGCGGGAGTTTTTTTGTATAAGTAATAAAATTTACTTGCTCAGAACCAAAGCCACATTCACGGCGCAAGCCACGGTGCAACCTACCATCGGGTTGTTGCCGATGCCAAGGAATCCCATCATCTCTACGTGTGCCGGAACAGATGAGGAACCTGCGAACTGTGCGTCAGAGTGCATACGACCCATCGTGTCGGTCATACCGTACGAAGCGGGACCTGCAGCCATATTATCGGGGTGCAACGTACGACCTGTACCGCCACCTGAAGCCACCGAGAAATACGGCTTGCCGGCCTGGATACGCTCCTTCTTGTAGGTACCAGCCACAGGGTGCTGGAAGCGGGTCGGGTTGGTGGAGTTGCCCGTGATGCTGACATCTACGTTCTCGTGCCACATAATAGCCACGCCCTCACGTACATCGTCTGCACCATAGCAGTTCACTTTTGCACGTGGACCATTCGAGTATGCCTTGCGGCGTACCTCTTTCAGTTCGCCCGTGTAGTAGTTGAACTCAGTCTGTACGTAGGTGAAGCCGTTGATACGGCTGATAATCATGGCAGCGTCTTTGCCAAGACCGTTGAGAATGATGCGGAGCGGCTTCTTGCGCACCTTGTTCGCCATCTCGGCAATCTTGATGGCACCCTCGGCAGCAGCGAAACTCTCGTGTCCTGCGAGGAAAGCAAAGCACTCGGTGTTCTCGTGAAGCAGACGTGCTGCCAAGTTACCGTGACCAAGACCTACCTTGCGGTCGTCAGCCACGCTGCCCGGGATACAGAAAGCCTGCAAACCGATACCGATAGCCTCGGCAGCCTCGGCGGCGTTCTTGCAACCTTTCTTCAGTGCGATGGCACTACCTACCACATACGCCCACTTGGCGTTCTCGAAGCAGATGCGCTGCGTCTCCTCGCACGTGAGGTAGGGGTCCAAACCATATTGCTCGCAAATCTGATTTGCTTCTTCAATGCTCTTGATACCATTGGCATTCAAGGCTGCCAAGATTTGCTTCTCGCGACGGTCTTGGCTTTCAAATTGAACTGGACGAATCATAGTCTTACTCCTTTCTTGGGTCAATAGATTTCACTGCGCCCTGCTCTTTGGTCGTGCGACCATAAGTGCCGGTTACTTGTTTGAGAGCCTCATCAGCGGGAACACCTTTCTTGATAGCGTCCATGAATTTGCCCATGTGCACATATTCGTAGCCGCATACCTCGTTGTCCTCGTCGAGGAACTGTTTGGTGATATAGCCTTCGGTCAGTTGCAGGTAGCGTACGCCTTTCAATTTCGTGGAGAAGAGCGTTCCGTTTTGGCTTACCAACCCTTTGCCCAGGTCTTCCAAGCCTGCACCGATAGCCAAGCCGCCCTCGGAGAAAGCCGACTGACTACGACCGTAAACAATCTGGAGGAACAACTCGCGCATAGCGGTGTTGATAGCGTCGCAGACGAGGTCGGTGTTCAGTGCCTCAAGAATGGTCTTGCCCGGCAGAATCTCTGCTGCCATAGCAGCCGAGTGGGTCATACCCGAACAGCCGGTGGTCTCAATGAGAGCCTCTTCGATGATACCGTCTTTTACGTTCAGCGTCAGTTTGCAGGCACCCTGTTGGGGAGCGCACCAACCCACACCGTGGGTCAAACCTGAAATGTCTTTGATCTCGGTAGCCTTCACCCACTTGCCCTCTTCTGGGATGGGAGCCGGTCCGTGATTCGGACCTTTGGCTACAACGCACATTTCTTGTACTTCTTTACTGTAAATCATGTTTATTGTGGTTTATTGTATTGTTTGTATTTTGCAATACGTAACTTTTTACCCCGCAAAGATACGGCGATTTTTTGAATTATACAACAAAAAAGCGCAAAACGCCCACTCCACTTTGCGAAATAACTCCGTGAACCTCTCGGCATAGTCGGCTGAACAACCCGATAATCACCCGATAATCACCCGATAATCACCCGATGAAGTCAGCATCAGGGTATATAAAAGGTACGTATCGAATCGCATACGTGGCGGGGATTGCGAAGCAGAGGACGGGTGGAGTAGAAACACTCGCCCGTTATCTCGGGTATGGTGCGGTTGAGGCGCATCTGGCGGCTGATTTCGTTGCCGGTGCGCCAAGCCGCAGTTTCTTTTTGCCCCTCAAGGCGATAGGGTGCCATACCGATATAGAGTTTGCAGCCTGCGCTATGCTCCGCCCACCAGTGTGCCAGCACCTCGTAGTCGGCGGCGGGCTTGCCTATCTCCCAGTAGAGTTGGGGCATTACATAGTCAATCCACCCCTCTTGCATCCACAGCAGCACATCGGCATAGAGGTCGTCATAGTTGGTGATTCCCGCCCTGGTGGCACTGCCGTTGACCGAATCACGGCTCAGGTTGCGCCAGACGCCGAAAGGCGAGATACCGAACTCCACTTCGGGCTTGAGTGATTGGATGGCTTGGTGTATCTCCCGGATAGCCATATTCACGTTGTTGCGCCGCCAGTCGGCTATGTTGTCGAACCCGCGCGGGTTGTCCTTGAAGGTCTGCGTATCGGGTATCTGCTGTTTGCCTGCGGGGTAGGGATAGAAATAGTCGTCCATGTGAATGCCCTGTATGTCGTAGCGGCTCACGATGTCTTCCACCACCATACAGATCCAGTCGCGTGTATCGTCCAAACCGGGATTGAAGTACCACTGTCCGTTGTATTGCCAAAACCATTCGGGATTGCTTTTGAATATGTGGTTCTGCCACATAGCCGTAACAGGTGCTTTGGCGAGATTAACACGGTAGGGGTTGAGCCATACGTGTACATCCATATCGCGCTTGTGCGCCTCTTCTGTCACAAACTCCAGCGGATCCCATTCCGCTTGTCCGCCCCATACGCCTTGACTGCCTGTCAGCCAGTTGCTGATCGGCTCCAATTCCGACAGATAGAGCGCATCGGCAGTAGGACGCACCTGAAAAATGATAGCATTGATACCTATACTATGCAACGAATCCAAGAGGAAAAGCATCTCCTCCTGTTGTTTCCCGGTGTTGCCTACCGCCTCGGGTGTGGGCCAGTCGATATTCGCCACAGTGGCAATCCACGCTCCGCGAAACGTGATGCGGTCGTTTGCCGGCAGGCTGTCCGCCTGACCGTACATACTGGTATAAACCAACAACAAAAACAGGATGCCGCAAATTCGTTTCATATACTTTGGAAAAATAGTGTGCATTACGCATTGTGCATTACGCATTGTACAACCCCGTCCTCTACGTGGAAAACCCGTGCTTCGGGGTTCGGACGGAGGATGTCGGTAAGGTGCTGGCGGTCGGTGTCGGTGATGAATATCTGCCCGAAGCGGTCGCTGTTCACCAGGCGCACGATACGCTCTACCCGCTCGCTGTCCAGTTTGTCAAATATGTCGTCCAGCAGCAGAATCGGTTTGCCGAGATAGAGTGCTTGTGCCAGTTTCATTGCCAGCAGGTAGGTCTTCTGTTGCCCCTGCGAGCCGACACGCTTCAGCGGATATTCGCCCAGTAGCATCTCAATCTCGTCCTTGTGAATACCCTGACTGGTCCAGCCGAGTATCAGGTCGCGCTGCCGTGTGCGTGCGTATGCCTCCGGCAGGTTGCGGTCGGACAACTGACTGATATACTGCAAACCGACCGTCTCTTTGCCTCCGGAAATCTCGCTGTACATCTCCTGGAACAGCGGAATAAACTGTTCCACAAAGACGGTCCTCTCCTTATATATATATTCTGCCAATGGGGTCATCTGCATTTCCAGTACCTCGAACAAGTCCCATGGCACTTGCTCCTGCTCGGCATATTGTTTGAGCAAGGCATTGCGCTGTTTGAGCAAGGCATTGTATCGGCTCAGTTGCTCGAGATAGGTCTTGCTGCATTGCGAGATGACCACGTCCAGAAACCGCCGCCGCTCCTCGCTGCCGTCTTCTATCAACGCCCCGTCCTGCGGACTGACCATCACCAGCGGTATTAAGCCGATGTGGTCTATCAGGCGTTTGTAGTCTTTCTTGCCAAGCCGGAACTGCTTCTTCTGCCCCCGCTTTATCCCGCACGAGATAAGGATTTCCTCCTCTTCGTTGTGCATTGTGCATTGTGCATTATGCATTGAATATGCCCCCTGCACCATGGCCATATCTTCGCCGTGGGTGATGTTCATCGAGTCGGTGGCGTTGTAGGCGGACTTGGCAAAACTGAGCAGATAGATGGCATCAAGGATATTGGTTTTGCCCTGTCCGTTAAGTCCGACAAAGCAATTCAGTTTCTCCGCAAAGCCCAACTGTGCCTCGCGTATATTCTTGTAATTGAGTATGTTCAGTTCTCGGAGAAACACTTTTTCTAATTAGGAATGAATAATTATGAATTAGGAATTAAAAGAGTATCGGATAAATTCTCATAATTCCTAATTCCTAATTCATAATTCCTAATTCGTAATTATGCATATAACTCCACGTCCTCTCCGGTGATCGTACTGCCGGCAAGGATGATAAGACGTTCTACTACGTTGCGCAACTCGCGCACATTGCCCGTCCACTCGCGTGCCTGTAATGCCGCAATGGCATCATCTGCAAAAGTCTTGGTGGCAATACGCTGCTCGCTGCATATCTGTTCGGCAAAATAACTGACCAGTAGCGGAATATCGCTCACGCGCTCTTTGAGGCTCGGTACGTGGATAGGGATGACATTCAGGCGGTGGAATAGATCCTCACGGAAACGTCCGGCGGCAATCTCGCATGGCAGGTCTTTGTTGGTGGCTGCCAGCACACGTACATTCACTTTGATAGGTTTGTCGCTGCCTACGCGGGTAATCTCGTTTTCTTGCAGCGCACGCAATACCTTGGTTTGCGCTGCCATCGACATATCGCCGATCTCGTCGAGGAAAAGCGTGCCTCCGTCGGCTTGCTCGAACTTGCCCGCACGGTCTTTGATGGCTCCGGTGAACGAACCCTTGATATGCCCGAACAGTTCGCTTTCGATCAGTTCGCTCGGTATAGCGGCGCAGTTTACCTCCACCATCGGTTTGTCTGCACGGCTGCTGCCTTCGTGGAGCAAGCGTGCCACCACCTCTTTGCCCGTGCCGTTGGCACCTGTAATCATCACACGCGCCTCGGTAGGAGCCACTTTGTTGATGATTTCGCGCACATGCTCAATGGCACTGCTCTCGCCTATCATTTGGTTCTTTTGCTGTGCTACTTTCTTGCGCAGGCTGCTTATTTCCTGTTTGCCGCGCCCTACCTCTACGCGCAGGTTCTTCTGCTCGAGGGCGTTTTTGATAGTGATGAGCAGGCGGTTGAGGTCGAGAGGCTTTTCGATAAAATCATACGCCCCTTTTTTGAGGGCTTCCACGGCGGTTTCGATGTCGCCGTGCCCCGAAATCATTACGACCGGGCAATCCACATAGGTCTCGCCCTCGGCGGGTTGTTTGAGTGCCGTGAGCACCTCTATGCCGTCCATCTCGGGCATTTTGACATCGGAGAAAATCAGGTCGTACTCGCCTTGCCGGGCTTTTTCCAACCCTTTCTTCCCATCTTCAGCCACATCTACGGTGTGTCCCTCGTCGCCCAAAATCTCTTTGAGCGTATTGCGTATAGCCCGCTCGTCGTCTATCACTAATATCTTTGCCATATCATATCTTTGTTTCCGCTGCAAAGTTACACATTTTTCCGCACTCCCGCAAGAGTCTCAAAAAAGTCCTTAAAGTCTTGAAAGACCTTAAGGACTCTGTTATCCTGACCATAATAAAAAAAGAGGATTGTCTCACGACAACCCAATCTTTTTACTTAACCTTAAATCTAATACCATGAAAAACACAGTGCAAAAGTACGGCATATTTTTGATATAGCCAAATAAAAAGCAAGAAAAATATGTTTTATAGCATATTTTTGTGCATTTTGCAAAGTGAGTGTGTCAAAAACGGGTGCTGTATTAGTAGTTTTGGCATATCCATGCAGCCAAAAAACGGTCGTAGATACTATATATACCATCCGTTTGCGTAATTAAGTCGTCAGCCAACAGAGCCTTTGCCGCGGATTGTACCGAACTGGCAGAGGGTAGGTTGTAGCACTTGATAAATTCGCTCGAAGTGATATTCTGTGCTTTGCCTGCTTTGGCAATCGCTTGCAGCAGTTGCTTCTGCTTGGTCGGTACTTTGTCCATCAGTTCACGGAATGCCATCTGCTGGCTTTCTACGATATTCAGGAATGCCACTTCTATTGCCTCTGTTGTACAACAGACCCCCGCGGGTGTAATGGCAAACAGTTCGTTCATCATCATTTGTATAAACCATGATATGCCGTCAAAGCGGTGATATACCGCTTCTACGACCCTGCTCTCAACTTCTTTTCCTGCCTTGTGAAACAGCCGTTGTGCAAATTCGGTATAGGTATCCAAGGGAATCGGTTCCAACCCCATAATGATAGTGCTTTGGTAAAAAGGCTTTGTCGGGGACAGGAACATCTGCGACATCATGTGTCGTTTGCTGCCGGCGAATATAAACTGTGCATTGTGGCAATGTTGTATGTGGGTGCGCAGTATGGCTTCCACGGCTGTTTCGTCGCGATACTTTGATATTTGCTGGAACTCGTCAAATGCAATCAAACAGGGCTTGTCGGCGGTGTCAATGTAGGAAAAAATCTCCTCCAGTGTGGTCTTGGGGGCAGTAATATCTCCTAACGACAGGTCAAGGGTGGGGACACCCGACAGATTGTCAAACTTAACGCCTACTTGCAAAGAGCGGATTACTTGGAAAAAACGCTCTTTCCATTGGGTGTTGCGCGGTTTGAGTTGGTTGTATATATTGTTGGCAAACAGGTAGATCATCTCCGAGAAGGAGCGTGTGCCATAGATGTCAATAAAAAATGTATAGTATTGCTCCTGTATCTGTGTTTGCCCGAAAGTGTGTTCGATCAGCCCTGATTTGCCCATACGCCGTGGCGAAATCAGAGCCACATTGCGCCCGTTGGTCAAGTGTTTGGTCAGCGTGGCGGTTTCTTCTATGCGGTCGCAGAAATACTCGGGCGATACATATCGCCCGACAATAAACGGGTTTTGCGGTTTGTAAGTCATATCGAATGTGGATTATTGAAACTATGATTATTGAACTTTCAATAATGGTGCAAAGGTACGACTTTTTTGCTGTATGTGCAAGTGGTAAAATGTTTTAGATTAGAATGCAAGTTAATAAAAACAATGCAGGCAGCCCGAAAGGCAGCCTGCATAAATAGATATGTCTCTGCGGATTACTCTACGACAGCACCTACAGCGTTGTATTTCACGCCATTGCGAACAATAACAAGTTGTCCGTTCTCAATCATCTTAACGGCTTTCTCTGCAACGGTGGTATTGTTGATAGCAGTGTTATTGATTTTCTCAACGGTAGCACCTGCTTGGAAACCAATGCTGCGATCGCCTTTGGAGGTCGTACGCACGCCCAACTTACCTGTAACAGCAATTTTGTCGCCTTCTGCCACACCCGGAGCGGCAGGAACACCACGAAAAACCTCAAGAGTGGAACCTTTTTGCGCTCCCGCTTCAGCACCAAAATAGAATGATTGGTTTTTGTGTTGGTCGCTGTACTCATAAGCCAAAGTAACAATACCTTCTACACGATAGGTTTTCTCGGAGTATGTGCTGTCAGCCATACCCTCGCAGAGTGTGATGGCATCTGCCATAGAGATTTCTTCTGCTTCAATAGCGGGATTGTCAGATTCTCCCTCATAGATAGTTACGGACTTTACCTCCCATGTAGGGCATACACTGGTCGTGCTTACATAAACAAGAGCCAATTGAATGTTTTTACCTGCGTATTCGTCAATGACCGCTTCGTCATCTTGGAAAGTCCATGATGTACCTGCGGGCATTCCGATAGTGATGTCCTTCCATGTTGCACCTTTGTCGGCGGAAACTTTCAGTTTGAGGTTTGTTGCAGCACCTTTGTTTACTGCTTGGTTTAGTTTGATAGTGGCTTTTTTCGCTGCTGTCAAATCAATTTCCGGCGAAATGAGCCACGACTCTGCTGCTTTTGCACTACCTACGTATGCACTGGCTTTCATATAACTGCTTCCGTTATATGTATCCAATTTCCAGACCCAAGTTAAACCATCTCCGAGTTCCTTGTTGTCAATAGTCCAGCCGGCTTGATCTGTCGTGAAGTCAGCCTTGTACAGGTCTGCCGCAAAAAGCGTTATGCTTGTGCATACAGCCAATGCCAATGAGAAAAATTTCTTCATACTAATTGTAATTTTATGGGGTTAATAAATATGCTGTCGCATAAAAACGACCGTTTTCTTGCAACACTTTTACGGTGTCTGTAGCAAGGAATAATCGCTTTCTTTTCTGTGTGCAAAGGTACGCCTATTTTTTGAGGTGTGCAAACTTATTTCGTGAAAAAATCATTAAATATGTTACATATCAGAAAATACGAGGGATTAAGAGACAAGAGTAATTGGGAAAACCATATACAAATACACTATAGATGCGGCAATTACGGCACAATAACATAGGAATCACCTAAGAATCACCTAAGAATCACCTAAGTTTTCTATATACTGTTTATTTGCCAAATTCAGTATATTCCAAGTAGGGGTGTGCTGTTGCAAGAAAACGGTCGTTTTTATGCGGCAATAAACTAATTCTTAAAAATAAAACATTATGAAGAAATTTTTCTCTTTTGTGGCTGCAGCCTTGACTACTATGTCTATGTTTGCTTCCACTATTACTATCACGCCGAACAACTGCGGTTGGACAACCACTCAAGGAGAACAGAAAGGTACCGTCGGTACTGTTACGATTTCTCTTACTAAAGGAGTGGCTGATGGACAAATCCGCATTTATAAAGGACAAACATTAACTATCTCCTCTACTGACAATATTACGAAAATCGAATTTACTTGTACAGCGAGCGGAACTGATAAATATGGTCCAGGATGTTTTGCTGCACAAGATGGCTATACTTATGAGAATAAAACAGGTGTTTGGAGTGGTAATGCAAAAGAGATTAAGTTTACTGCTTCTACAAATCAAGTGCGTGCTACAGAGATTGTAGTAACTACCGATGGTAAAGGTGGGGATATTATCCCGACAGTTACGGACACTTTGACATGTGCAGAGGCGGTAGAGGCTGCTAAAGCAGGAAAAACTGACCTTGTGGCTGTTGAAGGATATGTAACTGAGTATATTTATACGTGGGAAAACGATCACCCCTCTGTAACTTTCTGGATGGCAGATACCCAAGATGGCGGTCAAGTATTCCAGGCTTACGGTATCAATTGTGAAAAAGCAGAAGACGGACCTGCCTTGGGTGATAAGGTACTCATTACTGGTGCATTGAAACAATATAATGATATTTCGGAGATATCCGGTGGCTCTTTCAAAATTTTGGAAGCAAATGGTGGAAAAAATCCTAACACGGAAGGAGGTGACGAGCCTGGTACGGAACCGGTACTCCCGGAGGGGTATATCTCTGTTAAACAGGCTATCGCTGCTGCTGCAGGTTTGGCAGCACCAACGGCAGATAACAAAACTGTTGAGGGTGAAGCCGTTAAAGTTCGCGGGTATGTAACTTTTGCTTATGATGAGAAAAACGGCAAACAGAGCGCATGGGTAAGTGATGATGCTTCGGATAGCAAAAATGCCATTCAGGGTGCATTCCTTGTAGTGGACGAACCTGTAGCAAAAGGCGATTTGGTTGACCTTGAAGGCACGCTTGCCAAGTATTTCAAAGCCGAGGATAATATCATCGTTGAAGTGATCAACGGTACTATGAAGAAAGCCACTACGGATGGTCTGAACGAAATAGTAAAAACAGAGAAAGCCGTTAAGATGATTGAGAACGGACAACTTGTTATTGTTCGCAACGGCGTAAAATACAACGCAGTAGGTGCTGTTGTAGAGTAATCGGCTGGATTATATGCAATCTACAGAGGCTGTCGCAAAGGCAGTCTCTGTTTTTTATCTCTATAGCCGCATACGGCATAGGACATCCCTGTAGCAAGATTGGCAAAAGCCGCAGGGCAACCGCATCAAACATTAACACATTTATGCATTGCAAGAATACATTATTAGGATTTTTGCCATAAAGTAGCATCGCCGGGGACGCGGACCAGGGCAACCGCATCAAACATTAACACATTTATGCATTGCAAGAATACATTATTA
>ERZ808242.86-NODE-86-length-71757-cov-8.228975_pt1 | contig 71757 bp, 59 predicted proteins | sample MGYA00521244_ERZ808242 | MGnify/ENA primary metagenome ERZ808242 (study PRJEB31516, sample SAMN03275573) | gut metagenome | biome: mammalia-associated habitat; material: feces | host: Papio cynocephalus | place: Kenya | collected 2012-07-27 ... | reverse complement strand
CCGCAGGAGCATCCGAACTCCTGCGGGCGGCTGTGTCCTTATGCTCGTCCTTTCAGTCCATTCTTCTTAGCAAGTTCGCTTGCTGCCTGTCGGCGCTCGTCGGAATACGGTGCGGTCAAACGGACAGCGAATCGGCGGCGGTCGATCTCAAATGTTAACCCGCCCTGTTCATCATCGTCGGTCTGCCAGCACAGGCTGGGATACTTTGCCGTGTACTGCGTCAGCCGCTTTTTGAGCGCGGTATTATGTGTCTGAATCTCGACGGTTTTGCTGGCTTCATCGAAATAGATGCAGGTCGTTTTCTGCCGCTTGGTCAGTCCGGTTTTCATATTGCCTCCATTTCTGCCTGTTCTGCAAAAACAGGCGTATTTTCAAGATTTTTTCTCAGCTCTACACCTGCAAAAGCAGGCTGATTTTTGAATGGGGAGCGCCCAGATGATACGCTGCTCGATCTGGACGCTCCCATTCGATAAAATCGGTTTTTCTCAGCTCAATACGGCATCAGCGGGCATCGTCCCGCAATGCTGCTTTTTCTCTGTGCGGACGGAAGAAATGCCAGAGATTATTACGCTGGATCACGTCCTCATAGCGTCGGACTTTCCCGCGAAGTTCTGCGTTTTCGCGTTCCAGATCCGATGTGCGGAGCTTGCCGCGAACGGATTTGTACGCGGAAAGCTCCTGCTTCAGACTGGCAATCTCTGCCTTGAGCTTTGCAATCAGCCTGTTTGCTGCATCCAGAGCCTTTTGCAACCTGGATTCCTTTTTCTCTGACGCAACGTACTTCTTTGCAAGCGTGGACAGGTGTTCAAAATCCTCACGCTCCACGGCAACCTTGTTTGAGAAGGGAATGGGCTTTGCCTCAATCTTTTCGATAGCCGCCACATCGACCTGCTGATTCTGGATTTTCTCGATCTGCTTGCCGAGCGTCGCTGCCTGCTGCTCCTGCTGGCGGTTCTGCTCCGTGAGTTCTGCCAGCCGCGCCTGCTCCTGCTGCACTTTGAACTGCGTGACCGTCAGGTGTTCCTCCGAGCTACCGCGTTCGCCGCGTTCCACATCGTCGTACCCGGCGTCGCGCATATACCGGAAGAAATCGTCCTGCAAAACGCTGTAGGACTTCTTGAGAACGGGCTTGCCCTTGGAGCTTAAAATCGGCTCGCCGCTTTCATCCAGCGCAGGGTTGGAAGCCCACTTTTTACTCATGCTGACCTGCTGTATTGTTTCCTTGACTGTGCCGCGAAGAGACTCATCCTTGCAGCGCTTCGACCACAGGATTTGTTTTTCTACGACGGGGATATAGACCACATGAAGGTGATAATGGTACACATCCTGTCCCAGTGCATCGGACATGGCGCGGTTGCGCTCGTCGGCGTGCATGACCGCCGAAAGGATGTACTGTTCGCCGCCGACAATTTCGATTGCAGATTTGTACGCATCGGTGTAAAATTGTTTTGCGAACTCATAGCCGCCGTGGTTGAAGAAGTACGCGGAGTTGACGTCGAAGATCAGCTCTCCGAATTTCTCGGCATCCGCTTTCAGACCGCGTGTTGAGATTACGCCGTCGGAGCGCATCTGCTCGAACATCTCCTTATACCCGGCTGTTGGCGTTTTGAAATGGACATTGTATTGTGTCCGTTCAGGAACGATGTCCTGATTGACATACGACGATTTTTCGCGCTCATTGTGCGCCTGCGCGTTGCCGATGTCTGCGTCTTTCATTCTTGCGTTTCTTGCGCTGGTACGGTGAATACCGTCGCCTCTTGCCATAGGCAGTTTACCTCCTGATTTCAGATTGTGCAGGACGGGGTAGCTTAGGGGAGGCACTTCTGCGGAAGTGTAATAACCCACTATGATACTTTCATCCTGCGGCTGCAAAGTATCGTGGGCTCTCCCGAGGGGGATGCGACATCTGCGGATGCCTCTGCCGGTTTTACGGTTTGCAGTGTCTATACAAACCGCAAAAACCGGCATGGTCAGCAGCTTATTTACAAGCATTTTCTGCGCACAATCTTCTGCCCACATCCATCTCAAACTCTGCGGATTTTTCGATGGGGACGGGGACGCGAGGGGACAGCAGCCAATGCGTGTCCTTGTCTGCCAGCCACAGGAGCGTGGCACGCTCCTGTCACAGCTCCCACGGAGGAACAGTCCAACGATAGCTCTGCGGAACGCCGCGCCGGTCAAGGTATTCCTGCCGTGCCTGTTCCCGTTCTTCCTCGGTCGGTGCCGTCTTATACCGGGAATAGAGCTGCCGGTTCAGCATGGCGTCGAGCTTCTGCTCCAAGCCCTGACGGATTTCTTCTTCGTAATCATCCTCACCCCGCAAATGGTACATGGCGAGGTCGAGAAACAGATTATAGGGGATTTGCACGGATTTCATCTTGTTTCGCTCCTTTCCGCGACGGTCGCAACGATTGCGACGGCTGTTTTGGTGGTATTATTTTCACCGTTGCAACCGTCGCAGCCGTCGCGCAGCTTATTCAGGCGTAGCTACGAAGGTCAGCGTGATACGCCGCCCCTCGTGTCGAACCTTGTTCTCATAACGGACGTGGTATTCATCCAGCAGTCTGCCAGATTTGACATTCAGATACTTACTCAGCGCATTTGCTGCCATGCCGACGTGAACGGCATCGGCAAGCTCGGAGGGTGAGCCTGTCCATACCGGCTGTTCTGCGGATAGCAACCCGGCAACAGCTTCCAAAATATGATCGGGCGGCTCCTTGTGCAACTCGTTTTCCATCTTTTCGAGATTCCAGATCTGTGTGTCGGCATCCTTTTTCAGATAGAGAATCTGATCCTGCTGGTCGCGCCCCACCACGTCGATGGTTGCCTCCAGCGCCGTGCGCTTTTTCTTCTGCATGAGCAGTGAGCCGTCCGCGCAGCCGAGCAGTCCCGTTGTACCGGAGATCATTTCAAAGCTGTCACCGGCAGGCTGCTTGCGGGTGTGGTGGACAGTCAGAACGCAGATACAGTGCTTATCGGCAAACTGCTTGAGCTTGCCGATGATCTCATAGTCGCTGGCGTAGCTGTACGCTTCGCCGCCAACCTCACGGATTTTCTGCATGGTGTCAATGATAATGAGTCTGGTGTCGGGATGCTCCCGCACGAAGTTCTCAAGCTGTTCGTCCAATCCGTTTCCGATTTTGCCCGCAGCGGTTGCAAAGTGCAGCCGGTCGGTGTCGTTGACGCCGTACATCATAAACATTCGACTCTGGATGCGCTGAAAATCATCCTCCAACGCAAGGTACAGCACCGTGCCGGGGTGGACTTCATAGCCCCACAGGGCTTCACCGGTGCTGACATGATAGGCGATCTGCGCCACCAGGAACGACTTTCCGATCTTCGGCGCACCTGCGAGGATGTACGCACCCGCATAGAGCAAGCCGTCGATGATCGGCGGTCTGCTCTGATACGAGGTCTGATAGAGTTCGGTCATGGAGATCGTGTGCAGGTAATGCGGGTCGGTCAGACGCTTCATCCTGCGGTAGATTTCATCCAGACTTTCCGCGCTGCTTTGAAAATCACCGTTGATTTCTTCTTCAAAAGTGGGTATACTGTTCTCAGTTGAATTGTGAAGCGGCTGCCCATCATCTGCGCCAACAGATGTGTCCGGGGCAGTCGTTTTCATTTTGTAGGTTTCATTCTCCATAGGCATTTTCCTCCTTCATGCCGTCCATAATGACGGCAATCATTTCAATCACATCCAGCAGCTCATCGCTCACGCTGCCGCCTGCTTCAAGGTGTCGCAGCTCGTCCAGTACGGCGGCAAGTTGGTCGCGCAGCGCCTTGTAAACTCTCGGATTGCCCTGCACCACTACATCCTTGCAGGTCAAACGGCGAGTGATATAGTCCTGTTTGGTCAGCCCGGAGAGCTTGACAAAGGTTTCGATTTGCTGGTCTTCCTCCGGGGATACCCGGAAAGCAACGGTCTTGTTTCGCCAGCGGTTGTGATTGTCCCGATTTTTCAGTGACATTTTAATTGCTCCTTTCGACGTTCAATTTATCTGCCATTTCCTTCTGGACGGTAGGGAACAGGTGCGCGTACCGGTAGGTGATCTCCACGCTCTCGTGTCCCACACGATTGCCAATGGCAACGGCGGAATAACCCATGTTGATAAGTAGGGAAACGTGGCTGTGTCTCAAATCATGGATTCTGATAACCTTGACGCCAGACGCCTTGCATCCGAACTCCATGCCGCGCTTCAAAGTGTGCTTGGTCAGGGGAAAGATGCGGCTGTCCGGTTCCAGCCCATAAAGCTGCTTGAAATAGTCCTGCATCTCGTCACAGAGGAAGTCCGGCATCTGGATCACGCGGTTGCTTTTCTTCGTTTTCGGCGTGGTGATTACGTCCTTGCCCTGTAGCCGCTGATAGGATTTATTGATGCGGAGCGTTTTCTTCTCAAAATCAAAGTCCGCAGGCGTTAGCGCCAGAAGCTCACCCTCACGGATGCCGCACCAGTACAGAATTTCAAAGGCGTAGTACAGCATAGGCTTGTCCATCATGGTGTCGATGAATTTGAGATATTCTTCCTTTGTCCAGAACAGCATTTCCTTCGGCTGCTCGCTGCCCATATTCCCGGCCTTTGCGGCGGGATTGATCTGCAAGCCGTAATACTTGATGGCATGGTTGAAGATACAGCTCAGTTGCGTATGGACGTTCTTGAGATAGTCCGGGGAATAGGTTTCGCCGCTTGACTTGGTGTGCTGCCGTATCTCATTTTGCCAGTCGATCACATCACGGGCAGTGATCTCCGAGAGCTTGCGCTTTCTGAAATACGGCAGAATCTTTGTGCGGATGATATGCTCCTTGCTGAGCCATGTGTTGAGCTTCAGCTTAGGCTTGACGTCTTTTTCATAGAGCGCCACAAAGCTCTCGAAGCTCATATTGACATCAGCCTGCTTCTGCATCAGAAACTCGCGTTCCCATGCCTGAGCCTCTTTCTTGGTCGCAAAACCGCGCTTCAATTTCTGCTGGCGCTCACCGCGCCAATCAGTATAGCGGAACTGCACATACCACGAACCGTTTTTCTTATCCTTAAACGCTGCCATTCGATTCCCTTCTTTCCTTCGATTCTCTCGTTCCATAGAACTTCTCATGGAAGAACTTGCGGTCGATCCTGCCTGCAATGGTGATGCAGCCGGTCTTTCGCAGCTCTTCGTTCAGCTCACGGATGAGCTTATACGCATACGGAACCGATACGCCAAGCTCTTCCGCAACTTCGTTCACTCGCATAAAAATTTCTCCTGTCATAGGCAAAATACCTTCCTTTCCTGATTTGTGGTTGATTTCTTCGCCGTTCTATCCGCAGGACTCTGACAGGCAACCCTTTTCGGCGCTGTGCCGTTTTCTTTTCTCCTTGGCACGCTCATCTCGTCGCCTGCTTCCCCGGAGAAAGTATCCATTGGACGGTCATTCAGTTTTGTGGCTTTTGAATTTCACCCCCTCACTTTACAACGGACATTTTTTCTGCATTTGTTGACTACCCTAATTGTAAAATTTCTATGAATTAAGCTTACATGTTTAGTATGCTACTATTGTACTATACATATAAGTTTAAGTCAAGCCGATTTGCAGGAAAATATTAAATAAATTTGCTTAGAATTTTCTTGACGAAATTAAACATATCTGCTATACTCTTTATCAAAGACAACCGATACAGGAGATGGCTATTATGGCGATTGGGGAACGCATCCACTTTTTCCGCACATTGCGGGGCATGACACAGAAATATCTCGGTATGGCACTGGGCTTTCCAGAGAAATCCGCAGATGTTCGCCTTGCGCAGTATGAGAATGGTTCCAGAACGCCCAAAGCGGATGTGACCGCTGCGCTGGCAAAAGTGCTGGACGTTTCGCCCAAGGCGCTGGATGTACCGGACATTGACTCCGATATCGGGCTGATGCACACGCTGTTCACTCTGGAAGACCGGTATGGGCTTGAAGTCTGCGAGTGCGAGGATGAGGTGCATCTGCGCGTCCACATCCACAAGGGACGCGACGCAGCGGCGCTTCACAGGATGCTTGCCACATGGGGTGAGGTTGCCGCCAAGCTGAAAGCGGGCGAGATCACCAAAGAAGAATACGACCGCTGGCGCTATTACTATCCGAAGTACGACACTTCCGGTCAGTGGCACAGGATCACGCCGTCGCAGGAATTGAGCGATCTGCTCCTTGCTGATCTCAAAGAACATACGGAAGAATAACAAAAGGCTCTGCCGACCTTCTTTCACAGAAAGTCAGCAGAGCCTTTTCGCTCTCAATATAGGATTGGATGTGATGGCCTAACCTGCAAACCGCTTGTCCCTTGAAACAAGAACAAACAAAACAGTTTGGGTATCTGCTATCATTTTGCTATCAAACGGGAAATGAGATTTTCAAAAAGCGTGTGTTTTCAAGGCTTTGCAGCCCTTCATGCTCACTTTTTTCTCATTCCCACTCGACGGTGCCGGGGGGTTTGGAGGTTATATCGTAAACTACGCGATTTACGTGTTTTACCTCGTTTGTGATACGGTTTGAAACCTTGGCAAGAATATCATACGGTATCTTTGCCCAATCGGCTGTCATAAAGTCGTCGGTTGTTACGGCGCGTATTGCCACAAGGTTATCGTATGTGCGGTGGTCGCCCATAACGCCTACCGTATTGACTCCGGGAAGCACACAGAAGAACTGTGCGAGATTTTTTTCGTAACCGTTCTTTGCCATTTCATCACGGAGAACCCAATCGGCATTTTGGAGAATTTCAATCTTTTCCTTTGTTATCTCACCGATAATTCTGACACCGAGACCGGGACCTGGGAACGGTTGACGCCAAACAAGTTCATGCGGAATTCCGAGTTTTTCGCCGACCGCTCTGACCTCGTCCTTAAACAAACTTGAAAGAGGCTCGATAATGTCGATAAATTCAACATCGTCGGGCATTTTGACCTTGTTGTGGTGGGTCTTAATTTTATCGGCGTCGCCCTTGCCGGACTCTATGCAGTCGGGGTATATGGTGCCCTGTGCAAAGAAGCCCTTATCCGCCTGTTTTCTTATTTCATCCCAGAATACCTTGTAAAATTCCGTGCCTATGATTTTTCTCTTCTGCTCGGGGTCGGAAACGCCTTTAAGGGCGTTTATGAAATGCTCCTGACAATTTACGCGCACGAAATTCATATCGAACAGCGAGGTAAATGTCTTTTCGACGAAATCGCCCTCGTCCTTACGCATAAGTCCCTGGTCAACAAAAACGCAGGTGAGCTGTTTGCCGACGGCGCGAGAGAGAAGTCCCGCCGCGACAGAGGAATCGACGCCGCCCGAAAGACCGAGGATAACTTTTTTGTCGCCGATTTTTTCACGAAGACTCTTTACGGTATCGTCGATAAAGCTGTCCATCTTCCAGTCGCCGTGGCAGCCGCAAACACCATACAGGAAATTGCGGAGAATTTTAAATCCGAACTGTGTGTGAGTTACCTCCGGGTGGAACTGCACACCGTATATTTTCTTTTCTTCATTTTCATAAGCCGCTATCGGGCAGGCTTCGGTCTTTGCGGTGATTTCAAAGCCCGCCGGCATAGTCTTGACCCTGTCGGTATGGCTCATCCAAACTACGCTCGACTCATCGACGTCGGCAAAAATTTCGGACTGCTTTTTTGTAACCGTAAGGTCGATTTTGCCGTATTCGGACTGTTCCGCAGTCTCAACATTGCCGCCGACCATCCATGAAATCAGCTGACAGCCGTAGCATATGCCGAGCACGGGTATGCCGAGCTCCAAAATCTCTTTTGTGTAGTGCGGCGAACTCATATCAAATACGGAATTGGGTCCGCCGGTAAAAATAATACCTTTGTAATTGCCCTCTTTGATTTCGCTGAGCGGTACGGTATACGGCAATATTTCCGCATAGACATTGTTGTCGCGTACGCGCCGCGCAATCAGCTGATTATACTGACCGCCGAAATCGAGTACAAGTATTTTCTCCATAAATATCCTCTTAATTATCTGTAAATTATAGCTTCTCTCTCGGGTCCGTTAGATACCATATTTATCTTGTGGCCGAGCTCCTTTTCGATGAATTCGACGTATTCCTGTGCCTCACGCGGAAGCTCCGAGAAATTGCGGATACCCTTTATATTGCAATGCCAGCCCTTTAATGTGGTAAATACCGGCTTTGCTTTTTTAAGAAGCGAAGTGTTCGGGAAATCCTTTGTGATGTCATCGCCTATTTTGTAAGCCGTGCAAACCTTGATTTCGTCAAGATACGAGAGGCAGTCAAGAGCGGTCATGACAACCTTTGTAGCGCCCTGGCACTCAACGCCGTAACGGGTTGCAACGCAGTCAAACCAACCGACTCTTCTCGGTCTGCCTGTGGTAGCGCCGAACTCGCCCTTATCGCCGCCGTGAATTCTGAGCTCCTGAGCTTCGTTTTCGTCAAGTATTTCCGAAACGAACTCGCCTGCGCCGACCGCCGAAGAATAAGCCTTGGTAACTGCTACAACTTCGCTTATGAGATACGGGGGAATTCCTGCACCGACAGCGCCGTAGCCTGCCAAAGTCGATGACGACGTAACCATGGGATATATACCGAAGTCCGGATCTTTAAGCGTTCCGAGCTGACCTTCAAGAAGAATGTTCTTGCCCAGCTTTAAAGCGTCCTGAATAAATGCGTGAGTATCGCAGATATAGGGGGCTATCTTTTGCTTGTATTCCATACAGGTATTGTAAAGCTCGTCCTCGTCAAGAAGCGGTTTGTGATAAACGTGCTCAAGAATAAGGTTTTTAAGCGTTACTATGTTGTGGAGCTTTGCCTTTAACACCTCATCGTCAAACAGTTCGTTGCACTGAATACCTATCTTTGCGTATTTGTCGCTGAAGAACGGTGCGATACCGCTCTTTGTGGAGCCGAATGCGTTTTTGCCGAGCCTCTCCTCTTCATATGTATCAAGAAGAATATGATACGGCATAAGTATCTGAGCGCGGTCGGATACAAGGAGCTTCGGATTGACGCCTGCTTTTTTAACGTCTTCAAGTTCCGAGCAGAATTTGCTTATATCAAGGGCAACGCCGTTTCCGATGACACAGGTAACATTGTCGTAGCAAACACCGCTGGGCATAAGATGCAACGCAAATCTGCCGTGTTCGTTTATAATGGTGTGCCCTGCATTTGCACCGCCCTGAAAACGAACGACTATGTCTGCTTCGCTCGCAAACATATCCGTAATTTTTCCTTTGCCCTCGTCGCCCCAGTTGGCGCCGACAATTGCTTTTACCATTAGAGTTTCCTCCTTAAAAATTACGTGCCCGAACGCCGAAACGCAAAACGGACAACTTATTAAACATACATTAGATATTATATATTACACAGTGCATTATGTCAACGAAAAGCGGAATTTTAAGTGCTTTTTCGGGCGCATATCAAATCGCACAAAAAAGGAGCTGTAAACACTTTGTTACAGCTCCGCTTTCAGTATTGTTTTTTATTTTCTTTTGCGTTTTACCGTAACCGCAACAGCCGCCGCGGCAGCGCACAAAACAACAGCCGCCGAACCTATTGCAGCATACTTACCCGAAGTTTTCGGAATGCTGCCGGCTTTTACCGTTTTCCCCTCCGAGGGGGCAGTTTCATCCGTTACTGCCGGCGCAGCGGCAGTTCCGGTTAAATCAACGGTGGGGCTTATTGCAGATAAATCGATGTTTTGATTATTGGCATCGGTTGAGAAATCGACATTTATCGGGAAGGTGGTTTTACCGGTCGCTCCGTCGTTTACCTTAAATGTTACAACGGCAACCTCGCCGCCGAGCGGTGCGGTGTCTTTCCAAACGGCGTTTATTTTAACCTCGCCTGCCGTATTTGAATTTGTGGCGCTGACATCGCCGCTCGAATACTCGGCGGAAACATATGTGAGCAATTTTGTATCGTATGTAAGTGTAAACGAAAGCGTACCGAGCTCCGTATTTTGCGGAAGATAAATTTTTACGGTGACGACCGAATCCTTTGCCTCAGCCGAAGCAGTGAGCTTAAACGGATCCGCCGCAAATACGGGAAATGCGGCAACAAGCAAAATAACAGCCGCAATCAGTACGGAAATCACTTTTTTATTTAATGCTTTTTTCATTACAGTATACTCCCTTTCGATTCTTGAACTCAACTCCATTGTTGAATTATACCATTTTATATACATATTGTCAAATAATTTTGAGCAAATTGCAGCATAAAAGTCTTGTCGAAAAGAATCGAAATAACGGCGCGAACCGTGTCGGTTTTATAAATGCTTCAGGGCGTTATCCCCCGTAAAACTGTCAAGTACGGTACCGGCACAGTTTTCCTCTTCGAGGGCAACCGAATATTCGGGGCAAACATTACCCCACTTCACGCTTGTATTGCGAAGCGTAACATTGTCGGCAAAGCGAAGATAAAATCCCGCGTTTTTATGCTTTTCAACTTCTTTATTAAGTCCCGGACGCATATCGTAAAGACCGCAGTCCCACTTTGACGTTTTGGAAAGAGTTACGTCAACATCGGAAAAGGTCACGTTTTCTATTCTGTTTTCCGCGGTGCCGCATATCATAACTCCGTTTTCGCCGACGCAGGTTATATTGCGGTAAGATATGTTTTTGATATGACCTGCCCTTGTGTTTTCGTCGCGGTCAAACGCGGTTATTACTATCGGCTCGGCAGTTCCCCACCAATCGGGACAAAAGCGGCGCGTACCTATTATAATATCGGAATATTTGACGTTTTCGACATTGCCGCCGTCGCGTATCTGAATTGAAAGTCCGCGGTTGCTGCGTGAAATGACGCAGTTTGAAACTATTATGTTTCTGAAATCGCCGACGCCCTCGGTGCCTATTTTTATCGCCGCCGAGGTGGAAATCAGCGTGCAGCCCGTTATCAGTATGTTTTCGCACGGGCCGTATTCGGAATTCCCCTTTGAGGTTTTAAGGCAGATGCAGTCGTCGGCGCACTCTACGTGGCAGTCGCAAATGCGCACGTTGCTGCAGTGATCGGGGTCTATGCCGTCCGAATTTGCAACGTCAAGGTCGTTTAATATATGAATTTTTGATATGAGCACATCGTCGCAGCCCGCCGGATGAAGAGTCCAAAACGGCGCGTCGACAACGGTGAAATCCTCAAACACAATGTGGTCGCAAGCCTCAAAATACATAACCGTGGGACGCGGATAAAAATCGCCGGTAACATAGTATTTGTCTTTTCTCTTTATGAAGCTGTGTCCGTTTGCGTCGATTTTTCCGCCGCCCGTTATTGCGGCGTTATCCGCCTTATACGCATATATAAAGGCAAACGACGGCTTGCCGGTAACGGGGTTGCCTATAAGAGTGTTGGTCTCGTCATTTATGAAATCACACGGTCTGAAATATCCGTTTATATCGGAGGTCGCTTTTAAAACCGAGCCCTTTTGCAGATGGAGCTCCACATTTTTCTTCAACATAACCGAGCTCGAATAATATGTTTTTCCGCTCTCAAGAACTACGGTTCCGCCGCCGTTCTTTTCGGCTTCATCGATTGCGGACTGCAAAGCCTTAGAATCGTCGGTTTTTCCGTCGCCGACGGCGCCGTAATTTTCGGGGAAGTAAAATTTCATTTTATCACCTACATAAAAGTCCGCGTACGATATGCTCGCACGCGGAAAATGCTATTTAACGTAAATCGAAAGAGCCTTCTGCATGGTCTTGCTTGCCACGGGGATAGCCACCGACGCGCCGCCGCCGCCGTTTTCAACGACTACGACTATCGCAAGCGGAAGGTCCTCGCGCTGCGAATAGCCCACAAACCATGCGTGTGGTCTTGCGCCGTCCTTTTCGGAGCTGACCTCCGCGGTACCGGTTTTACCGCACATTTTAAGGTTGGGAAATTTATTGTCGCCGTATGCGTTTTTGACATTCGAGCGAAGCATATCGTTCATTTTTGACGCGGTATCGGAAGAAATAAGCTGTGTTGCCGCGCCCGGTTTTGCCTCATAAATCGTTTTACCCGTCTGAGACGTTATTTTGCCGACGAGATACGGAGATACCGAAGAACCGCCGTTAGCCACCGCGCCGACAATAGACAGCATCTGGCATGGATTTATGCGTGTGGTATACTGACCTACGCCTGCCCAGCCTACGTCGAGGTCCGACGCGCCCGTCACGTCGAACGAGCTCTTTGCGAGCCTTATATTGCCTACATACAGCTGATTGCCGAGCCCCAGTTCCTTTGCCGTAGCCATAAGCTTATCGGGCCCGAGCTCTATCGCAATCTGCGCAAATGCGCTGTTACATGACACATTGAGAGCCTTTTCGAAATCCACGGTTCCGTGAACCCCGAGACACTTTACGGAGCTTCCGCCGACTTTGTATTCGCCGGTACATTTAAATTTTTGCGAATTGATGTCGGGGATATTTTCAATGGCGCAAATTGAAGTTATTATTTTGAAGGTCGAACCGGGAGTGTAAACACCCGAGAAAAATCTGTTTAAATAAACGCCGTCATAAGCGCCCGTTTTATCGTTGTTTATGCTTGAAACGGGCTTGTTTGCAATATCGTAAGACGGACTTGATACAACGCATAAAATCTGACCCGTCTTGTAATTATAAACGCCGACAGTACCCTTGTTATTGCCGAGGGCGCTGTATGCCGCTGCGCAGAGCTGCGCGTTTATTGTGAGATTTACATCGTTGCCCTTACCGTATTTTTTCAGATTATATATGCCGTCCACAAAATTGTAGCCGGTTATGACGTCCTTATACGACGTCTGAACGCCCGTTGCAACATAGCCCTCGGAGTCGCCTACCGTGTGCATTGTCGCGGTTCTTACGGTTTTGTCGCTGTTATATACACGTTTGCCGTCCTTTGTTTCCGCAAGCACCGCTCCGGTTTCGTCCTTAATGCTTCCCGCTACCGACAGCGTGCCCGACGAATACAGATGCCTGTTTGCCTTTTTCATAGCCCACGAATCGGCGTTCGTGTAAAATGTGTAAAACAACACAACGAGCCCCGCTAAAAATGCCGCTATAAACACATACAGCACCCAGGCTCTTTTTGACATGGTTTTCATTGTTTCACACTTCCTTTCGGCAGATTTTATTTAAGACTTAGCCGCCGCTACCTTATCGTACCGCTTGTACGTCTTGACATCAATAGCCTTTATAAATGCCACAAGTCCCCAGCAGCACATCATACTCGAACCGCCTCGGCTGATAAACGGCAGCGTAACGCCGGTCCACGGTAGAAGGTCGGTAACGCCGAACACGTGCAGAGCCGCCTGAAAAAGAAGAAGCCCCGACGCGGCGCACGCGGCTATTGAGTAAAAAGACGAACGTGCTGCCACGGCATAGCGTATGCTGTAAACCACGAGGGCGACAAAGGTCAAAAGCACGGCAAATGCGATAATAATGCCGAATTCCTCGCAGACCATACCGAAAGCCAAATCCTCCGTGGCGGCGTATACATATCTCAGTTTGCCGTTGCCTATTCCGAGACCGAAAAGTCCGCCGCTGACGGAATATATAAGAAGCCTCGCCTGCTGGTAGCCGCGATCGTTTGCGTACTCCCAGACATGGCGGTATGTTTCAAATCGTTTTGCGACATAGGGCTTAAACGTGAGCACAAGTCCGCCGCCGCCGAGTGCCGCCGCGCATACAAGGAATATCGTCTTTATATCTCCCGAGCGCAGGAACGCCATTATTAAGAATGTAAAGAAGAATATAAGCGCCGTACCGAAGTCCTTCATAAGGAACAGACAGCCTATGCACGAAAGCGCAAATATAAGATATTTTGTAAGGTTTCTCGTGGATTGCAGGTATTCAAGCGTTGCCGCGCCTACAAAGACGAAGCCTATTTTGACTATTTCGGACGGCTGTATCGAAACGCCGCCTATTCTTATCCAGTTATACGCACCGTTTATATTGTGCGCCAAAAGCCTTGTGGCAACAAGAACCAAAACCGAAGCTATTGCCACGGGCACACGCAGCTTTACAACTCGGTCTATATCACTCAGCACCCAGAGCATAACTATAAACACAGCAATACCCATAATAACGGCGGCAAGCTGAACAAAAGCCTTGTCGGGATACACGCTCGTAGTCAGGGTAAGGCCTATGCCGGTAAGAAAAAATGCTATAAGCTCTATTTCAAAGCTCTTGCGGTGCAAAATCGCGCCGAAAAATATAAAATAGGCCCACTCGATAGCAATATAAGCGCCGAATACTATATATAAGGTAGTCAGCGGTATATCGGGGCTGTTCATATTTATCTGAACGGCGCAAACGAGCTGAAAAACAGTCATTATTATAAGCAGAATAAGCCAATTTACGGGCTTTCTGTATTTTTTGGTTCTCTTCTTTTTTTGCTTTTTACGAGTGTTTTCCTGAGCCAAAAGCGCGTCCTCCGTTTCTTTGAATTCGGTTTTCTCTTTCGTTTTATTCGCGGAAGAGGAAGCTGTAATCGCCTATCGAAATTATATCGCCGTCATACAGCGGGAATGCGCCGAACACCTCTTCGCCGTTTAAAAGCGTACCGTTTTTGGAATTGAGGTCCGCAACATACCAGCCGTCCTTTGCGGGATAAACCTCGGCGTGCTCGCCGGAGACGTTTTGCATGGGCAGGCATATATTGCAGGTTCTGTCGCGCCCTATAAGGCAGGTGCCGTTTAAATAGAAGGCGCTGTTGTCGGCAAGGTTTACAAGCCTTGTGGCGTTTGTGAAGTCGACCTTTTTGCCGTCCTCCGATTCTTCGCTCTCAACGCCGTAGCCGTTTGAAGTGAACTTCATAACCGCGTTTCCGAACGAGACAGTATCGCCGTCAATTATCTTGGCGGATTTTTTTATCTGCTCACCGTTTACGTAAACTCCGGTTTTCGACTCCGTATCAAAAATATACCAGCCGTCTTTTCTGAGAGCCAGAACGGCGTGAAAACGCGACACCGTGCCGTACTTTCTGAGCGATATATCGCACGAGCGCGAACGCCCTATCGAGGTTTCCCAATTTCGTATTTCAATCTCGCTGTCGTCGGCGAGATTTATCAGCGTAGCCATAATCTCACGGCGCGGTCTGAGCCTGAAAAGGGAAAAAATGCACCGGAGAAGTATTATAAGCGCAAGAAACGCCAAAACATATCGCGACAGAAATTCAAACTGAGTTAAAAACTGCTCCAACCGGCACACTCCTTTCAAAACTGTATAATACATTCTAAGAATACATTTAAAACGCCGAAAAGTCAATAAAAATACTTTTGTTTTGCCCGAGAGTATTCTTTTCGGTCTTACAAGTTTCTTTCGTCTTTCTTGACAACGGCGCGCACGGATATTATACTTATTAAAATGCTAAAAATGGGGTGGAAGCTTTGAAAATGACCAAATCTCTCTACGGCAAAACCGCAGACGGCAAAGAAGTCTTTTCATTTACAATAAAAAACGAAAGCGGAGCCGAAATCGAACTGCTGAATTACGGCGCTACGCTCAATAAAATATCGGTACCCGACAGAAACGGGGTTTTTGCGGATGTGCTCGTCGGCTTTGACACTATGGAGGGTCAGCTGAGCTGTACGGATTCGCAGGGGCGCACCGTCGGCAGAGTCGCAAACCGCATTTCCGGTAACGGCATTACCATAGACGGCAAAAATTATCAGATAACAAAAAATATCGACGGTAAATTTACCCTCCACGGCAATCACGAATACGAAAACGCCGTTTGGGACTGTGAAATACTCGGTGACGACAGCGTTAAATTCTCATATTTCAGCGCCGACGGAAACGAGGGTTTCCCGTCAAATCTGCAAAACGATGTCACCTTTACGTTCACCGATAAAAACGAGGTCAAAATACACTATGACTGCAGACCCGACGGCAAGACGCCGATAAACGTCACCAATCACTCATACTTTAACCTCGGCGGATACGCTTCGGGCGACATACTCTCTCACGAAATGCAGATTTTTGCAAAATACTTTACGCCGATGGACAAGGACAGCATTCCGACAGGCGAAATCAGAAGCGTTGAAAACACGCCGTTTGACTTCAGGATCCCGAAGAAAATAGGCAGAGATGTTTCCGCTCCTTACGAACAGCTTATAATAGGCAGGGGCTACGACCACAACTTCTGCCTTGAAAACTACACGGGCGCTCTGCGTGAATTCGCCATGGTTTACGACCCCGAAAGCGGCAGAAAGATGACGTGCTATACCGATCTTCCCGGAGTTCAGTTTTACATAGGCAACTATATGGACGGCTCGCAAATCGGCAAGGGAAACCTCCCCCTCACGCACCGCTCCGGTTTCTGCCTTGAAACGCAGTACTACCCGAACGCTTTAAACAATCCCGACTTTATACAAAATCTGTTTGACGAAAACCATCCGTTCGTATCGGACACGGTATATCGTTTTTCGGCGGAATAAGCCGTAAAAGAAAGGAAACCAAAAATGGCAGAAGAAAACACAACCGGCCTTGAGAGAATATTCCTCTCGGCTCTCGTATATAACAGAACAGGCGTGCTTTTGCGCGTGGCAAGTCTTTTTGCAAGACGCGGATACAACGTAATAAGCCTTACCGTAGCCGAAACGGAAAATCCCGTCTATTCGAGAATAACAATAGTATCGGACGTTGAGCCCCACAAGTTTTTACAGGTTGAGCGTCAGCTCTCAAAGCTTGAGGACGTAATAAAGGTAGTAAGGCTCAATGAGTCGCGCCTTGTATCCTCCGAGCTCTTGCTTATAAAGGTTCACGCCACAAACAGCCAGCGCACAGCCGTGCTTAAAACAATCAACGGCTTCGGTGCCAAGGTAAAGGACATAGGTCACACCACAATAACCGCCGAGCTTACCGGTCTGCCGTCGCTTATTGACAAATTCATAGGCAAAATGACAAAGCACGGCATAATAGAGCTTTCACGTTCGGGTCTTACCGCACTTGAGAGCGGCGATACAAACATAAAAGGAATTGAGGAATAACAGAATGTCAATGACAATGACTCAAAAAATACTTGCGTCGCACGCCGGTCTTTCGTCAGTCTCGGCAGGTCAGCTCATAGAGGCAAAGCTTGACCTCGTGCTCGGCAACGACGTAACTTCGCCCGTAGCCATAAACGAGATGGCAAAAAAGGGCTTCAAAGATGTATTTTCAACAGATAAAATAGCCCTTGTTATGGACCATTTCACGCCCAACAAGGATATTAAATCAGCCGAAAACGTTAAGCAGGTTCGTATTTTTGCAAAAGAAAAGGGAATTAAAAATTTCTTTGATGTGGGCAAAATGGGTATAGAGCACGCACTCCTTCCCGAGAGCGGTCTCGTTATTTCCGGCGACGCGGTTATAGGCGCCGACTCACACACCTGCACATACGGCGCTCTCGGCGCTTTCTCTACCGGCGTAGGCTCCACCGACATGGCTGCGGGTATGATTTCGGGCAAGGCTTGGTTTAAAGTTCCGTCTGCAATCAAGATTGTGCTCAGCGGCACTTTGCCCGAATTTGTCAGCGGCAAAGATGTAATACTTCACCTTATAGGCAAAATAGGCGTTGACGGCGCAAGATACCGTTCGCTCGAATTCACGGGAGACGGCGTCGGCGCGCTCTCTATGGACGACCGCTTCTGCATTGCGAATATGGCAATAGAATGCGGCGCCAAAAACGGCATATTCCCGGTGGACGCCAAAACTCTCGAATACATAAACGGCAGAACCGACAGACAGCCCCGTATATTTGAGGCGGACGAGGACGCCGAGTATGACGAGACAATAGAGATAGACTTAAATAAGCTGAAACCCACGGTTGCATTTCCGCATCTTCCCGAAAACACTCACACCGTTGACGAGATTGAAAAAATCGACATTGACCAGGTAGTTATAGGCTCGTGCACAAACGGAAGAATAGAGGATATGCGCGCGGCGGCGTCGGTCTTAAAGGGCAGAAAGGTAAAAGACGGCGTTCGCGTTATAGTAATTCCTGCCACGCAAAAGGTTTACCTGCAATGCATTAAAGAGGGCCTTACCGAAATATTCGTAGAAGCCGGCGCGGTTGTATCGACTCCGACCTGCGGACCGTGTCTCGGCGGGCATATGGGCATACTCGCAAAGGGCGAAAGAGCCGTTTCCACCACAAACCGCAACTTTGTGGGCAGAATGGGACACCCTGAGAGCGAAGTATATCTCGCGAGCCCCTTTGTGGCGGCGGCAAGCGCCGTTACGGGCTATATCTGCTCACCTCGGGAGCTCAGGTAAGAAAGGAACGATTTATATGAAAATACAGGGTAAAGTTCATAAATACGGCGACCATGTGGATACGGACGTCATAATTCCGGCAAGATACTTAAATTCCTCCGACCCGAAGGATCTTGCGGCTCATTGCATGGAGGATATAGATAAGGATTTTGTAAACAACGTAAAAGAGGGCGACATAATAGTTGCAGGCGTAAACTTCGGCTGCGGTTCTTCGCGAGAACACGCTCCGCTTGCAATTAAGGCGGCAGGCGTTTCCTGCGTAATCGCCAAAAACTTCGCAAGAATTTTTTACAGAAACGCGCTTAATATCGGCTTGCCGATTCTCGAATGCCCCGAAGCAGGCGACGAAATCGGGCAGGGCGACGATGTTTCTGTAGATTTCGACAGCGGTATAATAACCGACAATACAACCGGCAAAAGCTACAAAGCAGAGCCGTTTCCGCCGTTCATACAAAACATAATCAAAAAGGGCGGGCTGTTGTCGTCACTTAAATAATCCGAAAAAAGGGGGATGTAAAAAACTGTGTTTCTTTACATTCCTCTTTATGTTTAATTTTAAAAATTTTACAAATTTGTTCACATATTATTTTTAAATATAATTTATAATTTCAGCATAACAGAGGTTTGAAAGGGTGGTATTTTATGCCAAATGAAAAAATACTCGTCGTCGATGACGACACCAACATCTGCGAGCTTTTAAGGCTCTATCTCGAAAAAGAGGGCTACGTCGTAAAAATAGTTAACGACGGTGTGTCGGCAATAAACGCATTCAAGCAGGAAAATCCCGACCTTACGCTGCTCGACATAATGATACCGAAGCTTGACGGCTGGCAGGTATGCCGTGAAATAAGAAAGTTTTCCGACAAGCCCATAATAATGCTCACCGCCAAGGGCGAGACCTTTGACAAGGTTTTGGGGCTTGAGCTCGGCGCGGACGACTACGTTACAAAGCCGTTCGACACAAAAGAGGTTGTGGCAAGAATAAAAGCGGTGCTTCGCCGCACGACCTCGGCTTCGGGCGCAAACGACGTCAAAGAGGTCAATTACGACAAACTTTCCATAAACCTTACCAATTACGAGATGAAGGTCAACGGAGTTCCCATAGACACTCCCCCGAAGGAGCTCGAGCTTATATATCATCTGGCCTCAAATCCCAACCGCGTATTTACGCGCGACCAGCTTCTTGACGAGGTTTGGGGATTCGACTACTACGGCGACTCAAGAACGGTAGACGTTCACATTAAGCGTCTGCGCGAAAAGCTTGAGGGCGTTTCCGACAAATGGGAATTGAAAACCGTTTGGAGCGTAGGCTACAAATTTGAGACTAAGGACTGATAAGAATGCAGCAGAGCGTAAAGGCGCGTTTTAAAACGGCATTGCACCGCACCTACCGCAAATTCAGTCATCAGTCGCTGTTCACTAAATTTCTGTCGGTATTTGTGGCAATGGTACTCATATGCTTTTTGCTTTTGGGAGTAACGCTCGGCGTGTTCCTCTCAAATTACTGGTCAAGCCAAAAAGAGCAGCTTCTTTCTTCCAATGCCAAAAACATAGCGGACACCACATCTTCCGTACTCTCATCAAGAATACAGACCGACACCTCCGGCTCAATAGCGATGATTTGCAGCAACCTCTCGATGATTTCGGACGCTATCTCCGCCGACATCTACATAACCGATACCTCGGGCAACATAATACTGTGCAAAGACGTCATAACGCAGAATTACAGCGTCTCAAACAACGGCAGATGCAGTCTGCACGGCGGCTACACAATACCGCAGGACGTAATAGATGAAGCGGAAAAAGGCAACTATTTTGCAAAAAGCACCTTAAACGGCGTTTATATGAAAAAACAGCTCATCGCGGCGGAACCGGTTAAAGTCGGAGACGAAACCGCAGCCGTTGTTTTTGCGGTGGCTCCCATGACGGCCGGTTTTGCAAATTATGCGATAAACATCCTTAAAATGTTCATTTTTGCCTGCCTTATGGCGTTCTCGGTAGGCTTTATCGCGGTATATTTTCTCACCGCTTCTCTTATAAAGCCGCTCCACGATATGTCGGAGGCGACAAAGGCTTACGCAGAGGGTGATTTCGGCCCGAGGGTAAAGGTAAAGGGCGACGACGAGCTTGCCGAGCTTGTACGCGCATTCAACAAAATGGCGTCCGATCTGTCGCTTCTCGAAAGCTCGCGGCGAAGCTTTGTGGCAAACGTCTCGCACGAGCTTAAAACGCCTATGACAACCATAGGCGGCTTTATAGACGGAATTCTTGACGGCACCATTCCCGAAAGCCGGCAAAAGCACTATTTGAGCATAGTTTCGGATGAGACCAAGCGACTTTCAAGGCTTGTTACGGCAATGCTGAATATGTCCAAAATCGAGGCGGGCGAATTAAAGCTGAACCCGAAGACATTTGACATAAGTGCGGAAATATTCAACGTGCTGTTGTCGTTTGAGCGGATAATAGACCGCAAGCACATTGAAATATCGGGGCTTGACAAGCTTCAGCCCGTAACGGTTACCGCCGACGAAGATATGATACATCAGGTCATATATAACCTTGTGGACAACGCGGTCAAATTCACGGAGAACGGCACCATAAGCGTTTTTGTCACGACCGACGACAGCAACACTCTCATAAAAGTCGTAAACACGGGCGCAGGCATTTCCTCGGAAGAGCGCGAAAAAATATTCGAGCGTTTCTACAAGGTGGATAAATCGCGCAGTTATGACGTTAAGGGCGCGGGACTCGGACTTTATATATGCAAAACCATAGTTGAAATGCACGGCGGCTCCATAGGCTGCAACAGCGAAGAGGGCAAATACACCGAATTTTGGTTTACGATACCGAAATATCTGCCGCCGAAGCAGCAGTAAAAGTATTCAGAATATTAAAAACGAGTTAATAATTTTGTAATAACCGTCGGTTATGATTATGACAACGATAAGAGATAAGTTCTTATCTTCATCTGATAAATCAAGGAGATCTTTTTATGGACGATTTCAATAACAACTCGGCTCCGGGAAACGAGCAGCAAAACACCCCGGGAAGCTCGGGCAATTCTCAAGGTACAAATCCGAGCGGCAACGACGCTCAGAGAGCAAACAGCGGCAGCCCCTATAACGGAGGCTGTCAGCCGAACAACGGTTACCCCTATTCGAGCGGCAACGGCGGAAATTCCGGCAACGGATATTACGGCGAAAACGGCGCATACCGTCCGAATTCGACATACAGCGGAAACAACAGCTATGTTTATTACGGTAATTCAAATCAGCCCCCGAAAAAGCCTGTTGACAATAAGCCGTCCAAGCATAAAAAAGGCGGCGTTACAGCCCTTATAATCGCTGTTGTGGTTTGTGTGGCGCTCGGAGTTACGGGCATTGCGGTTTCTCTCGGCAATAAAGACAGTGCCAAAAAGCAGACAAGCGAAAAAGCTTCAGCAGACAGCTCAACCGTTACGATAAGCGACACACCCACGGCTTCCTCTACCGACAAGAGCGGCAGTCTTACCGCGGCAGGCGTTTACGATAAGATAAAAGACAGCTCCGTCGGTATACTCGTATACTCCGACAGCCGTTCTTCCTCGGCGTCGGGTCAGGGCTCGGGCGTTATAGTCGGCGAAGACAGCAGCAAGCAGTACACATATATTATGACCTGTGCTCACGTAATCTCGGGCGGCGGCTCCGTCAGAGTTCAGCTCTCCGACGAAACGCAGTACGACGCTACCGTAGTCGGATATGACTCAAAAACCGACATCGGCGTTTTAAAAATCATGGCTACGGGCCTTAAAGCAGCTGAATTCGGCGACAGCGACAAGCTCTCCGTAGGCGAGACGGTTTACGCGATAGGCAACCCCGGCGGAACGGCATTTGCAGGTTCGTTCACAAACGGTATAGTATCCGCGATTTCGCGCCCCGTAAACAGTCAGATAGGCTATGAGATGATTTGCATTCAGCATACGGCGGCGATAAACCCCGGCAACTCCGGCGGCGCTCTCGTCAATGAATACGGTCAGGTCATAGGCATAAACTCATCTAAGATTGCAAGCACGGATTACGAGGGTATGGCATTCTCCGTTCCGAGCGTTACCGCAAAGGAAGTTTACGACGAAATAGTTGCAAACGGCTATGTTACAAACAGACCCAAGCTCGGAATTACCTATTCGCCGGCGTCTTCAAGCCAGATGTACAGTATGATAGTAAGTCTTAAAGACCTGCCGGCAGGTTCGCTGATAGTTCAGAGCGTACAGTCCGATTCGAGCCTTGCGTCTCAGGACGTAAAACAGGGCGATTTGATTACCAAGGTCAACGGCAAGGATCTTGACAGCGCGGACGATCTTCCTGACCTTATCGACAAATCCGCTGTGGGCGATACGCTTACGCTTACAATTTGCAGAATAGACAGCAATTACAACATCAATGAATTTGAAGTAAAGGCAACCCTCGTTGAGGATAAGGGCGATTCCTCTTCGGTAAAGACGGAATCTACCACACGCAGCAATTCATACAATCCGTTCAGCGCGTACGGTTACGGCAACTGATAAGCTGCCGCAGCACAAACGCTCCGGTTTAAATAAAAAAAGTGGAGCCACGGTTAGCGCTAACCGTGGCTTCGTCAATTTTTATCTTGCTGCATCCGACACAGCTTTGCTTGCGGCATCGCCCGCACCCGTTACCGCATCGTTTACTATGTCGCCGGCACCTGTGATAACGTCGCCCGCTATATCGGCGGCACCGGTAACAACATCGCCTGCAATATCTCCGGCACCGGTGACCGCGTCACCTACGGCGTCGCCTGCGTTTGTAACCGCATTTTGCGCGGCGGAGTGAGTCATACCGTCGTTTCCGGTAACGGCTCCGTCCTCCTTTTTACCGCAGGAGGAAAACACAACGCATACAAGAAGAACGGCGAGCAAGATTGCCATAACAGCCTTTTTCATATCTATCACCACAATCTTTCTGTTTGTCTTTATTTCGGACAAAATTATTATTTCCGTATTTTTTCTTTTTATTATTTTGTCAGTATTCCGCCGTCGGAATACAAAAGCAGAAGTATATCGTCCTCATATCCCGTTTTTGTATCAATGTAGACGAGTACCTCTTTTCCGTCCTTATCGGTGCAGTGAAATTCCCAGCAATCTTTTTCGCCCTTGCTCTTTGTCGGGATTACCGCCCTTTTTGAGTCGAGCACCGTTAAAAGTCCGCTGACGGATTTTTGAGCGTCCGCCTGCGACAAAATGTCGGAGTTTAAATTACGCTCGGTGTGATTCATAATATAACCCTTTGCGTCAAAGGTCATAACCTCGCCCGTTTCGAGATTTACGCCGACCTTTACAAGATCCGGGTAATATGTCACGCCGTCTTTTCGGTACGCATAATTTACGGTGCAAACCCCGTCCGACGTGCTGTAATAGCTCTCTTTCATATCCGGGTACCCGTGCGACGACAAAAATTCGGACGCTTTTTTCAGTGCGCCGGCTGTTTTCAGCTTCGCTTCGCCCACAAAAGACGAGTCGAGCATATATAAAACATATCCCCCGTTTTTGGTTACGGCAATCGTCTTATTTTTATGCGAAAAACAATACGCAGGCACATTCCCCGACTCTTCGCTTGAAAACGAAATTTCCTTTTTGTCGCAGCCGAGAAACGCTGCCGCCGTATCGAGGGCATTTTCTTTTGATATTTCTTTTGCGTCGCTCGTCATTTTCGGCTGAGCCGACATAATGTGGTCGGAAAACGGACCGTCGTAGATAAGCGTGGGATAATCGCTCAGCGACTGCTGTGCGTCCTCCATATCGCTTGCAAGATATTCCGTCTTTTCGCCCGTTAAGGCAAGCTCGTTGCTTTTTTGGGAAAAGCTGAAATTTCCGCCGAACATATCCGCGCGTATATTCGAAACCTCTCCCGACAGCTCATCGCAAAACGTGATAAGAGAGTAGAGCTTTTCACGTTCCTCGTCGGAGATGTTTTCGCCGGAGACAACCTTTCGGTTTAAAGACTCGGTGAAATCACCGACCTGCGATAAAAATTTATATGTGTTTTCGAGATTTGTATTTTCAAGCGGAAGCACGGAAAGCGAGCTTTTTGCCGCAAGAGTCTCCCTTGACAGCTCCGACGCCATACCGGTCAGCATAGGCGGAGTGTTCGAATACACGCCTTTTTTAAGGCTCGTACCTATTTCACGCAGTCTGCCGTCGAGCTCCGTAAGCGCCCGTTGCTGCGACAGAACTATCTGCCTTTTATATTTTGACGCGCGCACGCTGCCGCTTATTGCCGCCGCAACAAGCACCGCCGCAAGTACCGCGACGAAGGATACGACGCGCACATAAGAGCGTCTTTTCATCTTCTTTTCCATAAATTTCACCTCTGCGATATTTTTTGCAAAAAAAACATAAATATACTTGAAAAAAGCCGCTTATTTATTTGCCAAACCGCACCTTATAGTGTATAATAATATACTGATTAAGTTTGAATTAAAGGAGCGGTCAAAATGGAATGTTATCTTGACAACAGCGCAACCACAAAACCCTGCAAAGCCGCTGTTGACGCAGAAATTTCCGCGCTGACCGAGCTTTACGGAAATCCGTCTTCGCTTCACCAAAAAGGCGTTGACGCATATATGCTTCTCGAAAAAAGCCGCAGTACGATTGCCGCAAGTTTAAAGGCCGACACGGGCGAAATATATTTCACTCCATGCGGCACGGTTTCAAACAACACGGCGATATTCGGTGCCGTCGGCGCAAAAAAACGGCTCGGCAAAAAAATAGTCACCACGGCGTTAGAGCACCCGAGCGTTGAAAAATGTATGGAACGCCTTGAGGAAAACGGCTTTGAAGTCGTGAGAATACAGCCTCAAAGCAACGGCAACACGAATTTGTCCGATTTTGAAAACGCGATTGACGAAAACACGATTTTGGTATCGGTAATGGCTGTCAACAACGAAGTCGGCTCTGTGATGCCCGTGGAAAATCTCAAAAAAATCATAAAGAGCAAAAATTCTCCCGCGCTTCTGCACGTTGACGATGTGCAGGGGTATATGAAAATTCCGCTCTGCCCCAAAAGCTGCGGAATAGACCTTATGAGCGTCAGCGCACACAAGGTTCACGGTCCCAAGGGCGTGGGAGCGCTTTATATAAATAAAAACGTGCGCATAAGCCCGTATATTCTCGGCGGCGGTCAGGAAAACAACATCTGCTCGGGAACTCAGGGTATGCCGGCGATAGCAGGCTTTGCCGCCGCTGTCGAAAACGGCGGAAGCGTCGAAAAAAATCTGAAATATGTAACGGAGCTCAATCTCCGTCTGAGAGAGCGCATAAAAGAAATTCCCGGAGTGCATATAAATTCCCCCGAGAACGCTCTGCCGTACATTATCAATATTTCCATAGACGAAATACCGTCTCAGGTATCGGTAAACTTCTTTTCGATGAACGGCGTATACATTTCGGCAGGCTCGGCTTGCTCTAAGGGGCACAGAAGCGACGTACTGCAAAGCATGGGACTTTCGCCCGACAGGATAGATTCCGCCGTAAGAATAAGTCTCTCAAACAACACGAAGAAAGAAGAAATCGACTTTTGCGCCGAGGTAATCAAATGCGCGGCGGAAAAACTCAGAAAACACAAAGGATAAAGCTATGAAAGAGATAATACTTATAAAAAACGGAGAGCTTGCGCTTAAAGGTCTTAACCGCTCGTCATTTGAGTCAACGCTCGCCAAAAACATCAAAAGGCGTCTTCAGTCGCTCGGAAAATTTAAGGTAATCCGTTCGCAGTCAACAATAACCGTAGAGCCTTTTGACGAGAGCTTTGATATGGAAGAGGCGGAGGATCGCATTTCACGCATATTCGGCATCGCGGGATATGAGCGCGCCGCCGCAGTCAAAAAGGATATGGAAATAATCCTCAAAACGACTCCCGTGTATTTAAGCGAGGCTCTTAAAAACGCTTCGACCTTTAAAGTGGAGGCAAAACGCGCCGACAAAACCTTCCCCTTAAAATCACCCGAAATATGCTGTGATGTCGGCGAGGCGGTTTTAAACGCTTTTCCGCACATCAGAGTCGATGTTAAAAATCCCGATTTAACCATAGTAATAGAAATCCGCGAAAACGCGGCTTACATTCACGGCGACCAGAAAAAGGGCGCAGGCGGTATGCCCGTCGGCACTGGCGGCAAAGCGGCGCTGCTTATCTCGGGCGGAATCGACAGCCCCGTTGCAGGCTGGATGATGGCAAAACGCGGAGTTGTTTTAAACGCCGTACATTTCGCCTCTCCCCCGTTTACTTCGCCGATGTCGGAAATGAAGGTTCACGACCTTCTCGCAAAGGTAGCCAAATACAGCGGTACAATCAAGCTTATGACGGTACCGTTTACCGAAATACAGGAAAACATACGCGACAAATGTCCCGAGGAGCTTTTCACCCTCATTATGAGACGCTATATGATGCGTATATCAAATATTCTTGCCGAAAAAGAGGGCTGCGAGGCTATTGTCACGGGAGAGAGCGTAGGTCAGGTGGCAAGCCAAACCCTTACGGCGATGATGTCTACCGACAGCGTTTCGCGCTTACCGGTGCTTCGTCCGCTCGTCGGTATGGATAAAAACGAAATAGTTGTTCTTTCAAGAAAGATAGATACATTTGATATTTCAATAAGACCGTTTGAGGATTGCTGTACGGTATTTACACCGAAGCACCCCCGTCTTCACCCGAAAGCCGACGAAATCGAAAAAGCCGAGTTATCTCTTGACAGCGACGCGCTTATAAGCCGTGCGGTTGAGGGTGTAAAGCAGGAGCTTATCACATTTTAAAGGATAACCGTTATGAGTATTGAAAAGCAGACAGTAGAACTTCTCAAAAGCAAAAAATTGAAGCTTGCCACGGCAGAGAGCTGCACGGGCGGACTTATTGCCAAACGCATTACCGACGTATCGGGCTCCTCCGAGGTGTTTGAGGGCGGTGTTGTCTGTTATTCAAACCGCTTTAAAGAAAACGTGCTCGGTGTTTCCCGCGAGACGCTTAAAAAATACGGCGCCGTAAGTCGAGAGACCGCGCGTGAAATGGTAAGAGGGGTTTTGTCTCTTACAAAGGCGGATATAGCAGTTGCCGTTACCGGCATAGCGGGACCGTCTTCGGACGATACAAATAAACCCGTGGGTCTTGTTTATATAGCGGTTTCGGACGGCAAAAGCACAATAGTTAAAAAGCTTCTAAACAATTTTACCGGCGACGTCAGAACGCAAAACCGCAACCTCAGCGCGGATACCGCTCTTGAAATGATAATGGAGGCAATACGATGAACGACGATAATGTCATCACCGAAAACACCGTTCCGCCGAAAAAAGGCGGCAAAAAGAAGCAAAAAAAGCCCATGGGCAAGGGCAGTAAATTTATACTCTTTATATCAATAATTGTTTTGATAGTCTCCGGAACCTTCTGTGTGAAATACGGCGTTGACATAATAAAGAGTAAAAAAGAGGCGGCGGAAATAGCAAGCCTTGCCGATCCGCAGTTCGACGTGCCCGAATACGATTACGGAGACACGGTTTTTCCGGACGGTATTCAGGAAAAATACAAAAAGGCGTATTCCGTAAATCCCGACCTTGTCGGCTGGATAAAAGTTCCCGGTACAACCATAAATCATCCCGTTGTGCACGGCTCCGACAACAATTATTATTTAAGGCGCAACTTCTACGGCAACTATGAGCGCCGCGGAACCCCGTTTGTCGATTACCGCAATACGATAACCGACGGCGAATTTGACACAAACACCATTATTTACGGTCATAATTACCTCGATTCCACCATGTTCTCGGACGTTGAAAAATACAAGGACATAGAATTTTGGAAAGCAAACCCCGTAATTGAGTTTGACACTATCTATCACGATTACAAATGGAAAGTCATAGCGGTCTTTTTGACAAACGCAGACGAAAAAGACGACAACGGCTATGTTTTCAATTACATATATCCGTTTATGAGCGGCGACAATTACGCCGAGTATTTTAACGAGATTGCGTCACGCTCGCTCTATTCGACGGGAATAGACGTAAACACCGACGACAAAATACTCACCCTTTCGACCTGCACGCGCGATATGGATATTTCAACGCGCCGCGGCGAGACGAACGCCCGCTGTGTGCTGGTTGCAAGGCTTGTAAGAGACGGTGAAAGCGAAGAGGTTGACACTTCGCTTGCGACGGTAAACGAAAATCCGCGTTACCCACAGATATGGTATGACAAATATAAAAAGGCAAACCCATATAAAAACGCCGAAAGATGGTACCCGAAAGGAGTGAGAGCTTAAATGAGCAAAAGCAAGGATAAGAAAAACAACGACAACGAGCTTTTATCATTTGAAGAGCTTAAAAATAAGGTGAACAAGGAAACCGCAAAGGGTGAAAAACCCGACAGCGAAATAAACGATTTGCTCTCTGCCCTCGGCGACGAGCCGAAGGACAAAGCTCAGTCCGAGCAGAAAGACGATCAGTCGGTTAAAGGCGAGCCGTCGCATACCGAAAAGGCGGAGCGTCAAGACCTTGAGGACAAACCGACGGAAGAAAGCGAAAAGAAAGAAAACGAAGTCGTAGATAAAAACACCGACAGAATCTACAACGATATTTTGTCTGCCATGAACGACAACTCGCAAAACGAAAACGAGCAGACTTCAAGAAGAAACAAATATTCCGGTGACGAAAACCACTTCATCGATATTACAAATCAATATCAGAAGCCGCGCGAGGAAGAAAAAGCTCCCACCGAAAACGTCGCGATAATTCGCCCCTCTAAGGACAAAAAGCCGGAAGAAAAGGCTCCGGAAAAAAACGATGAGGAGAAAAAAGAAGAAAAAACGGAAGAAGATGAGAAACCCGTCAAGACTTTCGGCGAAATGTTTAAGAGCGGTCTTGCGTCATTCTTCCCGAATAAGCGCGATAAAGCTTCGGAGATAATCAGAAAAGTAATAATGGACGTCTCTGTTTTCACACTTATCGGCTGCGCCATTTGGTTCGGCGTGCTTATGGGGCAGAAAAACAGCGCCAACAAGCAAAACGCCAACATTAAAGGTCAGGTTATCGACGCAGATTCCAACCTTACCGACGAAGAGGCATGGGCGGAATTTTTTGCCAAATACCCAAATGTCACGCTGCCCCAGGGTATGATGCCGAAATACGCTTACCTTTACGCCATAAACAACGACCTTGTCGGCTGGATTCGAGTTCCGAATTCGGCAATTGACGTTCAGGTGGTACAGTCCGAGGATAACGACGAGTACCTCAAAAAGGATTTCTACGGCAATTACAGCCGTTACGGCTGCCCGTTCCTCGATTTCCGCTGCGACCCCAAATACCTCAGCCAAAACACGGTAATTTACGGCCATCACATGAGCGACGGTCTGGTATTTGCCGAGCTTGACAAATACAAAAAGCCCGAGGGCTTTAAAGAGTCGCCGATTATCGAATACGACACTCTGTTTAAGACATATAAATTCAAGGTCTATGCCGTGTTTATATCAAACAGCACGCCGGAGCAGGATAACGGCTATCTCTTTTACTACAATACGCCCAAATTCCCGACAAAGGAAAACTTCGACGGATTTATAGCGGCAATAGACGAGAGAAAGCTTTATTCCACGGGCGTCAGCGTAGACTATTCGGATAAGCTTATTACATTATCCACCTGCAGTTACGAATTTTCAAATGCAAGACTTGTAGTTGTCGGCAGACTTCTGCGCGACGGCGAGAGCGAAAATGTAGACACCTCGCTCGTAACGGTAAACGAAAATCCGCACTATCCGCAGATATGGTATGATAAAAAAGGTCAAAAGAACCCCTTTGCTTCGGCGGAAAAATGGTACGCCGCCGAATAATCGGTTTTTAATACACATTTATAAACAAGGATGGACAAGGATATGAATTTGAAATTGTTTTCACTTATCTCAGGTGATGACATTCCGGCTACTAAGCTTCAAATCAAAATTTCCGGCAGTCTTAACGCCTTTACCGACGACGATGTATCGTTCAAGAGTTTTTCGTCTCTCAAAGAGATGTTTCCGTCACTCGGCAAAGCGCTCGCGGACTCCGAGCTTATAGTTATTGCCGTTGACCCGAAGGTGTACGTAAGGACAAAAGCGTTGCTTACAAAGGCGCTCTCTCTTGAAAGCGAGGAAAATCCGACGGTCAAAAAGGCGCTCGGTCGCGCCGCGGAAATCCCCGAGTCGCAAAAGCTGCTTCAGGCGCAGATGCCGAAAGGTGCCGTTCCGTTTTTAACTCGCGACGGTGTAAACTCCGGCTTTGTTATCTCAAAGGGACATCAGCAAATAATGTATCTGCCGCTTGACGACGCGCGCATTGACACGGTGCTTCGCAACGGTGTTATCCCCTATCTCACGAGCGGCGAAACCATAGCCGTCCGCGAGGAGGCTCCCACTCCGAAAAGCGCATCCGTAAAGCCGCCGATTCCGGTCAAAAAGCCCGAAATGCCGGCGCCCGAAAAAGCTGCGGAAATTCTGCCCGTACTACCCGAAAACGTCGGGGAAATCACAGCCAAGACCGTAAACATTCTCCGCGAGAGCGGAAGCAAAGTTGCGGTAAACGGCAATCAGAATTCCGAATACGTAAAATCCTTCGGCTCTGTTTCGCCCGACTTTTTTGAATTTTTCACCTTTACTCCGCACGTTGAAGATAAAGGCGATTTCAATGTTACCGATTACACGGCACAGATGGCAAAATCCGCAAAAGAGCTCGCCTCGTCGGATTTCGGCGCGTGCATTTCGGATATTTGCAATACCGACGGCTGTTCTTACATATGTATAGCGGTTGCAGGCGAAAACTCCGCAATAGTCAGAAAGCTCTACCGGGAGCCCGACGAAAAGGACGAGAGCTTTATAAAGGACGCCGCCGAGGAGCTTATAGAGCTTATCGGCGAAAAGGCTTCGGGCGAAAACTCGGTCGGCATAGAAATTTCCGGCGAATCCGCCGCAGAACCCGAATACGAAAAGACCCACGGCAAAGGTAAAAAGGTTATTGTTTCGATCCTTATAATAATTCTGGCTCTTGCCGTTGCGGCAGGCACATTTTTCCTTGTGAAATATCAAAGAGACAAAAAAGCCGCAGAGGCGCTCGCAAACCCCGCGCCCGAAACGACGACCGAAGAGACCACAGTTCCTCCGGAGATTTCAAAGGACACCGTTCCGCTCTCTGTTTTTATGTATAACGAAACCGTAAACGGAATTGACAAAGACGATCTCGCAAGAGCAGCCGAGGACGCCGCGAACGCCGTTTCTCAAAGCGACAATACGGCAGCCAACACGCTGCCCGAATACATCGTGCTCAACGGTGTAAAAACGGACGCCAAAAAGGCAATCGCAAAAATTGTGGCTGCGGATATTGACGACAGCTACAACTCCGAAGCCATTAAGGCGGACGCCGTAGCCGTTTACACATATTTGAAATATCGCAACACAAACTTTAATGTGAGCGGTCTTAACGCCGCAGAAACCGTGAGCGACAACATACTGAACGCGGTTTCCGAGGTATTCGGCGAATATGTTGTATATGACGGTCAGCCGGCATTTACTCCCACGTTTAAGCTGTCGGCAGGAAAAACCACTTCGGCAGACGTTGTTTTCGGAAAATCTTTCCCCTATCTTAAAACGGTTGACAGCGCGTCCGATAAAAACGCGGACGGCTACAAGACCGAAATCACTCTGACATCGGGAGAATTAAAAGAGCTTATAAATAAATTTGACAGCTCAATAAATCTTTCCGGTTCTGCCAAAGGCTGGGTAAAGGTTACAAAGCACGACGGCGCCATCAGCACGGGAGTGGGATATGTTGAAACCGTAAACGTCGGCGGTAAGGAAATAAGCGGATATAAATTTGCCTCTGAGCTTCTCGAAAACAAGATTCCGTCATACTGCTTTGCCGTTTCCTACGCTTCATCCGGCGATACATTTAAAATAACCTCATACGGCAGCGGATACGGAGTCGGTATGAGCCTTGCGGGCGCAAACAAAATGGCTGCCGACGGCTCAACCTACGCGCAGATACTCGCAAAGTACTATCCCGGAACAACGCTTTCATAACAAATTTTTAAGCAGATAAACTACATGCGTATTATCAAGGAGGACATTAAAAATGGCAATTTTAGTTACGGGCGGTGCCGGATTTATAGGCACTCACACCTGCATTGAACTGGTTAACGCGGGTTTTGACGTTGTTGTAGTCGATAACTACTATAACGCAAGCCCCAAAGCGCTCGAGCGAGCCGAAGAAATTATCGGCAAAAAGATTAAATTTTACGAATGTGACGTTCGCGACAAGAAAAAGCTCGACACCGTCTTTAAAGAGAACAAAATAGACGCCGTCATACACTTTGCAGGTCTCAAGGCGGTCGGCGAATCCTGCCACAAGCCGCTCGAATATTACGACAACAATATCTGCGGAACTCTTGCGCTCTGCGAAGTAATGAGAGCGAACGGCTGCAAAAAAATCGTGTTTTCTTCCTCGGCTACCGTTTATGGTATGAACAACGTTTCACCGCTTACCGAAGATATGAAAACCGGCGGAACAACCAATCCCTACGGCACCACGAAATATATGATAGAGATAATCCTTCAGGATCTCTACAAGGCGGACAACAGCTGGGATGTAACACTGCTTCGCTACTTTAATCCGATAGGCGCTCACAAGAGCGGTCTCATAGGCGAAAATCCCAACGGAATCCCGAACAATCTTATGCCGTATATAACTCAAGTTGCGATAGGCAAGCTTGACTGCCTATCGATTTACGGCGACGATTATCCCACTCACGACGGCACGGGCGTCCGTGATTACATTCACGTGGTAGACTTGGCTCTCGGTCACGTAAAAGCCGTAGAACAGTTGAAATCCACAAACGGCGGCGTAAGGATTTATAATCTCGGCACAGGCAAGGGCTACAGTGTTCTTGACATAGTAAAGGCATTTGAAAAAGCCACGGGTGTTAAAATCAAATACAAAATAGCACCGCGCCGCGAGGGTGATATTGCCACCTGCTACTCCGACCCGTCAAAGGCAAAGAGAGAGCTCGGCTGGGAGGCTACGCGCGATCTCGAAGAGATGTGCGAGGACTCATGGCGCTGGCAAAAAAACAATCCGAACGGATTTGACGATTGAAAAATCAGCCCCCGAAAAAGGAGGTAACACCATGAAAAACAAAAAAGGTCTCACCATAGGAATCATCATTGCCGTTATAGTCGTTGTGATTATCGGCAGTTCAGTCGGCGGCTACAATAGCCTTGTAAAGATGCGTGAAAATGTTTCGAGCGCACAGTCTGCGGTTGAAACACAGCTTCAGCGCCGTGCCGACCTTATTCCGAACCTTGTAAACACCGTAAAAGGTTACGCCGCTCACGAAGAGGGCGTTTTCACGGCGGTTGCGGACGCACGTGCGGCACTTTCCGGTGCCAAGACGGTTGACGAGTTGAATAACGCTCAGAGTCAGATTGACAGCGCCGTATCGCGTCTTTTGGCAATAGCCGAAAGCTATCCCGACCTCAAGGCGGATCAGAATTTCATAAATCTTCAGGACGAACTTGCCGGCACCGAAAACCGAATTTCGGTGGCGCGTCAAGACTATAACGACGCCGCAAAAGAATACAACACAAAAATTCAGTCGTTCCCCACCTCGATAATTGCGGGGCTCTTCCATTTTGAAAAGGCGGATTATTTCACCGCATCGGCTGAAGCGACAACTGTTCCGACTGTGGATTTCGGTAAATAAGCCATGAAAAAGACGATAGGTGCAAGCGCACTGCTTGTTTCACTTTTAATTGTTTTGCTGTCGGTTCTGCCGGCGGCGGCAAAAAGCGATTACCCATCGCCTGCAAGCGACTTTGCGGTCAATGGTTTTTCTTCACGCCTTACCGATAACAACAAAATGACCACACAAGCTCAAAGCAATTACCCGTCACCTACGAGCGATTTTTTTGTCAACGATTTTGCCTCGTGCCTTACCGATGACGACAAAAGGACCATACAATCTCTCGGCGAAGCGCTCTATGAACAGACAGATGCGCAAATAGTGGTTGTCACGGTAGAAAGTCTCGGCGGCAGGGACATTGAGAGCTATTCGATAGGGCTTGCGAGGAAATGGGGCATCGGCGACAAAGACGATGATTCCGGCGTATTACTTCTGTTGTCCACGGGCGACAGACAGGTGCGAATTGAAGTGGGAAAGGGTCTTGAGGGTACTCTCACCGACGGTAAAACGGGAAGAATTCTCGACTCTTATGCGATACCGTACCTTAAAAACAACGATTTTTCGACAGGGCTTCGCGAGTGCTATCAAAAGCTCGTCGAAGAGGTCTATTCGGAATACGGGGTAGAGGGTTATACGAGCATTGACGACTCGGACATCGGCGACTACTCCTCGTCCGGTTTCGGGGACGAAAAAACCGACCTTGCCGTTATGATTATAATAACGGTTCTGGTACTGATTATCTTGTTTTTACCTCGCCGCATAATTCGCAAAGGAAATTATCACGGCGGAGATTATCACGGAGGCGGTTTTTACGGCGGCGGCTTCGGCGGACCCTCATCCGGAGGTTTTTCGGGCGGCTCGTCCTCGGGAGGATTTTCGGGCGGAGGCGGCGGCTTCTCCGGCGGAGGAAGCTCTCGCGGATTCTAATATTAAATACAGAAAACTGTCGAAACGCGGCTTATCTTTTTCGGCAGTTTTTGTTTTACCTGCTTTTGCATTGCGGCAAAGCAAATAAAGCAACCGAATAATAAGAAAAGGGCGTGACGAAATGAGAATGTATGACATCATCGACAATAAAAAGCACGGAAAAGAGCTGTCGTCTGACGAAATCAAATTCTTTGTCGACGGGTTCACGAGCGGCTCTATACCGGATTATCAGGCGTCGGCGCTGCTTATGGCTGTTTGCCTTAAAGGAATGAGCGACAGAGAAATTTCCGATCTCACCCTTTGTATGGCGCAGTCGGGCGATATGAACGATATGAGCAAAATCGACGGTATTTCATGCGATAAGCACTCAACCGGCGGCGTAGGAGACAAAACGTCGCTTATAACCGCGCCGATAGCCGCAAGCTGCGGCCTGAAGGTCGCAAAAATGAGCGGCAGAGGGCTCGGTCACACGGGCGGCACGGTTGATAAGCTTGAGTCGATTCCGGGTTACAATACGGCTGTGACAAACGATAGATTTTTTGAGCAGGTCAACAAAATAGGCATTGCCCTCATAGGTCAAACGGGCAATCTCGCACCTGCCGACAAAAAGCTCTACGCGCTCCGAGATGTTACCGCCACAGTTGACGACCGAGCGCTTATCTCGGCGAGCATTATGAGCAAAAAGCTTGCGGCAGGCGATAAAAATATAGTTCTCGATGTGAAATGCGGGAGCGGCGCATTTATGAAGACATATGAGGATGCAAAGAAGCTTGCCGAAACCATGGTGAATATAGGAAAACGCTGCGGCAGAAATATCATGGCGGTTATAACGAATATGGATGAGCCGCTCGGCAGAAATATCGGAAATGCGCTTGAGGTTATCGAGGCTGTCGATGTTTTGCGCGGCGGCGGCGACAAAGACCTACGCGAACTGTCGGTTACGCTCGCAGCAAATATGCTGTCGCTCTCATTCGGGAAAGACACAGACGAGTGCATGGAAGAGGCGACAAAGGCACTCGACAGCGGCAGAGCCTTTGATAAATTCCGCGAGCTCGTTGAGGCTCAGGGCGGAGATGTTGATTATATAATCGATACCCACCGTTTCAAAAAAGACAAATGCGTTCGCGACATAGTATCGCCCGACGACGGATACGTCTTTTCGGCTGACACCGGTATGATAGGCGAAGCCGCCGTTATACTCGGCGCCGGCAGAGAGAAAAAGGAAGATGAAATCGACCCGTCCGCAGGAATTGTTCTTTATAAAAAAGTCGGCGACAAAGTATATAAAGGCGAACTCACGGCAAGGCTTTTCACCTCCTCCGAAGAGAGGGCGAGCGGTGCCGAAAAGCTGTTTTTAAACGCGCTTAAAATATCAAAGAATCCGCACGAAAAGAAAAAACTCATATACGGTATAATTAAATAACACCTTCCCTCCCGATTTCGGATAAAACCGCAATTTCGCGGCAAACTCATTATGACAGACGAAAACAGGAGGGATTTTTATGCCCGAAAAATACAATACGATTATAATCGGCGGCGGAACGGCGGGTCTTACCGCGGCAATTTACACCGCACGCCAAAATAAGAGCGCCGCGGTTTTTGAAAGCCGAATATTCGGCGGTCAGATAGCCGATTCGCCGAAGGTCGAAAACTACCCGGGCTTTTGTGAAATCAGCGGCGGTGAATTTTCGGACAGGCTTTTAAAGCAGGCGTTAAATCTCGGCGCAGAGCTTATTAAAAAAAGAGTAACCGCAATTAAGATTGAGGGCAAATACAGATATGTTTTTTCTGCGGACGGCGAAAAAACGCAATGCGATAAAATTATAATTGCGGTCGGTACAAGACCGCGTCCGCTTTGCCTTGAAAACGAACGTGAGCTTTTGGGCAGGGGCATTTCATACTGTGCGGTTTGCGACGGCGCATTTTTTAAAGGTAAAACGGTTGCCGCGGTCGGCGGCGGCAGCTCGGCACTGCAAAGCGCAAAACTGCTGGCAAAGCTTTGCAAAAAGGTATATGTAATTCACAGACGAAGCGAATTTCGCGGTGAACAAAAGCTCTGCGAAGAGTTAAAGGCTTTTCCTAATACAGAGTTTTTGTTAAACAGCGAAATAAAAAAGATAAACGGCAAAGCAAAGCTCAAAAGTGTCATAGTTAAAAATAATCTAAGCGATGAAGAAACGGCTCTTCCGCTCGACGGGCTTTTTGTCGCAATAGGCAAGGAACCGCAAAACGAAATATTTGCCGAGGTCACCGAGCTTGACGAAAACGGATATATCAAGGCGGATGAGAGCTGTAAAACAAGCGCGGACGGAATTTACGCCGCAGGCGACTGCCGCACAAAGAAATTTCGTCAGCTTACGACCGCGGCGGCGGACGGAACGGTAGCGGCACTGTCGCCGTAATTCCCCTGTCAATTTTAAGTCACAAAACACGGCGCGTGAAAAACAAAAGCCCACGCGCTTCGGCTGAGTGTTCATAAGGCAGTTTTGCTACGCAGTTTCACATCCATAAAAAATTTTTATGCGAGAAACCGAAACTCCCTTATGAATACTCAGCCTTATTATTGATACACGGCGTTTTTTGTGTTATCATAGTCGCCGTAAAAAATAAAGTTAAAAAGTGCCCGTCGCCGAGGCGTTATGTCTGTTTCGGTGCGGCACGGTAGCAAATAAGGTGAAGAAATGAAACTCATAGGTGCAGCCGTCAACTGCGGAGCCGTTTTTTTAGGTTCTCTTTTAGGTCTGCTGTTTAAAAAGGGTATTCCCGAGCGCGTGCAAAAAAGTCTTAACTGCGCGCTGTCGCTGTGCGTGCTCTACATAGGAATCAAGGGTTCGCTTAAAGGCGAAAACACATTGATTGCCGCACTGTCGCTTGCTCTCGGAACAATAATCGGCGAGCTCATTGACATTGACAGGCATTTAAACAAATTCGGCGATTTTTTGCAAAAGAAGCTGAGCCGCAATACCAAAGGCTCGTCTTTCGGTGAGGGCTTTGTAAACGCCACGCTTTTTACCTGCGTCGGGGCTATGGCGATAGTCGGTGCAATTGAAGCCGGTATGCAGGGCAGCTTTTCAACATATTATGCAAAATCTCTGCTCGACTGCTTTTTTGTAATGATAATGACCACCACATTCGGAATAGGCTGTTTCTTCTCAGGCATTATAGTTTTTGCCTATGAAGCGATTTTGACGCTCGGTGCTGGCTTTCTCTCGTCATTTCTCTCCGACAGTATGATAAACGAGATGTCGTGCGTCGGTTCGGTGCTTATAATAGCCATAGCTCTCAATACAATGAAGGTCACAAAAATAAAGGTTGCAAACCTGCTGCCGTCTGCGTTTATGCCGCTTTTGCTGTGCCTTTTTATTCATTGACTTTTACTTTTTTTGTGCTATATTATATGTGGTTATATTTGAAATTTTTTGGGGGAATTGCAATTGAAAATAATTGTTGCAGGTGACGGAAAAGTCGGTGCTACGCTTACCCGCCAGTTGACCGCAGAAGGGTATGACATTACTCTTATCGACTCAAATAAAGACGTACTGAGCTCCAGTATGGAGCAATTCGACATAATGACCGTACACGGGAACTGTGCCACAAAAGAGACTCTGCTCAAGGCGGGAATTAAGGATACCGACCTTATAATAGCCGCCACAAGTGCGGACGAAGTAAATCTTTTGTGCTGTATAACCGCTCACGGTCTTAACAAAGACCTGCACACGATAGCGCGAATCCGAAATCCCGAATACAGCAGTCAGATATACGATATGCGCGATATGTATGCGCTGTCCATGACCGTAAATCCCGAAAAGCAGGCGTCAAGCGCCATAGAAAAACTCCTCAGATATCCCGGATTTTTAAAACATGATACCTTTGCAAAGGGTCGTGTTGATATAGTGGAGCTGCGCGTGACAAGCGACAGCAAGCTCTGCAATATACCGCTGAGCGCCTTACCGTCACAGACTAATTGCAACGTTCTTGTATGCGCGGTAATACGAAAGGGCGAAGCGCTCGCTCCGAACGGCGATTTCGTTTTACAGGCCGGCGACAGAATATTTGTTACGGCGTCCGTAGACAATCTCTCAATGCTTTTAAAAAGCCTCGGTATGACGCCGAAGAAGGCAAAAAACATACTTATCTGCGGCGGCGGAAAAATCAGCTATTACCTTGCAAAACGTCTTGAAAAAAGCAGCGTTTCGGTAACGCTTATAGAAAAGGACGAAAAACGCTGCGTTGAGCTTGCCTCCCTTCTGCCGACCACAAATATAATCCACGGTGACGCGAGCGACCAAAATCTTCTCAGCAGCGAGGGGCTGTCGGAATGCGACGCGGTTGTAACGGCTACGGGCCTTGACGAATTGAATATGATAATTTCGCTGTATGCCAACAATGTGGGCGTTCCCCAAACAATAACAAAGCTCAGCCGAATAGAGAGCGGCAGTATTCCCTCAAATATTCCGCTCGGCAGCATCATCTGCCCCAAAGAGCTGTGCTGTAACTCAATAGTCCGATACGTCAGGGCTATACAAAATCAAAGCGGCGCGGCAATTGCCGTTCACTTTATTGCGGACGGTCAGGCGCAGGCAATCGAATTCCGCGTTGACGGGCAGACAAAACACTGCGGCGAGGCTCTGAAAGATATTAAAATACGCAAAAACGTTCTTGTTGTCTGCATAACGCACGACGGTAAAATAGAGATACCTAACGGTAATTCTTCGTTTAAAAACGGTGACGGCATAATCATTGTCACAAGCAGCGGCGATGTTGTGCGCCAGCTTAATGACATCTTTATTTAACGGGGTAGAAGAGCTTTATGAATTATAAAATGATGGGTCGTATTTTTGCGGAAATACTGGCGCTCGAAGCGTTTTTTATGCTTCCTCCGCTGTTTATAAGCGTATATGACGGAGCCGATGACGCGGTAAAGGGCTTTTTATATACCATAGGCATACTGATAGCGGTATCCGCGGTATTGTGGCTTGTCTGCCGCAGAGCAAAACGCGGCTTTTACGCTCAGGAGGGCATTGTCTGCGTCGGTCTCGGCTGGATTTTTTTAAGTCTTTTCGGTGCATTGCCCTTTTTTATATCGGGCGAAATACCGTTTTACATCGACGCGTTTTTTGAGATGGTTTCCGGGTTTACAACCACGGGCGCGTCAATTGTACCCGTAGTCGAAGATTTAACGCGCGGCATTTTATATTGGCGAAGCTTCAGCCATTGGCTCGGCGGTATGGGCGTGCTTGTATTTTTGCTTGCCATTGTTCCGTCCAACGCAAAAACGGGCGGTTCGCGCCTACATCTTTTAAAGGCGGAGAGCCCCGGCCCCGATGTCGGCAAGCTTGTGCCCAAAATGCGCGACACGGCTATGATACTGTATGTACTCTATATAGTGCTTACGCTTTTGAACATACTGTTTTTACTCGCAGGAAAAATGCCCCTTTTTGACGCTCTGTGTACGGCGTTCGGCACGGCGGGTACCGGCGGCTTCGGTATAAAGAACGACAGTATAGCCGGTTACAGCATTTATATACAGTGGGTATGCACGATATTTATGATGCTCTTCGGCGTAAACTTCAACTGTTATTATTTACTTATAATGCGCCAATTCAAAGCGCTGTTTAAAAACGAAGAAATCCGCTGTTACTTCGGAATTGCCGCTGTGAGCACCGCACTGATAGCCGTTAATATACACAAGATGTATCCGACAATTCACGAGACGATCCGCCACGCCTGCTTCCAGGTGGCAAGTATTATGACGACAACCGGATTTGCGACCACAAATTTTGACAATTGGCCGAGCTTTTCAAAAACTGTTTTGCTTACCCTTATGGTTATAGGCGCGTGCGCCGGCTCTACCGGCGGAGGTCTCAAGTGTGCAAGAGTTCTGTTACTTTTCAAGAACCTGCGCAGGAACATTCACAAGATACTCCACCCGAGAAGAGTTCAGGTGGTACACGTTGACGGTTCGCCCGTGGACGAAAAAATAATCAACGGCACAAGCGTTTACCTTGCAGCCTATTTTATTCTGGTCGTTTTGAGCATATTGCTCATCTCGGTTGACAATATGCCGATTACCACAAACCTGTCGGCTGTGCTCTCGTGTTTTAATAACATCGGTCCCGGACTTGAAATAGTCGGTCCCAACGGCAATTTCAGCTCCTACAGCGCGTTTTCAAAGCTCGTACTGATATTTGATATGCTCGCCGGCAGACTTGAAATATTCCCGATTTTGGCGCTTATTTCAAAGGGTGCATGGAAAAAGGCTTAATCGCCGCATCTCTCTTAAATTTATAACAAAAGGCAAGCTCCCGAATTGATATTTCGTATCTCTTCGGGAGTTTTTATGTCTTTTGCAGTCAGATTTAAAATAGAGGATTCGGTATCAAAGCCAAAAACGAAGGACGGTGCGGTGTGCCCGGATACAAGAGCAAAGCGGAGATGTCATATGGCTCCCAGCCGACGTCCTCACCTTTTATCGCGGTACAAAATTTTGTCCTGCCGATTAGGCAAAAAACGACCCTCTCTGCCGATTTTGTACGGCAAAGAGGGTCGTTTTATTTTTTGTGAGCGGAATTACTTTTTCTTAGCTTCTTTTTTAGCGAGCTTTTCCGCTTTTTTCTGAGCCTTATATGCGGCGTCCTCTGCCTTGAGTCTTTCAACCTCGGCGTCTCTTGCCTTTTTAGCCTCCGCCTCACGCTCTTTTGCCTCGTCATAGAGAGCCTCTATCTCATCGAAATGCTGATAGTACTTCTCCTGATTTATAAGGCGTTCAGCATCAAGATACGGCTTTGCGGCGCGATTAAAGTATGCGTGCTTATTCATTTCCTTTTTGGACATATCACGCGCCTGCTTGCGCTCGCCTGTGGTCTTTTTGATATCGGCACGGAGCATTTGGACCTGCTCGCTGTTGCCTGCCTTCTTAGCCTCGCGAAGCTCAAGATAGAGAGTCTCGAGTCTTTCGTCGCAAGCGTCCTCGGCGTCAAAATACTTTTCGAGAACGGCGAAATCGGGCTTTTTGAATTCGGCCGAAGAGTTGCCGTAGTATTTTTGTATAGCCTTATAAGCAGATTTTTTCTTCTTGGCAACCGAAATCGAGAATTTGCGTATCTGCTTCTCTTCCTCGGTATTTTTCGGAAGAGCTTTAGCGTCGGCAAGCTCTTTCTTTATTTCGTCAAGAGTCATTTTGCGAAGGCCGTCAAGACCGCTGTCGTAAACCTTTCTGTAAACGGTAAGCTGGTACTTAACGAGATTTGAAGAGAATTTATCAAGCTCTTCGCAGACAAACTTAGCTATTTCTATATCTTCGTTTTTCTGCACGGCAGCCTTATAAGCCTTTTTCTGTGCTTTTTTCTCGGCTTTGTCTTTAATTCCTCTGTACCACTTTTTGCTTACGTCAACGGGCTTTTCTGCGGCAAGCGCTCTGGACTCTCTGATTATATCAACAGCCTCAACAAGCTCTTTGTCCTCGATTGCGCCGTTGTTGTAGTCCTCAAACATAGCGCGTACTTTAAGCACCTTAACTACCGACTTCTGCTTTCTCTCGTTGAAGTCATACCAGAAATACGGTATAACGTTAAAGAGAGCGCCGAGCGCCGAGAAGAGTATGAGAACTTTCAAAAGATGTTCAAGAATATTGGGGTCGTAAAGAGCCGAATAAGCATTGCTGTAGTTATCCTGACCGTTTGCCATCTGCTCCGCAAGTATTTCTCCTACGGTTTTGCCGTCGCCGAGCATTCTGCCGAGTATCTGCGGATTTGATGTAACCGCAAGAGCGTTGTCGGTGGTAATACCGCCCTTTTTGTATACTATCGGAAGAACCGCGCTTGTAATAAGCGCTATAACCGTACCGATGGTAGCAACCGCGGAGAACATACCGTCTATTCTCTCGCCGCTCTTATACTGCTGATAGTCACGGATGTCCGCCTGAATTGCAGGGTTTAATATGAGCGCAAATGAACCCATAAACGCATTGAGGAAGAGGCAACCCATAATCGACCAAATGGTCGAAGAATTCATCTGTGAGGTGAACGGAAGCATCATAAGAATGAATAGGATATTCATTATATTGGTAACTACAAGTACGAATTTTTTACCCCATTTTCTGATACATATGGGAGCCAAAATCATACCCCAGAGAGACGCATTGCCGTAGATTGTAACAACGAGTCCGTAAACACTGCCCGAGCAAACGCCTCCGTAGTTGTAGAGCCAATAAAGCACGTTTGCATATGAAGCTTCAAGGAAGCCTATCCAGCCTGCCAAAGATATGATCCAGAAATATTTGTTCCCGGCAACTTCTCTGAGCGCGTCCGAGAACTTAATCTGAATAACGTGCGTTCTTGCCTGAACTATCTTTTCCTGAGTATTCTTGTAAACGAGTATGCAAAGCAGTATGCCGCCTACGCCGATTATAGGATAGAGAAGTCTGTAAACTCTGATATCTGTGGTGTTTGTGTGAAATACATTTTGCGCTATGATAGGCGTAATGAGGTTTACTATTGTCGGAGCGAGCGAATAAACAACACTCTTGATTGCCGAAACATCGGCTCTCTCCTGCGAGTTCGGCGAGAGAACGTGTATAAGATTCTCATAGCTGTCGTAGAAGAAGTAATAGAAGAAGTGCAAAAGCAAGTTAAAAATAAGTATAAGCGTACATTTTGCGACATAAGCCTTTGATTCTCCGAATATTATACCGTCGCCGAAAATAGCACCGAGCTTATCATACGGGAACCATACCATCAAAACACAAACTATCGTGGTGGGTATACCCATTGATACTATGTACGGCCTGTATTTACCTGCTTTATTACGTGTATTATCGATAATATTTGCCCTTATGCCCGTAAGAGGGATATTGGCAAGAACCGCGATAACGTAAAGAATATACATATCGGTCGGGTTTACGCCGAGCGTACTCGAAATAAGAGTATTACCCGTCGCCAAAAGACAAGCAGTACCGAGCGTTATCAGTAAATAAGCGCCGATGCCGCCGACCGAATACGCAGTTACCTCTTTAAAGGGCATATATCTGCCCTCGGGCGGTCTTCGCCAGTAGGTCTTCACATTATCAGTCAAGGTTTTAAACTGTTCCTTTAACTTCATTGAATTTCCTCCCATATTTTTATACAATATTGTTATGATAACACAAAATGAGAGGGTTTTCAATAAACTTTTATATCTGTATTGTTAAAAAAGCATAAAAAAATTCACAATACCACACAAATTTCACCTAAAGCCGAAAAAAAGCCGTTTTTCTTGAAAAATCATCATAAAACGGCTATTATATAAATAAAATATAATTGAAAAAATTGTTGTATTTTATCTCGGCGATTGCCGCGGTGCCGCACAAAACGCGAGACACCGAATTTATCCGAACAAGGAGATTTTGCCATGGCAGACGTAATTATTATAGGCGCAGGACCTGCGGGCGTTTCCGCTGCCCTGTACACGATACGCGGCGGCCTTGAAACCACAGTGATAACATCGGGCGACAGCGCGCTCGAAAAAGCCAAAAAAATTGAAAACTACTATGGCTTTCCGGAGCCGATAAGCGGAAAAGAACTTTTATCGCGCGGAATTGACGGTGCCGAAAGACTTGGCGTGAAATTCGTACACAAGCAGGCAGTGTCGGTTGAATATGATGACGGCGGTTTTTCCGCAGTCACGTCCGACGATGAAAAATACAAGGGCAAAGCGGTGCTTTTTGCGACCGGCAGCAGACGGCTTGCTCCGCCGATTCGCGGAATAGCCGAATTTGAGGGCAAAGGGGTCAGTTACTGCGCTGTATGCGACGCGTTCTTTTACAGGAACAAAGACGTTGGCGTTCTCGGTTCCGGCGAATACGCTCTGCACGAAGCCAAGGTTCTCGCAAGGACTTCAAAAAGCGTTACCGTATTTACAAACGGCGAAGAACCTCAAGCCGATTTTCCGTCGGGATTCAAAATTGTAAAAACTCCCGTCTCGGAATTCGGCGGAGACGCAAAAATAGAAAGAGCCGTATTAAATGATAACTCCGAAATTAAAATCGACGGGCTGTTTATAGCCTACGGTGTGGCATCCTCGGCGGCTCTCGCCAAAAAAATCGGAGCGGTTACAAGCGGCAGTAAAATAAAAATTGACGATAACATGATGACAAACGTAAAAGGTATTTTTGCGGCAGGCGACTGCACGGGCGGTCTTTTGCAGGTATCAAAAGCCGTGGGTGACGGCGCGGTGGCAGGCACGGAAATTATCAAATACGTCCGAAAAGAAAAATAATACCGTCTGCAAAACACGACGCAAAATATTATATGCAATTAAGAAACGACCTTTGGTCGTCGGATTTCGGTCCGGCAATCAAGGGTCGTTCATTTTACGAATTTTCGGCTGTTACATGGTTTCGTGGAAGGTTCTCTTTATGACCTCGCTCTGCTGTTCTCTTGAAAGCTTGTGGAAGTTTACCGCATAGCCCGATACGCGGATTGTGAGGTTCGGGTACTTGGTCGGGTCATTGTAAGCCTCTATGAGCATTTCGCGGTTCATCACGTTGACATTGAGGTGATGCGCGCCGTTTTTAAAGTATCCGTCGAGAATAGAAACAAGGTTGGCGGTTCTCTCCTCTCTCGTTTTGCCGAGCGCCGCAGGCACAATGGAAAATGTATTTGATATGCCGTCGCGGCACTGTGAATACGGCATTTTTGCAACGGAATTAAGCGACGCGAGCGCACCGTTTTTTTCACGGTTGTGCATGGGGTTGGCACCCGGGGCAAACGGCTCGCCCTTTTTTCTGTCGTCGGGCGTTGAGCCGGTCTTTTTTCCGTAGACCACATTTGAAGTTATGGTCAGCGCCGAAAGAGTATGCTCGGCGTTTCTGTAAGCCGGAGTTTTGCGAAGCTCGGTTATAGTGTCCTCAAGCAGGGCTTTGGCTATGCTGTCAACACGGTCATCATCGTTTCCGTATTTCGGAAAATCACCCGTGGTTTCAAAGTCGACTATATAGCCGTTTTCGTCACGTATGGGCTTTACATTTGCATATTTGATTGCCGAGAGCGAATCGGCTGCCACAGAGAGTCCCGCAACGCCGAACGCCATAAAGCGGTGCACATCCGTGTCGTGCAGAGCCATCTGGATTTTTTCGTATGCATACTTATCGTGCATATAGTGAATTACGTTCATGGTGTTTACATACAGCCTGCAAAGCCATTTGAGGTAAGTTTTGTATCTTGCAACGACCTCGTCGTAATCGAGCTTATCCCCCTTGAGAGGCTCAGCCTGAGGGCCTATCTTTTCGCAGTATACGTTATCGTAGCCGCCGTTTAAGGCAAGCAGCAAAAGCTTTGCAAGGTTACAGCGCGCACCGAAAAACTGCATCTGCTTACCCACCTGCATAGCGGAAACACAGCAGGCTATGGCGTAGTCGTCGCCGTAAATCGGGCGCATAACATCGTCGTTTTCATACTGGATAGAGTCGGTGTCCTCCGAAACCTCGGCACAGAATTTTTTGAAGTTTTCGGGCAGAGCCTGCGACCAGAGAACTGTCATATTGGGCTCCGGAGCAGAACCGAGGGTATAAAGCGTATTGAGTATTCTGTAAGAATTTTTCGTGACAAGAGTTTTTCCCTCGTTTGTCATACCGCCGATGCTCTCGGTTATCCACATCGGGTCTCCGCCGAACAGCTCATTGTATTCGGGAGTACGAAGGTGGCGTGCCATACGAAGCTTCATAACGAAGTCGTCCATCAGCTCCTGTGCACCCTTTTCGGTCAAAACGCCGTTTTTAATATCGCGTTCAATATAAATATCAAGGAAGGTGCTAGTTCTGCCGAGCGACATGGCCGCTCCGTTCTGCTCTTTGATTGCGGCAAGATATGCAAAGTAGAGCCATTGTATCGCCTCGCGCGCATTTTTTGCCGGAGAAGAGATATCATAGCCGTACAGCTGAGCCATCTGCTTTAACATCTCCATAAAATTAAGCTGTTTTTGGAGCTCCTCGCGAAGTCTTATGACGTCATCGGTCATATTTTCGTCCTCGAGCGCTTTTTTGTCCGCTTTTTTAAACTCTATGAGCGTGTCCATGCCGTAGAGAGCAACCCTGCGGTAGTCGCCTATGATTCTGCCTCTTCCGTAGGCGTCGGGCAGACCTGTGAGCAGCGCTATATGGCGTGCCTTGCGCATTTCGCTTGTGTACGCTCTGAATACGCCGTCGTTGTGCGTGGTTTTATATCTGAACTCATCTTCAATTTTATCGGACAGTTCATAACCGTATGCCTTTGCCGCCTCGCGCGCCATACGCATTCCGCCGAACGGATTTACACCGCGGCGCAGAGGACTGTCGGTCTGAAGCCCCACTATAAGCTCCTTTTCTCTGTCAAGATAGCCGGGGGCATAGGTGGTGAGCGACGAAACGGTTTCGGTATCAACAGAGAGCACTCCGCCGTTTTCGCGTTCCTCATCGAGCAGGTTTGAAAATTTTCCCATCAGCTCTTTTGTTCGCTCGGTAGCTCCGCATAAAAAAGAGCTGTCGCCCGTATATTCCGTGTAATTTCTCTTAATAAAATCACTTACATTTATTTTCTCGTTCCATTCGCCCGAATTAAATCCTTCCCAGGCTCTTGAAAACTCCATTGTCATCTTCCTTTCACAGTTACCTTTGCGGCACAAATATATAAAATTACAATATAAAAGGGCAGCCCCGAAAAGAGGCTGCCCAGACGGTCGGCATTTTTTATTCACCGTGTTCCCCGGCAGTTTTGCCTGCCTGCCCGAGAGGGCTTTCCGTCAGTTGCACGGCGCCTATATATTGTGGTGTTATTATAACATCACACAATATATATGTCAATATGTAAATTTTCTCAATTACTCTGCACTCTTGAGCGATTCAACCATATCTATCTTTTTGAGTTTGAAATACATAACGAAGTTGACTATCGCCGTAAACAGCACCGTGAGCAAAATACTTGCGAGATAGCTGAAAAACGTCATCTCTTTACCGAACATAATATAGTCGGTCTCGATGGTGCCCATAACGTATGAGTGAAGAAGTATACCCAAAACTATGCCGAATATCATACCGAATACCGTCAGCACAATATTTTCGCGGTACACATAAAATGCGAGTTCTTTATTGTAGAAGCCGAGAACCTTGAGCGTTGCAAGCTCGCGCCGACGCTCGGTAATGTTTATATTGTTGAGGTTGTAGAGAACCACAAACGCCAGAAGTCCGGCCGCAACTATAAGTATAACGACTATAAACAGCAAGCTCTTCATAACCGAGCTTACCTGCTCCTCGGTAGTGCTGTTCATTGAAACCGAATTTATCGCGCTGAGGTCCATAAGCTGCTTTGAAAGAGTCTCGTCGTCCACGGTACCGTCCGTTTTAATGAAGATGGTATTGAGCGAAGCCGTCTCGCTAAAGAGCTGTTTATACACATTCGGTGTCATATAAATATAGTGGTACATATAGTTTTCGACTATTCCGGAAACCTTTACGGGTTCCGTGGCGGTACCGGTCTCGCTCGTTTTGAATGTAACGGTGTCGCCCACGGAAACATCGAGAGTCTTTGCGAGCTTTTCGGTTATTATAACACCGGAATCATCCATAACATAGGTGTTTTTGCCGCCGCGCGAGGTAAGGCTGACGTAATCCGCCATTCTTGACGTATCCTGCGGAACTATGACATATGCGGTTTTTTCTTCGCCGTTGGCGTCGGTGTAGAGCATTGAGCGGTATGTCTGCAAATACTCGGTTATGCCGTCCATAGTGTTTACTTCGGCAAGAGTCTGACGTTTTTCGGCTCTTGTAGCCTCTGAATCTATGCCTGCGATGCCCGCAAAATGCCATACCTTTTCAAACTGATTGCCCGTCATTGATTTTATGGAATCGTTAAGTCCGAATCCCACAAGCAGCAATGCCATACATCCGGCGACACCCGCTATTGTCATAAACAGACGCTTTTTATATCTGAACAGGTTTCTGCAAGCGGCTTTCTGTGCAAAGTTGAGATGCTTCCAGATAAATCCCACTTTTTCGAGAAGTATGCGTTTGCCCGCTTTCGGCGCTTCGGGGCGCATAAGCAGCGCCGGAGAAGAGCTGAGTACGCGGTAGCACGCCGCCACAGTTGCACCGGTTGTACAAATAATCGCAAGCAGCGAAGCGAGCAGAGCGTCAAATATATCGGGCTTTACAACGGTATTATGAAGCCCTATATAAACAAGCTTATACGTGTTGACCGTAAGAAGAGGTATGGTACTCTCGCCGAGAACCACGCCCAGCACGCTGCCTATAAAGGTTGCAAGCAGAGCATAAAGTACATATTTTGCGGCTATCGCTCCCTTTGTGTAACCGAGCGCCTTTAATGTGCCTATCTGGGTTCTCTGCTCCTCAACCATTCGCGTCATTGTGGTAAGAGATACCAACGCGGCAACAAGGAAGAAAATTACAGGGAACACGGTACCTATTGAGCCCATGCCGTCCGTATCGCTCTTGTATGAAACATATGAGGGTATTGTCTCGCGGTCAAGCACATACCAGGTGGGCTTTTCCACGTTTAATATCTTATCCTCGGAGTCCTCAAGCTTTTGCTGCGCCGCCTCAAGCTCGTCTGCAAGGTCCTGCTTCGCCTGCTCGTACTCCTCATTTTTGCGGTCAAGCTCGATTTGGGCGTCCTGTATCTGCTTTTCGGCTTCCTCAAGAGCCGCCGGAGCCTCGTTGACCTTTTTCTGTGCGTCCTGAAGCGCCGTGCCGCCGTTATTTACGGCAGTTTGAGCGGCAGCTACCTGCTCTTTTGCGTTATCTATGGTGCTTCTGGTGTTTGTAAGCTGAGTTTTATAGAACTGGAGAGTTGCTCTTGCGGCAATGATGTTATAGCTCTTTTGGAGATACTCGTCGGAGGACAGTGAACCCTTGCTGTCGTCGAGCTCCTTTTGCATTCGCTCAATCTCCGCCGCAGAATCGGAAACCTGCTTTTCAAGGTCCTTATATTTCTTTTCCGCCTCGTTAAGCGATGCCTTTGCGCTGTCGATCTGACTTTGACTTACAACGAGCGTGTTGGCGTTTGAATTTATAAGGTCCTGCGCGTTTTGTATTTCAAGCTTTTTGTTTGCAAGCTCCGCCTTGCTGTTTTCTATTGCCGCCTGAGCGTCCAAAAGCTGCTGATAAGCGTCGCCGAGCTGACCCATTGCGGCGTCCTTTTCCTCTTCAAACTTTAACTTTGCGTCGTTGATATATGTTGACGTTTCGTTTTTATATTCGCTGTATCTTATGTCGCAGCGCCTGTCTGCTATGTCGTTTATTCTGTCTTTAACCTTTGAAATAAGCTCGGTGTAATCGTTTGAATAGCAGCCGAGCGCCATAGCGTCCTTAACGGTTATCTGAACGCTTGTATAATACGACAGCGAAAAGGCCTGTTTCGGAACTATCAAAAATCCGTTTATTCTGCCTGCGCCTATGGCAGCGGAGCCTCGGTCGCTGTCCATATACATTGACGTTGTACCGACGCCGACGATCGTAAATTCGTCTGTGGCAAGATACTTGCTGACTTTTTCATCGGTGCCCGTGGAGAGCTTTACCGTGTCGCCTATTTTGTATCCTGTGGCGTCGAGAAACTTGCGGTCGGCTATACACTCGTTATAGCCCTGCGGAAAGCGACCCTCGCTGACCTTTACAAGGCTTATGTTGTCATTTAAGGACATCACCTTTGTAACAGCCTCGGTGCTGCCGGTATCGCACAGAAAATCCTGCTCGTATGTACCCTCTGCATCCTGCACGCCGTCAACCTTTTTCAGCGCGTCAACGTCCTTATCGGTCATACCGAGAGTTCCCGCGACCCTTATGTCCATAAGATTTTCACTGTCGTATTGCTTATCCGCCGAAGCCTGCATGGCAGGTTTTGCCGCGCGCAACCCCGAAAAGAACGCTACGCCCAAAACAACGATAAGGATTATAGACAGGAATCTGCTGAAATTCAGCTTTATTTCCCGCTGAAAATCTTTTCTCATTCCTTTTGTCATTTAACGTGTACCTCTCTCTGTCAAATATAATATTCGGTATTTTACCACTCGATATACTCGACGGGAGTCGGGTGCTCGTTGAGAAGAAGCTTGTCAACTCTGCCGTTTTTGACCTTAATTACCTTGTCCGCCATGGGGGCAAGCGCTGAGTTATGGGTGATGACAACAACGGTCATACCCTTTTCGCGGCAGGTATCCTGCAAAAGCTTCAGTATGGATTTACCCGTTATATAGTCGAGCGCGCCCGTAGGCTCGTCGCACAAAAGCAATTTGGGATTTTTGGCAAGCGCTCTCGCTATCGATACTCTCTGCTGTTCGCCGCCCGAGAGCTGAGCCGGGAAATTGTCAAACCTGTTGCCGAGCCCCACATCTTTTAAAACGTCTTTTGCGCTGAGCGGATTTTTTGAAATCTGAAGCGCAAGCTCTACGTTTTCCAATGCGGTGAGGTTGCCGACAAGATTATAGAACTGAAATACAAATCCCACGTCGTCGCGGCGGTATTTGGTAAGCTCTTTCTCGTTAAACTTGGTTATGTCTACGTTGTCGACGTAAATCGTGCCTGACGTAGCGGTATCCATTCCGCCGAGAATGTTAAGAATAGTCGTTTTACCGGCGCCGCTCGGACCGACTATGACGACAAATTCGCCCTTGTCTATGCCGAAGCCTATTTCATCGACTGCTTTTATTTCGATTTCGCCCATCTTATAGGTCTTTGTTACGTCTCTGACCTCGATAAATGCCATATTTCAATTCCTCATTTCCTTGGCTGTAGCTTAATTATTCTATACCCTTGAGGGCTTCGATTTCGGACTTGTCCACCTGGATTTTAGCGTCTTTTAAAAGCTTTACTTCGTGGCGGTCAACCACAAGCGGAGCAGCGTCGGGACGGCGGTCGAGCCTGATTTTGAGCATTCCCGTTATGAGGTTGTTTTCTATAACGGTTCCCCTGCCCTCGCGCGTTTCCACAAGCGCTCCTACCTTGGGGGTATGCCTTAAAAGATGCTCGTAAGCGTCCTGCTCGTATTTAAGACAGCACATCAGCCTGCCGCACGTGCCGCTTATTTTTACGGGATTCAGCGACAAGCCCTGTTCCTTTGCCATTTTTATCGAGACAGGCTGAAAATCACCGAGGAATGTTTTGCAGCAGAACGGTCTGCCGCAGATACCGAAGCCGCCCAGCATTTTCGCTTCGTCTCTCACGCCTATCTGCCTTAATTCTATTCTTGTTCTGAATACGGACGCAAGGTCCTTTACAAGTTCTCTGAAGTCCACTCTGCCGTCGGCGGTGAAATAGAAAAGTATCTTGCCGCCGTCAAAGGTGTATTCAACATTTACAAGCTTCATATCAAGCTTGTGCTTAAGTATTTTTTCTTCGCAGACGGAAAATGCCTTTTTCTCTTTTTCGGCGTTTTCCTTGACTCTTTCGAGATCCGCTTTTGTGGCGGCTCTTAATACGGATTTGAGCGGCTTTATGATTTCGCTGTCGTCCACAACGGAGTTTTCCATTGCGACTTCGCCGCACTCCACGCCGCGCGCGGTTTCAACTATCGCCCTGTCGCCCTTTTTGAACTTTTTGCCGTCAGGGTCGAAGTAGTATACCTTGCCCACCTCTTTAAATCGTATTCCGACAACTTCTGCCATTTGTATGTCTTCCTTTCGGAGCTATTTTATATTATTTACCCACAGCCTCTCGCAGCTTGTAACACAGCGAAGTAAGCAGCAGATTTTGATTCTGATTCATTGCCGCGCCGTCAAACAGCTCGCCGAGCACGCCGCAGCAGCGGTATAGTTTATCGGCTGTAAGCGCCGAGGACAGCACCCTTGCCGTTTCCGAAAATTCCGGAGTCGCCGCCGCGTGAAGCTTGATTTTAACGGCGTCGAGAAAAATGCTTTTAAGGCAAAGGACCGTATTTTTAAATCTCGTCCTGTCCTTTTCAAGCGGACTCACAGCGGCTAAAAGAGCCGTTTCCGCAGGACTTAACAGCGCCTTTGCTATTTTTTGCGCCAAATCCGCGGTCTCTTCGTCAAAAAGCGCCGAGTCGTTTTCGGCACCGAGCGAAAACACCGTCGCACGCGACAGCACCGTGTCGAGCATAGCCGAGCGGCTCGGGCTCGTCATAATGAAATACACGTAAGAGGGCGGTTCTTCAAATATTTTGAGAAGCGCGTTCTCTCCGCTGTCGTTCATATTTTGAACTTCTTTTAAAATGTATACCTTTTTGTCACCGTCATTCGGGAGGACAAAGCAGTCCGAACGCACGGCACGGCAGGTTTCAACCTTAAACGCCGCGTCGGAATTTATGTCTCCGTATTCGCGCACATCGGGGTGCGACAAAGCCTCGCATTTTACACACGAGGGGCAAACGCCGCAAGGGTGCGTGCCGCCGCCCGTACAGAGCAAACTCTGCGCTATAAAACGCGCCGCCGAAAGCCGCTGCTCTGCACAACCGCCTTCTATGAGCATTGTATTCGGGAATGACGAGGTTTTTATATACGGCAAAAGCTCCCTTTTAAAGCTCTCGCCGAATGAAGAAAGGTCTGCCGTCATATCTTGTAGAACTGCTCAACGTCCACCACAAAAACCGTGGCTCCGCCGACCGAAACCTCTACGGGAACGGTGAGCATGGAATCGCCTATGTATGTTGAATTTACGGGAGTTGTCTGCTTACGCTGGCTTGAAAATTCCTCGATTACGGCAAGCGCGTCGCTCACCTTTTCATCCTCAACACCCGTGAGCATGGTGACGTTGCCTGCGCGGAGAAATCCGCCGGAGGTTGCAAGCTTTGTTACCATAAAGCCCGCCTTGTTAAGCTCCGAGATGACCAAAGACGCATCCTCGTTGTTGACAATTGCTATTAAGAGTTTCATAATGTCCTCCTTTCAATTAAACGACATATGAATTTATATCTGTGAAAGTGCTCCCTTTATGCCCAGAAACTTAAGCACCGCCAAAATTATCGCCGGTAAAACTATGAGCTTTAAAAGCGCCGCAAGATACGTATCTTTCCTCAAAAACATCGTTTTCAGATTTGTTTTTGAAAGATATGTTCCGAACATTATCATGGCAAGCGGCGTGTTAAGTCCTGCAACGTAATTTACGGGAACGGAAATAAGAGACGGAAGCTTGATTTTAAAGAAAAACAGCGGCAGTCCCAAAAGCACCGACGCAACTCTGGGATTGAGTATCAGCCACTTGGGGTTAAAACCGGTTTTTTGAGCCTTTTCCTCCGACATCAGATATACGCCGTGAGTAAAAGCAAATATATTAAACGGTATCAGCACACCCGAGCAAAAAACACGCCCTCGGCGCCGAGTTCCGCCCGAAAATTACATCAGCATACCGCGGACATTCTCGCTTGTCATTTCGACGGACGAGAACGACTGAATTGTTACGGCAGGCGTAACTATATAAAAAAGCAGGTTGTTTGTGAGCTTTGCCGCCTTTTCCGTGTAGATTTTTGTCCTGTCGCATATAAATCCGAGAAGGACAAAAACGTATAGTATAAACACCTGTTTCGCGGCTGTTGCCACGTCGGAAAGAAACATAATTTATTTACACCGCCGATATGTTTTAATGGGTTTCGCCGTCATTGCTTTCGGCAGGATTTTCCGTTTCATTCCCGCTTTGCAAATTGTCCTCGGATTCCGGTCTGCCGTGCTTCATCTGATAACACATATATGTGATTGCAAAAAACGCAAACGCCGGATCGGCTATGGAAAAATCGAGATCGGACGGCAGGCGGTCTCTCTTGCCGAACAGCGTAATCATAAGACGCGAAACGCCTATAACCGCCGCCAGCAATGCCGCCGGCATACCGTAGGAAACAAGTTTTTTGATTTCGCCCTTTTCGGCAATGTCGGAAGAAATTTTCGCAAACGACATAAAGAACAGCATCATAAACGCCAGCATGAGCATTTGAAGCATAAGCTCCGCAACGTTTGTAAAGCTTATCTTGGTCATAAAGCTTGTAATCATTCTGCACATTGACCAGAAAAGCGGAGCCAGGGCGATAACCTTATACGATGTAAAATCGGTCTTGTTGTTAAAATAAGAAAGCGCAAAAACTATAAAGTAAACGCAGGCTATAATTCCGAAAACGCTCTCAAACAGCGACGCGAAAAGTCCGTTTGAGAAAAAGTATCTCATAAACGATACATCAAGGTCGCTTGAAAAATCGGTGCACGATGAAGCGAATGAAAATATCGAATCCGCCGAATCATACGCCGTGCCGACAGCCATAACGACAGCCGCCGCTCCTAGAAGAGGATTTTTGCCGAGAGCCGGTCTTGAAGCCTTCGCTTCGCTCGAAAGCCTTGAAAACACTATAAGCAATGCCGCAAACGCAATAACCGCGATATACATAAAGTAAACGCTGAAATCGATTTTTTTATAAAAGCCCGTGCTTCCCGTATCCGTTATCGCAAACAGCTGATATATACGCACAGGCAAAAGCACGGCTGCACCTGCCGCAAGCGTTATGAGAATCTGTTTAAAATTAAAGCTCTTTTTTAAGCCCGTTTTTTTCATTTATAAGAGTCCTTCCGTTTTTATCTTTCCTCGGACGGAACGTAATCCGGCACTATGTGGTCGCTGTTGCGCTCCGCAATCGGGACAAACGCTCTCGGAAGAGCGACGCTCTTGTATGCGGGTCGCATTATGCGGCTGTTTGAACACAGCTCTTCAAGACGGTGAGCGCACCAGCCGGAAATTCTTGCCGCCATAAACATGGGCGTGAAAAGCTCCGGCGGAATTCTGAGCATATCGTATATAAGACCCGAATAGAGGTCTACGTTTGCGCACATCTTTTTCTTTTCACCCTTATATTTATAGAAAAGCTCCGGGGTGAGCTCTTCGACGAGAGAGATTATCTTGTAGTCATCGGCAAAGCCGTATTTCTCCGCCTTTTGCGAGGCAAATTCCTTTAAGAGTACGGCGCGCGGGTCGGAAAGAGTATATACGGCGTGACCCATACCGTAAATAAGACCCGTTCTGTCGCCTGCTTCTTTATGTATGACCTTGGTGAGATAATCCGCCACCTGACCCTCGTTCGTCGGGTTGCTGACGCTTTTTTTAAGGTCGGCTATCATATTGTGAACCTGAATATTCGCACCGCCGTGACGGGGACCTTTAAGCGAGCCTATTCCTGCGGCGATTGCGGAATAGGTGTCAGTTCCCGTTGAGGTTATGCAGCGTGTTGTAAATGTGGAGTTGTTGCCGCCGCCGTGGTCCGCGTGAATAATCATACAAAGGTCAAGAATTTTTGCCTCTTCGTCGGTAAACTTGCGGTCGCTTCTTATGGTATGAAGTATGGACTCCGCCGTGGAGAGCGATTTGTCGTTCTGGTGGATATACATACTCTTGTGGTCGTATGCTCTGCGCTTTACCTGATACGCATATGACATAATGGTGGGTATCTGCGCTATGAGCTTAATTGACTGGCGCAGGACATTTTCTATCGAAAGATCGTCCGGATTGTTGTCGTATGAATACAGCGCGAGAACGCTTCTTGCGACCTTATTCATAATATTGGGCGACGGAGCCTTCATTATCATATCCTCTATGAATTCGTCGGGAAGCTCTCGTGCCTCGGCAAGAACCGCTCTGAATTTATCAAGTTGCTCCTGAGTCGGAAGGTCGCCGAGAAGAAGCAGCCAAACCACCTCTTCGTAACCGAATCGGTTTTCCTTTTGGCAGTTTCTCACTATATCGGTCATATTTATACCGCGGTAAATAAGCTTGCCCTCTTTCGGCACTCTTTCACCGTCGTCTATGTAGTAGCCCTCAACCGAGCATATTCGCGAAAGTCCCGCCATAACGCCGGTACCGTCGGAATTACGCAATCCGCGTTTTACGTCGAAGCGCTGATAATCTTCGGTCTTAATCTGATTATTGCGTATAAGCTCCGCCTTCAGAGATGAGAGCGTATCGTCGAGTTTAGGAGAATGGTTGTAAGACAAATTTAAAACCTCCTGACTTACATTTATGCGGACATATTAACTCATTTTAAACATATAATTATAGATATAATATTTTATATTAAAAATCGCAATAAGTCAATAAATTTAGGGAGGTCAATTATGAAAACATATGGTATTTTATGCTTTGTTTTGGCGATTTTTATGATACTTACACCGCTTTTGTCGCTCGATTATTCGTCCTTTTCGTTTTCCAACGTCAAAGGCACCTTTCAAAAAGAAAACGACGACGGTAAAACCGAGGAAAAGCTGCTCGACGAAAAATTAGACAGCGTAAAGGTCAAATCCGCCGCAAGCGGCAATGTGGCAACCACCTCGACAAAGGAATATATTATAGGCTGCGTCGCCGCCGAAATGCCTGCGACATACAGCACGGAGGCTTTAAAAGCACAGGCGATATGCGCCTACACAAATCTTACAAGGCTCAAAAAAAATCCCGATTCCTCGCTTTCGGGTGCCGACATTTCGGACGACCCCGGGCGGCACCAGGGGTATTACGATACCGAAACGCAAAAAGAAAAGTGGGGCGATAAATATGATGAATACAGGGGCAAAATAGAGGATGCCGTAAACGATGTTCTCGGAAAAACCATAGTTTTTGACGGAGAACCGATTGTGGCGGCATACTGCGCCATATCTCCCGGCAGAACCGAGAGCGCCGAAAATATATGGGGCGGAAAAACAGACTACCTCGTCTCGGTTACGAGTCCCGGCGACAAGCTCTCGCCCGATTGCATAAAAGAGATTTCGCTTACGGCGGACGAGGTCAGAAATTACACCGAAAGTGACCCCGAAATAGCTTTGGGAGACGACCAAAGCGGCTGGATAACCGACATAGTTTACACGGACAGCGGTTCGGGCGTGGTAAAAAGCCTGAAGGTCGGCGGCAAGAGCTTTACCGGCAACTCTTTCAGGGCGCTTTTTTCGCTGAGAAGTCCGGCGTTTACACTTGAGCAAAAAGACGGGGTGTTTTACTTTAAGACATACGGCTACGGTCACAGCGTCGGTATGTCGCAGTACGGAGCGGACTATATGGCAAGGCAGGGCAGCACTTACAAGGAAATTCTCGAACACTACTATCCGCACACCGAAATTATTTGAAAGTTTCAAATGGCGGTTATTCATCTTTTTTGTTGCAGAAATTATTTTTTACAGTGTGCTTTTGCCGATTTTTGTTTATATTTCACGCCGTTTGGCGAACGGCAATTCACTTTATCGTTATAATACACAAAAGTATCGTCCGAGGTAAAATGAAATTTTACATCACATTTCTTGCAAATGACGAACGCATAATATAAAATATATAATGTAAAAACGGTACGGAAAAATATATGTTCCGCATCTAAAAGGAGTCTTAAAATGAGCTATATTGACGAAGTGCTTAACCGCACAACGACGAGGTACGACTATCAACCCGAATTTTGCCAGGCGGTCACCGAGGTTCTTAAATCCATAGAGCCTGCCGTCGAGAGAAATCCGCAGTATCAAAAAGCGGCGCTTCTCGAAAGACTTGTGGCACCGGAAAAGGCAACGGTATTCAGAGTTCCGTGGGTTGACGACAACGGCACGGTCCACGTAAACCGCGGCTACCGCGTGCAGTTTAACAGCGCAATAGGTCCGTACAAGGGCGGTCTTCGTTTCCACCCGTCGGTCAATATGAGTATAATCAAATTTCTCGGATTTGAGCAGATATTCAAAAATTCACTTACCGGCCTGCCCATAGGCGGCGGTAAGGGCGGCTCCGACTTTGACCCCAAGGGCAAGAGCGACTACGAAGTAATGAGATTTTGCCAGTGCTTTATGACGGAGCTTTACAAGGTTATAGGTCCCAACTCCGACGTGCCCGCAGGCGACATAGGCGTAGGCGGCAGAGAGATAGGCTATCTCTTCGGTCAGTACAAAAAAATTACGGGTCGCCACGAGGGCGTGCTCACCGGCAAGGGGCTCTCCTACGGCGGTTCGCTCGCGAGAACAGAGGCCACGGGTTACGGCCTTATCTATCTCGTTGAGGAGATGTTAAAGAACCACGGCAATTCCATCGAGGGCAAAACGGTTGCCGTTTCGGGCTCGGGCAACGTTGCAATTTACGCCATAGAAAAAGCACAGACGCTCGGCGCAAACGTGGTAACGGCAAGCGACTCAAGCGGATATGTTTACGATAAAGACGGCATAGACGTCGCGCTCTTAAAGCAGGTCAAGGAGCAGGAAAGAGCGAGAATAGTAAGGTACACCGAATTAAAGCCCACCGCAAAATTCGTACCCGGCAAAAGAGTATGGGAGGTTCCCTGCGACATAGCTCTGCCGTGCGCCACTCAGAACGAGCTCTCGCTCGACGACGCAAAGGAGCTTATTAAAAACGGCTGTATCGCCGTCGGAGAGGGCGCCAATATGCCGTCCACAATCGACGCGACAAACGCATTTTTACAGAATAAAGTCCTCTTTGCTCCGGCAAAAGCCGCTAACGCCGGCGGCGTTGCAACCTCTGCGCTTGAAATGAGCCAGAACAGTGCACGTATGATTTGGACCTTTGACGAGGTTGACGAAAAGCTCAAGGATATTATGGAAAGCATTTACGGCCATATGTCAAATGCCGCAAAGGAATACAGCGACCCCGACGATTTTGTTGCGGGCGCAAACATTGCCGGCTTCTTAAAGGTAGCCGACGCGATGATGGCACAGGGCATAGTATAATTTGCACATAAAAAACAACGGGAGCCGCAGTTTTGAGCTGCGGCTCCTTTTTTGCCCGAATTTCATTCGGTATAATTTAAATTAAATATTATTTATCGCTCTTTTTAAACGCCGCGCAAAGCTCATATATTACAATACCTGCCGTGCCGACCGCAAAAATAATCACGGAGGCTATGCCGGTAGCCGTTATGTGCGCGACCCCTGCCGCGTCAAAATCGGCGCCTATGCCGAGGAAACCGGCAATCAAAAAAATCATCGGCATTGAAAAGGCGGGTATAACATATGTCTTGGACGGCAAATCGCGCATTATGACCGCAAATGCGAATGTAACGACAAACAGCGCGACGAGCGTCCACACCGCCGCAGGAAAATCATTTTCATTATAAAATAGCTCTTTTCTCACAAGCATACGCAAAAAGCCGAAAATGCCGAGTGCCGCCTGAAAAAGCGCGGTCAGAGAAATAAGAACCTTATCTCTTGTCTTTAACATCGGTATTATCTCCTATCCATATATTGTAACGCCGAAAGGCTCAAATAATTATTTGTCGCTTGCCTTAAATACGGGACGAAGCTCAATTACTATCGTGCATACGGTAATGACCGCAAAAGCGATAATCGCAATTACGCCTGCCGCAGTCAAACGCTCGTTCCAATCGGAATCGTATGCGGAACCCGCGATACCGCACATCGCCGCCAATTGAAACAACAAGGGACAGCAAAGAGCCGGCAGGCTGTATATTTTGGCCGGCAAATTACGCATTATAACAGAGAAAATAACGGTTACGGCAAACAGCGCCGCAAGGCTTATTTCAAGCTCAAGCAGTTCGCTTTCGTCACCCCTGACAAGAGTTTTCCACGCAAACATACGGTAAATAAAAACCGCGCCGTACACCGCCTGAATAACCGCAGTCAGAGAAATAAAAATTTTATCTCTTGTTTTTAACATAACACCGTCTCCTACTCCTATATTAACCTAAAAATTCAAACGCGTTACCGTAAATTCTTTTCCTATCACCTCCCGAAAAACACAAAAAGAGCTGTGGGCAAAGGGTCCACAGCTCAAAATCCTTGTTTACATTACACCGCACAGACCGCATTTGCCCCGACACACTCTTCCGCTTAAAGGCGTGTCATCTGTCTGCACTGTATCATATAAAATGTTAGTTGTCAATAACTTTTTGTTGAATTTGCACATAAAGTGGTTTACCGTTGGTTAAACCAACGAACCTATGCGAAAGAGAGTGCGCGCGTTTTTATCGGTCTCAAAAAGCAGTTCTTCTACCGCTTCGCCCCTCACCGCGGCTATTTTTTCCGCGGTATAAGGAATCAAGAGCGATGTGCAGCGTTTACCCCTGTAAGGCACGGGCGACATATACGGCGCGTCGGTTTCAAGCAAAAGCCTGTCCTTCGGCACAAAAGCCGCGACCTCTACCGGCTTTACCGCATTTTTAAATGTGACCGCTCCGCCGAGACCTATATACATACCGAGCTTTATAATCTCCTTTGCCGTCTCCACACTCCCCGAAAAGCAGTGCACAACTCCGCGCGGGCGGTGCTTTTTAAGCAAATTCAGCGTGTCCTCATGCGCTTCGCGGTCGTGAACTATAACGGGCAGCGACAGCCCATTTGCAAGCATAAGCTGCTTTTCAAATACCTCGAGCTGTTTTTCGCGGCTGTCTCTTTCGTAGTGATAATCGAGCCCGATTTCGCCGATTGCCACCACCTTTTTTTGCGTGGCAAGTTTTTTTATATCGCCGCACCAATCGGCGGTCAGCGAGTCGAGATTCAGCGCGTGAAAACCGACAGCGGCATAAATAAAGGGATATTTTTCCGCAAGAGCTATCGACTTCTCGCTCGTTACTACATCCGTACCGCAGGTGACGACGCCCGATATACCGTTTTCGGGAAATGAAGACAGCAGCTCATCGCGGTCGCAGTCAAACTGCTCGTCCTCATAGTGCGCGTGCGTATCAAATATATTTTTATACATTATCTTATTTTTGAGCCGTTCGGCATACTCTTGTCAACAAACACAACTTTTACGTCGTCCTCGGAGCAGTCCGCGGCAAGTATCATACCGTTTGATTCCACTCCGCACAGCACCGCCGGCTTTAAGTTTGCGACAACAACCACCTTTTTGCCTACAAGTTCCTCGGGCGCATACCATTTTGCGATACCGCTCGCCACGGTTCTGTCTTTGCCCGTGCCGTCATCGAGCGTGAGCTTTAACAGCTTTTTCGCTCTCGGTATTTTTTCGCACGCCTTGACCTCAGCCACGCGAAGCTCAACCTTTGCGAAATCGTCAATGCCTATCTCGGCAACGCCTTCAAGAGAATTTATCATTTTCTTTTCGGTCTCCTGCTGTTCTTTCTGCTTGGCGGTCAGCTCCTCTATGAGCTTTTCGCCGTCTATACGGTTAAACAGCGGCGTGGGAGTGCCCACTTTTTCACCCGATTTTAACGCGCCGAAAGAATTAAGGCTCTCGTACGAGCGTTCGTTTGTGCCTATCTGCTCAAATATTTTTTCGGCTGTGTCGGGCATAAACGGAGTTAAGAGCACCGCAAGAAAACGTATACCCTCAAGCAAATTGTAGAGCACCGTGCCGAGTCTGCCCTTTTTGCTCTCGTCCTTTGCGAGCGCCCAAGGCGTAGTCTCGTCGATATACTTATTAAGGCGGCGTGCCAAAGTGAGAATGCTCTCTGTGGCGTCGCTTATCTTATATTCGTTAAAGCACCTGTCAACCTCAGACACGGTCTTTAAAGCAAGCGTCGATATTTCGTCGTCAAGCGGCTCTTTATCGGTCGGGGCGGCAATTACTCCGTCAAAATATTTATTCTGCATGGCAACGGTCCTGTTTACGAGGTTGCCTATGGTGTTGGCAAGATCCGAATTGTATCTCTCGATAAGCGATTCGTATGTTATGGAGCCGTCCTGCGCGTGGGGCATTTCCGAAAGAAGATAGTAACGCACCGCGTCAACGCCGAAATCCTTTACAAGGTCGTCGGCATAAATGACGTTTCCGCGTGACTTTGACATCTTGTCTTCACCGAAAAGCAGCCACGGGTGACCGTATACCTGCTTCGGAAGAGGCTCGCCGAGCGCCATAAGCATAATCGGCCAATAAATGGTGTGGAATCTCACTATATCCTTGCCTATGATATGAACATCGGCAGGCCAATACTTTTTATACATATCGCTTGAGCCGTCGGGATCGTAGCCGAGCGCCGTAATATAGTTTGAGAGGGCGTCTATCCATACGTAAATTACGTGCTTCGGGTCAAACGTTACGGGGATACCCCATTTAAACGACGTTCTCGACACGCACAAATCCTGAAGTCCCGGTTTAATAAAGTTGTTGAGCATCTCTTTTTTGCGAGCTTCGGGATAAATGAAGTCGTCGTGGCTCTCGATGTAATCTTCAAGCTGTTTCTGATATTTTGAAAGGCGCAGGAAATACGCTTCCTCTTTTGCCTTTTTGACCTCTCTGCCGCAGTCGGGGCACTTGCCGTCTACAAGCTGGCTCTCGGTCCAAAAGCTCTCGCACGGGGTGCAGTACATTCCCTCATACTCGCTCTTGTAAATATCGCCCTGGTCATAGAGCTTTTTAAAAATCTTTGCAACTATTTTTTCGTGGTACGGGTCGGTGGTTCTTATAAACTTGTCGTAAGTGGTATTGAGTACGTCGCAAATATCGCGGATTTCGCCCGACACCTTATCGACATACTCTTTGGGAGATACGCCGGCCTCTTTTGCGTATTCTTCAATCTTCTGACCGTGCTCGTCCGTTCCCGTAAGGAAAAACACATCGTAGCCCTGAAGTCTTTTGTATCTCGCTATTGCATCGGTCAGCACTATTTCATAGCTGTTGCCGATATGCGGCTTACGCGAAGTGTACGCGATTGCCGTAGTTATATAGAATTTAGGTTTTTCGCTCAAAATACAAACCCCTTTCAAATGTTATTTATATAAGACCGTTTTGCTGTTTTGCGGCGGTAACGGTGTTTTTAAGAAGTGTTGCTATGGTCATGGGGCCTACTCCCCCCGGCACCGGAGTTATATACGACGCCTTTTTGCTTACCTCGGCAAAATCCACGTCGCCGCAGAGCTTGCCCTCGCTGTTTCTGTCCATACCTACGTCTATAACCACCGCGCCGTCCTTTACCATATCGGCAGTTACAAAGTACGGCTTGCCCACGGCGGCAACAAGAATATCTGCGCGGCGCGTAACCTCTTTAAGATTTTTTGTCTTGGAGTGGCACACGGTAACCGTGCCGTTCTGCTCCAGCAGCAGCATTGCCATGGGCTTACCCACAATATTGCTCCTGCCTATAACCACGCACTCCTTGCCGCAGACGTCGATATTGTAATATTTCAGCATTTCCGTAATTCCGGCAGGCGTGCACGGCAAGAACGTGTGATCGCCTATCATAATATGCCCGACGTTTTCCGCGCTGAATGCGTCAACGTCCTTTTTCGGCGAAATCGCCTTTATCACGAGACGGTCCGAAAGACCATTTGGCAGCGGAAGCTGGCAGAGTATGCCGTTTACCTCTCTGTCATTATTCAGCCTGTCTATAAGAGCGAGCAGATCCGCCATAGACGTATCAGCCGGCAGAGCGTACTCGCGTGAGACTATCCCCACAGCCTCGCAGGCTTTCTTTTTGTTGTTTACATATGTTCTCGAAGCGGGGTCGTCGCCCACTATTATAACCGCAAGGCAAACCGAAACGCCTCTTTTTTTAAGCTCAAAACATTCCTTTTTTATCTCCTCTTTTAAAGAGGCGGAAACGGCTTTGCCGTCAATTATCGTCGCCATCGTTTTTGCGCTCCTTTTGTCTCATTATCTCGCGGCGTTTTTCCGCGCTGATTTTATTTTTCTTTTTATCCTTTTTGTCGTCCTTTAACTCGCCCGAATTTTCGGTTGTCTCGCGCACCTCCACGGGCGAAAACGGTTTGGGATGCTTTTTCAGCGAAACGAATTTCACTATAAGTATCGTAAGGCAAACGGCGGCGATTATCATAGACAAAAGCTGCGAAACACGAAGATTTGACGAGCCTATATAAAGGCTGTCCGTGCGAAGCCCCTCGACTACCGCTCTCTCCGCTCCGTATATAACGCCGTAGCAAAGTATGAGTTGGCCGCTGAATTTGTAGCATTTGCGGCAAATGATATATATTACCAAAAATCCCAAAAGGCACCATACTGATTCATAAAGGAAGGTTGGATGAACGGGGATATTCGGCGACATATTTATACCTTTTTCGGCAAGCAGCGCCTGATTTGACAGTATGTAGTCAGTCACCTTTGCGCTCGACATACCCCAAGGCATGGTTGTGTTTGTTCCGAAGGCCTCCTGATTTGCATAGTTTCCCCATCTGCCTATGCCCTGACCTATCAAAAAGCTCATTCCGGCAAGGTCAAGCAGCTTAAAAAAGTCCATTTTATCGGCCTTACAGGTTATGGCTGCTGCGAGTATGCCGCCTATAAGACCGCCGTAAATCGCAAGACCGCCGTTCCATATTTTCGGAATTTCCGAGAGATGCTGACTGTAGTAGTCCCACTCAAAGGCGACATAATATAGCCTTGCGCCTATAATACCGCCTATGGTTCCGTACAGCAGAACGTCAAGCATTTTGTTTAAATCCATCTTCCACTTGTAAGCCATTCTGCCGCCGAAAAGCACCGCGAGCAAAAATCCTAACGCTATAATAAGCCCGTAAAATTTAATACTGAACGCGGAAGAACCGATATTGAATTCCACAAAGGTGGAATACACTGTAAACACGTGGTTTATTCCGGTAAATTTTACCGCTGTTCCGTCGGTAAGAAAAGTCATATTTGTGTTCTCCTTTATTCGCTCTTTATAACCGAGAGCACGCAGTTTTCGGTGTCAACGGAGCTTAAAAGTCTCTTTTCAACGTCCTCTTTGGTGAGATTTTCAAGCACTTCCATTCCCGAGAAAACGGTCTCGCCGTTAAAGGTCGCCGCAACCATCTCGTTGGCGATAGCCTCTATATCGTTAAAATCGAACACCGCTCTGCCATACAGCTTGCGGCGTATGCGCTCAAAATCTTTTTCGTCTATTCCGTTTTTCCTGAGCTCGTTTATCTTGCCGGAAATCAATTCTTTTACCTTTTCGGGGTCGCGGCTCTCACCGGAATAAATCTGGCAGGCATAACCGTAGCCCTCAAAAAATTCAAAACCGAATGCGGTGTTTATAAGCCCGTCGGAGAGCATATCCGAATAGAGCTTTGAGGTCTTGCCGGCGACAAGCTCAAGAATTATATTGCTGCATATAACTTCTTTGAGGCTGCGCTCGGGAGTTTTTACGTCTTCCTTGTAGCCGAGTGCAAAAACGGGCGTGGCTACGGGTAAATGCTCCTCCACGTAACTTTCGCAGACCTCTTTCGGCTCCTCGTGGAATTTTCTCTCTATCTTTTTTTCGGGTTGTTTTTTAAGCACCTTATCCGCCACGGACAGAACCGTATCAACATCTACATTGCCCGAGGCGCAGAGCACCATATTGGAAAGATTGTAAAAAGTATCGTAGCATTTGTAGAGCAGCTCCGCCGTGATGTGCGATATAGACTCTACTGTTCCGGCTATGTCTATTCTCACAGGGTGCTTTTTATACATTCCGCGGAGCATACCGAAGAGCACTTCCCACGAAGGCTCGTCCTGACACATTTTTATTTCCTGACCTATTATGCCCTGTTCCTTTTTAACGGTCGCAGGCGTAAAATACGGGTGTGTGACAAAGTCGAGGAGAATTTCGAGAGAACCCTTGAAATCGCCCGAACAGGAAAACAGATAGCAGGTCTTATCAAAGCTCGTATATGCGTTTGCGCTGGCACCCGTGGCGGCGTAACGCTGAAATGCGTCAAGATCTTCGCTCTCAAACAGCTTGTGTTCAAGAAAATGCGCTATACCCTCGGGTACTTCCGTAAATTCTTTTTCGCCCGAAAGCTTAAACTGCGTATCTATTGAGCCGTAATGCGTGCCGAACATGGCATACGACGACGCGTAGTTTTTTTTGGGATATACAAGAATTTTAAGCCCCGATGAATGTTTGATTTCGTAATAGCTCTCACCGAGCTTTTCGTTTTTGATTTCTCTGACGTTATTCATCTGCGCCGTCCTCCTTATCCGTTCCAGCAAGCATATAAACGGTGTCGAGCGTAAGTGCGCTAGCCGCTTTTTTGACATCGTCCCTTGTTACCGCAAGGAAGTTTTCTATCGCCTCGTCCGGCGTTACTATATCGCCCGTAAGCTGTGTGCCGTAATAGAGGTCGAGCGAATCCGGAGTGTCGTTAAAGCTGCGGTATGCGTCGCATATGGCTTTTTTGGAGGCTTCAAAGTCCTCATCCGAAAATTCGCCGTTCTTCATAACATCAAGCTGTCTTTCTATTTCGTCAAGTACCTTTTGCTTGTTCTCTTTTTCGATTCCGCTCTGTATAACGGTTATGCCCTTGCCCCTTATGAGCCTTGCCGAGCAATAGTAGCAAAGACTGAGCTTTTCGCGGACATTCATAAAAAGTCTCGAATAAGGGCCGCCGCCGAATACGTCCGTCATAATGCGGCGCGAATAAAAATCGTCGTTTTCATCTGTCATACCGCCTCTGAAACCGAGTACGAGTTTACTCTGATTCATGGTAAGCTCTTCCGTAAGCTCCGTCAAATCCTCCGCTTCTTCCACAAAAACGGTTTCGGGCTCATACGGAGTTCTCTCGCCGATACCCGAAAAAGCTTCGTGCAGTTTCTTTTTGCAGTCACTCTCGGAGACATTGCCTATGGCGTTAAGCTGTATTATGCCGTTTTTCAGCATAAATTTCCATGCGGCAAGAAGCGATTGCGGAGTGACCTTTTTTACATTTTCGAGAATTTCCTTTTTTGTGAGACCGTAAATTTCGTCGGCACACATTGTCTCAATCATACGAGTCAACGCATACGAGCGTTTATCGTTGATTTCGCTCTCTATATCTTCTGCGGTAAGGCGTATCTCTGTCGTAAGCTGCTGCGCCGAAAACCCGTTCTCATCCGCCGACGGCTTTGTAAGGAGCGATAAAAGCAGTTCGAGCGACGCGCCTATGACGCTCTCGCCGTCAAAGGTGAGGCTGTCGTCTATGCACGTTATCGAAAGCTGTATGCGGTAATTTTCGCCGAGCTTTGAAATATTACCCGACAAAAGCGCACCGTAGAGCTCCTCAAGACGTGAATTCAGTTTTATAAGCGAATCGTATTTTTTTGACGAGTGCGCCAAAAACGACGAAAGCACGGTGTATTCCGCCGCATATTCGCCCATCGGCACCAATATGTTAAGCGTCAGACACGCCGTTTTAAACATATCGGTTTTTACGGTCAAAAGCCTTATTTTATCTTCCGTTACAGAAAGCTTTGGAGTAATTTCCATATTGAGAGAACGCCTCCGAAAAAATGAATTTTAAAAGCACCGCACTGCCGCGGACTTTCCGCCCGGCAAAGCACACCTTTGCGAGCCTATAATTATTTATTATTGTATCATATATACCGTAAAAATTCCACAGCTTTATAAAAATTTACAATTAGCTCGTTTATCTTTGTGCCGCCTGTCTCATAAGACGCGGTTTTGCTTTTAAATGCGGATCGGTAATTTTTGTCTTTGCGCCTATATGGCATATATCACGCCTGCAAGCTCAACGCCGCAAAAGTAAATAATCATACCGAACGGAAAATGTAAAAAGTGTTAGGAATGCATTGTTAAAAAATAAACAAACGTATAAAATATGTATTAAATCGGTAAAATGGTCTTAGTTCGGTTTACAAAAAAATATAATTATGTTATGATTAGGGCACAAAAAAGGCGGCGAAAAACGCAGTATTATGCCGCATTTCACGGAGGACTCACACATTATGTCAGATTCACACAAGCTGCAAAGAGCGGCGGTTAAAGTCACCCTTGACAAGGTAATGAAATACATTGACAAAAACCCGCAGGAAAACATTTGCAAAATGCTCTCGGTAGCCGAAAAGCTCACTAAAAACATCTTTCCCGCGGCGAACCTCGAAAAGATGAAAGAGGTCGTCAAGGATAAAGATAATGTATGGACCAAATACGCCCTCGGTATTTTAAACAACATTGACCGCGATATAATCAAGGAAATGATTATGGCGTTCGGCTTTGACGCAGGATACCACGGCACAAAAACCGTTCGTAAAAACCGTGAAAAGCTTCACTGCAACGTCCCGTTTATAATTCTTTTTGACCCCACGAGCGCGTGCAATCTGCACTGCAAGGGCTGCTGGGCGGCTGAATACGGCCACAAGCAAAGCCTTACAAACGAAGAGATGCAGAGCATTGTCTCGCAGGGCAAGGCGCTCGGAACTCACGTATATATGCTCACCGGCGGCGAACCGCTCATACGCAAAAACGACATCATAGAGCTTGCCGCAAACAATCAGGACTGTGCATTCTTAATCTATACAAATGCAACGCTTGTAGACCAAAAATTCTGCGACGACCTTAAAAGAGTCGGCAACGTTGCCCTTGCCATGAGCATTGAGGGCACCGAGGAGTCAAACGACTGGCGCCGCGGCGACGGGGCTTACAACGCTACGCTTAAAGCGATGGAGCTGCTCAAAAAGAACAAGTGTCTCTTCGGTATTTCGGTCTGCTACACACGCAAAAACGACGAGTATGTAACGAGCGACGATTTCATTGACAAGATGATAGAAAACGGCTCCAAATTCGCATTTTATTTCAACTATATGCCCGTGGGCCACGGCGCCGATAAGGAGCTTATCCCGACTCCCGACCAGAGAGAATATATGTACCGTTGGCTTCGCAAAATGCGTAACGGCAAAACGGGCAAGCCGATGTTTGTTATGGACTTCCAGGACGACGGCGAATATGTCGGCGGCTGCATAGCGGCAGGCAGAAACTATTTTCACATAAATTCCGCAGGTGATATTGAGCCGTGCGTGTTTATACACTATTCAGATACAAATATACGCACCCACACGCTTCTTGAGGCGCTCAAGAGCCCGCTCTTTACCGCGTATTACAAGGGTCAGCCGTTTAATGACAACCATTTAAGACCCTGCCCCATGCTTGAAAATCCCGAGCTTTTACGCAAAATAGTTAAGGAGAGCGGAGCGCATTCTTCGGACCTTTTGAACAAAGAGGATGTCGATGAGCTTTGCGATAAATGCGTGGACTTTGCAAAGGAATGGGCACCGCGCGCCGAAAAGATTTGGAATTCCACAAAGCACCGCGAGACGCACACCCAGTACTACCGCGACACCGAAGAGGGCAAACGCGAATTCGGCTGCCCAGGCAACTGTGCAGGCTGTGCTTCGCACGCCGCGGAAGCTTCCGCCTCGGAGAAGAAAACGGACTGAAAAAAAGAATTTTAATAAAGCATAAAAGAACGGCTGTAACATATGTTACAGCCGTTTGTTTCGGTTAAACACCCTTCTGCGCAAAACTTTTCTGTGCAGATCCGTATATTAAAGAAATCCTCGCACAATCCCGTGAACAATGCAAGCAACCCGAAAAAAACTTCATTGTAAAGTAAGATTAAAACAAAACAAAAGCAGAGAGATTTTTAGGCTCCCTTGTAAAGGGAGTTGGCTGTGAGCGACGCGAACAGACTGAGGGATTGTCAGGCTCCCTTGTAAAGGGTGATTCCCCACAGTGTGGGGAAATGTCACGAAGTGACAAAGGGGACGGGCTCCCGTCAGGAGCTGGCTGTGAGCGACGCGAACAGACTGAGGGATTAAACAGCGAAGCACTTTCTTTTTGAAATCTATTTTTGAGAAAATCCCTCCGAGTTGCTTTGCGCTACCTACTCCCTTTTCAAGGGAGGCAAAATTCCTTTAAATTGCTTTGCGCGACCGCTTTCATTTTCGGCAGAAACAAAAGCGGCAACAAAAAACGGCGATAACTTTTCGTCACCGCCGTTTTTTTATTATTATTTCCCATTGCCGCGTATCAGCTTTACCGCATACAAAACATCTACGGCAGCCATAGCTATAAGGAACAGCATTGTAACTACACCGTCCGACGTCGAAAAATCAAGAGCCTTTCCGCCGCGCGATTTATAAACAAGCGTACCTATAACCAGCACGTTTAAAATCAACATTAAAATCAGGTTTGCGAATTTATCTCTCATAAAAACCTCCGGGCGCACAAATTGCAATTTTCGCCGTATACCCCTTAATTCGATATTATATTTTATCACACTTTCAGATTTTTACAACAACTTCTATCCGCGCGATAAAATACGAGCGAGCGAAAAAGTCTCCCTTGCGAACCGAACAGACCGAGAGATTTTTAGGCTCCCTTGTAAAGGGTGATTCCCCACAGTGTGGGGAAATGTCACGAAGTGACAAAGGGGACGGGCTCCCGTCAGGAGCTGGCTACGAACGAAGTGAGTAGACTGAGGGATTAAAAAAAGTAATGCGCTTTCTATTAAAATGCCATATAACCCCAAAGAAATCCCTCCGAGTTGCCTTAACGGCAACCCACCTCCCTTTTCAAGGGAGGCTTTGGCGAAGATGACCGAGAGATTGTAAGAGAAGCTGCGGCGGCATCAACGAATATTTTTAATCCGGCGGCTGATTTCCGACTCGGGAGTGCGAAGAACGTCACCGTCGAATTTTACATTCAGTCCCGATTTTACGGTTGCACCCTTGCAGGCGCTTTCAAAATCCTTTAATGTGTGCCGGTAGGTATCTTAGGAAAGTATAAGGAAGTGACATAGTATGACAAAGAAAACAAACACGGCTGCAAAAATATATACAGCAACCGAAAGAGTCAATATACGACTCAGACCTACCTATGACTCCCCTATCGTAAGAACAATCGAAGCAGGGGACGAAATATATATAGAAAAAACATACTCACGCCTCGGCGTGACGTGGGGTAAAATTAATGACACTAAAGAATTTATATGTCTGAACTTTTGTAAGAAAAAAGCCGAATAAAAAAATAAAATACCGGGTAGATTACTCTACTCGGTATTTTACTGTATACCCGAACAAGCTCTTGATAAAGAACAAAGAGTTCGGATTATACTCTCTTGGTGGACCTGAAGAGATTCGAACTCTCGACTTCTACAATGCGAATGTAGCACTCTCCCAGCTGAGCTACAGGCCCGTGAACTCAATCATTATAACACGCAGCCGGCGGCAGGGCAAGAGGATTTTGAAATTTCTCACGTTAAAAATTGTATGTGTTACAATGATGTGTGACAAAAGTGGAAATAAAAGTAGCGAATAGAG
>ERZ808242.85-NODE-85-length-72579-cov-8.522200_pt1 | contig 72579 bp, 64 predicted proteins | sample MGYA00521244_ERZ808242 | MGnify/ENA primary metagenome ERZ808242 (study PRJEB31516, sample SAMN03275573) | gut metagenome | biome: mammalia-associated habitat; material: feces | host: Papio cynocephalus | place: Kenya | collected 2012-07-27 ... | reverse complement strand
TTGAAAAGGGCATACTTAACTGGGACTATACAGGACTAACAAAGTATTACGGTACATGGTACTATGTTGAAAAGGGCATACTTAACTGGGACTATACAGGACTAACAAAGTATTACGGTACCTGGTACTATGTTGAAAAAGGCATACTTAACTGGGACTATACAGGACTCACAAAGTATTACGGTACCTGGTACTATGTTGAAAAAGGTATACTTAACTGGGACTATACAGGTCTTACCAAGTATTACGATACGTGGTACTACGTTGAAAAAGGTATACTTAATTGGGATTATATCGGTCTTACCAAATACTATGACACATGGTATTATGTTTGGAAAGGCATACTCGATTGGTCAGCCGAAACGCTCACCGATTACTACGGCACATGGTATTACGTGTACGGCGGCATATTGCGGTGGGACGCCAATACTCTTGTTAAATACGGCAACGACTGGTACGTTGTATCGGGCGGCATAGTTGATTTTAATTTTAACGGCGCATACGTTTACGGCGACACTCTTAACGCCATTGACGGCGGCATTTGGAACAAAAATTACAACGGTCCTATATATTATGACGGCAACGCTTACACTCTTACAAACGGTACGTTGTACAGCTATTATCTTCATCCGCAGGCTGTAAATCACGATGCACCGTATCTCATTGCGGTTGACCGCACAAACAACTGTATAACGGTTTACGGCAAGGACTACAGAGGCAAATTTACGGTGCCGGACAGAGCCTTTGTGTGCTCGGTCGGAACAGACGGCTTAACTCCTGTCGGAGTTTTTAACACACCTGCCAAATACCGCTGGAAGGAGCTTAAAGGCAACGTTTACGGTCAGTATTCAACAAGAATAGTCGGCAAGGTGCTTTTCCATTCCGTTCCGTATTCAAAGCAGGATAATTCCACGCTTATTTACAAGAGCTATAATAAGCTCGGCAGCGCCGCTTCACACGGCTGCGTCAGACTTACAACGGCAGATGCCAAATGGATATATGATTGCTGTCCGCTCGGCACAACCGTTATTATATATGACAGCTGGGGAAAAACGGTTCTTCCGAAACCCACGGCAGTTAAAATAAGTTCCTCCGACGGTCGTCGCGGCTGGGATCCGACGGACCCCGACCCTGCAAATCCGTGGAGAAGATAATTAAAACATACAATTAAAAATAAAATCCCGAACAAGGGCTTGTAAACATTCGGCCTTTTGTTCGGGATTTCTTTATGCTCCGATTATATTATATTTCGGAAATTTTTACGGGTCTGTGCTCCTCTACGGATTTCTTTGCGGCAAGACCTATCTTTACAGACTGAAGACCGGCGTGAATTCCGACGGGAACCTCCGTATCATTGATTACGGCGTCCGTAAATTGACGCATTTCCTCAGAAAAAGACTCCATATATCTTTCAAGGAAGAAGAACAGCGGCTTTTCGCCCGTAACTCCGTCTGCATTTGAGATTACCGCCGAAGATACCGTGTCGTTGCTTGTGGCTACCATACCCTTTGAGCCGAAAAGCTCGGCGCGCTGGTCATAGCCGTAAGCGGCTTTTCGGGAGTTGTCTATAACCGCAAGAGCGCCGTTTGCCATTTTCATTGATATTATCGCAGTGTCAACGTCACCCTGTTCGCCTATGGCAGGGTCAACAAGCACGGCGGAATTTACATAGAGCTCTTCTACATCACTGTCAGTGAGGTAGCACGCCATATCAAAGTCGTGTATCGTCATATCAAGGAAAATACCGCCCGATACCTTTATGTATGCGGGATTCGGCGGTTCGGGGTCGCGCGAGGTGATTTTCAGTATGTGCGCCTCACCGATTTTTCCCTCGTCGTAAGCTCTGCGTATAGCGGCAAAGTTGTGGTCGAAACGGCGGTTAAAGCCCACCTGGAATTTTATTTCAGGATGCTCTTTTAGGGCGTTTGCAACCGCTTCGATTTTTTCCACGGAATGGTCTACCGGTTTTTCACAGAATACGTGTTTGCCCGCGTTTATCGCTTCAATCGAAATTGCCGCGTGTGTATCGGTCGACGAGCATACAAGCACGGCGTCAATATCCTTGTCGTTCAGTATATCCTTATAGTCGCGCGTTACGGTCTCCACTCCGTAGCTTCTTATGAGCTTTTCTGTCTCATCGTTCATAAAAGGATCTGCCATAGCCTTTACCGCAGCATTTTTTACGTGATAGCTTATGGATTCAAGATGCACCTTGCCTATGCGGCCTGCGCCGATTATTCCTATATTAAGCATAAATTTCCTCCGTTTTATTTTTTTAGATTGTGCCGTCCCAAGTGCTGACTTCCGTTGCGGTTTTTTCCTCTTCGTCAAACCAATGCGTTGTTACCGCCTTTGACTCCGTATAGAAACGGTAAGCGTCTTTGCCGAGGCAGTGAAGGTCGCCGAAGAACGACTGCTTATGACCGCTGAACGGGAAAAAGCCTACGGGAACGGGTATACCTACGTTTATACCTACCTGACCGCCGTCGGTGTGGCGTGCGAATTCACGGGCGAAATATCCGCTCTGAGTGTAAATTACCGAGCCGTTTGCGTAGGGGTTTGAATTCATTATTTTAAGTCCCTCGTTAAAGTCCTTGCATCTCTTAATGCAAAGTACGGGGCCGAACACTTCGTCTCTGCCTATGGTCATATCTTCGGTGACATGGTCAAAAATCGTGGGGCCTACAAAGTATCCGTTCTCATAGCCGGTAACTACGCAGTCTCTGCCGTCAAGAACAAGCTCTGCGCCCTCTTTAACGCCCTTGTCTATATCGGCGAGAACTTCCTTGTAATGCTTCTCGTATGTTATGGGACCGAGCTTTGAATCCTTTTCCCAGGCAGGGCCGACCTTGATTTTTTCAGCCTGACGTTTTAGCTCGGCAACGAATTTGTCGGCAATGCTCTCTTCGACAACACAGCAGGAGAGAGCCATACAGCGCTGACCGGCACAGCCGTAAGCAGAGTTTATAACACCGGCTACGGTTCTTTCGAGAGCGGCGTCAGCCATAACGAGCGCATGGTTCTTAGCCTGGCAAAGTGCCTGACAACGCTTGCCCGACGCTGCGGCACGCTGATATATTTTAAGTCCGACGGGAGTAGAGCCTACAAAGGTAATACCCTTTACGTCGGGGTGGTCGAGAATCGTGTTTATCTCGTTCCTTGAGCAGGTAACTATGTTGATAACACCGTCCGGAACGCCTGCTTCTTTGTAAAGAGCGGCAATTTTAAGAGCGGTTCTGGGGGTGAGCGAGGCAGCCTTTAATACCATTGTGTTACCGCAGGCTATGCAGGTCGGTGCCATCCAGCCGAACGGTATCATGGCAGGGAAGTTTACGGGCACTATACCGGCAAAAACGCCGATAGGCTCGCGGTATTTAACCGTGTCGTAGCCGCGTGACGCGTCCATGATGCTCTCGCCCATCATAAGCGACGGAACCTGAGTTGCAAGCTCTGTGCCCTCTTTTGCCTTGAGAACGTCGCCCTCCGATTCGGACCATACTTTGCCGTTTTCGGTGGCTACCGATAAGGTCAGCTCATCCATATGCTCTATAATGAGGTCGCGGATTTTATACATAATCTGCGCTCTCTTTATAGCCGGAGTCGAGCTCCAACCGGGAAAAGCCGCTTTGGCTGCCGCTATTGCCTCGAGAACCTCATCATCGGTACAGCACGGTGCCTGACCGGTGACTTCGCCCGTGCTCGGATTGTGAAGGTCATACCATGTGTCGGTTTTGGATTCACGGAATTCACCGTTCACAAAGTATTTTAATTTTTCAACTGCCATATTTTTATCTCCTTAGAATCGGTATTGTACAAAAGATACAACACCTTATTTTTATTAAAGTCCTGATTTCTCTCTTATATAAGCTCTCGCTTTGAGCGCATATTCAAACGGATTTGCCTTGGCAGGGTCCTGCTCTGCCTCTACGAGAACATAACCCTCATAGCCGCTGTTTGCAAGAATGTCAAATATCGGGCCGAAGTCTATTGCTCCGTCGCCGGGAACCGTAAATGTTCCGAGCCTTACACCGTCGAGAAAGCTGAGGTTTTCTCTTTTGACCTTATCTATAACCTCGGGTCTTATATCCTTTAAGTGTACGTGTTTTACTCTGTTTGCATATTTTTTAAGAACGCCGATGTAATCCTCGCCGCAGTATGCAAGATGACCCGAATCATATAAAAGACTGAAAAGCTCGGGATCCGTATTTTCCATAAGACGGTCTATTTCGGCGGCAGTCTGAACAACGGTGCCCATATGGTGGTGATATGTAAGGGCAATGCCCATATCCTTTGCGGTCTTACCGAGGCGGCAAACTCCGTCGCAAAGGCGCGCCCATTCGTCATCGTTCATAACATATTTGTCTTTGAAAACAGCCTTGTTTGTGCCTTGTATCGAGTGGCTCTGCTCCGAAATTCCAACAACCTTTGCGCCCATTTCTTTAAGGAAAGAAATGTGGTCTATGAAGTCCTTTTCCACTTCATCATACGGTTTCGTAAGAAGAAACGAGGAAAACCATGCGTTGCATATCTGCATATTGCGAAGCGAAAGCGCCTTTTTAAGAGCGGGAATGTCGTCTCGCGGATACTTGTTGCCGACTTCGCAGCCGGTAAAGCCGGCGAGAGCCATTTCGGAGATGCACTGCTCAAAGGTGTTTTCCTTTCCGAGGTCGGGCATATCGTCGTTTGTCCAGGCGATGGGTGCAATACCTAATTTAACTTTGTTTTTGTCAAGCATATCAATATTTCCTCGCTTTACTTTCATTTTCTTTTTTATTTTTATAAGCCTCTCTGACGGCTTCGTTCTCCGATGTTGAGGCTATGCCGACGTTCCACCATGCCCCGTAACCGTCGGTCATGGTTTTCGGCAGAACCTTTATGTCAATAAGCGTTGAAACCTCTGATTTAAGGCTGTCGCGAAGGGCTTCTTCCAGTTCGTCCAAAGTCCTTGCCGTGTATGTTTTCACACCGTAACCCGACGCGTTTTTCGCGAAGTCTATGGGTAAGAGCTCGCCGAGCAAATCGCCGTTTGAGTCGCGGAAACGAAATTCAGTTGCGAGATTGCCTATGCCGTTGGACATTTCAAGATTGTTGATGCAGCCGAATCCGCTGTTGTCAAATAACAGTACGTTTATCTTTTTATGCTCCTGAATTGAGGTGACAAGCTCCGAGTGCAGCATAAGGTAGCTGCCGTCGCCGCACATCGCGTAAACCTCTTTTTGGGGTTCCGCAAGCTTTGAGCCCAATGCGCCGGCTATTTCATAACCCATACAGGAGTAGCCGTACTCCATATTGTACGAATACCTGCTGTCCGATGTCCACATTCTTTGAAGATCCCCCGGGAGCGAGCCGGCAGAGCCTACGCACACGGCGTCATGCGGTATGATTTCACGTATTTTTTCAATTGCCGACACCTGTGTTACGGTACCGAATTTTTCGGCGAATTCGGGGATAGAGCGCTTATCACGTGCCTTTATAAGCGGTGTGAAGTTTTCATCGTACCTGTATTTTGAGAAACGCTCCATCTCATCTTCCCAACGCTTTTTTGCGTCCTTGATTTCACACGTGTATTTTGTCTTGTATTCGTGAGCCGACAGCGTTTTGCCGAGTGCGATTATACCGAGCTTTGCGTCCGAAACGAGCTTTACGGCACCCAATTTGTACGCGTCAAATCGCGAGATGTTTATCGTTATAAACTTTGCGTCGCTTCTGAAAAGAGCCTTTGAGCCTGTGGTGAAATCGGAAAAACGTGTGCCTATGCCGAGAATTACGTCGGCACATTTCGCAATGTCGTTGCCTGCGGAATTTCCCGTAACGCCGAGACCGCCGAGGTTTAGGGGGTTGCTTGAAAGGCAGGCTGTTTTTCCGCTCTGCGTTTCGGCAAACGGAATGTTGAATTCGCCGCAGAATTTTTCGAGCGCTTCGCCGGCCTCCGAATATCTCACGCCGCCGCCGCAGATAACGAGAGGCTTTTCGGCTTGTAAGAGAATTTCGGCTATATCGTTCACTTCGTCCGGTGACGGTACTGTTCTTGTTATTTTATGAACTCTCTTTGCGAGGAATTCCTCCGGAAAATCATAGCTTTCGCCCTCAACGTCCTGCGGAAGAGATATACATACTGCGCCTGTTTCGGCAGTGTCGGTTAAAACGCGCATTGCATTTATCATAGCGGACATAAGCTGCTCGGGACGCGAAATTCTGTCCCAATATCTTGTGACCGCCTTGTAAGCGTCATTTGTTGTGGTGGCAAGCGAATTTATCTGCTCAAACTGCTGAAGAACGGGGTCGGGCTGGCGCGACGCAAAAGAATCGGCAGGAAAAAGCAAAAGCGGAATGTGATTTACCGTCGCCGTCGCCGCCGCCGTTATCATATTTGCGGCACCCGGTCCTATTGAAGAGGAGCAGGCTATTATCTTTCTGCGATTGTTTTGCTTTGCAAAGGCTGTGGCAACGTGCGCCATGCCCTGTTCGTTCTTTCCTTGGTAAACCGTAAGTCCGCCTCTGTCGCTGCACAGCGCCTCACCGAGACCGCATACTATTCCGTGACCGAATATTGTAAAAATACCGTCAACGAATTTGGTCTCTTTACCGTCAAATGATACATATTGATTGTCAAGAAATTTGACAAGTGCCTGAGCGGTGGTCATATAAGCCATAAAATATCCTCCGTTATTCCGCGTCGAGAAGCCATTTGTGCTCCGGTGCGTCTATTCTTGTCTTTTTCCACGGGTCGCCGTCGAGATGGCGTATCATCCAGACATAGCACATATTATATCCGGGAGCGGCTGCCTGCTGATGCGTGTGCATGGGAGTTATGCAAAGACAGCCCTCGTCGCCGACCTTGTAGCAGTCGTCTCCGACAAAACCCACGCCGAAGCCCTGCGGTTTGTCGAATTCGTAGTAGTAGACCTCGGGTTGCGGATGATAATGCGGCGGATAACTGGTCCAACAGCCGGGCTTGTGAAATACCTCGCCCAAAACAAGATTTGAATACGGAGCGGATTCATAATCAAAAACCGTGAGCACACGTCTGTCCGCGGTGCCGCCCCATTGATTGGCGCCGAAGTGCTGAACCGTCATATCATCGCCCTTATAGTAATGAATTCCGAAGTCGTTTTTGTTGTCGGTCTGCTCAATTACAAACCGCGAGTCGGAATTCGCTTTAACGGTTACTTTGTTGTTCCGCGCAAAATGTATTGCGGTTGCTTTGTCAAGAAAAGGCGAACGTCTTTTTGCATTTTCGGTTTTTCCGTCAAAGATGAAGTCAATATCGCCCGCCATCAAAAGCAGAGCCGTTTCGTTCTCCGCTTCGCAAAATGTCATTGCTTCGCCCGCTTTGAGTATTTTAACTCTGATATCCATCAGCATATCGGAGTTTTTGCCGTTTCTCTCGCAGAGGATTTTTTCGTTGTTTTCATTAAATTCAGGATTTTCGTACATTATGCTGCCCTCGTTTATGTTAAATTCTTGTTTTACCGTATGCGGCAAAGTTTTTTACACTCTTGCTATCATTTCGCCGTATTCTTCTTTTTCTTTTTTGATGAATTCCCTTACTTCGTCTGCGGTGGGCATATCCTGCGAGCAGGCGTGCGATGCTACGAGCATAGCCGCCGAAGCCGAGCCGAATTCGAGCGCGTCGATTATGTCAAAGCCCTCAAACAGCCCGTAAAGGAATGCCGACGCATATCCGTCGCCTCCGCCGAAGGATTTGAGAAGCTTTACCGGGAACGGCTTTATGTTGTAGCTCTCGCCGTCGTTAGTGTATGCCGTAGAGCCGTCCTTGCCGTGCTTAATTACCACGATTTTGGCGTTCTGCGAATGCCAATAATCGGCGGTTTCGCGGTCGCTCATACCGGGTTTTATAAGATTTTCGGTGAGGTCGTATTCCTCGCGAGAGCCGAGAATTATATCGGCTTCTTTCGCAACCGCGGAATAGTAAATCGAAATTTCGTCGCTGTTTTTCCAGTTGTAAGCTCTGTAATCTATATCGAATATTATCGGAACGCCGTTTCTTTTTGCAAGCATTACGGTTTTAAGCGCCGCCTCTCTCGACGGGCTCTCGCACAGCGCGGTGCCCGAAATCAAAACCGCCTTTGCCTCTTTTATATAGCTTTCGTCTATGTCGGACGGCTCAAGCTTTAAATCCGCCGCCTCGTTGCGGTACATCACAATGGAGCTCTCGGTCTCTGATTTAATTTCGGTAAAGGTGAGACCTATCTTTTCGCCGTTTGTGCATCTTACAATATGCGAGGTATCTATGCCCTCGTTTTTAAAGAAATCGGTGACGAATGTGCCGAATTGATCATCGGAAACACGTGCCATAAATCCGACTTTTTTGCCGAGCCTTGCAAGACCGACGGCTATATTTGCGGGCGAGCCGCCGAGATAGCGTTTAAAGGTGGTGCTTTCGTTAAGCGGGCAGTAGTAGTCCACGGGATTTAAGTCAACCGCTATTCTTCCCACGGGGATAAGGTCGTATTTTTTGCTTTGGTCGAATTCTATGTATTTCATATTTTTCTCCTTGTTTATTTCATATTGAATATCTCGATATGTCTTTTTACGTTTTTATATACCCCGTCGGCTTCGGCTCTTGAAAGCTCAAAGTAGTTTGCTTTTTCATGCCTGTCGCAATAATCTTTTGCGGACAAAGCAAGACTGTCAAACGATGCCGTTGCGATGTTTATTTTTCTTATGCCGAGCGAAATTGCTCTGCGGAACATTTCGGGGGTGATGCCCGTACCGCCGTGCAATACGAGCGGTACGTCCGTAACATCGTTTATTTTTTCGAGAATGTCAAAACGCAGAGAGGGGAGAACGGGATAATTTCCGTGTGCATTGCCTATGGCGACGGCAAGAGCGTCAATTCCGGTTTCCTCGCAAAACCGTTTTGCGTCGTCGGGATTCGTGCAGAGAATGTCGTGCTTTTTGCCCTCGCCCTCGTTTCCGCCGACTACGCCGAGCTCGGCTTCAACCGTAGCGGAGTATTTTTGAGCTTCCTTTACAACCTCTTTCACCGAAGCCGTGTTTTCGTCGAACGGCAGAGCGGAGCCGTCAAGCATAACGGAGGTAAACCCCATTTTGAGCGCCTCGTTTACGGTTTCGATATGCAGCCCGTGATCGAGATGTACCGCAATCGGTACGGATGCGTTTTCGGCGGCGGAAAGCATCATGGGTCCCATAAGCGAGAGCGGCGAATTTTTAAGCCTGACCTCTGCTATTTGTAATATTATGGGGGTTTCGGTTTCTTCGGCGGCTCTTACAGCGCCCATAACCATTTCCATATTCCCGACGGAAAACGCGCCTGCGGCAATGCCTTTTTCCTCGGCGCGCGCAAGCAGGTCTTTCATAGCTACAAGTGACAAAAACAACACGTACCTTTCAGAATATTCTATACAACATACTAAAAATATATGTATAATTATAACACGTTCAAGGTTTAATTCAATGTTTGGTCGGATAAAAAAAGGCCTGCAAAATCTGTGTAAAATAACGAGAAAAAGCGTCCTTTGCAAAAAGCAAAGAACGCTTTGTATACTATATGTATATAATTTTAATTATGCTCAGGCTTTTTTCTTCTTTTTGTCGGGCAAAACTATTTCGCCGGCTTTAACAAGCGAGAATTTGGCAACGCCGGGACCTATGATTGAGTAGATAAATGTTGAGCAGAGTATTACCGTGCGAAGCTGCGGAGCGTAGTCGGGAACCATGGTAGAGGCGACGGCTATAAGTCCGAGCGCAACGCCTGCCTGCGGCATAAGCGTGGGGCCCAGCCATTTGCATACTTTTTCGGGCTGATGCGTGATTTTGCCGCTTACATACGAGCCTAGCATTTTGCCTATAACTCTTACCACCACATAGATTACTCCGATAAAGCCTATGGATTTGAGCGCCGATACGTCGAATCCCGCACCCGAAATTACAAAGAACATCATATATATAGGCGGAGTAAATCCCTCCGAAACTTTTACAACATCGTCGGAATCATGGATTATGTTGGTGAGAACAGCGCCGAGGCACATACATGCGAGCAGGCTCGAACCGTTGAGCAGAGTGGCGAGATAATATGTGAGCGCCACCATGCCGAGTATAACGCAGATTCGGTTGGAATGTTTTTTAAACCACTTCAAAAGCAGTTTCATTACAAGAGCCAAAACAAAGCCGATAACCGCCGAAATCAACACCTGATAAAACGGGTCGAGTATTGAGAGTACAAGGCTCTTGTCGCCTTTTCCGTTCATGGCGGTGACTATAGTGCTCGCAAAGCCGAAGCCTATAAGCGCTACGGCGTCGTCAAGTGCGACAACGCTTAAAAGGAGCGACGTCAAAGGTCCCTTAGCCTTGTATTGATTTATTACCATTATAGTTTGAGCAGGGGCGGTTGCCGCGGCAATTGCACCGAGCAGTATAGAGAGCTTTATGTCAACTTTGCATACTATAAGCGTTACAGTAAGCAGTATTACGGCGCCCATCGCTTCAAAAATGGCGACGATTATGGGTGCGCTGCCCACCTTTTTAAAATAGTCAAGGCTGAAATCGCAGCCGACGGAAAATGCTATAAACGAGAGTGCAATATCAGATATAACAGCGAATTCGTTTATCATACTCTCGTCCACAATGTTAAACAGCGACGGACCGAAAACAAGCCCGGCTATAAGATACCCGGTTACGTTTGGGAGCTTTATGAATTTACACAGTCTGCCGAAGATAAGACCCGACAGCATCATCAGCGCTACTGTGGCAAGGGTCTTAATCTCCATCCTTATACAATCCTTTCACATAACTGATGGGTACGGTGAAAACCACTCCCGAGTCGGGCTTTGAGAGGTCGCCTATGACGTCCTCTATGGCTTTTACGGCATTGTCAACATGGTCGTCTTTTACCGCGGCGATTATAAGGTTGCTGTTTTCGCGTTCCGGCTTTAAAAATGCCCTCATAGCGCCGAAAAACGGAACCTCGCCCTCGTCGCTGTGAGACGCCAGAAGATGAACCATTCCCTTGCTGTCAAGTATTGTGGCGCCGTGTATGTCGTGATCCGCAAAGCTTGTCAGCACATCGTCAAGCATTTCGGAGCGGTTCAGTACAAAAAATAAAAGCTGCATAAATTTTCCTCCGTATTATTTTAATCCCTCGTGAGACAGCAGCGGCAGGCAAAACATAACGCCTGTATTGGGCTTTGAGAGACCGCCGGTTACTTCGTTTGCAATCTGCTTTGCGACCGCTACCTCCTCGTCCTTCATAGCGCAGAGAAGGAGCTTGTTCTTTGCGGCGCTTTCGGGGTTCAAATATTCGCGCAAAGAGCCGAAGACAGGCGGCGGATCCGAGGATACGCGACCTATTGCCTGAAGAGCGCCCTCACATTCTATAAGCGAACCGCCCTTGATACCCGCCTCCATCATTTTTACGAGAATGGAATTCATGTGGTCGTTGTCGTGGATAATCATTATTACGAGCTGCATAGTATTCCTCCCTTTTAATTTTCGATATTATTTTACACCTTTATATGATATAATGCAATAAAACAGAATTTTAACGATGGTGGAATTATGGGTCGCAAAATCGAATTTTTTATTGACAATGACAACGGCAATGTCAAAATAAAAGATTATTTAAAGCACAAGGGCGTGTCTCACAGAATGCTCTGCGTTTTAAAGCGCACCGAAAACGGCATACTGAAAAACGGCGTCAACGCAAAAAGTATAGACATTTTAAATTCGGGAGATACGCTGACTTTAAATTTGCCGTCCGACGAGGGCACCGCTTCCGCTGCTCCTGCGGATATACCGCTCGACATAATTTATGAGGACGACGATATACTCGTAATAAACAAAAAGCCCGATATTGCCATGCACGAATCGCACAATCACCGTTGCGACGCGCTGTCAAACGCGGTGGCATTCCATCTTATGAAAGAGGGTAAGGAGTGCATATTTCGCTCTGTCGGCAGACTTGACAAGGGAACGTCGGGCATAGTGGTGTGCGCTCTCAATAAGTTTTCGGCGGCAAAGCTGAGCGGTAAAATATATAAGGAGTATTTAGCGGTTGCCGGCGGCGAATTTTACAAAGAGGGCGTTATAGATAAGCCTATTATAAGGCCGGACCCCATGAAGACGTTGCGCGACGTCGGCGAGGGCGGCGAAAGAGCCGTTACACATTGGAAGTCGTTAAAGGTAAAGGACGGCTGTACGCTTTTGAGAATACATCTCGAAACCGGCAGAACACATCAGATACGCGTTCATTTTAAAAGCCTCGGCGCGCCGCTTGTCGGCGACGATATGTACGGCAGTACCGATAAAAGGCTCAGCCATCAGGCACTGCATTGCTGCTTTGTCCGCTTTTCCCACCCGGTTACCGAGAAAATTATGGAATTTACCGCACCCATGCCTGACGATATGAAAAAACTTACGGAATAGAGAGGAAAGAGCCGGATATACAATTGCAGTATATCCGACTCTTTTATATTCAATTGAGTTTCTTATCGGTTGAGAGGATGAAACGGAGAACGTTGTTTGCCGTTCTCTGCAGCTCTCCTAAGGTTATGCCGTCCTTTTGTCCGTATGTTTCGAGCAGCGAGCCGTCGTTTCCGCCGCTCTTGCTGACCGCGGTTTTAAATCCGGGCATAAGCACGTCAACCTGTGCTCTGACGCGGTATGCGTTGTCTCTCAGCTGCGGAAATTCGGGTGACGGAGCATAGCGCATCCACCAGTCTGTCATAACCATACCGCCGAAGTGCCATTCGTCACGCAAAACGGTGGTGCAAAGCTCGTAGTTGTAGTGGCTCCATACGCCGTTTATCTTGTTGTAGCTCGTCATAATACAGTGCGGAGACGACTCCTTAACGCATATTTCAAAGCCCTTGAGATAGATTTCACGAAGCGCTCTTTCCGACACTATGTCGTCGGTATGATTGCGGTTGTATTCCTGATTGTTGCCGGCAAAGTGCTTTGGGCACGCCGAAACGCCGTTCTTTTGAATTCCGCGTACCGTGGCGGCTGCGGTTTTACCCGTCAAATAAGGGTCCTCCGAATAGTATTCGAAGTTTCTGCCGCACAACACGTTCCTATGTATATTCATACCGGGCGCTAACAGTACGTCGCTGCCCTTTTTTATCATCTCTTTGCCCATTTCCGTGAATAATTCCTCGGTGAGCTTTTCGTCCCATGAACACGCTATCGCCGTACCGCAGGGCATCAGCGAGCACGCGGAAAGCAGTCTTATTCCGGAGGGACCGTCCGTGGTAATTATAGGAGGTATGCCCTTTGCCCTGAGCGATTCCAGAACTCCGCCGAGAGCGCCGGCGTTACCCTTTGCGCCGAGAGAGCTGTTCATAGGACCCTCGCCGCGTGAGATTGCCTCAAGCTCTTCGAGTGAGAACTGTGCCGTAAAGTCTTGCAGCTTTACCTTACCGGATTTTACATCGGAGAGCTTATATCCTTTGTCGCCGCTGATTTCTTTTCCATCGGGCAGAGAAGAGAGTATGCGGTCTTTTAAGTCTACGGTGCGGACAGGCACTTTTTCCTTTGACAGAGCGATTTTGTCGCCGTCGGAAACGGCTGCAAAGCGTTCAAACGCGCGGTTTTCGCTGACTGCCATAACTTCGGATAGCTCGGCGGTTACAACCGTGCTTTCAAGTGTAAAGGAGTAAGCCTTTTCGCATTTTCTTACACTGTTGCCGACATAAATATCGTAAACGCCGCTCTCAAGTATGTACCGGCTTTTGTATCCCGCCTTTCCCGAGTCGTCATATGACGCAAAGCTTTCGTCCGAAATTACCGTTTCAAATGTTTCGCTTTCACCCGCAGATAAAAGCTCGGTCTTATGAAATGCAACGAGCGATTTTTTTGCCTTTCCGAGCTTGCCGTTCGGAGCGGAAACGTAAAATTGCACCGTCTCTTTTCCGGGGAGCTTGCCCGTATTTGTAACCTTCACCGTGAAGGTTGTTTTTTTGTCGGCTCTGTCGGCGCTTTCTACCTCTGTCTTAAAGGTTGTGTACGAGAGACCGAAGCCGAATTCATACAGCACCTTTTCGGGGGCGAAGGTCTCAAAATAGCGGTAGCCTACAAAAATGTCCTCAACATAATTGTTATACTCCTTTGCGCCGAAGTTGCCGCTGCTCGGATAGTCCTCATATCGTTTTGCAATGGTATCGCTGAGCTTTCCGCTCGGCGTGACTTCGCCCGAGAGTATATCCGAAAGCGCGTTTCCGCTCTCCATACCGCCCTGCCAAACTATCAGTATCGAGCCTATCTTATCTTTATATGACTCTATCTCTTCAAAGTCTATAAGACTTCCTATGTTCAGTATGAGAATTACATCGTCAAAGTGAGCCGTGACAAGGTCAAGCATTTCTTTTTCCCTGTCCGTGAGGTAATAGCTGCCCTTTTTAAGGACGTTTTCGCGGTCCTCGCCGGCACTTCTGCCTATAAATACCACGGCCTTGTTGCTCTTATCGGCTGCTCTTTTTACAACGTCGCGTTTAAGCGGCATCTCCGGGTAAAAACGCGGCCAATGCCCCCAAAATCCCGGGTCGGGTATATTTTTGCTCTTGCGGCACCATTCGCCGTATATGCTTTTGAGTTCTTCGTTTATATGTATTTTACCGTTGTTTTCCATGCCGTCGGCAAAGCTCACCTTGTAGGGCGCGCACACATCTCCGCCGGAGCCGTTGCCTACAAAAAAGCTGTCGTTTTGTACTCTTCCGAACATCGCGACGTTGTCTTCGTCCTTTATGGGCAAAGCCCCGTTGTTTTTGAGCAATACGCAGCCGTCCGCCGCCATTCTGCGCAAAAGCGGAACTATTTCCTCGTTCGCTTTGCCGCCCTTTATTATGCTTTCGTTTTGTTGCTGTGCAAGCTCGCTGCCGCTGATTTTGCGAATCAGCTTATTTATAACCCTGCTCACTTTTCCGTCTCCTTTATACAATCTTTTTTTATAATATCATATACTTTTTGTTTTGTCATTACGAAGATAAAAATTTGAGTTTCCGAGGCAAATGTGTTACTATAATATTCTGATATTCGGTTGCCGCATGTGTCTTGCGATGTGTGGGGCAACGCAAATTCGGAGGTAAAAATGCCACAGGTAAGCGTTCTTTTAAAGCCGGCTTCTTCGGCGTGCAATATGAACTGTAAATACTGCTTTTATAAAGATGAGGCAAATTGCCGAAATACGGCTTTTTGCGGTATGATGTCGCTCTCCGACGCGGGGGAAATCATAAAAAGCGCCGCGGAATACGCAAGCGGCAGCTGTACGTTTTTGTTTCAGGGCGGCGAGCCTACGCTTGCAGGGCTCGATTTTTATAAGGGCTTTGCGGAACTTGAAAAGAAATACGCAAAAAAAGGACTTAAATTTTATCACAGCATACAGACAAACGGGCTTTTGATAGACGACGATTGGGCGGAATTTTTCAAGAAGAACGATTATCTTGTGGGTTTGTCGCTGGACGGACCCGCGCAGCTTAACGACCTTAACCGCGTTGATGTAAACGGCAGAGGCACCTTTAACCGCGTTATAAAAGCCGCCGACATTTTGGACCGTCACAAAGCGGCGTACAATGTGCTTTCCGTCGTCACGGGGAAAAACGCGCGCTCCGCCGAGAAGATATATAATTTTTTAAAAAAGCAGGGCTTCAGATTTTTACAGTTTATACCGTGTCTTGAGCCTTTTTCGTCCGAACGCGGCGAGAGCGCTTACAGCCTGTCACCCAAGGACTATGCCGATTTTCTCGTGAAGATATTTAACCTTTGGCTCTCCGACCTTTTAAAGGGGAATTACATAAGCATACGCCATATAGACAATCAATTGTCCGTAATGCTCGGAAAACCTCCCGAAATGTGCAGCGCTTTCGGCTGCTGTAACATTCAGTATGTGGTCGAGGGCGACAAGAGCGTTTATCCGTGTGACTTTTATGTGCTCGACGGATACAAGATAGGCGAAATAGGCAAAAATACGTTTGAGGAAATGCGAAACATCGAAACCGCGGTTAAATTTATAAAGGATTCGCAAAATGTTCCCGATGAGTGCAAGGCGTGTCCGTTTTATTGTGTTTGCCGCAACGGCTGTCGCCGCGACAGAGTTTCCGAAAACGGCATTATAGGCAAAAATTACTACTGCGATTCTTATAAGTATTATTATGCGAAGTGCAACGCCGGATTTATAAAGGCGCTGTCATTTTTAGGATAGACCGACAGGTGCATTGTTATGAATTTTTACGAAAACAATCAAAATCCCGAAAGAGCGCTTTTGATAGGCGTTGATACGGGCGAATATGACGCCGAAATATCTATGGAGGAGCTGTCCCTTCTCGCCGAAACCGCAGGTGCCGAGATAATCGGAACGGTTATACAAAAGCTTGAGGCTGTTTCCCCGGCGACGTATATCGGCAGCGGCAGAATGGCTGAGGTGTCCTCGTTTTGCAAGAATAACGATATCGACATCATTATAGCTGACAGCGAGCTTACGCCGTCGCAGATAAATAACATCGAAACAAAAACGGGTGCGCGCACGGTTGACAGAACAATGCTCATACTTGATATTTTTGCCGCGCGGGCAAGGTCAAGCGAGGGCAAATTGCAGGTGGAGCTGGCACAGCTTAAATATTCGCTTCCGTTTTTGTCGGGCAGGGGCAAAAGTATGTCTCGTCTCGGCGGCGGTATCGGAACAAGAGGACCGGGCGAGAGTAAGCTTGAAAGCGACAAACGCCACATAAGGCGCAGAATACATTCTCTCTCACAGGAGCTTGAAAAGGTCGAAAAGCGCCGCAATCTTATCCGCACAAGGCGCAAAAAGGACGGCATAATCACCGTTGCCATAGTCGGATATACAAATGCCGGAAAGTCAACTCTTATGAATACGCTTACAAGCGCGGGCGTGCTGTCGGAGGATAAGCTTTTTGCAACGCTTGACCCCACGGCGAGACGGCTTACTCTGCCGTCAAAGCGCGAGGTCATGCTCGTTGACACGGTAGGGCTTGTAAGGCGGCTTCCGCATCAGCTTGTCGACGCTTTCAAATCAACTCTTGAAGAGGCGAAAAACGCCGACCTTATACTAAATGTCTGCGACGCGTCGAGCGATGAATGCGCCGAGCATCTGAGCGTCACATCATCTGTCTTAAAGGAGCTCGGAGCGGATAATATCCCCGTCATATCCGTTATGAATAAGTGCGACAAGCTCCAAAACGCATATGATATGCCGGTAATCGGCAAAACGGTAATGATAAGCGCCGCAAAAAATGAGGGGATAGACAGGCTTCTTGAGCTGATTGATGAGTCGCTCCCGAAAACCAAGGCGCGCGCAAAGCTTTTGATTCCGTTTGACGAGGGTCATATACTCGGCGAGATACGGAAACGCGGAATTGTCTATACCGAGAGCTACAGTGAGGACGGAACGCAGATTGACGCCCTTGTCGATATTGATTATCTCGAAAAAATCAAGCGTTATATCGTGTCAATGTAGGAAAAACTGAATTTAAAAAAATAAAGCAGTAAATCAGACTTTGCCCGATTTACCGCTTTTTTGTTTTCCCGAATTATTTAAATAATCCCGTTTTCGGCTCGCCCAACCACACTCCGTCGCTTTTTACAAGCTCAATGTGATCGCCGGAAACCAGATATGCGTTTTTGGCAAGATCCATCATCGGCTTATCGCTCATGGAGTCGGTGTAAAAATTTTCTATAGGTGTGTCGCCGTAAACGTCCTTGTATGCTCTGATTTTATTTTCTTTGTAGCATACGCGCTCTATAACGCCGTTTTTGACGTCAACTATACTGCCGATGTAATTTTTTATGCCGATTCTCTTGCATATTTCTTCAAGGAGCAACTCGGGGCTTGCCGAAACTATTACATCGTCGGGCGCCTGGATTTTGGCATAGAAGCTTTTGATTTTTTTCTCGTGCTCGTCCCAAAATTCGACTATGTCCTTGTGTATGTCCTTGATTTTTACGCAGTAGTCGGTGAGCATATCCCCGTATTGATCTATGACCTCGTCTGCTTTTATAACGCCTCTTTTGTAACGTATAAAAGCCTCACCGAAACGCGGAATGATTTTAGCTATCTCTTTGGGGTCTTTTTTGAGATAAAACATAAAAAGGTCAAATCCGCTCTCGCCGTCGTAGATGGTATTGTCAAAATCATATACGTTCACAAAAATTCCCCTCTTTATACAATAAGTTGATAGAATTTTATCATTACATATTTAAAAAGTCAAGAAAGCCGAACCTGTACGGGTCGACTTTCTTATTTTGCCTATTCGCCTCGTTCGCATCCGCACGACGGTTTTACACCCGTGCCGGACTGTAAATTTGCCTCGTTCGGCGGGAAAAATTCGTCCACGGGGAACTGTATCTTGCGGAAGGATTCGCACGGATCGTCCGTGTCGTAGCTGCATTCCTTGTCGGGTATGCAGAAGTCGTATGCCGGTATAAGCATCTGAACGTCGCGCTCAAGCTGTACTATTGTGAAAATACCTATTGTAACGGCAACCGCTTTTTCAACGGGACGGTGACCGAAATCATCGGGGAATTCGTCGCCGAAAGCGCGTTTAACGCACGTCGGAACGGGTATGCACGAGTCGCCCAGACAGTCGCAGCAGTCGCACGGGCGGCAGAGCTTTGCCTCAAGGCATATGGGGTCCACTACCTGCACCTTGGCTCTCGGATTTGTGTTTTGCGGTATTATCTGGCGGTCGTCCGAGTCGGCGCGGAATTCCGAGGAATATACTCTTACCTTACCCTCGCTGCCGTAGAGTATGCATTTCTTTGAAAATGTCGTAAATCCGCTTATGGTTTCGGGCGGAGCGGTAGCTACCGAGTATGCATCGAGAGTGACCTTGAAAAAGAACGTGATGTCCACGGAATAGAATCCGCGGTTAAAGGGAACTCTCTCTACGTCGATAAAGACGTTAAGTATGTCGCAGCCCCTGCACCTGACGTTTGTAGCTCTGTCTACTGTTTGCTGATACTGCGGCGGAAAATAAACTCTCAGGTCCGCAAGACAATCCTTATCCGCGCAGGAGTCGTAAACTCGGTTCGTGTCTATACACACGGCTTCACGAATTCTGCCGGGTACCTTGTCGTTACAGCACGATTTGGTTTCTGCCATAAAAAGCCCTCCTGTAATTATTTATGTGCCGTACCGTGTTTGTCGCGCTCGATACGGTACTGAGTTTATAAACTTCAATAACATTTTATGACGTCTCCCCGAATGTGTGACATAACAAAGGTTTTACACAAATTTACAAAGATTTAACGGCTGTTTGATAGAGACGTCATATTTTAGGCGGCTATAATTTTTTCATAAAATCAAAAACAGGGTGAAGTTATGGAAAAATATATTTCAAAAAAAGAAAAAGCCTCTTATGGTTTTGCGGCTGTCGGCAGTTATATGGTGGCAGGCATAACGCAGTCATACCTTATGTATTTTTTTACGGATATACTTATAATCCCGTCATCTTTCGTTATGATGCTGATGATAGTCGCGAGAGTTTGGGACGCCGCAAATGACCCTATCATGGGAGTTATAGTAGACAGAACAAACACAAAATACGGAAAAATGCGACCGTACGTTTTGGCAGGTTCGTTTTTGATGCTTGTCACTACCGTGGTGCTGTTTATGCCTCTGACAGGGGCGTCAAAAACATTTAAAATGATATTTGCCGCCGTATCATATATAATTTTCGGAATGGCTTATACGCTTACCGACGTGCCTGCAATGGGGCTTATGAGTGTGGCTACGCCGAACAGCGACGAAAGAGCGTCTCTTTTGTCGTTCTATGTGACGGTGGGCTCCGTAGGCAGTCTCTTACCCGTAGGACTGCTCACGGTATTTCAATCTTTTATTCCGGAAAAATATGTTTACTTTGCAATGTCGATATTTGTTGGTATAATAACTTCGTCGGCATACCTTGTTCTGTTTAAAAATTCAAAAGAACGCTTTTCTACTCACACCGAAAAAATTGCCGTGCGCGATATGATAAAGGCGGCGTGCAAAAACAAGCCTATGATGATGGCGCTTCTTATGTCGATGACAGCGTCGCCGCGCTATCTTATTATGCCGGCTGCTCTGTATATTGCAACGTATGTTATAAATATTCCGGGGCTGAATTCCGGAACGATTTTGCTGCTTTTGTATCTCGTTGTCGGCAGCGGTATGTTTGCAGGCATACTTTTGACCCCGGTTGCGTATAAAAAGCTCGGCTATAAAGCGACCTGCGTAATAGCCGCCTTAACGGGAGGCATAAGCCTTACGGCGGCGTTCTTCCTCGGCAAAATAAATATATATTTCGCCTTGCCGTTTATGACAATAGGCGGTATAGCTCTCGGCTCATATAATGTTCTTCCTTATCCTATGGTCGGTGACAGCCTCGATTATCTCGAATGGAAAACCGGCGAGAGAATGGAGGGCGTGTGCTTTTCGCTCAATTCATTTGTCACAAAATTCAACAATGCGGTGGGCTTTATCGGGCTTTCCGCGGCGCTAACGTTATTTGGCTTCGTCGAGCCGTCCGCGGCAGGTGTACCGTCCGTGCAGAGCGCTTCTACCGTTACCGGTCTCTTTTCGCTCGTCACGGTAATTCCGGGACTCGGATTTTTGCTCTCGCTCATTCCGATTTGTTTTTATAAATTCAGCGGCATAGAAAAAGAAAAAATCTTGTCGGAACTTGCCGTAAAAAGAAAGGCAGTCCAAAATGGAGTTTAAATTTGAAAGGAAAATTTTTAATATCGGGGAAAAACCGAAAGTCGGCATAATTTCCGACTCACAGCTCAGCCCCGTTCGCAGAAAAAACGAGACGACGTTCCGAAAGAACCTCGTCTTGTCGCTTTTGTCTCTTAAAAACCAAGGCTGTAATATGATTATATTTGCAGGAGATATATGCAATATGGCAAGCGCCTATGCGTATGACACATATGTTGATGCGTTCAAGAGTGTTTTCGGCGAAAAAATGCCCGTGGTTCAGAGCATAATGGGTAACCATGATTATTACGGCCGAGGGACGCCGGAAAATTGCAGACGGCTTTTCACACGAAAAATCGGCACGTCGCCGTTTACTCACTATACGGTAAACGGATTTCACTTTATCGGCGTATCGCCCGACTGTGCAAAAATGTCCGACGGTTACAGAAAAATTTTGCCGTACCTCAAAAACGAAATTGAAATTGCGAAAAAAGAATGCGGCGACAGACCTATTTTTGTCACGACGCACAATTCCCCCGAAAATACCGTATACGGCAGCGATGATTGGGGCGATAAATCGCTTTTTGACGCGTTTTCGCAATATCACAATGTTGTGAATTTCGCAGGGCATACGCACTATTCGCTCCTCGACGAGAGAAGCGTATGGCAGGGGGCGTTTACCGCGTTCGGTACACAGTCGGTATCGTATACGGAACTTGAGCGCGGAAAGGTCAACGGTACAGTACCGCCCGACGCATATATGTTCCCAATGGGTTACATACTTGATTTCGGGAGCGAAAATATAACCGTCAGACGTATGAATTTCCGCCTCAATAAAGAGGAAAAGCCGAATATGAGCGTTAAAATACCGTATTCGGTGAAAAAGGCGGATTTTATCCCGAAAAGAAACGGCAATTCTTTGCCCGTTATGCCGAACCTATACGGCCATACCGAATATGATGAAAAAGGCACCGCTTATCTTTGTTTTGATAAGGGCGAGAGTGAAGACGCGGTACACAGCTATGCCGTGCTTTACGACGACGGAATACGCAGGGACTATTTCTCCGATTTCTATAAGGGCTGCGGCGCCGCAAAAAGCGTGAGACTCCCTGTTTACTCTAAAGCTCCGGGAGTGTATAATATCAAAATATATGCTGTAGATTCTTTCGGCAATATGAGCGACACCTGCACAAAGATAGACGCCGCCGAGATTCGACGAAACAAAATTTACCGCAGAAAATTTGCACCGGAGATTAAATACTGATGAATATATATTCTTTTGAAGGCTACATATTCGACCTCGACGGAACACTCCTTGATTCCATGGGGCTTTGGAACGACATATATGTAAAAGTGCTCGGCGAATTTAACATCAAGGCGCCGAAAGACTACCTTTTCAACGTAAATCATATGAGCCTTGACGACGGAGCCGAATATACGGTTAAAACTTTTCATCTTGAAAATGTTGTAAAAAAAGACGATATAGTCGATATGTGGAATGCCATGTCAAAAGAAGAATATGAAAATACGGTGCAGTTAAAGCCGGGGGCAAGGGGATTTTTGCAAAGCTTAAAGAACCGCGGCAAGCTTTTGGGCGTAGCCACGGCTCTTTCCGACGAGCTTTTTGTGCCGTGCCTTAAAAGGCTCGGCATTTCGGAGCTTTTTTCGGCGATGACTTCAATTGACGAGGTATCGAGGGGAAAGGAATTCCCGGATATATATTTAAGGGAATGTAAAAAGATGGGCACAAAGCCACAAAATACTGTTGTGTTTGAAGACAGCCTCACAGGGATAAAGTCCGCTTCAGTCGGCGGATTTAAGACTGTCGGCGTATATGACCCGTCTGCCGCAGAGCAGGCCGAGGAGATTAAAAATCGGGCTGATTTGTACATAAGTTCTTTTTCGGAGATGCTGTATGAAAAGTGAGATAAAGCGCACCCTTGCCGCAAAGCTTATGCTTTTTTCGAGTGCCGTTATATGGGGCAGCTCTTTCTTTATATTAAAAAACACACTGGATGAATTACCGGTGTATTTTTTGCTGTGCGTAAGATTTTTATTTTCGGCAATTCTTTTAAGCATAGTATTTTTTAAAAAATGGAAATTGTTTAATCTTAAGTATCTTTGGACCGGAGCGATTACGGGTGTGTTTTTGGGGCTTGCTTACATATTCCAGACCATAGGCCTTACTCACACAACTCCGGGAACCAATGCGTTTTTGACTACGGTTTATTGCGTTATAGTGCCGTTTTTAAGCTGGGCTGTAAGAAAAAAACGCCCGGACGCATATAATTTTGTTGCCGCGGCAATATGTATAACCGGCATAGGGCTTGTCTGCCTGGACGGAAAAATGTCATTTTCTTTTCTCGGCGAGGGTTTTACGCTGATATGCGGCATATTCTTTGCGCTTCAGATTGTGGCGGTCGAAAAATGGTGCGGCGATCTTGACGTTATACTGCATACGATTATACAGTTCTTCACGGCGTTTCTTATCTGCTTTGTTTTCTTTGTTTCAAGTGAAAAAATGCCGAAACATATTTCTTCGGGTTCGGTATTGTCGCTTGTATATGTTACCGTGTTTGTAACCGCACTTTGTTTTGTGTTTATGAACGTGGGTATAAAACATACAACCGCGGCAAGCTCGTCGCTTATACTCTGCTTAGAGTCGGTATTCGGAGTGCTTTTTTCGATGATTTTTTATCACGAGAGGCCGACTCTGCAAACCGCCGTCGGTTTCTTAATCATATTTACGGGGATTGTTTTGAATGAGACTAAGCCGAAATTTGCGATAAAAAGGAACAAAAACAGCATAAATCGGCAATAATACACAAAAGCCTCTAGAAAATAATTGATTTTTTGCAAAATATATTGTAAAATGTAGTTGCCAAATAATATAAGGGGGCATTTTTATGATATGTAAAAATTGTGGAACAAATTTTGACGGGCAGTATTGTCCCAATTGCGGAGCTAAGGCTGAATCTGCTTCGGCTCCTCAGCAAAGCGCACCGCAATACGGAGCACCGCAGAATTTCGGTAACGGGCAGAGCGCACCGCCGTACGGAGCACCGCAGAACTTCGGCAACGGGCAGAGTGCACCGCCGTACGGAGCACCGCAGAATTTCGGAAACGGGCAAAGCGCACCGCAATACGGAGCACCGCAGAATTTCGGCGGTCAGCAGAACGGTTACGTGCATAGACCTACCCGAAAAATCGGCTTCGGTGAGGCAGTAAAGCTGTTTTTTAAAAACTACGTAAACTTTAACGGCAGAGCTACAAGAAGCGAGTACTGGTGGGTTTACCTGTTTAATATGATTGTTTATACCGTCTTGAGTATATTGTTTTCGATTGCCGGCGGCGCTTCATTGGCAGGAGCCGCAATCAACGGCGACGTAAGCGTAGCGTATATGGGCGCGGGTGCAATATTCTATGTCTTGATGATATTATATTGTATCGCCGTATTCCTGCCGTCTCTGTCGCTTGTGGTACGCAGGCTTCACGATATAGACAAGAGCGGCGGCTATATATTTATGGGACTTATTCCCATTGCCGGTCCTATCATTCTCCTTGTTTATATGCTCACCGACAGCACACCCGATAATAAGTACGGCCCTAAAAAGGTTTGAATTTCAGCCTTTCAACCTATAATATATTAAGTACTTGAATTTATTTAACTCGAAAAAGAAGGACGATTAATTTCGCCCTTCTTTTTTTGTTTCGGTTTTTTGAACCGATATCGATAATATCTTTAGTAATGACGCTTTTAGCGTCTTTTTTTGTATATTCAAAAGATAATGTGTTGATTAAAAGACACTTCTGTACTCAAACAGAGAATAGTTAAACAGTTTTACGAATGATATAATTTTCACAGAGAATGTTGATTTGTACTAAAATTTTTATCCTTGAGAGGGAGAGAGTTTATATGTGCAGAATAGATTATGCATATTTTACCGACAAAGGTGACAGAGAACACAACGAGGATTACATAGGCTTTGCCGAAACAGATGATAAAAAAATATTTGTTTTGGCAGATGGATTAGGCGGTCACGGTAAGGGTGAAGTAGCTTCTTCTCTTGTAGTTGAAAATGTGAAATCCATGCTGAATGAAAACAATGTGAAGGACGATAATTTTCTGGACAATTGTTTTGTTGTTTCTCAGAAACGGCTTTTAGATGAACAGGAAAAAATTAACGGCAACGGAAAAATGAAAACCACTTTGGTTATTTTGTATATTGACGGGTTAACGGCGAAATACGGACATATAGGCGATTCGAGACTTTATGTGATAAAGAATAATAAAATACAAAAAAGAACGCTTGACCACAGTGTTCCGCAAATGCTTGCTCTGTCAGGTGAGATAAAAGAAAAGGATATACGCCATCACGAGGACAGAAACAGACTTCTGAGAGCCATGGGAACCGAATGGGATGGCGAATCTCCCAAATACGAAATAGACGATACTTTGAGCATACAAAAGGGAATGTCTTTTTTGTTGTGCAGCGACGGCTTTTGGGAATGGATAACCGAGAAAGAAATGGAAAAGTGTCTCAGTAAAGGTGAGTCGGCACATGATACGCTTGACCTGATGATTGAACGTGTTAAAAAGTCGGGAAAAAACAAAAATATGGATAATTATTCTGCCATTCTTATAAGGTTCGAGTGAGGTAATTCGGATGAATATAGTTAAGTGCACAAATGGGCATTTTTTTGACAGCGATAAATACGAAGAGTGCCCTTATTGTGCCGAAAAAGGTGAACATGTTTTTAAAGAACGCAATGATTTGGACGACCAAAAGACGATTGCCGGAAATATAGCAAATGATATATTTTTCGAAAATCAATTAACAGAGCGATATCTGGAGAATGTAAGGGACGACGAAAAAACAGTTTCATTATCAACCGCTTCGGGTAATAACAGACCGGTTGTCGGTTGGTTGATGTGTATAAGCGGTTCGCAAAAAGGAAGAGCTTTATCTGTTTTTTTCGGAAGAAATTTTGCGGGCAGGGCAAAAAGTATGGATATAAGATTTACTGATGATGATTATATTTCGCGTGATAATCATTTTTCAATTGTTTACGACCCTAAATCAAATAAGTTTTCGCTTGTGCCGGGCGGCGGAGAAACGCACATAAACAATATGGTTGTAAACAATGTGCAACAGTTATATGAAGATGATGTCATAGAGGTGGGGCAAACAAAATATTTGTTTGTACCGTACTGCAAAGAGGGGAGAACATGGAATGAAGAAAATTAGCTGTTTTATTTTGACACTAATAATGCTGCTCGGGTTTGCCGCGAGTGCATCGGCAGAAGGTCAAAGTACTCGGATAACATATGCAAGAGCGGAGCTTCCCGAAATAGTTGTCAATGCAGAGACGGATGCCGAAAATATTGACAGTAATGATGTGACCCTGAATTTTAACGGAAAAACCGTAAATGCGTCATCTGCGGAAAAGTATAATAAGTTACAGCACTCAAGACGAGTGTTCTTTTTATTGGATTTATCGACTTCAATGAAAGACAAGTATTTTGAGGGTGCAAAAGAGTGCATTGCCGATTTTGCCGATAATATGGGTGACAATACAACCGTTTATCTTATTACGTTCGGCAAAGATGTTTCATGTGTTTTGAGCGGTTCAACCAATGCGCAGGAAATAAAATCGGCGTTATCGACGCTGTCAAACAATCAGGGCGGTACTAAGTTTTTTGCAGCCATAAAACAGGCGATGGATATATCGGAAAACTGCCCAATGGCAGATATGGAATATGCTGTGGTGTTTTCGGACGGAGAGGATTTTCAAACGGGAGATATTACCCAAAAAGAAGTTGATGATAAAATCAGCACATCCGCAATACCTATATATGCTATGCGTGCCGAGACCGGGAAGGTATCATCTTCCGATATAGGTATATTTCGCTCTATTGTAACCGACTCCCACGGTAAAATGTTCTCTTATACAACAGAAAATGCGGCTAAAGTTTTTAACGATCTGAATTCAGAGACTGATTCACAATACATAATACACGGTGATGCAGGCAGCAATGTTTTCAGCGGATCATCACAATTACTGTATTTAAAAATAAACGGTGTTCAAAGCGAACAAATATCATTTGCTGTAAAGAGCAAGACAGATGTAACTGCACCCGAAATAAGACCTGATCCGGTGATTTCCAAAAAGGATAATACCATTACATTTGAATTTTCGGAGGATATTATAAATTCCGCAAATGTTTCTCCTTCAAAGGACGATTTTTCTCTGCGTACCAAAAAGGGAAAAAATGTAGAGCTTTCGGATGTGGTATATGAAAAAACAGATAAGGGGTATTTCCTTACCGTCTATCCTAAAAAGAAAATTGTTAAACAAGAATATCAGCTTATATGTAAAGATCTAACGGACAATTCCATAGAGAAAAATCCGCTGCCGCAAATATACACGTTTAAGAGCAACGTCGGTATATCGATATTTTCCGCATTTGTAATGTCATATTGGTATGTGTTTGTAATTCTGTTTACCGTTCTTTTACTTATAGCGATTATGCTCATTATGATGAAACGTAAGAACGTAAAGTCTATAAAAGAATTGTTTGCTGATTCGGACAAAGACGACATAGAAATTAAGCATTTTGTAAATGACAGAGAAACAGGCAGACCGATAAGACTTACAGTAATCTCGGCAAACGGTATCTCAAAAACCATTGAAATGAATATTAGAGGCAGCGCCGTATTCGGAAGAGCAAATATCTGTGATGTCGTATTTGACGATCTGAAAATGTCAAGACAGCATTTTTGTATCGGCGAAGAAAACGGACGACTTATGTTGAATGATTTAGAAACAACAAACGGTACATATTTGAACGGTGTGAGAATAAAAACGCCGCAAGTGTTGAAAAACGGAGACAAGATTTTTGCCGGGCTCAGCACAATTACGATTGAGTTTAAAGAATAAAGTCGGTGAGTGATATGGTTAATCTTTGTCCCAATTGTTTCGCAGAAAGGCAAGATACCGATTTTTGTCCGTTTTGTCATTATCGATATAATGAATTCTCTGACGACAATGTTTCTCTGCATCAGATGACGGTATTAAACCACCGCTATATTATCGGGAGAACATTGGGCGTAGGGGGGTTCGGAGTAACTTATCTTTCGTTTGATAATAAAACCGGAGGAAAATGTGCGGTTAAAGAGTTTATGCCGTCCGAGCTCGCTGTTAGGGACAGAAACGGAAATGTGTATCCGAGCAGTGAAGAAAATACAAAAGTTTTTGAACATTGCAAAGCGGGATTTATAAATGAAGCGAAAACACTTTACACTTTCCGCGGAGATCCCACCATTGTAAACGTAAGTGATTATTTTGAAGAAAATCATACGGCTTATTTTACTATGGAATATCTTGACGGATGTAATATGCGCGCACAAATGCAAAAGTGCGGTGGTCGCATCCCTGTGGAAACGGCGACGGTTATGCTAGTTACCGTAGGAAGTGCTTTGATGGATGTACATAAGTTTAATATTTTGCATCGCGATCTCAGTCCCGAAAATATTTTCTTAACGACAAACGGTTCTTATAAACTTATAGATTTCGGTGCGGCAAGATTTTTTACAAGTCGTGCAAATAAAAGCTTGTCTGTGTTATTAAAACCGGGATTTGCTCCGCCGGAACAGTATTCATCAAGGGGAAATCAAGGCCCTTGGACAGATGTATACGGCCTTGCGGCAACTTATTATTATCTTGTAAGCGGTACAAAACCGCTTGACGCAATGGACAGACTCAGCGGGAAATCTATGGTGAAACTTTGTGATTTGTGTCCCGGAGTACCCAAGAAAACTTCCGATGCCGTCAGTCGTGCTTTGGAGCTTGATTATCATGTCAGATATAAGGATATGCTGAGCTTTTTAAATGACGTGGATTTATCTGTGCTGAGCCGTGCAAATACCGACTCGGCAAATACAGTGATTACCGATAAATCCACGGTTATAAAGTACGGAAGGAAAAAGAATATAACCAAAGCTATGCAGACGAGTAAATCCAAGAAGAATGCCGCCGACAAAGGAACAGTCTGTTTAATCGGATTTGAGGGAACACCGAGGGAAACTAAATATAAGATGAAACCGGATTGCCGGATAAAAATCGGTAGGGGAACATCTGCCGATATTCGTATAAACGGTGATTTAAACATTAGCCGACTTCATTGCAGTCTCATATACAATTCAGAAAAAAATACGGTTTTTATACAAGATTATTCAAGCAACGGGACGTTCTTCTATTCGGGGCAAAGGCTGCAACGGGACAGAATATATGAATTAAAGGAACCGTTTTATTTATCTGACCCGAAAAATATGTTCAGGCTAATTATTGCACAGTCAGGAGGAGATGCAGATGGATGAAAACAGTGAACTTCCATTAGGCTTAGACGGGGCGAGAGAAGTGTATTCTGCGGTTACTGAGAATATTTCCGAATATTGGGTTGCGTATTCTACACATATCGGAACGCGAAAATATCAGCAGGATGCCGTTAAAATACCGGATACAAATAAGCAGAAAAGCCGCAAAAATATTTGTGTTTTATCGGACGGTATGGGCGGTATGCAAGGCGGAGAAATTGCAAGCAATTTGACAGTAAATACCATGTTTGATGATTTTTACAATCAAGATACGGAAAATTATCCCGCGTTTTTCAGCGAAGAAATAAAAAAAGTTGACAAGCTTGTAGCCGGATTAAAAGACGAAACCGGCAAAACAATGGAATCCGGGGCTACACTTGTATCAATTATTATCGACGAAAACAACTTGTATTGGGCATCGGTGGGTGACAGCAGGATATATATTATCCGCGGCGATGAAATCGCACAGGTTAATGCAGAGCACAATTATTATATGACATTGAAAAATCGTGTGGAAGCCGGAGAAATAACCGAAGAAGAGGCTCAAAACGATCCGAGCAAGGAGGCGTTGATAAGTTATATAGGAATAGGCGGTATTGAACTTGCGGATATAAACCAAGCACCTTTTAGTTTGGAAAACGGAGACTTAATAGTTTTGTGCAGTGATGGACTATACAGAATATTAAATGATGAAGCAATAAAATTGATTGTTAGATCGTTCTCGGAGAATATACCGCTTGCGGCACATATGCTCGTAAACACAGCAACGGAAAATCGACAAAAAAATCAGGACAACACAACGGCAATCGTTGTCAAATACAAACAATAAACGGGAGTGTTCAGTATGAAATTAGTAAGATGTGAAAACGGCCATTTTTATGATTCGGAGCAGTATACGGTATGCCCGTATTGCAACGGTATGGATTCTGCGGGAGCCGATAATGTTACACAATCAATCTCACAGAAAAAGCAGGATGATGACATTCCGACGCAAAAAGAAAACAATGCCGGTTATACTCCGACTCAAAGTATAAGCGGCATCGGTATTCAGCAAAAAATTAAAACGGTGACTCATTTTGATGATGATGCAAAAACGATCGGAGTGTTTAAAAAATCAATAGGTTCTGAAAACGGGGAACCGGTTGTCGGTTGGCTCGTATGTACAAAGGGCGCACATTACGGGCAGGATTTCAGACTTACGGCAGGCAGAAATTTTATAGGCAGGGCGTCAGATATGGATGTTTGTCTTAAAAATGACGGCTCCGTTTCAAGAGAAAAGCATATGGTGGTTCTTTATGAACCAAAAGCCAATATCTTCATGGTTCAGCCGGGCGAGTCAAAAGAACTTTCTTATCTTAACGACAATGTAATTCTCGAATCAAAAGTAATCAAAGCGTATGATGTAATTTCTCTCGGGGAGAGCGAACTTGTATTTGTTCCGTTTTGCTCGGACTCGTTTAAATGGGAAGAAAAAAACAAGGAAAATAAAGAGAAGTCAGCTGATTGAAATATGAGGGGTGATAAAAATGATTAAAAAGAGAGACGTATTTCTTTTCATACTCTTTAATATACTTACGCTCGGAATATACGGAATAGTAATTTATTGTTTCATCGGTAAAGAGGTAAATAAAATATGCGAGGCTGACGGCAAGAACCAGATGCTTTATGTTTTTGCATGGTTGCTCGGCCTTGTTACACTTGGTATATTTCCGCTTATTTGGATAAAAACATGCATGGACAGATTAGAGGACAATGCTTATAGGTATCCGGGGGTTAATGTTAAACATTCCGGAACCGAATATGTGCTTTGGGCTTTATTCGGTTCGTTTCTTGCGGGAGCAGGTTATATTGTAGCTACTGTATATTTTCTTCAAAGTATAAACGCTTATGCCGACGTATACGGATTTGTTACTCCGCTTAAATATTCTTCAAATCCGGTTGAACGCTTGGAGATAGTTAAACAAGGCGTTACAGCTCCGTTGTCAAGCGATAACTACTCCGGCTATATGCCTGAGTCGAGCGACGACATCAGCACTGTATCCTATCTTCCCGCCGGGGGCAAAATCGTTTGGACAAACGGTACATACAGCGGCGCAGAGGCTGATTTAAGAGATGGTCAGCCGCTTACCATAGGACGTGATCCCAAGCGTTGCAATTTTGTGCTTGCGGATTCTCTTGTTAAAATCAGCGGGATGCACGTTACGGTATGCTATGTTGCGGCAACCGACAGTTTTAATGTAACGGATAACAGCAAAAACGGCACATTCCTTGCGGACGGTACGAGACTTCCTTTTGCTCAGACCGTAAGCTATCCGCGCGGCACCGAATTCCGCCTTGCCGACGGAGAAAATGCATTCAGGCTTGAGTGATACGGAGGGAAAAAGATGAAATGGACTAAAGCCAGGAGCCTGGGACTTGTGGCGGCAATAATGCCGATATTTATGTTGATTTCATATTTTGTGAGTTTTATAACAGTAAATATCGGCGTTTTTGTTTCCAAGGAAACAGATCTCTTAGAACTTATAAAAACGGCAAATGAATATGCCGATATGTTTGATGTCAGCTTGTTTGAAGCAATTTCCGACCAATTATCCGACGTACTCTCGGATATGCCGGACAGCGTTGCACCGATAATACTTATTTTGATATTCTGCTTTTTGGTACCCATGTTACTCGATACAACTTCTTCGGTTATCGGATTTGTGTTTTTCGGAAAGAAAAAAGATGTTCGTGTGCCGCATATTCTTGCTCTTGTAACTGCCGGTTATACTGTTGCAGCAGATATTGTGCTTGTTTGCATATTTAATGCGATAAACAAGGAAATAAACAATGAAATCGGAATAGACAGAAAATTTATAAATGTCGGTGCAGGGTTTTACATACAACTTGTTTTTTGCGTTGCACTTGCAGTTGTAGCAATATTGGCGATTGTGGCTTTAAAGAAAGAAGAGCATCCGATAGATTCGGCGGATGTCGGGCTGATAGGCGTTAAAGGAATGTGGGCAGGCGCCCAGTTTATCAATAATACGGGTGAAGGCCTTGTTGTTGGTCGTGATCCGAAACAGTGTAATATTATTATCAGCCAAAATGCAAACAGCATAAGCCGTAAACATTGTGTTGTGAAATATGATTATCAAACCAAGGATTATGAAGTAACCGATTGCTCTTCAAACGGTACATATATAGCCGAGACAGGGCAAAGACTGAAGTACGGCGTTCCCACACACCTGCCGTGCGGAACTGTTATTGAATTGGGAGACTTATCAAACAGCTTCATAATTAACTGATACGGAAACATGGCTTTCCGTGCTTTGCGGCACGGAAAGTCATATGCGCAATTTTGCAAATTGACATAACGGCTTATTTGTATTTACGGGGGATACCAATGGAAAACATCAATTTATGTATATCGTGTTTTAAGAATATAGGCAATGCGACAGTCTGTCCGTATTGCGGTGCCGAACAGAAAACGAAGCCGAAAGAGGCATTTCATCTCTATCCTAAAACGATTTTAAAAAATCGATACTACATAGGTGAAGTAATAGGTTACGGCGGATTCGGCGTAACTTATAAAGCGCTTGATATGCGTTTAAATGAAACTGTTGCCATAAAAGAATATTTCCCGGCCGGGTTTGTGAACAGAGTCCCGGGAGAGACCGAAGTAATAAAGTTCCCCGGCGAAAAAGGCGAAAGATTTGAAGAGGGGAAAGAAAAGTTTTTAAATGAGGCAAGAAATACGGCGAAGTTTTCAGATAACCCCAATATTGTAAATGTTTACGACTTTTTTGAAGCCAACAATACGGCATATATGGTAATGGAATATCTTGAGGGAATTCTGCTGAAAGATTACATTAGGCAAAACGGTGGAAAACTCGATGTCAAGACTTCGCTTGAAATAATAAATAAAGTGCTTGACGGACTGAAAGAAGTCCACAAGGCAGGAATAATCCACAGAGACATCAGTCCCGATAATATTATGCTGACAACCGATAACAAGGTTAAGCTTTTTGACTTCGGAGCCGCGCGATTTTCATCTACGGAACAAGAAAGTACATATTCGATAATAATTAAACAGGGCTATGCTCCGCCGGAGCAATATCGAAGTAAAAGTAAACAGGGCCCTTACACTGATATTTATGCTGTCGGGGCAATGCTTTACTCTATGCTTACGGGCAAAATTCCCGAGGAATCGGTCGACAGGCAGATAGAAGATACGCTTCCTCTTCCGTCGGAACTTGATCCGACACTTCCAAAGTATCTCGACAGCGTTGTTATGAAAGCACTTTCGCTTAAAAGCGAACTGAGATTTCAAAATACAGAGCAATTTAAAGAGGCTCTTAACGGTAACCGTGTTGTTTTGATGCCGGCGGAAGAACTAAAAAAACGGCAGAAAAAAAGAAGTATTGCATTTGCAGTAATAGGAGCCGTAATAGCTGTTTGTATATGCGTCGGAAGTGTTTTCAAAATAGTAACGGACGACATTGACTTAAATCATTACATAAAAGAAGATGCGGTTGTCGAAATGTGGGTGCCGGTGAGCGACGATACGGAAAAAAGCGAAAAACAGAAAAGTATTTACGATGAAATATATAAAGAGTTTGCACAGCAATTGACAAGCGATGAAGGACATAAACCGTTAGATGCGGAGATAAATGTAAATATTACGTATATTCCGGAGTCCGAATATGCACAGGCTATTGCGGATGCCGAGAAAGACAAAACTCTTCCCGATATTTTCAGAAGCGATCTTTTGGACGATGACGTAAAAAATGAGATATCATGCGAACAAGTCGATTGGATTAAAAAGAAAATCATAAAGAAAGATTATGTTTTGTATGATAACGATTTTTCACCGTACGGTTTGCCGATATCGGTTGACGCTGCCACGATGTATATCAATAAAAAATATGATGCCGATAATATATTGTCAGGTGCATCGTCGGTGGATTCCATAACGTCAAAGGCGGACTCTCTAAAAAACGGAATAATTCCGATAGTTGTAAACCCGGATTGCAATATATTTGATTCGGATAAAGAAAAAATAATTGCCGCAAACGGTGTAGCGGACGGCAACGCGTTCGAACTTTTCTCAGACGGTAAAGCAGCATGCTATATAGGAAAAATCTCAGAGCTGCCGAAAATTAAAGAATCCTCTCTCAGTTGGTACGAGCTGGAATATCCCATCGGGGTGAAAGAAAAATATGAAGCGGCAGAGGTGTGGAGCGTAAGTGCCGAAAATCGGGACAGTACAACAGACTATGCGGCGCTATATGCTTTATCGTGGCTGTTGTCCGAAGATGCACAGGAGACTATGTACATAGATAACGACAGTTATGTGCCGCTGAATAAAAATGTTTTGGACGTTTATATTAACGAGACACATAAAAATGATTCTTTAAGCTATTTGAAAGATATAAGCTTATAGCTTTCGTTTTCGGAAAGGGGAACAAAATGGGAAAATTCAGATGCATGGGTTGTATGGAGGAATACGATGACAGCACAACCGTGTGCCCGTACTGCGGCTATGTAAAAGGGACTCCGGCAAAAGAAATATATCAACTTCAACCGGAGAGTATACTGAGCGGAAGATATATTATAGGCAAGGTTTTGGGTTTCGGCGGCTTCGGTATAACATATATTGCTTGGGACAGCGTATTGGAGAAAAAGGTTGCCGTAAAAGAGTATTTGCCGAGTGATTTTGCCACAAGAATGCCGGGGCAAACCTGCGTATCGGTGTATGAGGGCGAAAAAGAGGAGCAATTTAAGTCGGGACTCAGAAGCTTTATTGAGGAATCACAGCGCCTCGCCAAATTTAATTCCGTAGACGGAATAGTCAATATTTATGACAGCTTTGCGGAAAACGGTACGGCATATATAATTATGGAATACCTTGACGGCCGTACTTTGAAGTCTATTCTGAAAGAAAAAGGAAAAATTCCGTATCAGGAGGCCATAGGATATGCTCTGCCGGTGCTTTACGCGCTTGAAAATGTACATAAAGCCGGAATAATTCACAGAGATATAGCACCCGATAACATCTTTATAACAAATGACGGTAAAGTGAAACTGCTTGATTTCGGCGCCGCAAGATACGCTACAACTCTGCATTCAAAGAGCCTTTCGGTTATTTTAAAACCCGGATATGCGCCGGAAGAACAGTACAGAACAAGGGGTAATCAAGGTCCGTGGACAGATGTGTATGCTATGGCAGCTACACTTTACCGTGCCATAACGGGCGTAATCCCTGAGGATTCACTTGAAAGAACAGCCAATGATACAGTCAAGGAACCGTCAAAACTCGGGATAAAATTGCCGCAGAATATTGAGAACGCCATAATGAATGCTCTGAATATAAAGGCGGAGGACAGAATACAGTCCGCCAAGGAGTTTGCGGATGCATTGGCCGGTGAGATAGAGCTTGAAAGAGTAATTATCAAGCAAAAAAAAGAAGATGTAGGTAAATGGCCGATTTGGCAAAAAGGTTTGCTCGGCGGAGCCGTGGCGGCGGTGGTTGCTGTTGTTGTACTTATAACAACAGGTGTAATCAAAACTCCGCTCACGCAAGACCGTTTGCCGAATGTTATAGATATGTCTGTGGAAGACGCGGAAAAAGCACTTGCGCCGTATGGGTATAACTACATGAAAGATTCGGAAAGCCTTGATTTAATTACCGAGGCTGAAAGTGACTTTTCTTCCGCAGATGAATCGAGTTTAGATGCTTCAACCGCCGAACCTTCTTCGAATACTCCTGCGGAAACAGATGATACTTCTCTATCGGGTATGTCATTTGCCCCCATGAGCGCCGATATGGTCTCTGTTAACGGTGAGCCTACCGGAGAAGTATCAAGTGAATCCGCAACGGAAAGCGCGGAGGCGGCAAACAAAATACGAATTGAAGACAAAGTATACGACAGTGATATTCCCGAAAATTTGATTCTCGCACAGTCGCCGAATGCCGGTTCGAGAATCAACAAGGAGAAATATCCCGATGTTTATCTTACACTTTCGGCGGGAGCCGAGGAAATATATCTTCCGGATGACAGCTTTGTCGGTATGAATAAGGATGAAGTGGTGGCAAAGCTCGAAGAACTGGGCTTTACGGTAAATGTGGTAGAACAGGCGAGCTCTGAATTTGCACCGGGATATATTATCTCACAAGACTATGAGCCCGGCACAAAGCTCCGCAAGGGTGACACGATAACAATCACCGTGTCAACGGGTTCGGATGGAGCAAAGGTTGCGTCTTTTGTGCCGGATGTCGTCGGCAGAACTTTTGAAGAAGCAAAGCAAATTATCAACGGTGCTTCGCTCTATATAGCGGTACAGAGCGAAGAATACAGCGATACCGTGCCCAAGGGTTGTGTAATATCTCAGGACCCGGTACCCGGCAGCGGTGCAACAACCAATGAAACGGTTGTCTCTCTGGTAATCAGTAAAGGCAGCGAAAAGGATGCAACAACACGTGTCCCGGATGTTACAAGCCGAAAGCTTGAAAGAGCAAAGCAGATGCTCACAAGCAGCAATTTGAATATAAACATAGAATATGCATACAGCAACACCATAGCGGCGGGAACGGTAATTTCACAGGATATAAGTCCCGACAGTAAAGTGCCAGTCGGAACAACGGTGACCGTTATAGTGTCTCAGGGAGCAAGGGATGATTCCAAGGCGCAACAGGAGCAGGCTACAAAACGCGCGGAAGAACCGATTACAAGCCCCACCAAAAAATCCGATGATAAACAGCCGAAGCCCGATATTACAGCTCCTCCTGTAACAGCTCCGCCCACAACAAGCGATACACGGGTAAAAGTTCCGGATGTTGTCGGTTTGAGTGAGACTTCTGCAAAGAACAGATTGGATAATTTTAACGTGACCATTGTATATGTGTACAGTTCAAGAACCGCCAAAGGATACGTTGCGGAGCAGAGCTTGGCGAATGGCAGTAAGGTTAACAAAGGAACTTCGATAACGCTGAAAGTCAGCGCCGGGGCAGCTGAATACGCATGGATAACTTCGTCTTCGTGGCCGTCGGGCGGCAATACAAATTATACGGTAGAGTACCGAAAGAAATATAAAACACAATCAGGATATAATAAGGATAACTGGGTCTTTACCGGCTCTTATCAAAATGAGTATTGTGATTTTTACAGGTTGACTGATGGCAGCGGCCATAGCGAACGACACGCGAATATCGAAATATTTAATGTTTACAATGATAAAGCGGGCTCTTATGTTAACGGCAATAAAAAGGTGGTTGTGACAGAAAACGGAGAGACCGGAAATTATTACTATTTCCATTGGTGTAGAGGCAGGAAGTTGCAAAGCGGACCGATAAACAGCTCTGTTTGTATCGGAGGGCAATATCAATGCCGAACCGGCAATAAAACTGTGACCTTCCCAGACCCACATTATCATGCCTTTGTCGGAGACGGATATGTAGACAGATGGAGCGGAATTACTTGCCAAAAGGCAAATTGGGGTGTGTGCGGAGATTCGTATTGGTTCTATCGCATACCTATAAGACGACAGACTATATCAAGCTATGAAAACAGACCCGTATATGTTTATAACGGTGTATGGACTTATACAGGAGAAACCGGCAGTTGGAGCTCCACAACCTCGCGTAAAGATTCCTATTCACCCTCAAATTCTTCTTCGGGATATGATATAGAATATCGGTACAGAGAAAATTTACAGGTTTATGATTGACAGACGCTTTTTTTGAGGAGCAAAGCATGAAAAAATCAATACGTTTTATATCGGTTTTTATAGCACTTACTCTTATAGCTTTATCGCTGCCCGTTTCATTTGCCTGTCCGCCGCCTTTTGACGAATTGGACGCGGAAATTCAAAATCGGCAGAGAATGTCCGACAGAATTTGTCCGAGTGAAATTAAGACGGACAAATACACATTTAAGTATTCGACTGCGGACGGAGAAAAGACGAGAATTGAATTTGATGACGGCGGAACGCTTGTTCTTGATTGGATTTGCCGTATAGATAATAAAACCGGAGAGAACACCGCAATTATTAAAGATGCATTATTCGGCCTTGCGGCGGATGATAATTATGTCTATTACGCTTCTTGGAAGCTGTCCGACGGCGGTATCAAGGGTGTAAATTACATAAGGACGGATTATAACGGCGATAACAAACAAATCTTATATACCGATTCGTACACACCTTACGGTTCCGGAGTGGGTGATCCGCCGAACTTTTTGTTAACGTCCCGTGCACTTTATGTATATAAATTTAACCTCGTTGAAATCTCTCTTGATAATTTTGAAAAAACCGTTCTTGTCGAAAGCGTACAGGACCATACAGGTGAAGCCGAATGGATGAATCTTGATTTTGTTTATGACGATACCTTTTATTTTTCGGTGGAGTGCAACGGAATATGTAATACCGATAACTGCTACATGCTTACTCCGATAAAAACGGGTTATTTGTGCTTTGCTCCGGATGTTGAGGCTTGTCCCGACACATTTCGTCTCCTTTTGGATGAAAACGACAAAGAGGCAAAAAAGGCAATGCCGGCATTCACGAATACGTCATTAGGTCAAAAGGCGGAGTTAACATCGGAGGGTATACATATTTATCCTTATTCCTCAAATACCGAAAGCTTCCCGGGCTGTTGGTACAAATTTGACGATGACAAGTTTACAATTGATGAAGAGCGGCAAAGCAGTAAAAATCCGGATACAATACAGTATTTGCTGTTTTCCGACCTGGCATATAAAAATCTTGATAATGTCAAGGGAAAGTACATCAAAGATATTGCGGATGATTTGTATCCGAACGACGGCTCCGCCGATAATCGCTTCCAAAACATAACGGGTAAAATCCAAAAGGCAGCGGTTATGAAAAAATATCTGACCGACTGGACTGTTAAAGACACCTTGCGAAGCTCAAACGGATTTTATGCGGCAATATTTCACAATGAAAAAAGCGATAATTATGTCTTGGCGGTAAGAGGGTCGCAAAGTCTTTTTTCATACGAGGGGCTGAAAGATTGGTCAGATGATATAATTTACAGTGTGCGCAATGAAATATCCTTGCAAATGAAAGAGGTGCCGAATCTCGTAGGGGATTATTTAGCTCAAAACAGCGATATTTTACCGCGACTGTCGGTTACGGGGCACTCTCTCGGCGGAGGCCTCGGCATAATGATCTCCAATATGTACGGGTTATATGCCGAAACCTTTGATGCATCACCCATGCTTGATGTCTCATATTACAGAATGACATTTGAATATACCGCCAATTTCAACGGCATAGACAAGTGGATATATTTGGACCATGTAGGCGATGGTGATTCTATCGGCGGTCATGAATATGATTATAAAAATGCCGTAAAGCATAAAAAACAGGCTAATGTAATCACAACACCTTCATTATCTCCGGCGCACAGCAGAGATTCTCTCATTACAATAGATGAGAAAAATCAAAAAATTGAAATGTCCCCGATAACGGACGAGCATTATTCAAAAAACATGGAAAAACTGGCAAAGGCCGTTAAGCACCGTTTTATAGTTGCTGACAGGTGCTTGCCTAAAGGCTCGCTTGTTATGGGCACATCAAACTATGACAGCCTCTTCGGTTACAGCGGAGATACAACATGGTATATGAATACAATAGCCGTGCCGCATACGGACGTTATGTACGGAGGTGACGGAGACGACGTTCTCCTTCCGCAGACCGGCGACGATTACATAATAGGCGGTAAAGGTGATGACAGAATTTACGGCGACACCGGAAATGATGTATATTTTTACAGCCAAGGGGACGGAACAGATGTGATAATCGATTCGTCCGGCAATGATGAGATTTGGCTTTTGAATTATACCAAGGAGCAATTAAAAAAGTTTAAGATTGATACGAGCTCAGATAATAATTACATACTTGTCTATGATGACGTCGGTACTTTAATATTTAAAATATGGAAAACTTCCGGTGTGTCAACGCACAGTGTGGACATTAAATACGTTACCGATGAAAAGACCGAATCATATACAAGACTTGTAGATTGGAACAAGGTAAAAAGTGTTCGTAAACTAAAAATTGCCTGTCCGGTTGATATCGGTATATATGACGGAAACGGGACCTTGGTAACAACATTGTATGACGGTGAAGAGTCGTTCTTTTCCGATGATAACGGTGTGTATTCGGTAGTATATGACGGTGAAGAATATGTCAAATGTATTGATATAAGCGATGAATCTTACAGTTTTGTTATTTCAGGCAAAGATAACGGCACTATGTGTATAGATGAGAGCTTTGAATCCGACAACGGAAAGTTACTTACCGAATATACCGCGGAATCTGTACCTGTTTATAAAGCGAGTACATATAAGCTCAGTTTAAACGGTGATGATGAGCCGCAACTCGACGGAACAGAATATAATATTGAATTTGATAAAAAACAATATGTTCCTGTCTTATCTGCTGAAATTAAAAAGGATAATATAAGGATTGCCGTAGAGAAGGGTAAGCAGCTTTCCGTCAATGTCAATCCGCAAAACGCAGATAATAAGAATGTTGAGTGGGCGTCAATGGATGAAAACATAGCTACGGTTGATGAAAACGGTTATGTAAAAGGCGTGGCGATCGGAGAGACGACCGTTGTTGCGGAAATAGACGGTAAAACGGCGGTATGTACCGTAAAGGTTGCGGAAAAGCAGTTCAATTATCTGATTTTAATTATCCCTATTGTGTTGATTTTGTTAATCGGTATTGTTGTTTTGGTTGTTGTAACCGTAAAAAGAAAAAACAAAAAGACTCTTATGCCTTGCGAAAACGGACAGCATCGCAAAAGTGCGTTTTGCGGCAGATTAAAAGTTGTAAGCGGTAATCAGTTCGGGCAGGAATACAGTCTCGATTTGCAGAACGAAAAATCTGTAGGAAAAGCGCAGGATTGTGATATTAAGCTCGATGAAACATATAAAAAAGTCAGTCGTCGACACTGCGTTATAAAGTTATCGGAAAACGGTTTGGGATATGAGGTTATGGATACTTCAAGTAACGGCACATACGTTCAAAAAATCAGACTGCCGAGAAATGAGTTTGCATTTATACCGGCCGGAGCAACCTTACTTTTGGCGGATACCGAGTGCAAGATCTTGTTACTGCCGCCGATAAAGAACAGCTGAAATTTATAATGCAAAAAACAGACGATTATTTGCTGTTATATTCCCCTAAAGAAACAGGCTGTAAAAAACGGAAGTTTTTTACAGCCTGTTTCTTTCCTGCCCAATATTTTAATTGTCGTCCTCAGTATCGGCGAAGCCTTGGTCTATCGACAATATATTTTCCGCCTCGGAGCGCTCTATATCTTCGATGCCGCGAAGCTTTTTCTGAATTATGGAATTGCGGTGCTGTGCGTCGTCAAGCGAACGTCCTGCGTCATCTATCTTTTTCTTTGCTTTTTGCAGCACGGTGCCGAAAATATCATACTGCGTTTTGCACGCGGCGAGCAGCTTTCTGACCTCGTTTGCCTTTTCGTTTATGGCTACGGTCTTAAAGCCCATTGACAGCGAATTCAAAAGCGCGGTTATGGTAATAGGTCCGGCTATCATAATGTTGTATTCATTTTGCAATTTTTCGGGAAGTCCCGAACGAGAAGACGCAATTTCGGCGTACAGCCCCTCGGTTGCGAGATACATTATGGCATACGGTGTGGTTTTGGGTACATTTATGTATTTGCGTATATCCTTTGCCTCGCTGAGAATTCTGTCCTCAAGTGCTTTTCTGGCGGCGGCTACGGCAGCGGCATCGGCGTTGTCGGCGGCGTCGCAAAGGCGTATGTAATCCTCCATCGGGAATTTTGAATCTATCGGGAGAAGCGCCGGTTCTGCGCCCTTTTCGCCGGACGGTATTTTTATTGCGAATTCAACGCGCTCGGTGGATTTTTCGCCCGTTGCCACATTCTCTTCGTACATGGTGGGTATGGTCTGGTCGAGTATGCCCTTGAGCTGAACCTCTGCCCATGTGCCGCGCGCCTTAACATTTGTAAGAACGCGGTTGAGAGTTGTTACATTGTTTGTAACGCCGTTTGAAAGCTCTTTCATCTCGCCGAGCGATTTGTACAGCTTTTCAAGCTGTTCGGAGACGGTCTTAAACGAACTGTCAAGGCGCGTTGTAAGAGTTGAGGTGAGCTTTTCGTCAACGGTCATACGCATCTGGTCAAGCTTCTTTTCATTGCTTTCCTGCATCTTTTGAATACTTGCTTCTATTACTTTAGACTGACGCTCATTTTGCTCAATGCTCTTATCGCGTATCATATTGAGCGACTGTGCTATGGTTTCGTTCATCTTTTCGCGGTTTTCATAATTTAGCTTTGTCATTGCCTCAAGCTTTGCCGACATATTTTCAAGGCTTCGGTTGGTTTCTATCCTGTTGCGCTGAAATTCGTCCGAGGTGTTTTTGGTAAGATCGGCTATTTTGGAGTTCAATACGGCAAAATCTTCCGAGGAGCTTTGCTTTGCCGCTCTTTTAGAAAAAATCAAGGCTCCGAGCGCGCAAATAAGCGACAGAACGGAAATTACGGATAATATTATTTCAAACGTTTGCATAAATTCAGTCTCCTTTATTCTTTATAATATATTATAGGTGAGATAAAGTCCTGAGTCAATATAACAAATGTGTGGATTTTAAGAGCCTTTTGTGCTAAAATGAATTCAGTGCTATACCCTATGGGGCACAACATCATTACTTTATAGGGGTAATTAAATTGACAAAGAAAATTATTTCAATTTTAATATTGCTGTGTGTAATTGTATCTGCCTTTACAGGCTGTTTCGGCAGAAAAAAGTCGGGTGAAGCCTTTTCAATGCCGATAATGGACGAGCCGACGAGCCTTGACCCGCAGATAGCGGATTCAAATTCCGAAAAGCTCGTTGCGGCAAACTGCTACGAGGGGCTTGTCCGCATAATGGCGGACGGCACCATAGGCAAGGGCGTTGCCACGGATTGGAATGTTTCCGACGACGGTCTTACATATACGTTTAAGCTTCGCAACAATTCACATTGGGCTATGTTTTCGGGGCACAAGGCTGTGCTCGGCGAAAATTACGAGGATACGTTTGACATAACCGTAAAGGCGGAGGACTTTAAATTCGGCATTGAGAGAACCCTCTCGGAGCAGACCGGTTCCGCAGACGCGCCGCTGTTTTCGGCGGTGAAGAGCATAAGTACGCCGGATGATTTTACCGTAGTGTTCAATCTTTCGTATGCCGACGATAACTTCCTGTATGCGCTGACAAGCCCGGGCGCTATGCCGTGCGACGAAGAATTTTTCAATCTCACAAACGGTAAGTACGGCCTTGATGCGAAATATCTGCTGTGCAACGGACCTTTCCATGTGTCCAAATGGACAGAAAAAACTTCCGTAAAGCTGGTTAAGAATAACGAGTACAACGGTGAAACCGCGGTTTCACCGTCATCGGTGACGTTTTATATAAACAACGACGATTCCGAAGTTGCCGATAAGATGAATTCCGTCACATATGACGCGGCTTTTCTTTCGTCGTCGCAGTTCTCGACCATAGAAAACAAAAAGGATTTGAATTCCGTTGCCGTTCAAAACGTGACATACTCCTTTATATTCAATCAAAACGACAATAACTACCGCAACAAAAATATGCGGCTTGCATTTTGCCGCTCGTGCGATACTTCGTCGCTGTTTGACTCACAAAGCGATATTTCAAAGGCCGACGGCATAGTGCCGCCGTCATGCAAAATAGGCGGTGAGGATTACCGAGGCGAAAACGGCACAAATCTTTTGTCTTATGACGAGACGCTTGCAAAAAAGAATTTCAACGACGCGCTTTTGGAGCTCGGCACATCGTCGGTCGAAACTACAATACTTTGCACCGAGCAGTATGAGTCGTTTGTCAAGCAGATGGTGCAAAAGCTCCAGAAAACACTCGGTGTGAAATTTGTCTCCACGGTAAAAGCAGTTTCGGAATCCGACCTTGAGGCGGCAGTAAACGACGGCAATTACAGTGTGGCGTTTTATCCGTTTAAGGCAAAATCGGCTTTTGCCGGCGAGATTATAGAGGGATTTGACCAAAGCAATATATTCGGATATGAGTCCGAGGTCTTATCGCAGAAAATCCGTAACATCAAAAACAATTCCGGCAGCCTTGAGGGTGAGCGTTCCGCTGTTGCCGACGCGGAGAACTATCTTATTTCCGAAGCGGTAATAATGCCCGTGTTCTATGAGAACAGTTATTTTGTAACCTCCAAAAAAACAAGCGGCATATATTTCTATTCGTCCGCGGATAACGTCTATTTTATAAACGCAAAAAAATCGTAAGAAACGGTATTTAAAATGAGAGAAAAATACGGCGTATCGCAAAAAATCTTTATAGCAATATCTTGGCTTCTGACGGCGGCGCTGATGGTGACGATATTTTACCTGTCCTCTCAGGTCTCGTCAAAATCATCGGGGCTCAGCTCCGGTGTTATTGCACGCATAACAGAGCTCTTTCATATCACGCTTTCACAGCACACAGTCAGAAAAACCGCGCACGCACTCGAATATACGGCACTTTGCTTTTTGTTTTCTTTTAGCTGGCTGTCGGTGTTTTCGTTTCCACGGTACGCGCTCTCTTTTTTGTCCGCGGCGCTTTACGCTTCTTCGGACGAGCTTCATCAGTACTTTGTTTCCGGCAGAGCGTGTCAGCCGCGCGACGTGTTTATAGATTGTCTCGGCGCGGCATTCGGGCTTTTGTTGTTTTTTATATTATATACTGCATACAGTCACATTCATAAAAATAAAGCGAGGTAATATTATGGCAGTTTTGAGAGCGTTCAGGGCACTTCGGCCGACTCCGGAATACGCTTCCAGAGTGGCGGCATTGCCGTACGACGTTATGAATTCGGACGAGGCGCGAAGAATGGTCTTCGGCAATCCGTATTCTTTCCTGCACGTTGACAAAGCGGAAATCGACCTTCCCAAGACGGTTGATATTTATGACGACCGCGTGTATGAAAAAGCGCGCGAGAATTTATCAAAGCTTGTCTCGGCGGACGTTATGAAGCAGGATGAAAAGCCGTGTCTGTATATCTATGAGCAGACTTGGCGCGGCAGAACGCAGACGGGTATAGTGGGCTGCACGGCTATTGACGATTATATAAACGACGTTATCAAAAAGCATGAAAAGACAAGAGCCGATAAAGAGGCTGACCGCATACGCCACGTCGATACTCTCGACGCAAACACCGGTCCCATTTTCCTGACATATAGGAAAAATGAGAAAATTTCATCGATTACGGCAGACATCAAGGCAAAAAACGAACCGGTTTATGATTTTGTGTCGGACGATGTTCGTGAAAGAGTTTGGGTTGTGTCGGAAAATGACACGATAGATTTTATAACCGAGCAGTTTGAAAATGTACCTTCCCTCTATATCGCGGACGGTCATCACAGAGCCGCGTCCGCAGTAAAGGTCGGGCTTCGCCGCCGTGAGCAAAATCCGAATTATACGGGCACGGAGGAGTTTAATTTCTTCTTATCGGTAATTTTTCCGAGCGACGAGCTTCGCATACTCGATTACAACCGTATAATTAAAGATTTAAACGGGCTTTCGGACGAGGAGTTTTTACTTGAGCTCGGTCGAAAATTCGATATAGAAAAGCAGGGGAAAAATGAGTACCGTCCGCAAAAGGCACATTCTTTCGGAATGTATCTCTCGGGCGAATGGTATGCTCTTTTTGCAAAGCCGGAAGCGATTGACACGTTCGACGCGGTGGGCAGCCTGGATGTTTCGATTCTTCAAAACAATGTCATTTCTCCCATTCTCGGTATAGACGACCCGAGAACCGACAAAAGAATAGACTTTGTCGGCGGCATCAGAGGCCTTTCCGAGCTTTCAAAGCGAGTCGATTCGGGTGAAGAAAAACTCGCGTTTTCTATGTTCCCGACAACGCTTGACGAGCTCATGAATATAGCCGACAAGTCCATGACAATGCCCCCGAAGTCAACTTGGTTTGAGCCGAAGCTCTTGAGCGGACTTTTTATACATTATCTTAAATGATGTCTGTTTTTTGCAGTACTTTAATTTAGAGCTTTTATGTACATATATGTTACCTTAAAGCAGAAATTCTGATATTTTTTTGTGTGAATAAGTAACAATTTTCGTATGTTCTAAAATTTTTTTTGTATAATAAACAGTATAAAAGTACAGGCGAGGAGGTACTTATTATGCTGGGCGAAAAAATGAAGCTCATTCGCAATTATAACGGATATTCACAGCGCCAAATAGCGGAAATATTAAAAATCGAAAGGTCTACCTACGCTTCATATGAAACCGGAAGAAATCGACCGGATATTTTTGCAGTGCAACGTTTTGCAAAAATTTTTAATGTCAGCGTGGATTATATTTTGGGGCTGGACGATAAGAATATTTACCGCCTGCGCGATCAAACGGCGGAATACGAAAGACGTCACAAAAAAGAGGGTATCGTTTCACAACTTACCTCTGACGAAAAAATCCTGATAGGTCTTTACCGTCAGTGCGACGCCGAGACGAAAAAGACAATTCTTGAGAGCGTCCGCAAGGTAGAGCTTGAGACGGACGAATAAGACAAAAGCCATCGGAAATAAAATTATGAAAAGCTTAAAAAGGAACTGTAAAAGCGATTTTTTACGGTTCCTTTTTGTTTATAGTTTGTTTATCCGGAGCTTATGCGGCATTTTTTTGCGCTTTTTTTCATAGCCTTTAAAGAATTTGTGAGAAAAGGGGTGCAATAATTGACTTCGGCTGATATAATTATAATAGTTTGCGTTATCGTGCTGATTTTTGCCGTGGTTCTTGTTAAAATAAAACGGAAAAAACGCGGCTGCAACGCTTCGCGCCGAAACTGTCCGTTCGGCAAAGAGAATTTTAAAAACAGGAGATGAATATATGCCTTCCGTTGCCGTAATAGGAGCCGGCGCTTCGGGTATGGCGTTTGCCGTAGCCTTAAAGCTTAAAAGACCCGACGCCGAGGTTACCGTATTTGAGAAAAATCCGAAAGCGCTCAAAAAAATACTTGTGACCGGCAACGGCAGGTGTAATATACTCAATTTTGATACGAGCGCGGACGACTATTACGGTGCGCGTGATTTTGTGCGCCCCGCAACGGAAACATATACTCCGCAGCGCATTACGGATTTTTTCCGCGGTATAGGGCTTGTTATTATGCGCGGCGACGAGGACAGAGCGTACCCGATTTCACAGTCTGCCGCCTCGGTTGTGTGCGTAATTTCGTCGGCTGCCGAAAGAGAGGGTGTAAAGGTTATTACCGATACACATATCAAAAGCATTAAGCAAGTCAAAGACGGATTTATAATAAACAACGACAAGAAATTCGATTTTGTGGTTCTCGCCTGCGGTGGCGCCGCAGCCCCGAAGCAGGGAACAGATGGCACGTCCTTTGACCTTTTTAAGTCTCTCGGAATCGGCGTTACGGAGCTTTATCCTGCGCTCACCGGATTGTGTGTAAAGGATATGCCCTTTTCACTAAAAGGACTACGGCAATACTGCAAATGCACCGTTTCTTTAGGCGAAAAAGAGTATTGTCAAGAGGGTGAAGTGCAGTTTAATGATTACGGACTTTCGGGTATCCCCATAATGCAGCTCTCGCGCTTTATAGGCAAAGGCAAAGCTACAGCTACAGCTACAGCTACGCTCGACTGTCTGCCGTTGCTTACAAAAAACGAGGTTGCAAAATTTTTGCAATCACATAGGTTTCGTGAGCCGTCGGGCGACGTCCTGTGCGGAATTTTACCGCGAGCCCTTTCAAACCATATTCTTTTGAAATGCAATGTTAAAAAAGACGAGCCGTTTAGCGGTCTATCAAGCAATAAGACTTTACAGATTGCCTCTGCGATAAAATCGCTTGAGTTTTCCGTGACAGGCGTTCGCGGATTTGATTTTGCTCAGGTAACGCGCGGCGGAGCGGCTCTTTCGGAATTTGATAAAAATACTCTCGAATCAAAAAAAGTAAAACACCTGTATGCCGTGGGAGAGGCGCTTGATGTTGACGGCCCGTGCGGAGGATATAACCTCGGTTGGGCATGGTCGTCGGCACTTCTTGCGGCGGAGTCTGTTTTAAAGGAGTTTTAAATGATAAGAATAAACGAACTTAAATTGCCTCTCGATGAGGACGAGAGAGAGCTTGGTCGCCTTGCCGCAAAAGCTCTTAAGATAAGCGAGAAGCATATAAAAGAGCTGACAATATGCAAAAAATCGGTGGATTGTCGAAAAAAGGACGATATTAAATTTATTTTCAGCGTCGATGTTTCACTTGACATCGATGAAAAAAAGGCAGTCTCAAGAGCCGGCAGCAAGGTATCGTTAAGCGAAAAAAATATTTATACTTTACCGCCGTTAAAACGCAAAAGTGCTTTGCGACCCGTTATAGTCGGGTTTGGTCCCGCCGGTATGTTTGCGGCTCTGACCTTAACAGAGGCAGGGCTTTCGCCGATTATTATCGAGCGCGGCGAAACGGTGGACGAGCGAACGGCGTCCGTCAAAAGCTTTTGGCAGACGAGAGTTTTAAATCCCGAGTCAAACGTTCAATTCGGCGAGGGCGGCGCAGGTACTTTTTCTGACGGTAAACTTACTACCGGTATAAAGGACAAGCGTTGCCGCCATGTGTTTGAGATGTTCTGCGAGCACGGCGCACCTAAAGAGATTATGTATTCCGCAACTCCGCATATAGGTACAGACCGCCTTTCGGGAGTGGTAAAGGCAATCCGCAAAACGGTGGAAGAGCGCGGCGGAGAGTTTATGTTTAATACGAAGCTTTGCGACCTTATAATTTATAACGGGCATATTCAGGGCGTCACGGTTTGCCGCAAGGACGGCGGCAGAGAGGATATCGAAACCGACACCGTTATTCTCTCGATAGGTCACTCGGCGCGCGACACGCTTGAAATGCTTCGCTCAAAGGGCGTTAATATGATGCAGAAACCGTTTTCCGTCGGCGTCAGGATAGAGCATAAGCAGGAAATGATAAACAAGACCCAATACGGCAAATTTGCTTCGCACCCCAAGCTTAATGCCGCAAATTACAAACTCGCCTGTCACCCGCAGGGCGGCAGGGGTGCATATACGTTTTGTATGTGCCCCGGCGGAACCGTGGTTTGCGCGTCAAGCGAGGAGGGCGGCGTTGTGGTAAACGGAATGAGCGAGTATGCGCGAGACGGCGAAAATGCCGATTCCGCATTGCTTGTCGGCATAGAACCGGAGCTGTTTCCGAGCTCGGACGTGCTTTCCGGAATGTATATGCAGCGCGAAATAGAGCGCCACGCATTTAAAATGGGCGGCGGAGATTACACCGCCCCTGCACAGAAGGTCGGAGATTTTATGAACAATCTCGCATCTTCTTCGCTCGGCAGCGTAAAACCGAGCTGCCCCACCGGGGTAAGGCTCACCAATCTGCGCTCGCTGCTTCCCGCTAAGGTTACCGAGACAATACTTGAGGCGCTGCCGAAAATGGACAGAATGCTTCCGGGCTTTGCTTCTGAGGACGCTCTTTTCACGGCGCCCGAAACGCGAAGTTCCTCTCCCGTTCGTATAATACGCGACGAACTTTTGCAGTCGAATGTGCGCGGACTTTATCCCTGCGGCGAGGGAGCCGGGTATGCAGGCGGAATTGTATCTGCCGGTGTGGACGGTATTCGCTGCGCCGAGGCCGTATTGCTCGATGAAGGCGAAGGCTGGTAAAACCGAATAATAAAAATAAGGATGCCCGTCATTTTACGATAGGCATCCTTTGGTTTTGTTTGCTTTTATTTACGTGCCGAGGAATGAGCTCTTCCGTTTTCGGTGCGCCGTTTGGCAACCTTTTTGCGGCGGAGCGTGTCAAATACGATTTCAAATATGATAAGCGCTGTTAAAACAAGTACAACCGCCGTTATCCTGCCGGGAGTTACGGTTTTGCCGTTATCATTTTCGGTGCGGTTCGCAAGCGCTTCCATTGCGAGCCGCAGCGAATAATCCGCTTCCATAAGCTCCGACTCCGACATCGACGATGAAAGTGTGCTCTTAGCTTCCGTAACGGTCTTTTTCAGCTTGTTTGCGGTTGAGGTGCTGCAAAGGGTGGTGTCTATTGCCTGAGCTTTTTCAAGATCCGATGTGAGACTCGATTTATAGCTCTTAACCCTTGCGCGGTATGCGTTAAAGCCCGCAATATCGTTTGTGATAATTACCGAGAATCCGCGTTTCGTTATATCGTTCCACCCGGTAGGATTATCTTCTCTGCCGCCGCAGACGTCGCCGTTTGTCATATCGATAACGGCTCTTCCGGCGTCTTTGAATTTAGATTGAACTCCGTTTTTAAATACGGAGCTGTAAGGGTTTTTAGCTGAGAGAAGCGTACCTATGCAGCCTGCCGAAAGCGTTTTTGAAACATAGCTTTTTGCATTGCCGTTTTTGGCGTTTGACGATATTACGAGCGGCATGGCGTTTTTTGAGGCGAGCCATGAGGAAATCTCTTTTTTATCGCCGGTAGCTAAAATTATTGAATTCGAAAGCGCATTTTCGCTTGAGAGGATGTCGTAAATTTCATCTCTGTATTCCCAACCGTCAGAGATAAGCAGCATTGCGTTGCCGCCGAGATACTGTATGGCTTCGGCGAGAGTAGGTATTTTGCAGGAGGTTATCGGTTCGTGCAGACTGCCCGTGCCTGCCCTCAGGTGATACGTCGAAAGCTCATGGTAACCTACGTCGCCGATATTTTTGTTTACGGTGTTGCCGAGCTCGTCAACGCACATTCTTGAGAGGTCACCGTCCGCCATAAGCACTATATATCCGTCGGAGGTCTTTTTTACGGAAACGCAAATCACGTCGGCACCCTCTTCTGCCGCCGCCGCAACGGCTTCCGCGGAATTTTCGGGGAATTTATCGGTGTCGCCGTATTTGGATACGCAAATAAGTTCGCCGTCGGTCTTTTTGAATTCGGTATAAACCGAGTCGCTTTTCACTTCACCGTCGCTTTGTGCGTTTTCCGCGGCGAAAGAAAGCGCAGGAAAAGAAAATGTGAAACCGACTGCCAAAATGAGACTTATCAGTTGTTTTGTAAAACTTTTCTTCATAATTATATCTCCGAAAAAGCTCAAAAATAATTTTTTCCTGTAACATTATAGCAAAAAAAATTTGCCAATACAATAGATATAATTCTTTATTTTGACCATAAAAAATTTCGTTATACAACATTTTGTGTCAAGCAAATTGTTGCACAAATTTGTTAGTTAAAATTTTACTTAAATTTTCTTGCCACAAAATGCGGTTTATGCTAAAATAAATGCGTTTTTGAGTAAGGAAGTACGATTTTTCGTTGAGGAGATGAATGTGAATGGCTTTTTGTGACAGACTGAGATTGTTGCGGCAGTCTAAACTTCCGCCGCTGACGCAGACTGACCTTGCAAATGCCATAGGGGTCTCGCAACGTAAAATTTCTTTTATGGAGACGGGTGTTACCGAGCCCTCTTTAAAAGACCTCTCGGCTATCTGCCGTTATTTCAGTGTTTCCGCCGACTACTTACTCGGCTTGCCCGATGATATGGAGTATTACCGTGAATAAAAAAGAACTTGCTTTAAAGTGCGTCGAGGCTCTTAAAAAAGAGTATCCCGACGCTATTTGTTCTCTTACGGCGAGAACGCCGCTACAGCTTTTAATAGCCACCCGCCTTTCGGCGCAGTGTACCGACGCGAGAGTTAATTTGGTAACTCCCGCTTTATTTGAATCTTATCCCACTCTTGACGCCTTTTGCGAGGCGAAGCAGGAGGATGTGGAAAAGCTTATACATTCGTGCGGCTTTTTTCACGGTAAAGCGCGTGATATAATAGGTATGTGCCGTATGATACGTTCGTCCTTCGGCGGTGAGGTGCCCGATAATATCGACGACCTCATAAAGCTCCCCGGAGTCGGTAGAAAGACCGCAAATCTGATAGTCGGCGACATATATAAAAAACCGGCGGTCGTCACGGATACGCACCTTATCAGAATATCCAACCGTATAGGGCTTGTAAATACAAAGGACCCGAAAAAGGTTGAGTTTGAGCTGAAAAAAATACTTCCGCCCGATGAGAGCAATGATTTTTGCCACAGAGTTGTTTTGCACGGCAGAGCGGTCTGCACCGCAAGACGGGCAATGTGCGAAAATTGTTGTCTTTCCGAATTTTGCAAAAAGAAAATCTGATTTGAAGGCATAGATATGTTTAATGTAAACCCTGCGCTGTACGGCTCCGTTTTTGCGGTTCCGTCCGCGCTGACAGATAAATATTTAAAGCTTGCTTCGCCTGCCGCAATAAAGGTGTTGCTTTTAATATTGCGCGCTCCGGGCGAGGAGCTTTCTGTGGAAGAACTTTCAAAAAGAATCGGCTACGGCAAGGCCGATACGCTTGATGCCGTTGAATATTGGATAAGCGAAAACGTGCTTATTAAAAACAGCGGCAGCTTTTCGGTTAAGCCCGAGGAGCCGAAAAAGCCCGACGACGGCGGCGTTCCGACGCAAAACAAACCGAATGCGAAAGCTGTGCCGGCTGCCGTTCCCGAAAAGAGGGAACTTCCGGACATTAAAATTACCAAACCCACGCTTGCGCAACTCACAAAGCGTATGGAAGAGAGCGAGGACGTGCTTCGCATTATGACCGAGGCGCAGAGAATACTCGGCAGAACAATAGGCTTTGATATGCAGAGCACTCTCCTTATGCTTTACGATACATACGGTCTCAGCGTCGAAGTTATATTTATGCTGCTTGAATTTTGCGTGCATCAGTCGCGCTCGTCAACGGCATATGTTGCAAAGCTCGGCAAGGCCTGGGCCGAAAAAGAGATAAACACGGTGGAGCTTGCCGCCGATTACATTGAAAAAAGCACCGAAGCCGAAAGAACCTTTTCCGTTCTGCGTGAGCTTACGGGTCTGTCGACTCCGCGTCCCACTCAGAAACAGACGGAATATATTTTGTCGTGGCTCGCTCTCGGATTTGACGCCCCGATAATCGCAAGGGCGTATGACGAGACGGCGGAGCGTACCGGCAAAATATCTTTTAACTATATGGATAAAGTCCTTCTGAATTGGCATAATGCCGGATATAAAACTCCGGAGGATGTGGAAAACGGCGAGAAGCTCTTCCGCGAAAAGAAGCAGTCCGGAAAGCAAAAGGGGACTTCGTTCAGCATAGACGAGGCGATATCCGACGCCGGTTCGGGCGTTGTAAAATACAAGAAGAAAGGCGCTGAGTAATTTGAATTATTCAAAAGAAGTTTATGAAAAAACAAAATCGGTTCTTGACTCGCGCCGTATCAAAGCGGAAACGCAGGCGGAGCAAAGACACGCGGAGTTTGCGAAATCTCATCCCGAATTGCTCCTGATAGAAGAAGAAATGTCAAAGACCGCTCTTGACGCCGTAAAAACCGTCCTCGGCGGAAGCGGTGACGTAAAAAAGACGGTTGACGCTCTCAGAGAGTCAAATTTACAACTGCAAAAGGACCGTGAAAATTTGCTCTTGAGCGCAGGGCTCGATAAAGATTATCTGAAGCCTCATTATACCTGCGAAAAATGCAAGGATACAGGCTATGTTGACGGCAAGATGTGCTCGTGCAGGACAGAGCTGCTCAAGAAATTCGCAAGCGAAGAGCTGTCATACAAAACTCCGCTCAGGCTTTCGAGATTTGAGGATTTTGACTTGTCCTATTATCCCACCGAGCCGTACAGCGGCGGAATTTCTCCGCGTAAGCGTATGAGCGCCGTCTATGATTTTTGCCGCGATTATGCCGCCGATTTCAGCAAGGATTCGCCGAACCTTTTTATGTACGGCGAAACGGGTCTCGGCAAGACCCATCTCTCGCTTGCCATAGCCGGTGAGGTTATAAAAAAAGGCTTCAGCGTAGTGTATGATTCCGCGCAAAACCTGTTTACGCGGCTCGAAAAAGAGCGTTTCGGCAGGGAGGACGGCAATACCGAGGATACGGTGCTGTACTGCGATTTGCTTATTTTGGACGATCTCGGTGCCGAGTTTGATACAAAATATGTCCTCTCCGAGATATATAACATAATCAACAGCCGTATTTCTTACGGCAGACCCACCGTAATCAGTTCAAATGTAACTCTTGACGAGCTTACCGGGCTTTACGGTGCCAGGGTTACATCAAGAATTATCGGCAATTACGAGCTGCTTTTGTTTGAGGGCAGAGACGTGCGCCAGATAAAAAAGCGCCTTTTAAAGTGACCCTTTAATACGTGTGAAATTTTCCGCCGCCGCCGTGACTTCATCGTTTTCGGCGGCGCTTTCTTTTTCCCAGCCTCTGTTTCGGCTTTCGTCAAAAAGAGTGTGGTACATCGAGTGATCCTCGCGCAGTATATTTAAAATATCCTCGCGCAAAGGCTCGTCCGCGCATTTAAGTGAGCACTCGTTGTATTTTACCGAGAGCGACTTCTGAACCGATAAAAGGTTCAAAAATAAGAGCCTGTTTTGATTGCTTTGTTTTTCTTTATTCATATTTTTATTTCCCGTTCAAGATATTTAATAGAGTGTTGTAATGGTTTAAATGCTGTGCCGCAGCCTGCTCATAAAGTCCGCGAAGTATGGCGTCGTCGGTGTTTACGGCACCCTCCTTGAATTTCATCACGGCTGTGGCCTCCATCGGCAGGCATTCTTTTAATATTTCGAGAGAGCTGTTTAAAAGCATGGCAAATTTCCCCGTTCGGTTTAATATAATATTGATGTAAGATTAAAGTGATTCTCTGCTTTTTTTGGCGGAGAATCACTTTTTGTTTTTTTAACGCAGCGTTTGTCCGAGTCCGAAACTTACGGAAAGAGCCTTATTGACTTTGTTCATTTCATCCGTAGGTAAATTTCCCATGCGTTCTTTAAGACGTTTTTTGTCGAGTGTTCTGACCTGCTCAAGCAAAACGATAGAATCCTTTTGCAGTCCGCAGCCAACCGCGTCAACGCTTATGTGCGTCGGCAGCTTGGTTTTGTATTTTTGACTTGTTATTGCCGCCGCAATTACAGTAGGGCTGTATTTGTTGCCTACATCGTTTTGAACTATAAGTACCGGCCTTATTCCGCCTTGCTCCGAACCTACCACGGGGCTTAAATCGGCGTAATAAATATCGCCGCGCTTAATATTCATTTCCTCACTCTCCTGTTTTAATTCCCTTAGGCAAGCGAAAGCCAAACATAATACATACGGTTTCAAATGTCTTTTCGGCATATCGGATTTGACTTTTTCCTGCTTAACTTAATTTTGCCCATAAAAGGAAACTATAAACATATAAATAAATTTTTGCGTCACATATTTTTAAGGCGGAGACCTGCTTACAGTACATAATATGACAAAAGACGGCAAAAGGTGTCGGACACGGCGGTCGGAGCATCACTTTACAGAGATTTTACATACGGCATACAACGGATTTTACCGTTCACGGATAAAATGAAATATACGGCGGCAGTCTTGCAACCGAAACAAAAACGGATTATACTGATATTATTAAAATAAAAAAATATGCCCATAGGAGAAAAATATGATTTATCTTGTTGAGGACGATAAGAGCATTAGAGAGCTTCTGGTTTACACTCTTAATAATTCTGGACTTCCGGCAACCGGCTTTGAAAGGCCGAGTGAGTTTTACAAGGAATTTAACGCGGACGACGCAAATCTCGTTATACTTGATATAATGCTCCCCGAATGTGACGGACTTACAATGCTTAAAAATTTGAGAGCCGACGAAAAAACAAAGCATATCCCCGTGATGATGCTGACCGCCAAAGGCTCCGAATACGATAAGGTAGTGGGGCTTGATACGGGCGCCGATGATTATATGACAAAACCATTCGGAATGATGGAGCTGATAGCGAGAGTTAAGGCTCTTTTGCGCCGAACAAAGGAGCCGGAAAAAGATGACGGCAAGACTCTTAATATCGGCTGTCTCAGCGTTACGCCCTCCAAATATTCCGTCAAGGTCGGCGGCGAAAACGTGGCGCTGACGCTGAAGGAATTTGACCTTTTATGTTTACTTTTGCAAAATAAGGGCACTGTTTTCACGCGCGATAAGCTCCTCAATAAAATTTGGGGCTATGACTTTGACGGTGAGAGCAGAACCGTGGATGTGCACGTCAGAACTCTTCGCCAAAAGCTCGGCGAAGCGGGAAAATACATAGAAACCGTCCGCGGTATAGGCTATAAAATAGGAGACTGAACCGAATGAAAAAACGAATTTCACACTCGGTGTTTTTTGTGTCGCTTGCGGTAAACATATGTTGTGCCACCTTGTCGCTTGCGGTTCTTTATAATCGCTTTAAGGCTGATGTAGGCGCTTTGGAAGCAGTAAAGCTGCCATCGGATTTCCTTTTGGCTGTGCTTGTTTCCGCAGTAATATCCCTTGCCGCCGCGCTTTTTACGGCGCACGTAGTGTCAAAGCGAACCTTAAAAGAACTCAACGACATAAATTTAGATGACCCGAACGACAGTAATTTCGGCTCTGAGCTCTCTCTGCTGTTCTATAAAATTCGCAGTCAGAATTCGCAGATACAGTCTCAACTGCGCGAGCTTGAACGCAGTCAGCAGGAATTTAAAATGATAACCGAAAATATGTCGGAGGGTCTTATAATAATCGACCTTAAGCACAGCATACTTTCGTTTAACCGCAGCGCAAAGCAGATATTCGGCGTTGAAAACATCAAAAAGCACGAGAGCGTTTTCACGGTGAATCAAAGCGAGCGCTTTAAAAGCGCGGTGAACAACGCGCTTTCGGGCAGGCACGGCGAAATGACGCTGAAAATGCACGACAGAATTTACAACGTTTTTGCAAATCCCGTAGTCAACGGCGAAAAAATAGTTGGTGCGGTAATAGTTGTTCTCGACGTTACGGAGCGCGAAAAGGGTGAACAGTTGCGCCGCGAATTTACGGCAAATGTCTCACATGAGCTAAAAACTCCGCTGACATCAATTTCGGGATTTGCCGAGATAATAATGAACGGTATAGCAAAGCCCGAAGACGTAAGGCATTTTGCGGAGAATATATATAATGAGAGCGCAAGACTTATAACGCTTGTCGGCGACATTATAAAAATATCACAGCTTGACGAGGGTCTTGTCGGAGCGGAAAAAACCGATGTCGATTTGCTGGAGATCGCTCGGAAAACGGCAAAGTCCTTGCAGAGCGTCGCGTCTAAAAATGACATAACGATAAATGTTGACGGCGAACCGTCGTGCGTCATGGGCGTTTACGATATAATTGACGAGATGGTTTACAATCTCTGCGACAATGCCGTCAAATATAACCGCCCCCACGGCAGGGTGGATATTACGGTAAGAGATAAAACAATTACGGTTTCCGATACGGGAATAGGCATTCCGCTGTCGTCTCAGCCGAGGGTGTTTGAGCGCTTTTACCGCGTTGATAAAAGTCATTCCAAGGAAATAGGCGGTACGGGTCTGGGCCTTTCGATAGTCAAGCACGCCGCCCTTTACCACGGTGCCAAAATCGACCTTGAGAGCGTCGAAAACGTCGGAACGAAAATTAAAATCAGCTTTTAGGCAAAATAATACACCCGCCAGGCTGAGTGTTTTATAAGGCAGTTTTGCTTTAAAACAACATTTTTTGTACAACAATAATTAACCCCTCAGATGAGCCCGGGCTCATCTGAGGGGTTAGCTGTTTCCTGTATCAAAAGCACATCATTTTGAAGTGCTTTGCAGTTTCATAACTATAAAAATTTTTTATGCCGAAGTTAAGAAATGAAGCAAGGCTGTCGCCTTGCGAGGCTTTTTGACAAAAGCATAAGGGATTTTTATGCGAGAAACCGATACTTCCTTATAAACACTCAAGCCCAAAGGCGGGTGTATTTTTTGTCATCAGTCTTCGTTTTCTTCCATGACCTTGTCTATTATTTCCTGCGGTATAGCCTCGCCGTGCTTTACAACAAGTATGCAAAGTATTGAGAGAATAAATGCTATCGGGCAGTAGTAGAACAGCGACAGATAGGTGCCTGTAAACATACGGACTATACCGTAGATTATGGGTGTAGCTATCTGTGCGGAAAATGTGGCGGTGTAGTAGTAACCGGTATAAGTGCCTACTTTATCAACGCCGCCGATTTCAAGTACAAGGGGAAGCGTGTTAACGGTTATAAACATATTTGCCGCGCCGCCTACTATAAGAGCTACCCAAATAAGAGCGCCGCTCAAAGCGTCGATGCCGAGTATATGGGTTACAAGATAAGCCGCAAACGCGAGAACAAATATAAACAGACCTCCGAGTATGGTCTTTTTTCTGCCGATCTTTTTGCCGAGCCAGCCTGCCGGAAGAGCGGCAAGTGCGGAAGCGGCGGCAAAAGCTGTTGTCATTATGGTTGCCTGAGCCGTGGTCTTATGAAGTATCTCTGCGGCAAAGAGAGCAAAGAATGTCGATATTGCATTCGTTCCGCAGAAGAGAAAGAACAGACCCATAAGCATAAATACAAGGCTTCTCTTTTCGCCGGGGTTTAATTTTTCGGCCTTCATTCTCTCTTTTTCTGCCTTTTTAGCCGCTTTTTCGGCTTTGCGTTTAGCCTCTTCATCGGCAGCCTCAGCCATATCGGCTTTGATTTTCAAGCGGCTGTCGGGCTCTTTGACAAAGAAGAGAATGACGAGCATACCGATTACCATAACTATTGCGCCGAGCAGGAAAACATAGGGGAAAGTATCGTATTCGTCAAATTCGGGAGACTTCGACGAAATTCCGGTAGCCGCACAGTAAATGGCGGTAACTATTGTTCCGGCAAAGAGTCCGAGAGCGCTGCCGAGACCGCCCATAAGGTTGATAACGGCGTTGCCTTCACTTCTGAGCTCATTCGGCGTTAAATCCGGCATAAGAGCAACTACCGGAGCTCTCCACAGGGACATTACAAATACAAACAGTATTATGAAAAGCATTGTGAAAGCAATCGAATTGAATTTGACGGCGATAATGGGAATTATCGCGAACAACAATGCGGAGACAGGCGCGCCGTAAACAACAAACGGACGGCGTTTGCCTAAACGCGAATGAGTGTTGTCCGAGAGCTTGCCGAATGTCGGCTGAAAAATTACACCGAAGATGTTGTCAAAGGTCATTATTATACCTATAAACAGCGGTACAAGAGTTATACCTCCGGCGGCTGTGCCTACGTCTTCGCCGTTAGCTTCCGCAAAGGACGCGAGAGCGGGAAATGCCGCGTTAAGCTTTGCGCTCCACAAAGTAATGACGGCGCTTTCGTTAAGGAGCCTGTTAAGTATCTTTGTTATGTATGGGTCATATATTGCCCACGCTATGGATGAGGCCATAAAGCCAAATCCGGTGAGGATTGTGTGCCAATAGTTCAGTTTGCCGTTGCTTTTGGCACAGAAGTATTTACTTTCCATTTCTTTCTCCCTTTCAATCTTAATAGTGTTCCCCCGTCGGATATAACACTGTCTATAATAATAACAAATTATTACGGCGATTGCAACAACTGATTGTAGAAATTACACATATAACAAAAATTTTACACATATTTTACGAATGTGTTTTCTGAAAAACAAATCCGATATTACCGACCGTTTTCATAATTGTTGTCCCTTGATTGTTAATAAGTATTGTATTGAGTCCGTTTTTATGATAAAACTATATGTGCCGACGGCATTTTTGATAAAAGGGGAGAAAGGGCTTGGAAATAAGACCGATAGCGCACATAAGAACCGATTTCGATGAAAAATTCGGTATACCGCGTCAAAGCGGTCTTTGCCCGCTTCTTGAGGGGGAAATAGTGTTTGAGCCGGACTTTGCAAAGCGCGAGAGCATAAGGGGGCTCGAAGAGTTTTCCCATATCTGGCTTATATGGCAGTTCTCCGAAAATCCTCCGTCGTCGTCACTTACGGTTCGTCCGCCGCGTCTCGGCGGTAATAAAAGGGTCGGCGTTTTTGCGTCGCGTTCGCCTTTTCGTCCGAACGGGCTCGGGCTTTCGTGCGTAAAAATCAAAAGTATAGAATATTCTTCTTCCGGAGAGCCCACGATAACCGTCCTCGGAGCGGATATGCAGGATAAAACGCCGATATTTGACATAAAGCCGTATATTCCGCTGTCGGATTGCCGCACGGACGCTCTGGAGGGGTACACAGAAACAACACGCAGGCATATCCTTACGGTGAATATTCCGAGTGAGACAAAAAAGCTGTTTCCCGAAGAGAAGCTGTCTGCACTGGAAGAGATTTTAAGCCTTGATCCGCGTCCGGGATACGACGATTCGCCGGAAAAAATTTACGGGCTGAACTTTGCGGGATACAATATAAAATTCTCTGTTGAAAACGACGTACTGTGCGTTTCGGATATAGAAAAAATCAAGAGGTAGAAAGATTTATGGCAAATCCCATCGGGCATTTAAAAACCATCAATAAACACCGCCATGCGGTAATCAAAAACTGTTTCAGAGCCGGCATACCGCTTCAGGGGCTTCGGCACGACCTCTCAAAGTACGCGCCGGTGGAATTTTTAAACGGGGCTAAGTATTACGACGGCTCGCGCAGTCCGAATGAACTTGAGCGTGCCGATAAGGGCTATTCCGAGGCGTGGCTTCACCACAAGGGCAGAAACAAGCACCATTTTGAATATTGGACCGATTACAATCCCGTAAAGAAATGCGTAATGCCCATAAAAATGCCGCTTAAATATGTTATAGAAATGTTTTGCGACCGCGTTGCCGCGAGCAAAACGTATATGAAGGATAAATATACCGACGCTTATCCTCTCGAATATTTCGAGAGGGGCAAAAAGACAAGAAGCATTGACCCCGAAACCTCGGCGCTGCTTGAAAAATTGCTTATTATGCTGAGCGACGAGGGCGAGGAAAAGACCTTTCGCTATATAAGAAAAGAATTAAAAAAGCACAAGGACTACTGATTGCCTGCAGTCCCTGTGCTTTTATTACAGCCGTGATTTTGCACACGCTATGTGTTTTTTAAGGTTTTGCGGTTTAAAAAGAACATTGCCGCCGCCATGGCTATTATGATAACATAGCCGATAATACTGAAAATATCCGGTATCTGACCGAAAACGAAAAGACCGAGTAAGGAAGAGAAGATTATCTGCGAATAATCATAAACCGAAATGTCGCGTGCCGGAGCGAAAATATAAGCCGCCGTTATGGTGTATTGACCGCCGGTTGCGGAAAGACCGGCAAGCAGTAAAAAGACGAGCTGCATTACGGTCATATGCTTATATTCGACTATCATAAACGGCAGGAAAACCAACGTGGAAAATACCGAGAAGAAAAATACTATAAATGAGCCCTTAACCTTTTCCTGACCGAGCTTGTGAACCATTGTGTATGCAATCCCGGCACCGAATCCGCCGAGCAGACCTATAAGTGACGGGATAAGCTCCGCATTGCGAAATGTCGGTTTTATGACAAACAGACAGCCGATAAATGCAGTTATTACTATTGCCGCTTTTTTCGGACTTATCTTTTCCTTCAATATTACGAGGCTTCCGAGTATTGCAAAAAACGGCGACATCTTATTAAGTATCGACGCGTCCGCGAGGACAAGCTTGCCAATGGCGTAAAAATTGCACACTATGCCTATCGTTCCGAAAAATGCGCGCAAAAGAAGATATTTTACGGTGCTTTTCGGGACGGCTATTTTTTCGTGTTCTTTTAAGAGAATCGTCAAAGAGAAAAACAGCGCGACTATATTTCTGAAAAAGCTTTTTTGCATCGCAGGCAAATCTCCGGCAAGGCGCACAAACATTCCCATCAGCGCAAAGCAAAATGCCGAGGCTATTATCAGGATAATTCCCTTATTTGTATTGTTTAACTTTAATTTTTTCATGCTTTATAGGGTATCACTTTTGAGATTTTATTCAAGATGTATTTATTACAAATTTCTTGCTTTTTCGCGTATGATATTTTACAATGAAAATAATCTGAAACAGGGAGGAATAAAAATGTCAAAAATCAATTATAACGGTCCCGATGTCTTTAAACCGCTCAGCCCGTGGGCTTATTTCGGTCTGTCGATTCTGTTTTCGCTCCCCGTGGTGGGATTTATTTTTCTCATCATCTTCAGCGTGAGCGACGCCAATGTCAACCGCAGAAACTTTGCGCGTTCATATTGGTGCGTCTATATTATAATAGCCGTAGCCGCGGTTATTATGATAGCTTCCGGCGTTACAATCGGTTCCCTTGAAAACGTGCTGTCGGCAGTTCGCCCGATAGCCTGACGCACTGCGCCGAATTCGGCTAGGTACCGAAAAAGCGACAATAAAAGCGACTGCAAAAACATAAGTTGTTTTTGCAGTCGCTTTTTTATACTGTTATTCAGCCGATTTTAGCATCAGCCTATATCCGCCGTAAAGTCAACATACCATTGATGACCTATTTTAACGAGCGTTATCATTTCGGGGTGCTCTGCGAATTCGATGTTTTTCTGCGCTATTGCATCCTGGTCTCCGACGCCCGAGAGCACTCTTACCGTTTTGACCTCGGCTACCGCGGAGATGTCGTTTTCGGAAATACCGAACTGCTTATAAGCGGCTTTCTGACCGCTTGTAAGCGATGATGTGTAAGCTTTGACCTCGTCATCATCGTATTCGCGCACAAGAGAGGTAGTCGCCGTTATGGTATAACCCGCGCTGTATTTTTCATCATCGTCAGAGAGAACGGCCTTGTTTTTGCCGAGATAGTATTCGGCGTAATCTTTACCCTTGCCGTAAAGCACCTCGCAGTTATATGCGTACTCGTCCATATATGTGCTGAGGTTACCCTCAAATGCCGAGAACATATCGTCGGTTGTAAATGCCCTGTTGCCGTATATTTCCTCGTAGCAGGGGACATATTCCGCAAAATACTCCGAAAACATCTTGTCGTAGTTTTCAAATCCGTAGAGATCCACAAGGTCTGTGAATACGGGATACATTCTGTCAAGAAGAAGTGTCAGCTTGTCGCCCTTTTCCTCGGCGGTCATTGCGGTGGCTACGGCGTTTTCGTCAATGTATTTGTCCATATAGTTCTCGGAGATGAAATCGCCGAACTTGGTGTTCTTTATAAGCACCGTGTATTTGAGTGCATCATAACCGTCGTTTTCGGCGGTGTTTTCGACATACTGCTCGGCAACCTTTTCGGGTGAGAACATTATGTAATTGTTTTTGTAATACACGGTAACGAGAACCGAGAACAAAACGATTATTGCTATTACCGAAATTATTGCATACGTCACATCAAATTTCTTTGTGGGACTCTCGGGCTGTTTTTCGTATTCCGCCTGCGGTTTTGCCTTTTTCTTTTTTTCTTTAACAGCCATCGTTATGCCTCCTCTCCCGCAGTTTTTAATGCTGCGGCTTTTTTGCGGCGCTCCTGAAGCTCTTTTGCAATCATATCGCGCTTTTTGCCGTTGAGGTCATAGAAGAATATCGGAATCATCTGACCCAAAACAAATATTGCCGGTATTATGGTGTATATCATAAGGAATCTGTCAAGAGTCGTCTGCGACTGAGTGGCGTAAGCGACATTTGCGTTTGTCGAGGTAACGTAGCCTGCCCATACAACAAGCGCGGGACCGAAAGATTTTGTGAGTGCTGCGGCAACCTTTGAGAAGAAACCGAAGCCTGCGTAGCAAAGACCCTCCTGGCGTTTGCCTGTTTTCCATTCAATCTCGTCAACGCAGTCGGCAATCATTACGTTGGGTGTTAGGTTGGTGTTGCCGTGCTGGAGTCCGACAAAGAAATTGATGATAAGGAACGGTATTGTAAGCTCCTTGGGAACAAAGCCTATTGCCTTCGATACCACAAACAGTACCGTGAGCGAAAGTGCGCCGTAAAGACAGCAGACAATGTAAACCTTTTTGGTGTCAAGCATTTTAAGGAGCTTTTTGACTATAAGCATACCTACCGCCGTGCCTATACCCATCGGCAAAAGAAGGGCTATTTTAAGGTCCTTTGAGCCGAGCAGATAAACGGCTATGTAAAGGCTTACGGTGCTGTATACGCCTCTTCCGAAGCCCGTGAATTTTGTAAGCGAAACCATAAGCAGGTTTTTGTTCGTAAATACAAATTTGAGGCTTTCTTTAAGGCTGACTTTTTCCTCCGTATAGGGAACTCTCTCCCTGTTGTTGGGGAAGAATATCATTGTGAAAAGAACACATCCGAGCGCGCAAACCGCCGTTGAAATCACAAGGTCAAGACCCTGCCCCTCGGCAGTTTTATACTGCTGCTTGCCCATTATCGCCTTCATAGCAAATCCTACGGCAGGGAGAACCGCCATACCGCCGGACTGACCTATGGCTTTAAAGATACTTGCTATTGAAATTGCGTCGCCGCGCTCTTCGGGGTTTGGCGTGCAGCACGCACCGAAGCATCCGGCAGGGCTTTCTACGGCACACGCCGCCGCTGTGTAAAGAGCGTATATTATAAACATCCAGGCTACGGCGAGCTTGTAATTGCCGGTTTTGGGAGCGATAAATACGAACATTGCAACTACCGCCATCGGGATAACGCCGAAGCCTATCCACGGGCGGATTTTGCCCCATTTTGTTCTCGTCCTGTCAACGAGATAACCGATAACAAGTTCGCAGACCGCACCGACTATTCCGGCAAAGCCGAATACATAGGCGAGCATTTTGGTTATGGAGGCGGGGTCTATGCCGCTTCCCTTGAATGCGAAATCGTTGAAAAAGGTATAGGTGTAATCGGGCATCCAACCGGTGAGAAGACTGACGCCGAAAAGACCTATGCCGAAAGTCCAAATTTCGGACTTCTTCATGTACCTTTTCATAAAAGACCTCCTTAATAAAAAAAGAAAGGGTGCCGAAGTGCCAGCACCCTTCACAGACATAACAAAAATTATATCTTAAATAATAACACAATTCAACTGATATATTTTATAAAAACAGCAGTGAAAATTTTACATTCCCAAGACATTAAAGCACCGCGGCAGGCTCTTTTTGGTTTTCTTCCGGGGACGGACGGCCTATGTTTTCGTAGTAAGAGGAATTTACCGGAATTACGAAATTCAAAGCCGACGGCAAAATTTCAAACGTACTCTCCGTCACATATTCACATTCGCCGTCAACATTTACCGCGGCGGGCTCTTTGCTCTCTATGTGCATCTTTTTGCCGCGCAGAAATGTAGTGAAATCCCAATCGAGATGTTCACCGCGCTTGTAGGCGTTTATGAGCCCTGCAAGCTTTAATCTGCCTACGGTTTTGCGCACTATTATGAAATCAAGCAGACCGTCGTCGGGGACGGCTTTCGGTGCGCCCATATATCCTCCGCCGTACCAGCGCGAATTTCCGCAGAGCGCAAACAGCATTTTTCCCTCTATGACCTTGTCGTCGTCAACGGTTATTTTGAAGTCGCTGTTAAGACGTTTACCGAGACAGTAGAGGAGCGACGCCGTGTAGGCGGCTTCGCCCGTGAGCGCCGGAATTTTTTTGAAATATGCCTGCTTTGCACAGACCTCTGCGTCAATGCCCATGGAGCATTGGTTAACCGCCACTTTATCGCCGCACTTAATAAGATCAAGCTTATGTACCGTGCCGTTTATCTGCGAATCAAGGTCTGTAAGGTCCTTTGCTTTTCCGAACAGTCTCGCAAAATCGTTGCCGGAGCCTAACGGCAGGGAGGCAACTTCTGCGTTCGGATATTTGTAAGCTCCGTTTATGACCTCATACAGAGTGCCGTCGCCGCCGCAGGAGTAAAATCTTACCGGCTCGCCGCGTTTTGCGATTTCTTCAACGTATTTCATTCCGTCACCGCTGAATTTGGTGACGTAAAGCTGTGATTCCAGCTTGTGTGTTTTACAGTAACTGTTGATAACGGGAATTATTTTCTTTGCGGCTCTCCCTTTACCGGCAGTCGGATTGATTATAAATATATGTTTCATAATGACTTCCTTTATTGCACCGTACCGCGTCTGAAAAACGGCACAGCGCTTATATAACTATTATTTAAAGTAAAAATACAGTTGGCATTTAATCATGCCGTTGTAAAGTTTACGGCGTTTATCCGCTTTTCTGCCGAAAGATTCTTCAAAAGTCTCCGACGGGCTTATTATGCTGTACGACCAACCGTGCTTTCTCGGGAACACTCTTCCCATTGACCGTATTAAATCGTCTACCTCCTTTTGTGACAGCATTCTTTCACCGTAAGGCGGATTTGTTATCACCGTACCTTTTTCGGATCTCGGCGCAAAATCTCGTATGTCTGCGCGCGCAAACTCGATTTTGTCGGCAACTCCCGCGCGAATTGCGTTCTCCTTTGCCGTTTCAAGAGTTTGCCTGTTTATATCAAAGCCGTATGCTTTAAAGTCGCTTTCGGTTATAATTTCGCTTTCGGCTTTTTCGCGTTCGCTCTCCCAAATTTCATACGGGATAAACGGGAATCTCTCCGATGCGAAATGGCGTTTGAGCCCCGGCGCTATATTGTGTACAAGCATCGCGCCCTCTATAAGAATCGTGCCGGACCCGCACATCGGGTCGTAAAGGGTATGGTACGGGCGCAGATGCGACAGAGCGCACATTGCCGCCGCAAGAGTCTCTTTGATAGGCGCTTCGTTTGCAACCGGACGATAGCCGCGCTTGTGAAGCCCCGTGCCGGTAGTGTCTATCATCAGGTGAACCTTGTTTTTCATTATGGAAAAATCTATCTGGAATTTTACGCCGGTTTCCTCAAACCATTGCACGTTGTATTTTGTTTTAAGTCTCTCGACTATTGCTTTCTTGATTATCGATTGGCAGTCGCTGACGCTGAAAAGGTCCGAATTTACGCTGTGACCTTTAACGGGGAATTCGTCAAATTCTCCTATGAAATTTTCCCACGGAAGCGCCTTTGTGCCCTCAAAAAGCTCTTCAAACGAATGAGCTTCGAAAGAGCCTGCCACTATCATTATGCGTTCGGCAAATCTTGAACGGAGATTTGCGCGTGCAGCTAAATGTTCGTCACCCGAAAAGAACACCCTTCCGTTTTCGGCGGCGACGTTTTCCGCCCCCATCTTTTTAAGTTCGTCCGAAACAAGGCTTTCAAGCCCGAATATGCACGGAGCGGTAAAATTCATATTCATAATCAGTCCTTCGCAGTATCGAAAATAATCTTATTGTAGTATAAATGTTTCATTTTGAAAAATCAATACCCATATATTGGTATTGTGTATATAACCTCTTCTTGCTGGCACTTGTAACGGGTAATAAAAAAAGGCAGGTAAACCTGCCTTTTTTATTACTTTAAAAATTACTGCTCAACTTCGTAAACGCTGACCTTTTTGCGGTCTTTGCCGAGTCTCTCAAACTTAACGGTACCGTCAACCTTAGCGAAAAGGGTATCGTCGGAGCCCTTGCCTACGTTTGTACCGGGATGAATGTGAGTTCCGCGCTGTTTAACAAGGATGTTGCCTGCGAGAACGAACTGACCGTCCGCACGCTTAACGCCGAGTCTCTTGGATTCAGAATCACGGCCGTTCTTTGTAGAACCCATACCTTTTTTATGAGCGAACAACTGGATGTTTATTTTAAGCATTATTCAGCACCTCTTTCAATTTTGATGTAATTCGGATAAATCTCGGAAAGCTCTTTTAAATGCAGCTCAAAGCCCCGTAAAAGGTCATTTGCCGCCGCAGCCTCTTTTTGTGTAAGGCGAATTCCGAGAAAGCCGTCTTTTTCGGTTATTTCGGGATTTAACAGCATTATTTCGGTCAGCGTATTGACCGTCATATAAGCTGCCGACGAAACCGCCGAGCAAATTATATCTTTGCCTCTTTCGGCGCTGCCGGAATGACCCGATACGGAAAACTCCGTGATAACGTCGCCCGAATAAACGAATTTTGCGGTTATCATTTTACTTACGCTTTGATGTCGGCTATTTCAACCTTGGTGTACGGCTGACGATGACCCATCTTGCGTTTCTCGTTCTTTTTGGGTTTGTAGGTGAAAACAACGACCTTTTTGCTCTTGCCGTTTTTAAGCACTTTAGCGCTTACCGAAGCACCGTCAACATAGGGTGCACCGACTTTGAGACCGTCGTCGCCGCCGACTGCGATTACTTTGTCAAAAGTAATATCGGCATTTTCGTCTGCTGCAAGCTTTTCAACAAATATAACGTCGCCTTTTTCGACTTTATACTGCTTGCCGCCTGTTTCGATTATTGCGTACATTTTTTTACCTGCCTTAATATAGACTCGCTATCGGAGGCGGAAACTTCGCTTAGTAGTATGCGGACATACTGCCCCCTAATATGCGGCTATGATATTTTAACAGAACGGTATAGCTTTGTCAAGACTTTATTGCATTCTTTTCCCTCCGTAGAACACCGTGTTGAAAAGAATACAATATTATGCTACAATACTATTTATAATACAACGTGAGGGAGCTTTTAAAATGCCAGAGAAGAAAAAGTCAAACAGCAAAAATAAAAGCGGCATTAACCCCGGCAGCTGCCCTCTGTATAAAAAATGCGGCGGATGCCAGCTCCAAAATTTAACATATGAGCAGCAGCTGCGATATAAGCAGGTAAAGTGCATAAGGCTGCTCGGAAAATTTTGCCGCGTCGGCGAGATTATAGGAATGGAAAATCCTTATCACTATCGCAATAAGGTCCAGGCGGCTTTCGCTCTTGACAGGCACAGCAATATAATTTCGGGCGTATATCAGTCGTCGTCGCACAAGATAGTCCCCGTTACAAACTGTATGACAGAGGACGAAAAAGCGGACGAGATAATAGGCACGGTGCGTCGCCTTTTGAAAAACTTTAAGCTGCGCCCTTACAATGAGGATACAGGCAAGGGATTTTTGCGCCATGTGCTTGTAAAGCGCGGCTTCAGAAGCGGCCGGGTAATGGTTGTGCTCGTTACCGGAACAAGGGATTTCCCGAAGAAAAAGGATTTTATAGCGACACTTTTGAAAATTCACCCCGAAATTACCACCGTAGTGCAAAACGTAAACAATCAAAAAACAAGTATGGTTCTCGGCGACAGAAGCGAAGTCCTTTTCGGCGACGGCTATATAACCGAAAATCTCGGCGATTTTGTTTTCAGAATTTCACCGAAAGCGTTTTATCAGATAAACCCAGTGCAGACCGAGGTTCTGTATAATACGGCGCTCGAATTTGCCGGGCTTACGGGTAAGGAAAAGGTTATAGACGCCTACTGCGGCACGGGAACGATAGGGATTTTTGCCTCCCCGAAAGCAGCGAAGGTAGTGGGCGTGGAGCTTAATCCCGACGCCGTAAAAGACGCGCGCGTAAACGCAAAGCTCAATTCCGCCGAAAATACGGAGTTTTACAATGCGGACGCCGGCGAGTTTTTGGCGGACGCCGCTTCTTCAAACGAGAAATACGATGTTGTTATAATGGACCCTCCGCGCAGCGGCAGTACGGTAAAGTTTTTAAAATCGGTTGTAAAGCTCGCGCCGAAAACCGTTGTGTATGTGTCCTGCAATCCCGAAACGCTGGCGAGGGATCTTATGTTCCTTGTCAGAAACGGATATAAGGTCAAAAAAATACAGCCGGTCGATATGTTTCCGCACACAAATCACGTTGAATGTGTGGCTCAAATAATAAGAAAAAACGAAAAAAGATAGGACTTCGCCGGAATTGCGGGTTTATCGTTCGGGAGGTAAAATATGAGAAGAAAAGACAGGCAGATATGCGAAAACGAAGCTTACGATATACTCAAAAACGGTGAATACGGCTTTGTAGCGACCGTATGCGAGGACGGCTACCCATATGCGGTGCCGGTAAATTATGCCGTCGAAGGCGATAAAATCTACTTTCACGGAACTCCCGAGGGTGGGCTTAAAGCCGAAAATATCCGAAAAAATCCCAAGGTGTGCTTTACGTCTGTCGGCAAAACGCATCTTTTGCCCGAAAAATTCAGCACCGAATACGAGAGTGCGGTAGTGTTCGGCACGGCGAAACAGGAAGAAGAAAATAAAGCGCACGCTCTTTTACTGCTCGTGGAAAAATACAGCCCCGATTTTATAAAAGAGGGCGAAAAGTACATAAGCGAATGGGGCGGCAGAACAGCCGTTTGGGTTGTCACCATAGAGAGGATAACCGGCAAGGCAAGACGTAAAAAACCGAACGCATAATAAACTCCGAAAAAAGGAGATACGGCGATGAGAATAACAGATATTACAAATGAAATTTTGTCGGCAGAGGTTTACGAGGGCGATCCCGTTCCGGAGCTTACAAGTCTGGCGTCCCTGAAAAACGGAGACAGATACAATCTCAATGCCATCAGTATGGGGCTTCACAACGGAACTCATATGGACGCGCCGCTGCATTTTCTCGACGGTGCCGACGGAATCGACAAGGTAAAGTCCGACGCCTTTATAGGGCCGTGCACCGTGCTTGAGGTTTCGCCGGGAATCATAACCGGTTCCGTGGTCGAGGAGTATTTTCCGCGCAAGACCGAGCGGTTGCTTTTAAAGTCGGGCGGCAGGGCGTTTATACATCGCAGCGCCGCCGACGCCATGGCATATCTCGGATACAAGCTTGTCGGCACAGACGGGCTTGACGTTGAGCCGCCGCAGAGCGAAAATTATGAGACTCATAAGGCGCTTCTCGGGCAAAATATAGTTATTCTCGAGGGGCTCGATTTATCAAATGTCAAAAACGGAGAGTATTTCCTGATAGCACCGCCGTTAAAAATAGAATCGGCAGAGGCGTCTCCCGTAAGGGCGCTGCTCATAACCGACTATGTATTTTGGAGCGGCAAGCCGGAAGCGTAAATTCCGGGAAAGGTTTTAATTTGAAAAAAGTTGTAATTATAGGAGCGGGGCCTGCCGGCATAACGGCGGCTCTTGAGCTTCTTCGCAGAGGTAAAAACGAATACGACGTGACGGTACTCGAAGAGAGCGACTCGATAGGCGGAATTTCGCGCACGGTAAATATCGACGGCAACCGTATGGATATAGGCGGTCATCGTTTCTTTTCAAAAGAGCCGCGAGTAAACGAGTGGTGGCAAAGCATTTTGCCGCTTCAGGGCGCGCCGTCAAAGGACGATAAGCTCCTAAAGCGCGAGGTGCATCTCGTAAAAGGCGGCGCCGATCCCGAACGGACCGATAAGGTTATGCTTTATCGCCGCAGGGTGTCGCGCATATATTATCTGAATAAGTTTTTCGATTATCCCGTGACCATGAAAATCGGAACGCTCATAAATCTCGGACTTTTCAGAACACTTGAGGCAGGCTTCAGCTATCTTTTTGCGATGATGTTTAAAAAGCCCGAAACCTCTCTCGAAAACTTTTATATAAACCGTTTCGGTAAAAAGCTCTATTCGATGTTCTTTGAGGATTACACCGAAAAGCTCTGGGGCAGACACCCGCGCGACATATCCGCCGATTGGGGTTCTCAGAGAGTCAAGGGACTTTCCGTAAAAGAGGTTTTGTCGTCGGTCTTACACAAAGGCAAAAGCAACGAGACATCTCTGATAGAGGAATTTAAATATCCTAAACTCGGCCCGGGCGAACTGTGGGAGGCTGCGGCACGTGAGTTTACAAAGCGCGGCGGTAAAATATTGAAGAATACCTCGGTGAAAAAGATAAATGTTTCGGGGGACAGGGTTTTGAGCGTAACTGCCGACACTTCCGACGGCGAAAAAGAGTTTACGGGCGATATTTTCTTTTCGTCTATGCCGTTAAAGGATTTGGTCGGCGGCATTTCGGGGGAAAAGGTTCCCGACAAGGTAAAGGAAGCGGCAGAGCATCTGCCGTACCGTGATTTCGTTACGGTAGGACTTCTTGTCGACCGTATGCTTCTTAAAAACAAGACCCATATAAAAACGGTGAACGACATTGTACCGGATTGTTGGATATACGTTCAGGATAAAAATGTAAAGCTCGGCAGAATTCAGATATTCAACAACTGGTCGCCATATATGGTAAAAGACCCAGAAAACACCGTTTCTCTGGGACTCGAGTACTTCTGCAACGAGGGCGACGACTTCTGGAATATGCCTGAGGAAGAGTGCATAGCGCTGGCGTCGGATGAGCTTGTCAGAATAGGCGTTATCGACTGCGGAGCGGTTTTGAGCGCGCATCGCGAGAGGGTGAAAAAAGCGTATCCGGCATATTTTGATTCTTACTCCGAGCTGCCGGAAATTATAAAATATTTGATCAGACTTGATAATCTCTACTGTGTAGGCAGAAACGGTCAGCATCGTTATAACAATATGGACCATTCCATGATGACGTCGCTTTTGGCTGTGGATAATATACTTTCGGGCAAAAATGACAAAACCGATGTCTGGAATGTAAACACCGACGAAGAATATCACGAGAAAGGCGATAAAGATGAATAAGCAAAAAAGAGCGTCCTGCTGCGAACAGTGCTCATATTACGATTATGACGAGTATTCGGAGGAGTATGTTTGCTCCGCGAATATGGATGAGGACGAGTTTATGCGCTTTATAAGCGGACCGGGTTCATACTGCCCGTATTTTGACCCGTATGACGAATATAAAATAGTAAGCAGACAAAACTGATGTTTCGCTCTTGTGTATGTGTTACAATGATGTGTGACAAAAAGGAAAAATAAAAGTAGCGAATAGAG
>ERZ808242.84-NODE-84-length-72923-cov-5.584042_pt1 | contig 72923 bp, 75 predicted proteins | sample MGYA00521244_ERZ808242 | MGnify/ENA primary metagenome ERZ808242 (study PRJEB31516, sample SAMN03275573) | gut metagenome | biome: mammalia-associated habitat; material: feces | host: Papio cynocephalus | place: Kenya | collected 2012-07-27 ... | reverse complement strand
GCGCCGTCATTAGCAAACGCAGTAAGGCTCGTCTGTTCTAGGCGGCGACTTCTTTCTTTTTGGTCGTACAGAAAGAAAAAGTATATAGGAGATGTAGACAGTACATTTAGAGAATCATATGAGAGTATTAGAAAACTGATCGCCTATTTTTCCAACTGTGATGAGAAAGAAATGGAGGTGCTAGCCATGAACAACACAGTCATGAAAGACGTAGAAAAAGCAGAACATGCCTTTACAAGCGACGAAGCCATGCGTTACCAATACATGCTGCGGGAAAAAGCTATCCGTGATTACTATTCCGGCTTGGATGAAGCCAAACAAGAAGGTATCGCAATAGGAGAAAAACGCGGCGAAGAACGCGGACACAAGTTGGGAATAGCCGAAGGCAAAGAATTGGGATTAGCCCAAGGGCGAGAACAAGGATTGGCGCAAGGACGAGAACAAGGGTTAGCACAAGGACGTGAGCTGGGCGTGCAACAGGAAAAAAAAGCAAATATACTTGGTATGATGCGGGAAGGAATAGACATTTCCGTTATCGCTAAGATTACGTCTTGCTCGGTAGCAGAAATTCAACGGATTGCCAATGAACAATTATAATCACAATTAAATAGGATGCATTTGATTGGCTGACAGAATGCCAGTAACCATATATCATGTAATGACAGGGAAGCGACTGACTGCAAGGTCGCTTTCCTGTTGTTTTTTTTGCGCCGTATTTGATTTACGAGTTAACACAGAACCATACGAACGACGAATTTTCAATGCTTTTATTTTTGGTAGGGCTGTTTTCCCTAATTTATCAGAATTTAGGCTGTGTTTAGGGATGTTTTACTTGATAAAACGTTTAAAGTTGCTTACAATAAGGCTATAAAAAATTTACAATGAAAAGGAAGAGGATAAGGAGACGTAGACATGAAACATTTAAAGATAGCGTACAGTTTTGATGTACAGTATTATTTTGTAGACAGCGATAGAGAAATTGTACCGGTAGAGCAAACGGATTTTACAGATGTTGCCGTTGCCGTATTGTCAGATCAAGATTTTTCGTATATTGATAAAATTGATGCGACTGGTTTTGGCATTCCGATTATGGTTATTATGCCTGGCGGGGAGAAGCTTCCGCCGCAGTATGTTGGCAAAGTAGACGCTGTAATTACAGAAGAAATGGTTAATAAAAGCCGATGCATTGCAACGGCAGAACGGTTGGCCAGCAATTACGAACAATTTGTCCTGCCCCCGTTTTTTGCGGATTTGGTAGAATATGTAAGTGAAAAAAATAACCCCTTTGATTGTCCGGGACATCAAGACGGGCTGTTTTTCAAGAAACATCCGGCTGGACGTTATCTTTATGATTTCTATGGACCTCATATTTTTCAATCGGATATTTGCAATGCCGACGTTACGCTTGGTGATTTACTGATTCATGAAGGACCGGCATTGGATGCGCAGGATTTTGCAGCTGAAGTCTTTCATGCGGATAAGACGTATTTTGTACTAAATGGGTCTTCATCTTCCAATAAAGTCGTTACCAATGCGTTGCTTACGCCTGGCGATTTGGTACTGTATGACCGCAATAATCACAAGTCTGTGGCCTTGGGTGCGTTGATTCAGGCCGGTGCTACGCCGGTTTACTTGGAAACGGCCCGCAACCCTTATGGATTTATTGGCGGCATTGATGCCCATTGCTTTGATGAAGCGTATTTGCGGAAATTGGCAGCTGAACGAGATCCGGAAAAAGCCAAGGCGAAGCGGCCGTTTCGGTTAGCTGTCATTCAGTTGGATACGTATGACGGCACATTGTATAATGCACGGTATGTTGTCGATAAAATCGGCCATCTTTGCGATTATATTTTGTTTGATTCGGCATGGGCCGGATATGAACAGTTTATTCCTATGTTGAAAGATTGCTCGCCGCTGCTGCTGGATTTGCATGCAGATGACCCTGGGATTATGGTGACGCAGTCTGTTCACAAACAGCAGGCTGGATTTTCGCAGGCATCACAGATTCATAAGAAGGATAACCATATTCATGGACAGGCCCGCTACTGCAACCATAAGACGTTTAACAACGCGTTTATGGCCAATGCTTCGACAAGCCCGTTTTATCCTATGTTTGCTACGATTGCCGTCAATGCCAAAATCCATGCCGGCGATGCCGGACGGCGAATGTGGCGTGACTGCGTGAAATTGGGTATTGATGCCCGCAAGAGCATCCTCAAGCGGTGTAAGTATATCAAGCCGTTTGTGGCACCGACAGTGCATGGAAAACCATGGCAGGACGGCGATACCGATGCTATGGCTGACGATATTGCGTACTTCACGTTTGAGCCGGGAGCCAAATGGCATGCTTTTGAAGGATATGGACCGGAACAATACCGTGTAGATCCCTGCAAGCTGCTGCTCACGACGCCGGGCATTCAGGCAGAAACGGGAGAGTATGAAGACTTCGGTATTCATGCCAATATTTTGGCAACGTATTTGCGCGGCAATGGCGTTATTCCGGAAAAGTGCGATCTCAACTCCATCTTGTTTTTGCTGACACCGGCAGAAAACCGCAATAAGCTGCGCTTTTTGACATCCCAGCTCGTGCGGTTTGAACGCTTTGTCGATAATGACGTCCCTATGCAGGAAGTTTTGCTGGGAGTATATAACTCTCATCCGGCACGGTATGCTGGTTATACAATCCGGCAGCTTTGCCAGGAAATGCATGATTTTTACAAAGACCGCAATGTCAAAGACTTGCAGAAAAAGCTCTTTCGCCGTGAATATTTTCCCGAATATGTTATGAAACCGCAAGATGCGCAGTATGCGTTTATTCGCGGGCAGCGGGAGCTGGTGCCTCTGGATGAAATTGAAGGACGAATTGCCTTGGAAGGAGCACTGCCGTATCCGCCCGGTGTCTTGTGCGTCGTGCCGGGAGAACGGTGGTCTCATACGGCAGTGCAGTATTTTAAAGCGTTGGAAGAAAGCTTGAATGAACTGCCCGGCTTTGCATCGGAAATCCAGGGAGTATATTTGGAAAAAGAAGAGGATGGACGTATTCGTGCGTATGGCTATGTATTAAAAGAATAATGATGTTCTAAAAATAAAATCAATCCTGCCTTATGGAAACAGCCCAAAGGCAGGATTTTTAGTATATAAACAAGATAAAACTTTGATTTTTTTAGGGAAAACATTAAACGTTTAAATTATTCCAATGCGATATAGTAAAAATAACTATGACCAACTTTTTGGAATAACAAGTATTGACATTGAACTAAAAATCTCTATAATAAGGACATGCAGCGAAAGTTGATAAATTATCCCCATATATAAAGACTAAGAACGAGATAAAAAAAGATACAGATTCCTTTTTCAGAGAGTCAGCGGTTGGTGTGAGCTGATAAAGCCTGTGTTTGTATGTCACTCGTGAGTTCTCTTCGTGAATTGAGTAAGGAAGAGCGGAAGTCCCGTTATCGACAGTATAAGCAATGAGTATAATGCAGGGTGGTACCGCGTGACGACGCCCCTGTTTCCGAAGTAGGAAGCAGGAGCGATTTTTTATATAGGGGAAAGGTCACTGCAAGTTTTTATATCATATAAGGAGTGGAACAAAATGAACAAAAAATGGATGGTTCGTTGCGTAGCAGCCGGTTTGGCTGTTATGATGACTGCAGCATTAGCCGGCTGCAGCGGAAGTAAGGATAGTAATAGTGCCGGTGGAAAAACTGTTAAATTAGGCTTTATTACAGCATATACGGGTCCTGGTGCTGCATATGGTCAAGCTATGAAAGAAGGCGTTGATTTAGCTGTTGAAGAAATCAATAAAGATCCGAATACAAAGGTTAAAATTGATTTAAAAACGTATGATACGAAATTAGATAAAACAGAAGCTATTAATGCGACCAAGAAGGCTATTGAACAAGATAAAGTATTAGCTATTGAAGGTCCGATGACAACAGGTGAAGTTATGGCTGCCGGTCCGATTGCGCAGCAGGATAAAGTCGTTGCATTTACAACAGGTGGTACAGGTCCGGATGTAACGAATATTGGCGATTATATTTTCCGTAATGCTATTCCTGGTAAATTAGCTATTCCGCAAACCGTAGAAAAAGCACAGAAAAAATTAGGCTTTAAGAAAGTAGCACTTTTATATTCCAATAATAATGATCAGATGGTAGGCGAAAGTAAAATCTATCAGCAAGTATTTGCTGAAAAAGGCATTGAAGTAGTTGCAACGGAAACATTTGCTGATAAAGATACGGATTTCTCTGCACAGTTGACAAAGATTCAGGCAGCTAACCCGGATGTTATTGCTGTTGCCGGTTTGTATCAGGAAGGTGCCTTGATTGCCAAGAAAGCACGTGAAATGGGTATGAATCAGCCGATTATTGGCAATAATGGCTTTAACAGTCCGGAATATATTAAACAGGCTGGTGCTGCTGCGGATGGTACGATGGTTGCTACACCGTGGAATCCGGAACGCCAGAGCGAAAAAGCCCAGAATTTCCGTAAGGCATTTGTGGCTAAATATGGTCATGAACCGGATCAGTTCGCGGCTCAGGCGTATGATGCTATGTATGTTCTTCATGAAGCTGTTGAACAGTCCGGTACGACAACAGATCGTAAGAAATTCCGTGATACCTTGGCTAAGATTAAAGACTTTGAAGGAGCTACTGGTAAATTCTCCTTTGACGATCATCGTGATCCTTCGATGGATTTGGATGTATTGGTTATTAAAAATGGTAAATGGACACCGCTTTCGTAATATAAGTACGGCGTATTCGTTTTAGAAAGGAACATCATCGTGTTTTTTCAGCAGCTTATAAATGGTTTAAACTTGGGAAGTGCCTATGCGGTCATTGCCATTGGATATACATTGGTATTTGGCGTGCTGAATATTATCAACATGGCTCATGGTGAAGTTTTCATGTTTGGCGCGTTTATTGGCTTAATGCTGGTAACACATGCAGGCTGCAATATTATTGTAGCTCTTATTGGTGCAATGGTTGGCGGTGCTATTTTAGGATTTTTCCTGGAATATTTAGCACTGCGCCCGCTGCGCCGACGCAAAGTTACGCATTTGGCACCGCTAATCAGTACGATTGGCGTATCTATTTTTTTGGAAAGTTTGGCTCTGCAAATTTGGGGGCCGCAAACACAGTCTTTTCCTGCACAGTTTGAAGGCGCTATTTTAGATGCGGGATTATTTAAAGTATCTACGATTCAAATTATCGGATTTGGTACAGCAGTTATTTTAATGATTCTCTTAACCCTTCTTTTGGAAAAGACAAAGATTGGCAAAGCAATTCAGGCTACATCTGAAAATATTGAAACAGCAGGGCTTCTCGGTATTAATACAAGCCGTATCATTTCGTTTACTGTGATGATTGCATCGGCATTGGGGGCAGCAGCTGGAGTACTTGTAGGACTTTCGTTTAATGCGATTGAACCGACTATGGGTATGACTATGGGGTTCAAAGGCTTGGCAGTTCTTATCATGGGCGGCTTAGGTAACATTCGCGGTGCTATGGCCGGCGGATTTATCTTAGGTATTGCTGAAGTATTCAGTGTTGCCTATGGGGCGTCATCATATCGAGATGCTGTTGCGTTTGGTATTATTATCCTTATCCTGTTTTTACGCCCTGAAGGGCTGTTTTCCAAAAAAGGAAAAGGAGGCAGACCGTAATGGACGAATTGTTAAATGGATATGTCCTGCAGGTGTTTGTCTTTGTCTGCATTAACTGTATTTTGGCATTATCCGTTTATATGACATTAAGTACAGGACAATTATCCTTAGGTAATGCTGGTTTCATGAGTTTTGGTGCGTATACCTCTGCGATTTTGACCATGCAGGCTGGTGTACCCATGCCGATTAGTATTGTTATTGGCGGTCTTGTCGCTGCCGTTGTTGGTTTGATTATCGGCATTCCGACGACACGGCTTCGTGGTATGTACTTAGCGATTGCCACATTGGGATTTGGCGAAGTTGTCCGTGTCTTGGCATTGAATTTAAAAATCACCAACGGTGCATTGGGCTTATCCGGTATTCCGTCTATGACCGGTTCTCTTGGTGATATTGCCAGTGATTTAGGATTGCTTGATGCATTGGAAATGGATACACAGACAGCTGGTCAGTTGGGTATGTGTATTGTATTACTGATTATTGTACTCGTTATTTTAGTATTTTGGCATCGGTTGGAACAATCTCGTATCGGCCGCGCCTTTGCCGCTATTAAAGCAGATGAACATGCTGCTGAATTGTCTGGCATTCACGTTGTGTATTATAAAATGGCCGCCTTTTTATTTAGTGCATTTTTTGCCGGTCTTGCCGGTGCCTTATTTGCACATACGGCTAACTTTATCAGCCCGACTGATTTTTCGTGGCATAAAGTCGTAGATGCTTTGCTGTATTGCGTATTTGGCGGCAGCAATGTCATGTGGGGTTCTCCGTTGGGGGCTGTTATTTTGACCATCTTGCCGGAAGTGTTGCGAGATTTGGCTGAATACCGTGATATTATGTACGGTATTATGCTGGTTGCCTTGATGGCGTTCAGACCCGATGGTATTTTATCGTATGATGTTATGCGGCGGTTAGCGCAGCGACATCACCGCAGCCATGGGAAGGACGGTGTATAGTATGCTATTGGAAGTACAGCATGTCATCAAACGATTTGGTGGTGTTACCGCTTCTTCTGATATTTCTTTTTCTGTGGATGAAGGGCAGATTTATGGTGTGATTGGACCGAATGGCGCAGGAAAAACGACGTTGTTCAATTTAATCACGGGTGTATACCAAGTCACTGAAGGGGATATTCTATTTCAAGGACAATCGATTGAAAAGAAAAAGCCTCATCAAATTACGGCATTGGGTATTGCGCGGACATTCCAAAATATCCGCTTGTTCCCGCAAATGACTGTATTGGAAAACTGTTTGGTTGGCTGTCATACACAGCTGCATGCCGGCATTTGGGCGAGTGTATTCCATACACCAGCTCAACGGGAAGAAGAACGCAAAGCCCGTGAAGAAGCAAAAAAATTATTGCATTTTGTAGGACTTGATGAAGATTTAGATAGTATTGCTTCCTCCCTGCCCTATGGTAAACAGCGAAAATTAGAAATAGCCCGTGCTATGTCCACGCATCCTAAATTATTATTGTTGGATGAACCGGCGGCCGGGATGAATGATAGTGAAACAGCAGGACTTAGTACATTAATTCGCGGATTGCGGGACACATTCCATGTCAGCATTATTTTGATTGAACACGACATGAATTTGGTTATGCATTTGTGTGACCGCCTTTTGGTTGTTAATTTTGGTCAAAAGCTGGCAGAAGGAACGCCAAAAGAAATTCAGAACAATCCAGCTGTTATTGAAGCTTATCTAGGCAAGGAGGATGCGTAATGCTGCTTGAATTACAACATATCGTTGCCGGATATGGGAATATTATCGCATTAAAAGATATTAGCTTATCTGTACCGGAAGGTGCGATTGTATCCCTCATTGGTGCCAATGGTGCCGGAAAATCGACGACGATGAAATCGATTATGGGCATTATCAAACCCAAAGAGGGAACGGTTATGTTTCAAGGAAAAAGTTTGGGACATAAAAAATCCTATCAGGTTGTTCATGAAGGCATTTCATTGGTTCCTGAAGGCCGGCAAGTTTTGCAGAATATGAGTGTAGAAGATAATCTGTATTTAGGTGCGTATCAACGAAGTGATCGTCAAGGCATCGAAGAGGATATACAGAAAGTATATAAGAAATTCCCGCGATTGCTAGAACGGAAAACACAATATAGTGGTACCTTATCCGGTGGGGAACAACAAATGCTGGCTATCGGACGAGCTATGATGGCACGGCCTAAGCTTCTCTTGTTGGATGAACCATCTATGGGGTTGGCACCGATTGTCGTACAAGAAATTTTTGATGTTATTCAAGACATTAATAAAGAAGGCACGACAATTTTATTGGTAGAACAAAATGCCAAAAAGGCATTACAGATTGCTGATTATGCCTATGTCATGGAAACAGGACGTATTGTGTTGAATGGTAAAGCAGCAGACGTTGCGGCCAATCCACAAGTTACAGCAGCCTATTTGGGCGGTAAATAATCGAATAGAAATACAAAAACCTCTTTGCTTGTCCGTAAGACAGCAAAGAGGTTTTTTGATAGGATGTATATTAGAGTAAATTTTTAACGGCTTCCGTAATTTTTTTAGCAATATAGGGATTATTCATGGTATACACATGAATGCCGTCTACGCCATTGGACAACAGGTCGGCAATTTGGTCGATAGCATAGGCAATGCCGATATCGAGCATGGCTTCTTTATTATCGCCGTATTTAGCAATGGCTTTTTGGAATTTTACAGGCAACGTAGCCCCGCAAAGGGATACCATGCGTTCAATTTGTTTTTTGTTGGTAACGGGCATGATACCAGCTTCGATAGGTACATTAATACCGGCAATTTCACACCGTTCCAAAAAACGGTAAAACATGGCATTGTCAAAGAAAAGCTGTGAAATCAATTCACTGGCACCGGCATCGACTTTTGTTTTGAGATGACGAATATCTGCAGCCGGTGTTTTGGCTTCCGTATGTGTTTCGGGATAGCAGGCGCCGATGACGTTGAATTCAGGCGCATTTTTTTTGATGAAGGCAACGAGATCACTGGCGTGTTCAAAAATATGAGCACGTTCTTTGCCTGGTGTTTCATCGCCACGCAAAGCTAAAATATTATCAATTCCTTCTTCTTTTAATTCCTGCAGTGTATGCAAGGCTTCTTCTTCTGTCAAATAAATGCACGGCATATGAGCAGCCGTTTCGCAGCCATAGGTATGTTTGATAGCAGAAGCGACTTCGACAGTACGATTGCCCCCTTGACCGTTGGCACCGCATGTAACGCTAATAAAATCAGGGTGCAGTTGGCTGAGTTCATCTAACGTGTTGTAAATGGTATCCAAGGGCATATCGCGCTTGGGCGGGAAAACTTCAAAAGAAAAAACTGTTTTTTTTGCAAATAGCGTATTGGTATGCATATATAAAAACTCTCCTTGTAATCGTAATAATGCAGAAATAGGTTCATTTCTGTCATATATGCAGTGTTTCAGTAAAGCAATGAAATCTGCAATATACATGTATTATATCATGAATACCTGCTAGGGAAAATGAAAACCCAGTGAAAAAGATATACATATCTTTTTTCACTGGGCTTTGGGCTAAAAATTAGAAGCTTGGCAAGATGGCACCGGCATATTTATCTTCGATAAATTTTTTGACTTCCGGAGACTGCAAGGCTTTGACTAATTTTTGAATTTCCGGTCGGTTTTCATCGCCTTCACGGATTACCAATACATTGGCGTAAGGTGAATCTTTCGCTTCTAGGAAGAGCGCATCTTTTAATGGATTGAATCCGGCTTCCATGCCGAAGTTGGTGTTGATGAGAGCAATATCGACATCATCGACAGAACGGGGAACTTGTGCGGCTTCTAATTCAACAAATTGCAGATGCTTGTCGTTTTTTTCGATATCCTGTACGGTAGAGGTAATGGAGCCGCCGTCTTTAAGACCAATGAGTCCGGCACTCTGCAGTACGAGAAGGGCGCGGCCGCCATTTGTCGGGTCGTTAGGAATGGCAACTTTGGCACCATCAGGAACGTCTTTTAAATCTTTGATTTTATGGGAATAAATGCCCATCGGTTCGACATGTACTTTGCAGATGGCTTTGAGTTTGGTGCCGCGTTCCGCATTGAATTTGTCTAAATACGGCGTATGCTGGAAGAAGTTGGCATCCAATTCTTTATCGTTTAATGCCAAGTTTGGCTTTACATAGTCTGTAAATTCGACAACTTTTAAATCAACGCCTTCTTTGGCCAGCAGTGGTTTTATTTCATTTAAAATTTCACTGTGAGGAACTGGCGTGGCCCCGACAGTAATAGTCGTATTTTTGGATACTTCTTTGCCGCCGGTTGGTGCATTGCTGCCGCAGCCAGCTGCTAATACAGTAACAGCCAGCAAGGCAGATGCAGCTAAGATGCTTAATTTTTTGAAATGATTCATAATACCTATGACCTCCTAAAAATAAAAAATCCTCTTTTCATCCGAGAAAAGAGGTATACAGCATATCTTTATCTCTCGGAACAACTCCGCAGGAATTAGCACCGGATAGATACCGGTTGCCGGGTTTCATAGGGCCAGTCCCTCCACCACTCTGGATAAAAATAATATAAATTTGTCTTGCAAAAAGTATAGCATAAAAACGTATTCTATCCAAATAACGAATTCATATAACTAATGCAGTAGTATGTGTTTTACGTATACGATAGAAACGGCAGCAGCGACGGCAAAAAAATGTATGCCGTATTAAATATGGTATAATAAAATAACAAAAGACATTTTAGAGGAGGGTATACGATGAAAGAAATTCAAGAATTAGCGCACCAGTATCAACAACAGGGCAATAACTGCGCAGAAACAGTCGTCAAAGTATGTAATGACTATTTGGATTTACAGCTGCCGGAAGAAGTATTTCGCATGGTTTCTGTTATGGGCGGCGGTGTAGCCGGAAGCGGCTGTATTTGCGGTGCCTTGAATGGAGCCTGTCTCGTATTGGGAGCTTTGGTCGGACGGGTTGAACCGCAGGAAAAGACCAAGCCGGAAATGAATGGTCCCGTGAAAGCATTTTATCAACAATGGATGAACCGTTTTCACGTATCATGTTGCCGCGTCTTGAAAAGCCCTGCCAACGGCGGCCCTGTATCTTGCGCAGAACTTATGACCGTAACGGCAGAAATGGTAATTCGGTATATAGAAGAAAATAGATTAAAAAAATAAAATTTATTGACAAGAAGCATAAAGGCGTGTATGATTTTGTTCATAAAAGTGAATTGCTTTTATCCATCATCGAGAGCAGCTGAGGGACTGGCCCTATGAAGCTGCGGCAACCTTCTGCATGCAGAAAGGTGCCAATTCCAACAGGGTTACCTGGCAGATGAATTATGGATACACGTATTGTTTCCATTGTGCGTCATCCGTCCAGGGCGGATGGCGTTTTTTTGTGCGGCAGAAGGGTATTTTTGTATAAGGGGGATATTATATGAAGTTAAAAAAGTATATCATGCTGCTGGCATTGGCAAGTGTGCTGGTGCTGAGCTTGGCAGGGTGCGGCAGTCAAAGCGGCAGTCAGTCTGCTGCCAAACCGGACAAAGAAATCAAAATCGGCGCGACAGCAGGTCCGCATGCTGAAGTTGTAGAAGCAGTTGCCAAGGAAGCGGAAAAACAGGGGATTAAAATTAAAGTTGTAGAATTTTCTGACTATATTACACCGGATAAAGCATTAGCAGACGGTGATGTCGATTTGGTAAGTTATCAGCATAAACCGTTTTTGGATAATTTCAACAAACAAAACGGCACGGACTTGACGGCCATCGGCAATACGATTTTGATGCGCATGGGCGTATACAGCAATAAAGTAAAAGGTATAGACCAGCTGCAGGACGGTGCTGTCGTAGCAATACCTAACGATCCTACAAACGGCGGCCGCGGCTTGGCATTGCTGCAGCGTGCTGGCGTTATCAAACTGAAAGACGGCGTAGGATTTAAAGCAACGCCTGCTGATGTAGTAGACAATCCGAAACACTTACAGTTTAAAGAAATTGAAGCAGCTCAGCTGCCCCGCAGTTTGGACGATGTAGATGCAGCGGTTATTACGATGAATTATGTCATGAGCGCAGGCTTGAACGTCAAAGAACAGGGCATTTACTTAGAACCTAAGGATGAACCGCTGGCCGTTATGATTCTTGCTGCGCGCAGCAAAGACAAAGACAATGAAACGTATAAGAAAATTGCTGAATTATTCCATTCGGATGGTGTAAAACAGTTTATTGATGAAAAATACAAAGGTACGATCGTACCGGCTGAATAAGTGAAAAAATAAACAGGGATGATGCATCATGGTGAAAAAACTGTGCATCATCCTTGTTTTTTACAAATTGGAAGTGGAATTTAAGATTTTTGTTGTTTTTAATGAATCTTCTGCTTTTACGATTTGCTGTGTTTCCAATAATTGTTGAATTTTTTTTCGCTTTTTGACGGCGTCTGCATAGGTCGGAGCTTTAAAAGAAAGTTCGGCAATGTACTCTGAGGTATTAGGGACTGGCCAAACTTCGATATCAACAGCCTGCCCGGCAAGCGTTCCGGCATACTTTTGATATGTTAACGGGCCGTAGACAGTTCCTTCTTTTGCTAACGATACGGTTTGCAATTCTTCTGCCGGCATGCGGGCAGCTGCTAGTTTCCTGGCTTGTGCAGCAGAAGGCAGTGCGGTGAAGCCGGGAATTTTTTGCGTATAGCTCAGACTCAGTGTCATATTGCGGTATCCCCAGTCAATTTGTGCTTTATAGGGTGTATCTGTTTGGGAAAAGCCATCTTGTGCGGCTTGCTGTAACGCACTGGCTATGTCACCATTGGCAATGGGATACCGTTTTTTGTATGTGATTTCCAGTTTGTTTTTTCCTTCTTTATGACGCATGCGCTGTGTCCAGCCTGCTTGAGAAAAATCATGCTGCTGTGTGTCTATATACTGCACCTGTACGTCAGACGGTTCTTCCAGTACATGAAAGAAAGTCTGGCTTTGTACATTGAGAGAATGGAAAGCGTCTAATACACGTTGGGAATCCAGTAAAAACTTGACTTCATAGTCCGGTGTAATGGCAGCTTGTACAGGTATTGCTGTCATACAGCTCCACAGCAATGTCAATATGGCAAGTACATACAATATTGATTTTTTCATAAATACATCTCCTATTCTGCAATATGATAATATATGGGAAGTGTATCATAAAATGGCAAGAGAAAATATACAAAAAATTGCTTTTTATACCAAAATAAGGCTGGCATATAAGCGGAACCCGTTTATATGCCAGCCTGCTGCTGTTATTTTTTTAACGATTTTAAATTTTCCAACCTATTCAATACTTCATTGAGCATATCTTCGCTTTTGGCAAAATGCAGTCGAATGAGGTTGTTGACTGGTTCACGGAAGAATGAGGAACCGGGAACGGCAGCCACGCCGATTTTACGGGTCATTTCTTCACAAAATGCCGTGTCATCATCCCAGCCGAATTCCGAAATATCGACCAGTACATAGTAGGCGCCCTGCGGTTTTGTGTGGCGGATTCCCAAACGAGTCAGGCCGTCGCAGAACAGGTTGCGTTTTTTGGTATATAGTTCTTGTAAATCGTCGTAATAAGACTGCGGGAATTTGAGCCCGACAATCGCTGCTTCCTGCAGGGGACTGGCAGCGCCGACTGTCAAGAAATCATGCACTTTTTTAACACAGTCAATGATGTTGGGCGGAGCAAGAACATAGCCAAGGCGCCAGCCGGTAATAGAATAGGTTTTGGAAAGGGAATTGCAGCTGACTGTTCGTTCAAACATGCCGGGCAGCGTAGAAAAATAGGTATGCACGTTTGGCTTATAGAGGATATATTCATATACTTCATCCGTAATGACATAGGTATCATACTTTTTAGCGAGTGTGGCAATAAATTCCAATTCACTGCGCGTAAATACTTTGCCGCACGGGTTGGACGGATTGCAGATAATAATGGCTTTTGGATTTTGTTTGAATGCATCTTCCAGCACTGCCGGATCAAAATTAAATTCCGGTGGTACTAACGGCACGTAAATAGGTTCGGCACCGGAAAGAATCGCATCGGCACTGTAGTTTTCATAAAACGGTGAGAAGACGATTACTTTTTCTCCGGGATTGACGATAGCCATTACAGAGGCCATCATGGCTTCGGTGCTGCCGCAGGTAACGACGATATTTTCGTTGGGATTAATGGGTATGCCCAACTGATGCGTGCGGTTTTCTGCAATTGCCTGACGCAGGTTTTCAGCGCCCCAAGTGACAGAATATTGATGAGGCCCTTCATAAGCTACTTGGGCCAGCCGATCTAAAATCGGTTTGGGTGGGTCGAAGTCTGGAAATCCCTGGGATAAATTGATTGCGCCGCATTCATCGGAGATACGGGTCATATGGCGAATGACCGATTCCGTAAAAAGCGGCATTTTTCTGGATAATTCTTTCATAAGAAAGTCCTCCTTGCTGATTCGTACAATAAAAAATAGTGAACATACTTATCCTACGCATTCCACTTATAGTTGTCAATGGACAATGTCGTTAATTAGCAATGATTAATAATAGTTTGAATAGTGCCAAAAGGATTGACGGTCCTTAGGTACCATTCTATAATGAAAATAATTATAGGTGTAACACCATGAGGGGGAGATTATAATGGATATTAAAAAATATGTAGAAGCGGAAGTGCCTGAGCTGATTGCAGCGCGTCGTCATTTCCATGAATATCCGGAAGGTTCGCAGCAAGAATTTAAGACGATGGATTATATCGAAGACAAATTGACGCAGATGGGGCTATCCTGCGTTCGCGTGCCTCGCGGCGGGATTTTGGCAACGATTGACAGCGGCAAGCCGGGGTATACGGTACTTATGCGTGCCGATATAGATGCCTTGCCTGTACAGGAAGATACTGTCAATTTATCCAAACCCAAAGTTGCCGTATCTAAAAATGAGGGGTACAGTCATGCCTGCGGCCATGACGGTCATATAGCTATGCTGCTTACGGAAGGTAAAATTTTGGCAGAACATACGGATGAATGGGAAGGCAAAGTGATTCTCATGTTTGAACAGGCCGAAGAATTTGGCGAACGGGGCGGCAAACATTTACTGCAGTATATACAGGACCAGGGGATTCATGTGGATACTTGTTATGCTACGCATGTTCGCTGGGATATCCCGGTGGGAAAAATGGCTGTGCTCGATGATGGCGTTATGTCCGGCGCGTTTTTCTTCCGCGTCCGGCTGAACGGTAAGGGCGGTCATGGTTCGCGTCCGGATTTGTCTATCAATCCGATTGATGCCTTTATTGCCTTTGGGGCAGCACTGCAGTCTTTGCGCATGCGTGCTGTATCGCCGGATCACTGCCTGACCTATTCTTTTGGCTCACTGCAGGCTGGGCAGGAACCGAATATTATTCCGCCGTTCTTGACCTTTGCCGGTTCATGCCGTTTCTTTGACAACAACGACGGCGAATTTTTCAGTAAAAAATTCCATCAGATATTGGATCATGTATGCGAAGAATACGGCGTTACTGCAGAAATAAAAGAAGAACAGTTTCTGCCAGTTACGATGAATGATAGAACATGTGCTGCATTGGCTAGAAATACTATTGCAAAGACGTTGGGCGAAGATGTTCTGTACCCGACAGCACATTGGATGGCTTCAGAAACGTTTGGCGCAGCACTGGCAATATATCCCGGCATCTTGGCATTTACCGGCATTAATGACCCGGAAGTCGGCAGCGGTGCCAATCATCACAACGCCAAATTTGATATTGGCGAAAAGGGCTTGGTGACAGGCGTAGAAAGCGCTTTGGCGTACGTACTGGCCGTATTAAAAGAAAAACCGGATTTTTCCGATTTTAAAACGGCTGATTTGAAAGAACTGATTGCAAGATTATAATATAATACATTAAATATGATGCAGATAAAACGAACAGCAGTTGGCCCGCAAAGACTAACTGCTGTTCGTTTTATATATCTGCTTTTCAGCCATAAAAAATGCCGCATCGCTTTATTTGATGCGGCATCATACTGCGTATCCCATGATAGTTGAGAGATACACGTTGTTTTTTGCATGAATCTCAGCACTATTCTTTATGCAATCTTAATGGCCGGCAACCGGTGCAGGCTGCATTTCTTTTTGAGCAGCAGCTTGTTGTTTGGCTTCATAGGCATCCATATGACGGGCAAAAATGCCTGCAAGCAAAGAGCCAGTGATTTGATGGATAGCCGCACCGACAGCAGCCGGGATGGCAACAGCCGGAGCGAAATATACGGAAGCGATGGATAATGCCAAGGCATCGTTTTGCATGCCGACTTCCAACGTAACAGAATGCTGCTGTTTTTTGCCCATACCCAATTTTCCGGTAACGAAATAGCCCAGTGCAAAGCCGAAAAGATTGTGTGCCAAAACGAGGAGTACCATGAAGATGCCAAGCGAAACGATTTTGGCACCGTTGACAGCAACTACGCCGCCGAGAATAGAAAGAACGGCAAACGCAGATACCAAAACGAGAACTTTCTGCATCTGTGCCAAATAGGTTTCACCGATCAGGCGATGAACCAACAGACCTAAAAATAACGGAACTAAGATAACTTTCATAACAGTCATTGCCATGGCTACGAAGGAAACAGTGACCCATTGACCGGCCAATGCCCAGACTAAGAAAGGCATCATGATAGGGGCAAGCAGCGTGGAAACGGTGGTGATGGAAACGGATAAAGGCACATCGGCTTTAGCTAAAAAGCCCATGACGTTAGACGCCGTGCCGCTGGGGCAGGAGCCTAATAAAACCATGCCGACGGCGAGTTCCGGTGACAAACCGAATCCCAATACCAAAGCGTAGGCGACGATAGGCATGATAGTATAGTGGCATACGGTGCCGATGAGGACTTCTTTGGGACGCTGCAGGACAAGACGAAAATCAGACGCATGCAGTGTCATGCCCATGCCGAACATGACAACGCCAAGAAGGGGCACGGTGTTTTTTACAGACCAGGTAAATGCTGAAGGCAGAAAATAGCCTGCAACAATATCAAGCAGCACAAGCCAAGTTAGATTTTTTCCGACAAAAGCACTCAGTTTCGTTACAAATTTCATCATAATAGTAAACCTCCAGTAAAATAAAGATAATACAAGATACCAAATAACAAACGTCTTGATTCTGGAGTAATAAAAAAAAGCTTTGCCTCTTCATTGAAGAGACAAAGCGTAAACTCTGCGGTACCACTCTTATTGCCGGTATTATCCGACCTCTTTATAGACATCACCGCAACAACGCTGCGTTCAATGCCTGACAAGATAACGATTGTCACACGGCCACGCTTACTTACTATCTGTTCAGCAGGCAGTTCCTGGGTGATATTCATAACGCGCGTTCATCCTGCTTCGCACCAAATCAGCAGGTTCTCTGTAATGTTCGCTGCAGCTATTACTTTTCCCAATCAACACTGTTTTGTTATTTGCAAAGCAAATTATACACAGGTGCAGACAGTCTGTCAAGGGCTGTGTTGTCAATTCAGTACAGTTTTTTTACCAAGACGTATTTGCATGAAGTATGCAGACGTGGATAACACAGGGATACAGCAGCGGCGGCAAGCAGGAACCGTGTGGTTTGTGGTATAATAAAGCGTTGAAAAAATTAGCAATGATACATGGATAAGAGAGGAATTTTTCATGGGAAGTATAAAAGTACAAAAGCTCGCCAAATCGTTTGGCGTACATACCGTATTCAAAGATGTGACGTTTGAAATCCGCCGCGGTGAACGGATTGGCCTGATTGGCGCCAACGGCGCCGGTAAATCGACGCTCCTCAAATGCTTGATGGGGGAAGAAGAATATGATGCCGGCGTGTTTGCCGTATCAGAAGGGGAAACTATTGGCTATCTGCAGCAGGACATTACCTTTGCAGATGATGTTACGCTGCGGCAGACTGTAACGAATGCATGGAAAGATGTCATGCGTTTGGAAGAACAGCTGAAACAAGTAGAAAAAGATATGCAGGTTCATCCTGAGGATGAAACGCTGATGAACCGCTACGCGCGCATGCAGGAACGGTTTGAATGGCTCGGCGGCTATGAATATGAGTCCATGTCACGAAAAATTATTCATGGGCTGGGATTTACAGAAGAAGATATGGATCGGCCGGTACAGCAGTTTTCCGGCGGACAAAAGACGCGGATCAATTTGGCCAAGGCATTGGTACGGCGGCCGGATTATTTGTTTTTGGATGAACCGACCAACCATTTGGACATGGATATGCTGGAATGGCTGGAAGGGTATTTGCTGTCTTATGGCGGCGGCATCCTGATTGTGTCGCATGACCGTTATTTTTTAGACAGAGTTGCGACGGGAATTTTGGAATTAGATCACGGCAAAGTGACCAAATATAAAGGCAACTATTCCCGCTATATTGCCCAAAGCCGGGAACGGCGCAAAGCACTGGAAAGTGCATACCGCAAACAGCAGGAACATATTCATGAAACAGAAGAATATATCCGCAAGTATAAAGCCGGCATTAAAGCGAAACAGGCGCGGGGACGGCAGTCTCAATTAAATCGATTGGAACGCATTGAACTTTCACCGGAAACTGCTTCTCTTCACTTTCAGTTTGCACCGGCTGAAGAATGCGGCCAAAAAGTATTGGTCTTGGATGATATTTGCGGCGGCTTTGCCAACCGGCAGCTGTTCGATCATTTGTCACTGCTGCTGCGGCGTGGTGAATCGGTTTCGCTGATTGGCCCCAACGGTGCCGGCAAAACGACGCTGATTCGCATGATTATGGGTGAAATAAAAGCCGACAGTGGTCATATTACGCTGGGAAGCCGTGTGCATATTGGCTATTTTGCCCAGGAACATACGGATTTGCACGGGGCATGGACTATTTTGGAAGAAATTATGAATGACTTCTCTTTTAGTGAAGACGAAGCACGGGCCGTATTGGGTCGTTTCCTGTTCCGGGGCGATGACGTATTCAAAGTGATTGACAGTCTGAGCGGCGGAGAACAAGCGCGTGTCGCCCTGTTGAAATTATTCTTACAAGGTGCCAATTTCCTGATTCTGGACGAACCGACGAACCACTTGGATATTCCTACACGTGAAGTATTGGAACAAGCACTGCAGGAATTTGGCGGCACGTATCTGGTAGTATCGCATGACCGTTATTTTTTGGATAAAATCACGAAGCGGACATTAGTGTTAGAACATAAAAAATTAAAAGAATTTTTGGGTAATTATACCTATTACCGCGAAAAAGAAAAAGAAGCGGCAGATTTGGCGGCCCAGGAGCTGGCTGAAAGGGAAGCAGAACAAGTAGCTGCGCCGCATACTGATAAAAAAGCGCAGACGACTGTGTCGGCGAAGTCCATTTCTAAGACCGAAATGAGCGCACCGTTTCCTAAAAAGAAGGAATCTTCGTATGGAAAAGCAGCCAAATTGGAAAAGATTGAAATGAAGATTGCTGAGTTGGAAGCTACGCTGAAAATGTATGAAGTGCAGATGAATCAAGCCGAAAACCAAACAGATGCCGATAAGATGGTAGAACTAACGCAGTCATACGAAAATACGCAGCAAAAACTGGATGAGTACTACGAAAAATGGGAAGAACTTGCTGACGAATAACGTATGGGCATATTAAAATATGCTAAAGAAATATATGCCATTTTGACATGAAGAATCGTAAAACGTAAAACTGTTAGGAATTATCACGCTTGCCCCTGGGTCTGCCTGTTTAGCCCTTTTGCCTATGGAAGCAGAAAAGCCTGCAACGGCTCTTTACAAGCTTTTTTTTAGTGTTATACTGTCTTCATCGCTAGTGAGAGAAAATCTATAGACAATGGCTATACTAAAACGTTATAGGCAGATAGAGGAAGGAAGCGTGTATCCATGGCAAAAAAATATAATCCGGTTACACCGGAATTACTGGATGATTTACGAAACGTAGTAGGCAAAAAATATGTCAAAACAGATGACGATTATTTGACAGCCTATCAGACAGATGAAGAAGGAAACTCTCATTATTTTCATAAACCGGAAGTCGTAGTTTTTCCGGGTTCAACAGAAGAAGTTGCAGAAATCGTTAAATTAGCAAATAAATACTTGGTTCCGATTACACCGCGGTCTGCAGGTTCCGGCGTTGCCTGCGGGGCTATTCCGGTATACCACGGCATCGTTGTGGAATTGGAACGGATGAATAAAATCCTTACGTTAGATGCCGACAATATGTATGCGGTTTGCCAGACAGGTGTTATTACCGGTGATTTACAGCGGGAAGCAGCTAAACACGGCTTGTTGTATGCAGGGGATCCGTCCAGTGCTGACAGCAGCATGATTGGCGGCAATGTAGCCAATAATGCCGGCGGCAATAAAGCTGTCAAATACGGTACAACCCGTCATCAGATTTACAGCTTGAAAGTCGTTACGCCGACCGGCGATATTTTGACTGCTGGTGCGCGCCTCAAAAAGAGTTCTACCGGTCTTTGCTTAGAACAACTTTTTGCCGGTTCTGAAGGCACATTGGGAATTATTACAGAAGTTACAGTCAAACTCCGTCCGATGCCTCCGTACAATTTCAACATGGTTTGTGTCTTTAAGACGGATGAAGAAGCCTTTGCGCTGCCAAATAAAATTTTAAAAGCCGGCATTGACCCGACCAGTATCGAATTCATGGACAACGAAGCGTTGAAAATGACCTGCAAATTCCTTGACATGACGATGCCGCATGTAGATGATGGCTGCGATTATGTTATCGTTACTGTAGAATCCTTCAGTGAAGATGATTCGGACCGCAAAATGGAACAGCTCTGCGATTTGGCAGAAGCCAATGGTTCCATTGATGAATTTGAAGCGGATAAACGTATTTGGAAACTGCGCAAACAGTTTGCCGAAGCAGCCCGTGACGTCGATAAAATGTTCCAGACAGAAGATTTTGTCGTACCTCTCGATAAAATTCCGGATATTACAAAACAGATTCCGGAACTGCGTGAAAAATATGACCTGTACTGTGTTACAGTTGCCCATATTGGCGACGGCAACATCCATGTACTGCCGTTGAATGCCAAAGGATTGACGCCGGAAGAATGGTTTGAAAAGATTAAAGCATTCCATCGCGATCTCTTTCCGCGGGTATATGCACTGGGCGGCAAGATGTCCGGTGAACACGGCATTGGCTTCAAGAAGTTAGAAGAATTTGCGCTTTGCACGCCGGAAGCAGAATTGAATGTTATTAAGGCCATTAAGAAAGCGTTGGACCCGAACGATATTATGAATCCGGGAAAATTAGTTGATATAGACTAATGTATTATCCAAAAACAGCAATGCGAAAAGTAACGGCATTGCTGTTTTTTTGTGTCTTCTTATCTTTTTTAGGTATACGATATAGCGAAAAAGAAAAAAATATTGTAAAATATAAAGACTGGATTAGGTGACTTGTAGAAAAAACGAAATAGGTGATGCAATGAAATTTTACAGTCGATTGAAGCCCCTTCGTCAGGAAGCCAAATTGTCACAGGCTGATGTAGCGAAGATATTGCGATGCTCGCAAGTTGGATATGGCATGTATGAACTGGGAAAACGAAAAATATCGATAGAAAAAATGATTGTCTTAGCTAAGATGTATCATGTTTCTATGGATTATATTGTAGGTGTATCGGATAAAAGAAATCCAAATCAAGACGAAGAAACGGAATAATCGTGTACATTACAAAAAGAGCCTGGCATGAATGGTTTTAACAACATGCCAGACTCTCTTTTTTGTATTTTTTGTATTACAGGTAATTCAAATTATACGTTGAAACGGAAATACGTGACGTCGCCGTCCTGCATGATATAATCTTTGCCTTCCAAACGGACAAGTCCTTTTTCCTTGGCGGCTTGTTCACTGCCGCAGGCAATTAAATCTTCATAAGAGACAATTTCGGCACGAATAAAGCCGCGTTCAATATCCGTATGGATTTTGCCAGCAGCTTTCTGGGCTTTGGTACCATTGACAATCGTCCAGGCACGGACTTCATCAGCACCGGCTGTGAAGAAATTAATCAGCCCCAACAGAGAATAGCTGGCTTTAATCAGACGGTCCAAACCGGATTCAGAAAGGCCTAATTCTTCCAAGAAGACAGCTGCTTCATCGTCAGGGAGTTCGGCGATTTCTGCTTCGATTTTAGCAGAAACAGCAACGACCTGTGCGCCTTCTTTAGACGCATATTCTTCAACCCGTTTGACATTGGTATTCGCATGCGGGTCACCGGCTTCATCTTCTGAAACATTTGCAATGTAGATGATGGGCTTCAAGGTTAGCAGATTGAGTTCTTTGATGAGCGGCAGTTCATCTTTTGTCAGTCCTACTTTACGGGCTGGTTCGCCGTCTTCCAACGCTGTCAGTACTTTTTTAATGACAGCATATTCTGCTTTTGCTGCTTTATCACCGCACTGTGCCACTTTGGCAATGCGGTCGGCGCGTTTTTGCGTCGTTTCCAAGTCAGCCAGGCAGAGTTCCGTGTTGATGGTTTCTATATCGCGAATCGGGTCAATAGAGCCGTCTACGTGTGTGATGTTGGAATCTTCAAAGCAGCGTACTACTTCGGCAATAGCATCGGTTTCACGAATGTGGCTGAGAAATTTGTTGCCTAAGCCTTCACCTTTAGAGGCGCCGGCTACTAAGCCTGCAATATCGACAAAACGCATGACAGCAGGAATAGTCTTTTTAGGATGATACATATCCGTCAGTATTTGGATACGTTTGTCTGGGACTTCAACGACCCCAACATTTGGTTCGATGGTGCAGAAAGGGTAATTGGCAGCTTCTGCACCTGCTTTGGTAATGGCATTGAACAAAGTACTCTTGCCGACGTTCGGCAAGCCGACAATGCCGACTTCCAGATTGGTACTCAATGGTTAAACCACCTTTTATTTTAATAATTTTAAATCAGCAATACGTTTTACAGCTTCGATTGTATTTTCTTTGGTACCGAAAGCGGTCAGACGCAAATACCCTTCACCGTGCGGGCCAAAGCCGACACCCGGCGTTGTAACAACGTTTGCTTTTTCAAGAAGCAAATCAAAGAAATCCCAGCTCTTCATGCCGTTAGGTGTCTGTACCCAAGCATACGGAGAATTGGTAGCACCGTATACGGTATAGCCTGCTTTGGTCAAACCGTCGCGGATGATATGTGCATTTTCCATATAGTAGTTGACATCAGCCAGGCATTGTTTCTGACCTTCCGGGCTGTAATATGCTTCTGCAGCGCGCTGTACAACATACGGAGTGCCGTTGAAGAACGTGCACTGGCGGCGGTTCCAAAGCGGATTTAATTCTACAGCTGTGCCGTCTTTTTTATAGGCTACGCAAACTTTAGGAACGACGACGTACGAGCAGCGCGTACCTGTAAAACCGGCGCATTTGGAGTAAGAGCGAAGTTCGATAGCGACTTCCTTAGCCCCTTCAATTTCAAAAATGCTGTGCGGAACGTTGGGTTCTGTAATATATGTTTCATATGCAGAATCATAAATGATAATGAAGTTGTTTTCTTTAGCTGCTTTGACCCAGTTTGTCAATTCTTCAGTAGTCATTGCCGTGCCCGTAGGGTTAGACGGGTTGCAGAGGTATACGATATCCACTTTTTCTGTCGGCGGTTCTGCTTTAAAGCCGTTTTCCGGAGAGCAGGGAAGGTATACGACACCGTCATAGATGCCTTTTTCTTCGTTCCAGTCACCCGTGTGGCCGCTCATTACGTTGGAATCGAGATATACCGGATATACAGGATCTGCAACAGCAAATTTCAAATCACTGCCGAAAATTTCCTGAATGCAGGCAACGTCTGTTTTAGCGCCGTCGCCAACGAATACTTCATCTGTATCGAGGTGAATGCCGCGTGTTTCGTAATCGCCTTTGATAATAGCTTCGCGCAGGAAATCATATCCTTGTTCCGGGCCATAGCCGCGGAATGTTTCCGCTTTGCCCATTTCATCGACTGCCTTATGCATTGCATCGATAATAGCCGGAGCCAGCGGACGCGTAACGTCGCCAATGCCGAGACGAATGATATTTGCATCAGGATGTGCTTTAGAAAATTCGGCAACTTTTTTTGCAATGGTAGCAAATAAATAATTGCCTGGGAGTTTCAAATAGTTTTCATTTACATGAGCCATAATGGGTGTGTCCTCCTTATATAACATCTGATTATGTTAACACTATCTATTGTACTACAATACAGATATATTGAAAAGATACACCAATTACCCAGCATGATGACAAAATAAAATGGTATCCATCTGCAGGACGAATTACGGCAGATACGGTGGTTACTTCTGAGATATATACTGCGTTAAAGCCGTGCGGTTGGTAATACCTAATTTTTTATATAAGCGGCTTAATGTCTTTTTAATCGTGATTTCTGCGACATGAAGCATGGCTGCGACTTCTTTGTTTGTTCGGCCTTCTGCCACCAACTTGGCAACGGCTAGCTCGCGCGGTGACAGCGGCGTTTGCCGATGATGCAGCCAGTTAAAATTGCGGCTGCCGTAGTCGACGGCAAATAACTCGTTCTCTTTTAACGGATTAAATGATAACGATGTATAGAGATAAGCCAGCTCCCATCCCGTATGATTGCGGGCTGCCGGGTTGCGGCGGAAAATAAAGACGCAGCGCTGATGTTCATTCAAATAGAGCGCAGTAGAGGATTTCGTTTTTATTTCCGATGTATACTGGCAAAGCCAATAATCTGCCCCCAAGGACCGAATCAGATGCCGTTCATATTGAATAACGCAGGGCACGAGCTGTTCTTTTCCCTCGGCAAAGGCATTGAATACGGCGGCGTAGCCTGTCAGGCACATGTGCTTTCCCGTACCTATCCAAACGACGTCTTCTGCTAGTGATGACAGAAGCGGTTCCAAATCATTTTTTTCAAAGTAAGAATATAAAATATGATGACTTAATTGCAGCAAGAGCGTTTTTTCATTATTCATAGTACAATTCCCCCTTTCGTCATACAGTATAAAGCCTGTTTGATGACTAAAATCCCCCCATTCTATCTGTCTATACATATATTTTATCATATTATTTGAAATAACATCAATAAATTAAGGAAAAAACAGAAAAAACATTACATGTATTAAGGTATTGATAAAATAATGCATCTGTGATATGATAAATGTCATGAAAAGCAGTACATATATCATGGGGGTATAGCTCAGCTGGGAGAGCGCTTGCATGGCATGCAAGAGGTCAGGAGTTCGATCCTCCTTATCTCCACCATACGGATAGGATTATCGCATGAAGTGTTTCATCATCATGCAATAATCCTTTTTTAGTTTTAATTTTGAAGTTTGCAGAAAAAAATCGTAATGCTGTCAACTAAGCGCTTTACAATGCCATAATAAAAAGGCTGCAGCAAAATGGACAAATGAATTTCCTTTTGATGCAGCCCTGTAAATTTTTTTTGAAAGATAAAGAGTTATAGTCGTATCGTTTCTTAATTAGAACCAAACAGCGGTATCTAAGGCATGAATTGTACCTTCGGCAGCCATATGGACTGTTTTTATTTTCTCTGTGTCGGTAAAAAGACACAGGCAGGCATTGGAGGCAGCGTGTGTTTTGACAAATTCGTTGTCAAATTCCAGGAGTTTGTCGCCTTTTTTTACCTGTTGACCGTCTGTTACAAATATAGTGAATCCCTGTCCCTGCAGCTTTACGGTATCGATACCGATATGCAGCATGTATTCTGTGCCGTCAGCGGCAGTCAGTCCTACGGCATGCTTAGTATCAAAAACAAAGGTTACTTTGCCGTCAGCAGGAGCGTATACTGTGCCGTCTGTCGGGTATACCATAAAGCCGTCGCCGGTCATTTTGCTGGCAAATGTTTCATCCGGGGCATCGGTAATAGGATGCAGTTCTCCTGTGAAGGGTGAAGCAAAATATGTTTTTTTATGAGTGTCATTTTTTTTAAATAAATTGAACATAGTGCATAAATCCTCCTTGATGTCCTTATTCTAGCATATTTTATTGTACAGGGCATGCCTAAAATAGAAAAGAGCAACGATTGGCAGAATAATCGTTGCTCTTTCTTATATTTTAGAGAGGTATGAATGAACTGAAAAGGGGAATTTCAGTTAAGCTTGTGCAGCTGCTTTGCCAAGTGCTGCGCATTCTTCAGAATTATTAGGTGTTTCATTGACAATGGCAGTGCCGATGACTGTTGCGCCGGCTTCTTCTGTACGTTGTTTCCACGTATCCATCCAATCACCGGTACCCCAGCCGTAAGAGCCAAACAAACCAACTTTTTTGCCGTTTAACTTGGGAGCTAATGCCGTGAAGAACGGTTCAACAACGCTGTCTTCCAATTCTTCAGCACCCATTGCCGGGCAGCCAAGCAGGATAACGTCTTTGCCAGCTACGGCATCTACGCTTGTATCTTCAAAACGAACAGATTCAACGTCAGCACCTGCATCTTTTGCAGCTGCTTCAATTTCCTGTGCCATAGCTTCTGTATTGCCTGTGCCACTCCAATATACAATTTCTACCATGATTAAATTCCTCCTTATGCTACAATGAGCGATTCTAGGGCTGTCCCAACAGTGAACCGGTTGATATAATCCTGCCGACAGCATTCATATTGATGAAATAGATGAGATGCTTTGGCAGCGTCTCCGTATACTTTCCATTCGCCACATAGTTTGGCATGGTTTCCTCTGTTGACGATGAAACCATAGACATCTTCCAAGGGATAGCCCAGAAAAATTCCGGATTCATGAGGAAAACATCCTCCTTGGCGAAACCGATAGGATAAGTATGCCAGCATGGTGTTGAGAGAACATGATTCTTCATAGCCAAACCGTCTTAAGAATTTTTGAATCCTAGGTTGGTTGACATACGCTTCTACCATGGCTGGTCGATATATATACAGCAGTGTACGCTGGGGACAACAATATAAAATGCGAAAATGAAGCCCTTTTGAATTATACTTATGATTATAATTATCAAGTAAGTTTTGGTATTCTACGAGGGATTCTTGACGGGGGAGGCAAAGAAGCGCGCCCATTTTTAATCCGGCTAATGTAGGAGAACAGTGATTTACTAATATGGCATCGATATTCATATGCATCCTCCGTTCCTTTCCGTTTATGGTAACACTATACCAAGAATGCAAATCAATGTCAATATATAAACGAGATATTTTTTCAATTATTGCTAAAAATTATATGATGCGGTACTCTATTCTAGAGATTAAATTTGATGTATAATAATCAAAATGCCAAAAAAAAGGAGTGTTGTCGCATGAATGCAAATGAAGATACAGCGAGAGAAACAAATTGGTGTTTTGGCTGCGGTAAGGATAATCCGATTGGGTTAAAGCTGGATATGAAAATAGAGGGCGACATATGCTGTGCATATTTTACAGCGCGCAAAGACTTAGAAAGCTATGGAGACAGGATGCATGGTGGCATTACCAGTACGCTGCTGGATGAAGTCATGGGTGATTATGTATTTCATGCTGCAGGCATCCCGGCTTATACAGCTAAATTAGATATTCGTTTTCGCAGTGCCGTACGCATTGGTGAAACCGTCAAGGTAGAAGGCTGGATTGTTTTACATCGCGGCCGCTTGTATGTTACAAAAGGAAGGGTACTCCATGAAGATGGGACAATTGCTGCTGAAGCAGAAGCTAAAATGATGGTGGCTGCATCCCATACAAGTGATTAAAAATGCAGCGTAAAATATAAATGATTTTAAATGGACTGCTATATAAAAAAGGTTCATCGTGTTATAAGTGATATAACCGGTGAACCTTTTTCATTGTTGTCTTATTGTTCTGCCAGTGCCTGCTTCAGTGCTTTGGCAAACTGATCTGGACAGGATGTCAATTTGCCGCCGCAACGAATGCCTTCGAGTCGGGAAATTGCATCCTTGGGAGTCATGCCTTCTACCAAACGGCTGATGCCCTGTAAATTTCCGGGACAGCCGCCAATAAAGGAGACGTTTTTGATGACGCCGTTTTGAATGTCGAAATGGATTGCTTTGGAACAAACGCCTTCGGGCTGATATGTGTACATATAAATACCTTCTTTCTATACGAGTGCAGCAAGAATCGTGCTTTTAGGCTGAACGCCGATTAGTTGCTGAACGACCTTGCCTTTTTTGAAAATGAGAAGCGTAGGAATTGCATTGACGGCAAAAGTCTGTGCCAGCTGAGGCTGTTCATCGACATTAATCTTGCAGACTTTTATTTCCGGATGAGAGGATGCAATTTCATCCACGACGGGCGAGAGAATCTGACAGGGACCGCACCAAGCTGCCCAAAAATCGACAAGAACAGGAACCATGGATTCTATAACTTCCGATTGAAAATTTTCGTTTGTAATGGTAATTGCCATCGTATGTCACTCCTTTATATCTCAGCTATTAGTCCGTTGGGACACTTATAGTATAACAGAAACTGTCAAGAAAATCTCTCCGCTGCTGCTAAAATACACCTATTCAGTATAAATAAAGTGGGGTATAATAAAAGAAATATCATATGTCGTATAGGGTGACAGAAGGAGAAGAACGATGAGAACTGGAACAGGAATTGTAGAAACGGTATATGAAAACGGGCTGGCCAAAGTACAGACCAACCGCAATAATTTATATACACCCTGCAGTGACAGCATGTGTGACAACAATGTCGTTATCGATGCAGTCAATACGATTGGGGCAAAAAAAGGGCAGTTTGTTAAATTTAATATACCGGAAGATAAAGTGGCTGTTGGCGGTATCATGTGTTTTGGCATGCCGCTGGCATTTATCATCATTTGGGGAATTTTTGGCTATTGGTTTGGCAGCAGCTATGGATATACCAGCGAATTAACTGCGTTTGCAGGAATGATTGTTGGCGGGTTGATAGGCGCGTTTTTGCTAAAACGATATGAAAAAAAAATCAACAGCAATACGACAAAAGTAGATATTATAGAAATTATCAGCGGTTAGCATAAAAAAGATTGGCGCGTATTTCATCAGCATGCACCAATCTTTTTTTATTATGCAGATATCTTTTTTTGATACAGGAGAATTGCCCCGATAAAACACATGGGCAGCAGATAGTCTGCCCATGGAAGGGGCTGCAGCAGCGAGCCAATTATTTTGTCGTGCAGTATCATGGACGCAGAAGTATAGGCTAATAGAGAAGCCCCAAGTGTGGCGAGCCAAGGAAAACGATCCATGAGGCGGGCGATGAGCTGACTGCCCCAAACGACAATGGGAATACTGATGACCAGTCCTATGAAGACGAGGAGGATATTGCCGTGGGAAGCCCCGGCAATGGCTAATACATTGTCGATTCCCATGGCGGCATCAGCAATGATGATCGTCTTTATGGCACTGGCAAATGAAGCAGAAGCCGGTGTGGCAGGGGATATATCTTTGGTTGGTTTGAGCAATTTAAAGGCAATAGGCAGTAAAATCAAACCGCCCAGTGCTTGCAAATACGGAACGGCAAGAAGATAGGCAGCCATAAGTGTCATGAGGACGCGGATGATAATGGCTCCGGCTGTGCCGAGATAAATTGCTTTTTTTCGCATTTCGACGGGCAGGCGGCGAGAAGCCATCCCGATGACGACAGCATTATCGCCGCCTAAGACAATGTCAAGTAAAATAATAGAAGCCAGAGAAAATAAAAAATAATTAGAATTCATATCCATGGTGCTATCTCCTTTGTATGTGGAATAAAAAAAGACTTTTAACGCATCCGTTAGATGCATTAAAAGTCTCACTTAACGAAATATATTTCGTCGATATTGCCAGCAGGGATTACTGCAGTGATTGTTGACAATATCTCTAGAAAGTTACTCCCTTTTAATCGGTAAGATTATTGTACAGGATATACAATCAATTTGTCAAATACGTTTTGGGTATTACCAAAGGTTGTCTTCTTCATTAAACGTCCATGTATAGGGAGCCGAACAAATTTCCATATCATCGTGCTTTTTGATTTCTTCGATACAGCTGACAGAACATTCAATATCTTCTAACGCCAGCGTATTTTTTATGCGGACAATTTTGGCGTCGTTGGGAACCGGAAGAAACGAATGCGCCATGGCCATTTCAATGGCGTCTTTATCGCTGTTGGCATATAAAGGCATGGCACCCATGCGGAATGATTTTGCTGTAATAATGTTGGTGTACGTAGAGGCAAAATCGATTTTGTTGGCAAAGCGATAGCTGATAATATCGGCTACACCGGCACCGGCTGCGTTGCCGTGGGCTGCCTGTGTAATATCGAGGAGAACTATTTTTTCAATATCCGGCGCTAATGCACGAAATGCGGCTTCTTGACTGAAGCGTTCTGTTCGTCCTGTGACGTTGGGATCCATGCCGGCTCCGCTGATTTCTTTGCCGACTTCATCGATAATCAATACGTCAATGCGCGGCAGCTTGAGACGGGGCATTTCTTGTTTGGCGCGTACCTGCAGGGCAGCATCGCGTTCTAAAATGTGTTGTTTGGGGATAACTTCAAGGCAAGCGATGTCGTCACTGGGGCTTTGGACGAGGCCAACGGCAAAAACAACATTTACGTGCTGCATAAATGCACTGGCTACGCGTTCCAGGTTGGGACCAAAATGGTCATAGCCGTGAGCGTGGAAGGTAGCAGCACCTTTGTGTTTGCCGACACCAATGCAAATCATTTTTAATAATCCAGATTCATGGTCGTATTTGAAATGGGTGTGCGGCTTAATTTTGTTGAAAAGAATGATGCCGTCTGCTTCATAGGCGTTTTTATCGCAGTATACAGGAAAGCCGTCATCCAAAGAAGCGACTTGAACTACGTCCATGGTGGAGAGGACGGGAACGCCTAAGTATTCTTCATGAATGCCGAATTGAGCCAAATGGGCTTTTTGTCCTTCTGCAGTCGCACCGGCATGACTGCCCATGGCCGGAAATACAAAAGGATGGGCACCCCAGATTTTTAATTGGTCACAGAGTGTTTTTAGCAGTTCTTTATAATGCGGAAGGCCGCGGCTGCCGGCTGTAATGCCGATGCGTTTGCCTTTTAAGGCTGCAACAGCGGCAGCGTCCAGGGTTTGCAGCTGTTGTTTTAGTGTTGCAGCAGGATCTGCCAGGTCTGTATGGGGAAATGTTTGATGTACTTTTACCATTTGCGGAATGATGATACCGTCCGTTAACGATTTTTTATCTAATTTAGGGAAAAACAAGAAAATAGCCTCCTTTAGCTGGGGTAAGCAGCGTAAGTATAAAAAATCCTGCCATAAAATGCAGTGTATATTTTATGGCAGGTGTCGTATTGTTTAGAATGCAGGAAGAATAGTTCCTTGGAAGTGATCGGCAATGAATTTTTTGATAGGTTCGGATTGGTAGATTGCCAATACTTTTTGATAGGTTGCATTGTCTTTATCTTCGTCGCGGACAACCATTACATTGGCATATGGAGAATCTTTGCTTTCTACGAGGATAGAATCTTTTTGCGGATTTAAGCCTGCCGGAATAGCGTAGTTTGTATTGACGCAAGCTAAGTCGGTGTCATCCAAAGAGCGGGGAATCTGTGCGGCATCCAATTCAACAAACTGGAGGTTTTTCGGGTTTTCTGTAATATCCGGTACGGAAGCATCGACAGAATTGCCGTTTTTCAATGTAATCAAACCAGCCTGCTGCAAGAGAAGCAGTGCGCGGGCACCGTTGGTTGGGTCGTTCGGAATAGTGACTTTAGCGCCGTCAGCGACTTCTTTGATGTCTTTATATTTGTGAGAATATACGGCCATAGGAAGAATAATTGTTTTGCCGATGGAGGTCAATTTTAATCCCTGTTTTTTGACGACATTGTCGAGATACGGCTGATGCTGCATGGAGTTCATATCCAAATCTTTTTCAGCCAAGGCTTTATTCGGCTGTACATAGTCGTTAAATTCTACGATTTTGATGGTAATGCCTTGTTTGGCAGCTTCTTTAGCGACTTCTTCCATGACTTCTGCGTGAGGACCGGCCGTTACGCCCATTTTAATTTCTTTTTTGTCAGAGCTGGCACTGTTATTGTCAGAACCGCCGCAGCCAGCGGCAAAGATGCAGGTCGTAGCAATTAGGACAGCGGAGAGAAGCTTTTTAATAGATGAATTCATGAATAATCAAATCCTTTCTTGAAGTTATGTATTGACTTAACAAAAAGAAAAGCCGTCAACAGATGACGGCTTGATTGTTCATGCGTTCATCTGCCGGTATATACCGTTGGACTTGGCACCTATCCCGTATGGGGGTTGCCGCAGCGTCATCGGGCCAATCCCTCGACTGCTCTTGATGAAAGACAATGTTGTGTTGTTGATGTACATGTTATCATTGATTGTACGGCATGTCAATATCGATGATAAAAAATTTAGATTTGAAAATGGTTACGCATCGATGAGTTTACCCGGGTTGAGAATCAGCTTGGGGTCCATGGCCCGCTTGATGGTTTTCATGACAGCCAATTCACCATTGGGCGTAAATTCTTCCATGTATTTAAGTTTTTTGGCACCGATGCCGTGTTCACCGGCCAGACGGCCGCCGACACTGTACGCATAGGCATAGACTTGCTGATGAAATTCTTCGACGTTTTTATTCCATTCTTCGTCGCTCATGTCCATTTTGCAAAGGACGATGTGCAGATTGCCGTCGCCAATATGGGCGTTGATTTTGACTTGGAAGGGATAATTTTCTCCGATTTCCATGATTTTTTCGATAGTAGAAGCGATTTTGTGGACAGGAACGACGACATCATCTGTGAGGAATACTTTGCTGACCATTTCGCAGGATGTCTGCACATTGCGGCGCATATTCCAAATACGGTCATCGGCTTCCAAGACATCTACGGCGCCGGAATCTTCGCAAATCGTGCAGACAGAATCCATTTTTGCGTCCAGTTCGTCTTCGCGGAATGTTTCTACCGTAATGATGACATAAATGCCGTCTTCATAGTGCGGCATATCGGAATATTTGCAGTAATCGGCTGTATCACGGACGTAGGAATTATCCATGTATTCTACACTAGTCGGGTCGATGCCGGCTTTCAGCAGTTTGGGGACCATGTACAGTGCTTTTTTTGGGTCTGTATAAATGGCCAGTACGTCAAAGCGGTACGGCGGCAACGGAATCAATTTGACTGTGACTTTGGTAATAATGCCCAGCGTGCCTTCACTGCCGATAATGAGCTGTTCCAAATCATAGCCTGTAGAGCATTTTTTGAGGATGCTGCCGCATTCGACAATATCGCCTGTCGGAGTGACCATTTCCAAAGAATATACTTGATGGCGCGTAACTCCGTAACGGACAGCACGCAGACCGCCGGCGTTGGTAGCCAGGTTGCCGCCGATTAAGCAGCTTTCTGCGCTGGAAGGATCGCCGGCATAGAGGAGTCCCGCTTTTTTAGCGGCATTTTGCAAATCAACAGTACGGACGCCTGCTTCTACTGTCATATACATGCCGTCTTCATTGAGTTCGATGATTTTGTTGAGTCGATCCATGCAGAGAACCAGCCCGCCGCAGACAGGAATGGCACCGTCTGCCAGACTGGTGCCGCCGCCGCGGACTGTAATGGGAAAATCGTATTCATTGGCAAGTTTTACAATTTGGGAAATTTCTTCAGCAGTGGCAGGAAGAACGGCGGCTTCCGGTACATGGAACATCGCTGGATTTGTTTCATAGTCTGTCTGATACTGAAGCAGCATATCACGGTCGGTTTTTACATAAGACGGACCGGTAATGTCTTTTAATTTTTCAATGATTTCCGGTGTAATCGGTTGATACGTTTTCAAAAAAATACCCCCTTTGTTACGTTGGTATTATTCTACCACGCAAAGGGGGATTCGTGAAGGTATTAGAATTTTAAGTCAATCATGGCAGATACGCCGACGCCTTGTACCCGGTTGAGATTGGTTACATCTTTAGTGGCCAGCGGAATCAATGCCTTAGCTCTGGCAATATTGTTAAAGCTTCCTTCTAACTGGCCGACGGCCTGCACTTTGTCAACTTGGCCTTTGGGCCCGACGACTTGAACTGCCCCGACGTATTTGCCGCTGCCGACGCTGATAATCGGGACGACTTTTGTGGCATAATCCGTTCCTACGCCGTTTTTCATGAGCAGTTTGTTGAGAAAATCGTTGATTTGCGAACCAAATTTATCGACGAGAACGGACACGCCGCCGACCTTTAAAACAGACCCCAAGTTGAATGCTTGTGTTGTAGCGATGCCGCCGCCAAAGCCTAATAAAGAGGCGGCAATCATACCGATGACGAGTTGTTTTTTCATGTTGTAAAACCTCCTTGAAAAGGATGTATCCTTTCTATACGTATTATATCTTATTTTTTCGTGTTCCTCTAGCTAAGGATGCAAATATAGCCAGAAAGCATACTGCGGCAAAAAGCAAGAATATGCCGTGGATGGCTGTCTGGATAAAGGATGCATACGAAGTATAGACAGCAGGCTGCATCGATAAAATCAGCGTGACGAAGGCCATGCTGAAAGCCTGTCCCAGGTTGCGTGCCAACGCAAGCATACTGGAAGCAATGCCGTGATAGGCAGGTTTGACGGCACTCATGATGGCGCTGTTGTTAGGTGCGCCAAAGAGAGCGGCACCGATGCCAATCAGCAGCAGTACGCCGATGAACAGCCAAAGGGAGATGGTATCGCTGATGGCAAATACCAGCAGGCCCAGCGTCGTTAATCCCAATCCTAATGATGCGATGTAACGGGCACCACAGCGGTCTGACAGTGTACCGGCTCGTGGAGAAAAAAGGGCCATCATGATGGGCTGTGCCAAGAGAATACAGCCGGATACGGCAGGAGAAACGCCTAAAATAACCTGCAGATATAAAGACAATAAAAACGAAATGGCATAGGTGGCACTGTATTGAATCAAGGCTGCCAAATTAGACATGGAAAATGTAATATTGCGGAAGATAAAGAGAGGCAGCAGGGGATGGTACGAGCGGCTTTCATGAAAAACAAAGAGGATAAGCAGTATCAGACCGAGCCATAGAAAAAAACGGTTCGTTTCATATGAAGACAGTCCCCAAAGAAAGAAGATAATGCCGCTGACAGATAAGGCTGAACTGACCATATTTACAAAAGGGGCGCCTTTGGCATACCATTCTTCCTGAACCGGATGCATGAGATAATATGCGGCAAACGTCAACATTGCCGGAATCACAAAGATACATCGCCAGCCGGCAAATTGACTCAGTATGCCGCCGAGAACCGGTCCCAAGGAAAGTCCTAAATAGGTGAGGGAAACGGTGACGCCTAAAATCCGGCCTTGGCAGGTTTCATCTGTTGTCGTCAGCAGCAGGGGCATATACGATACATAGATGGCAGCCAAGAACATTCCTTGGATGATGCGGAGAATTAAAAGCATGGGCAGTGTCGGCGCCAATGCAGTAAGCAGGGTAGAGATGCCAAAACCGGCAAGGGCTGTCATATACGTGCGCCTGCGTCCGTAAATATCGGAAACTTTGCCAAACGGCAGGAGAAACGCAACCGAAGCGATAAGAAATACTGTAACTACCCACGTTAATTTATCCGGCATGACGTCAAAATCCGCAGCCATGCTGGGAATGGCAATGTTAAGCGCTGTAGAGAGAAATGACCCCGTAAAACTGATTAAGCAGATAGAATAAAAAATACGTTTCTTGCTAGACATAACAACCCCTTCTTCCCGGAAATTAGCGATATGTATTGTTGCTAGTACGTCTTGTGTGTTATGTATAGTATACCAAAAATAAAGGAAAGAGAGGATGTGCTGCCGAAAAAATCACGGGAGAAAATGGCAACTACGCACGGTGCGGCAGAATAAAAATTCGTAAATTATCGTATCTGCATGCAAAAAAATACAAGATAAAATTCTAAAAAAAGCCTTGACAAAATAATGCGAAAAGAGTACCATATGCGTAAACATTTGAAATGCGATGACCAAACTAAGTACACAAAAATGAAGCGTTCAGAGAGTGCGGGCTGTGAGCTGAAAGCCTGTGCCGCAGTACATTTTTGTTGGAATGCCTTTGCGAGCAGAACGGCGGAATTTTCAGTATGCCGTTACGTATTCCCCACGTTACAGGGGCTAGAGATACAGTTTGCCGTGTCTAAAGCAAGCTGTAAACAGAGTGGAACCGCGAGCCATCGTCTCTGTCAGGGAGAGGATGGTTTTTTTTGTATATTTTTGTATACAAAGAATAAAACACAAGAGTGATATTATTTATTAGTATACCGATTTAGTATACTAATAAACGGAGATGGGGGAATTTTGACGTGGATGAACAATGCATAAAAGAAAAGATTACCAATGAGTTTTATTGGTTTCACAAACATCCGGAACTTTCATTTAAAGAATACAATACGACCAGCCGGATTCGACAGGATTTGGAAGAAGCCGGGATTCGCATCTTACATCTGCCGCTGGAAACGGGGTTAGTAGCAGAATTTGGTTCCGGCAGCCATCCGATTACGGCTATTCGCTGTGATATAGATGCCTTGCCGGTTACAGAAGAAGCCGATGTAGCCTATCGGTCGGAACAGCCAGGCTGCATGCACGCCTGCGGACATGATTTTCATATTTCCGCTATTCTGGGAGCTGCCTATCTGCTCAAGCAGCGGGAACAGGAAATCCATGGTACCATTCGCGTAATTTTCCAGCCGGGAGAAGAAGGACCCAGCGGGGCTTTGAAAATTATAGAAACAGGCATTATTGATGATGTAGACGCCATATTTGGCATGCACTGCACACCGCTTTTGGAAGTAGGCAAGATGGGATTTATTGATGGACCGGCCATGGCAGCCGTCGATGCGTTTCAGATTGTGTTTGAAGGCAAAGGCGTGCATGCAGCACATCCTAATAAAGGGGTTGATTCCATTGTTGCTGCGTCAGCTTTTGTAGGAGCAGTACAGACGGTTGTCAGCCGTAATATGGATCCCTTTGCGGCGAACTTGGTTAGCGTGACGCATATTGAAGGCGGTCATAATTGGAACGTTATCCCGAAGAGTACATTGGTGGAAGGTACGACGCGGACGATGACAAAACAAGAACGCATCGTGATTAAGAACCGAGTAGAAGATATAGCGCAGTCTATTGCGCAAACTTATGGGGCGCACGCGGCGATTACTTGGAAACCAGGTCCGCCGGCCTTAGCGAATGATGCATCTTGGGGTGTTTTGGCAAAACAAGTTGCGCAAGAACATCGTTTTGAAACAGCACCTATGGAACCGTCTTTGGGCGGAGAAGATTTTGCCTTTTATTTCGAAAAGGTAAAAGGATATTTTGTTCAAGTAGGCACAGGATTATCATATCCCAACCATAATCCAAAATTTAAAGTAGATCCGGCGGCATTATATCCGGCAGCCTCGTATATGGCTGATTTGGCAGTACAGGCCGTGCAGAAACTGCAGAATGATAAGGAGCAGGCATAATGATTCAATTCATGGATATTAGCAAGACATTTCAAACGAAAAAAGACACGATACATGCGCTGAACCATGTTTCTCTGACGATTGACGACGGTGACGTATTCGGCATTATCGGCTTTAGCGGTGCCGGAAAATCGACCTTGCTGCGAATGGTTAATGCTTTGGAAGTACCGACAACAGGCCATGTGGAAATTGATGGAAAAAATATAGATACCCTTTCTCATAAGGAACTGCGCGGCGTACGCAAAAAAATCGGCATGGTCTTCCAACAGTTTAACTTGCTGGAATCAAAGTCCGTGTACGATAATATAGCCATTCCGCTGCGGCTGAACAAGGCAGATGCAGTACAAATTCGCAATACTGTCATGAAGCTGCTGCAGTTTGTCAATTTGGAAGACAAAGCGGATGTCTATCCGGGACAGTTGTCAGGGGGACAAAAGCAGCGCGTCGGCATTGCCAGAGCGTTGGCAACCAATCCATCGATTCTGTTGTGTGATGAAGCGACGAGTGCGTTAGATCCAGAAACAACGGACAATATTTTGCAGTTGCTGGAACGAATCAATAAAGAATTACATATTACCATCTTGATTGTTACACATGAAATTCAAGTTATTCAGCGCATTTGCAATAAAGTAGCCGTTATGGAACATGGACAGGTTGTAGAACACGGTTCCGTGCTGGATGTATTCAGCAATCCGCAGCAGGATATTACAAAACGGTTTATTCAGTCTGTTATTCCCGATACGATTCCCAATACGGTCATAGAAAAAATACGTGCGCAAAAAGAAAATTATAAAATCGTCAAAGTACGGTTCTTGGGAGATAAAGCAACGGACAATGTGTTGTATGAAATCAATCAAACCTTTGATGTACAAACGAATGTATTGTTTGCTTCTGTCAATGAACTGCAAAAACATGTGCTTGGTATTTTTATCATACAGATTATTGGCACGGATACGGCGATTCAGCACGTCATGGATTATATCGACAGTAAAGGATTGCAATGGCAGGAGGTAATGATTTGATGGAAGCTACGTTAGGAGTGCCAATGTCACAAATTATATTGGCAGCAGAACAAACTGTATATATGGTGTTTGTATCGTTGTGTATCGGCACGGTGCTGGCGATTATTATGTCTGTTGTATTGGTCCTGACCAATTCAGACGGTATTTTAAAAAACAAGCCGATATTTATGGCACTGAATACAGTAATAAACATTATCCGCAGCGTGCCGTTTATTATCTTGATGGTGTTTATTTTGCCGCTGACAAAAATGATTGTCGGTACGCGGATTGGAACGACAGCTGCTTTAGTGCCGCTGGTCATTTTTATCGCGCCGTACTTAACGCGTCTTTTTGAAAATTCCATATTGGAAGTCAGCAAGGGCATTATTGAAGCGGCGCAGTCGATGGGGGCTTCCTATTTTGAAATTATTTGGTATTTTCTGCTTCCAGAAGCCAAAGGTTCGCTTATCTTGTCGATTACGACAGGCACCATTGGATTGATTGGCGCAACAGCTATGGCTGGCGTCATTGGCGCCGGCGGTGTTGGTGATTTGGCGCTGACCTATGGGTATGAACGGCTAAATACGCCGCTGATGCTGTTTACAGTTATTATCTTAGTTATTTTTGTACAAATCATTCAATCTATTGGCAATTATTTTGCGTATAAAACGCGAAATCATTAAACTATATTACAATTAGGCAGGGGGATAAAACAATGAAGTTAGGAAAATGGAAAAAAGCAAGTGTATTGGCGTTGGCATTGATCGTAGGAGCTGTAGCATTGGTGGGATGCGGCAGCAACTCTGCAAATACTGGGGATAAAAAAGAATTGACCTACAGTAAATCGCAGGGACCGTATTCTGATTTGTTTGAAAAAGGTATTAAACCGATATTGGAAAAGAAAGGCTACAAAGTGACAGGCAAAGACATGTCTGAATTACTGCAGGCTGATGTAGCGTTAAACGAAGGCGAAGTAGATTTTAACGTTGAACAGCATACCGCTTACATGGAAAACTTTAACGAAAAACAAGGCGGCCATTTGGTAGCGCTGACACCAATACCGACAGTTCCGGCCGGCATATACGCTGGTTCTAAAACATCCTTGGATCAAGTAGCTGACGGCGACAGCGTAGCAGTTCCAAACGATGCAGCCAATACGGCGCGGGCCTATGCATTGCTGCAGAAAATTGGCTGGATTAAATTAAATCCGGATAAAGATTTGTCTACTGTAACACAGCAGGATATTGTAGAAAATCCGCATCATCTGAAATTTACGGAAATGAAATCGTTGACGATTCCAGGTGTACGCAACGATTTTGATTTTATCGTTATTACCGGCTCTATTGTATATAACGCTAAAATTGACCCGGCTACTGCTTTGGCTAAAGAAGATATTTTGCCGCATTTATTGCTGCAGCTTGTAGTAGAAGATAAAAATAAAGATGCACAATGGGCTAAAGATATTGTGGCCGCGTACCATTCTGACGAATTTAAAAAATACATGCAAGAAAACAATAACGGATTGTGGTTCGTACCGGAAGATAAATAATACCTGTGTACAGACAAGCAGCCTCTGCGACCCAAAATGGTTTGGGAGCGAGGCTGTTTTTTTGTATTTGTCAAAACCGACTTAAATAAGTACAATAAAGGAAAAGCATATACGAAGGCTGGGAATAAAATGGATAAAGAACATATTTTTTTTGAAAATTATGCTCCGACGTGGGACCGGGACCGCAAAGAGAATAAAAAGGTGCTGCAGACGTTGCTGCAGCTGATACAAATAAAGCCGGGAAACCGTGTATTGGATGTTGGCTGCGGTACCGGCGTGCTGATTCCGTATGTACAGGAAGCTGTGGGGGAGACAGGTCATGTTGAGGCTCTGGACTATTCGCGGCAAATGCTGGATAAAGCAAAAGAAAAGTTTGCCCATTTGCAGCACGTTTCTTTTACGGAAGACAATATTTTGAAATATGCGCTGCCGGAGAAATACTACGACGCCATTATCTGCCTTAATTTTTATCCGCATATCAGCCGGCACAGCCGTGATTTTATCAAAAAAATGAACAAGGCACTAAAGGATGACGGCATGCTCGTCATTATGCATGACATGCCGCGGCAAAAAGTAAATACCATTCATCAAGATGGCAAAGAAAACCAGACGCTGCTGCCGCCGGTAGATGTACTGGAAGCCAATCTTATCAGTGCCGGATTTTCAGTGCAGATTGCAATGGATACAGCGTCGTTTTATCTTGTCAAAGTAGTCAAACGGCTGGAAATGCCGTATATTCATTATCAGGAAGAAGAAATGGCAGAGGAAGCCGCTCCGGTATCCTGCCGGCATCATACCCATCTGCACAGTCATGAGCAGACCAAAATCGTATTAAACAGGCTGGCCCGTGTCAGCGGCCATTTGGAAGCAATTCGGAGAATGGTGGAAGACGGACGGGACTGCAGCGAAGTATTGGTACAGCTGGCAGCCGTTGATTCGGCGATTGTCAGCGTCAGCAAGGTGGTTTTAAAGGACCATATAGATCACTGCATTGTCGATGCAGTCAAAGAAAATGACCTGCAGTCTGTAGAAAATTTAAAGAAAGCCATTAGTACGTTTATAAAGTAACGGCATTTTATAGCCGGATGTAATAAATTTATGGTATAATTAATTTATATGTTGCATGTAGTAAAGGATGTGATTTCATGCAGTTTCGCGTGTTATTAGGTGATATAACGACGTGGCAGGCTGATGCGATTGTCAATTCAGCCAGTTCTAGTTTATTGGGCATGAGTGGTGCTGTAGATAATGCGATTCATCGAGCCGGAGGCATCTCTTTGACGGCAGCATGCCGTTCGCTGCAGGGATGTCATACTGGCGAAGCTAAAATGACCAAAGGATATAAATTACCGGCTAAGTTTGTCATTCATGCAGTCGGCCCTATTTGGGTAGGCGGCAAACGAAATGAAGAAGACGAACTGATTTCCTGCTACCGCAAGAGTATTCACATAGCAGAAGAAGCCAATCTGCATTATATTGCGTTTACCTCTATCAGTACGGAAGACAAGCGTTATCCGCGGCAGCGCGCAGCTAGCGCGGTGATTCCTGTTATTATGACAGACGGTACGCCGCTTACCCGTATCGACTTAGTCTGCACGGACCAAGCCATGCAGGACACGTATACGCGGGCTGCGGTTATGTTTTGGCTGCAGCATCTGAACGAAGCGCATAAAGATGAATTAGTGCCCATGGTAGAAGAAGCTATGATTTCACTGGTCATGCTGCGCATCGAATCAGACAAGCCGGATCCGATCGCCTTGGCGGAACGGGTGCGCAATATGAAGCGGGTTTTGCGGCCGTTTTTGGATATGAGCCAGCCACGCAGCATTATGGATATTGAAAAAGCGGCCGATATGGTTATACAGACCTATGCAGAAACGGGCAGTCAAATCAAAGAAGGCAATGGGCTGGCAGATATTCTGCCCAACTACTGCCAGGAAGAGGAGTAAGCCATGATGACAGGAACCCATGAAACCGTACTTGCCCTTACGTGTCCGGCATGCCAAGGGCATGGGACATTTCAAACGTGGGATTGTATAGACGGAACAAACAGCCCAGAACTGCGCAAGCGCAGTTTGACGGATGAAACCTTGTTCTTTTATGAATGTCCCCATTGTCATGAATCTATTCATGTAGAAAGCCCGTGCCTGTATATTAACAGACAAGAAAAGTGGATGGTTTGGCATATTCCAGAACCAAAAGTCCCCGTTACTTCACAGGAAGTATGCAGTTTTTTGGGTGAACCGTCTTTTGATGACTATGTATGCCGGGCCGCACTGACTTGGGGCGAATGGCGGGAAAAAATTATTGAAATGGAAAGCCGCTATGATGACCGGCTTTATGAAATCATTAAATGCGGTGCGTACCAGCTGGTAAAAGAAGCAGATCGGGAAAAACTGCCGTTGGAAGCGTATCATTTGGATTATACCGATGAAACCCGGCAGAAAGAAAAGCTGTCTCTCGTTTTTATGGAACGAGAACGCAAAGGAATGGGATATACCTATGAAATTACCCCAAAAGTGCGGGAAGTAACAGAAGATATTTTTTTGCCGCTGCTGAAACGGCTTCCCAATATGAACGACAAAGGAAAATTTGAACGATTCGGGTATTCTTGGGCACAGCACATGATGACGTATGTTATGCAGGCCGCGTCCTCCGGAGAGGGAAAACATGCATATGGCCAGCTGTTGGGATTTTGGGTACAAACTTTGGGCAAAGAATTGTTTCATGCAGATATCAAAGCATAACAGCCATATAACGGTGTATGTCCTTTTATATAAGATGGTTTTCAAATATAAAAGAAGGTATATCGATAGGGAATGTCTGCGTAAAAGCTTATGTACGTCAAAACGGTATTGTAAATGGGCAGTGACAAAATGAGGTAAAAAATCTCGTTTTGTTACTGCCCATAAAAAAACTCTCAGCCCTGGTGAGGTGAGAGTTGTATGCGGAATTGGTTGCTGATGAATTTTTAGCCGAGCTATTTGAACGGTATATATCCTAGCGTGACAAACAGATAAAATAACGGGTATAAGATAAAAATATACAGCAGTGTTGTCGTAATGAACGGAGCCATAGCCAGATTCACATTCAAGTTGTAGAGACGTTCGGTAATGAGCGCGTTTATGGCACAAGGACTGGCCATGATGATGACTAATGTACCCAGCAGCACGGGGTCAGACGTAAATCCCAATGCTAATACGTACGAAACTGCCGGTGTAAGGAACATTTTAATCGGTATCAGATTTAAAGTAGTGCGGCAGTACTGTTTGAGATGGGAAAAGTCGATGAGATAGCCAATCGGCAGCAGTGCCGACCAAGCGCTGATATGGACGAGGTATTGAAAAAGCTGTCCCAAAACGGCCGGACGGGGTATATGAGCGGCATACAGTCCTATACCGACGACAATAGCGATGACGGAAAGCTGATTCCAGTTGAGAAAGATGCCTTTCCAGTTGGATTTTATAAAGGCAGGTATATTGCTGCTCTGTCCGCTGTGCTGATAGTAGTATCCCATGGGGAAAAGGATGAAAAACATAACCAGATTTTGAAAGATGCCGATAATTTGCGAATAGGCAAAGGCAATTTCTCCGTACAGCAAGTAGCCGCATAGACCGCCGAGGGCTGTCGTGTTGGATGGAATCGCCGCGATAAGATAGCTGCCGCGGTCCAGCTTGAGGGAAAACCGTTTTTGCAGACGAAGCACCAAGATGATTCCCAGCGGGAAAAAGGCATTAAAAAACGCAAAAAAAGGCAGGGACAATAATTCTGTCCGCAGGGGCATGACCCAAAAACTGAGCAGCGTCAAAATGGTTACGATGACAATAATATTGAAGCGAATCAGGCGGTTGCACTGCTGGGAAGATACGAGCTGACGCTGTTTGAGAACGTATCCGGCGGCCAATGGCAGGATGATGTCGATAAAAATATAGAGAATTCGCATACTGGCTCCATCCATTGATAAAGCCTCCTTTACGTAATATATTATTTTCGTGCAGCCCGGAAAGCATCAGCCAGTGAAAATGTCAGCGGTTCTGCCGGTTTGGTTGCATCGATAATAGGCTGCATAATATCACGGAATTCTTCGCGTTTTTGAGACAATACATACAGTTTGGACGTATTGCGGGCATCCCAAAGCGCATCATGCATTTGGCCGTCAAAAGTTTCTCCCAGGGTGCTAACGGCTTTGTCGAGAGAAATTACCTTATCCAGACCCAGCAAGTTGCAGTAAATCTGCTGAAAGTTTTGCCAATGATCCAGCATCCAGCGAATAGACGGGGCATTCATGTCCAGCTTTTTCAAGCGCATTTCACAAGTCAGCTGCCGCCAATCGTTTTCGCTCCAGGCATACATTTCGTAATCATTTTCATTAGATTCGTTGCACCATGCCAAAAAATGAAAAAAGGCATCGTGAAAATGAGGCGAGCCTGCCAACGTTTCCATCGTAATGCCGGTCAGTTCCTGGCAGGTCGGATTCATTTCCGTTGCGTATTCCGGCAGGACATATTCTTTATACGAAGAAATTTCTTCGCCGTTTTCGTTAATTTTGACGGCGCCGATTTCGATGATTTCTCCTTTACAGATGCGGCGTGCTTCTTTATGGGCTTGTGTAATAGGATTCATTTCAAAGTCAACGAATACTGCTTTCATGAATCAAGCTCCTTTCTAAAAATATAAGTGCTGCAATATTCATAATTTTCATTATACCACAAGAAAGCGTCCAAAACCTATAGGCAGCAGGAGATTATCTATTGACAAATGAGCTGTTTTTTAGGTATACTCATAAGTAATTTCACATGTATAATTCGATGAACGAAACGAGTACATTTGTAAGGGCAGTTGCAGCGAGCCAATGACAGTGGGAGTTTGGCACCAGCCGATGAATGGAATGGATTCGGGAGAGGCGGCCTGAACGGCAGCAAGTAGGGCGCGACGGTGTATTTCCACCGCTATCAAAGAAACGTGTATCGCTTCGGCCGTACATGTAGAGCAGGACTACTACAGTCAATTTGGGTGGCACCGCGGAACTATATCATGCATACAATATAGTCTTTCGTCCCTTGGTATATCAAGGGATGAAAGGCTTTTTTTATTTGTCTGATAAGACTGAATGGAGGTACATATGCTGGAACTGCAAGACGTAACTTTTTATTATACTCGTAATGTTCCTGTGTTGGAACATATTAACGCAACCATACAAAACGGCGAATTTATTGGCTTAGGCGGCCGCAACGGCTGCGGAAAGACAACAGTAACACGGCTGCTCATGGGGCTGGAAAAACCTGTCAGCGGCAAAATTTTTCATGACGGTGTCGATATTACCGCGCAGGATGCGGCGCAGCGGAGCCGATTTATGGGATATGTATTTCAACGGCCCGAACGGCAGATGTTCCGCCCTACCGTGCGGGAAGAAGTTGCCTACGGGCCGCAGCAGTTAGGCATGAATGAACAGGACATACAAGAAGCAGTAGCCAATGCATTGGCAGCAACCGATTTGACCGATTTGGCAGAAGCCTATCCGCCCAATCTCAACCGCGGTGAAAAACAGCGAGTAGCCATTGCATCAGCCATTGCCATGCATACGAGCTGCATTATTTTGGATGAACCGACGAGCGGTCAGGACAGTGCTGATAAAGAACATCTCATGGAGCTGCTGACCCATCTCAATCAGCAAGGCATGACGATTCTTATTATTACGCACGACATGGATATTTTGGCCCGATACTGCCACCGTGTTCTCGTCATTGGCAATCATACCAAAGCCTTTGACGGCACGCCGCAGGAATTGTTTACGAAGCGGGATGATTTGTACGAATTGGGACTGAGCCGGCCGGAAGCCGTGACCCTGTCTATGGCCGTGCCAGATATAGGCTACTGCAAGTCCATGCAGGAATTTACGGCAGCGATGCTGAAACGATTAGGAGGGAGCCACTGATGATGAAACAATTTGTACCCGTTACGAAATTAATAGGAACCTTTGCTTTTTCTTTCTGGGCATTGGTTCTGCATACGACGGTTCCTTTGATTGTCCTCGTCGTGATTGAACTGCTTCTCTTGGCATTATGCGGCAGTTTGGGCCGCAATAGTAAAGCTGTCTGCAGTCTCGTTATCTTTGCCGTGTTTTTGGCCGCTGTACAGCTTTTGGGCGGCGGTTCGCTGGAATCTGCGTATGTGACTGGGCTCCGCATGCTGGCTATGACCATCGTCTTTATTATTTTGCTGACGACAACGCGCCTGCAGGATTTGACGGCGTCCTTGGTCAAGCAAATCAAAATACCGTATGAATACGCCTTTATGTTTACGGCAGCGCTGCGGTTTGTTCCTGATTTTATTGCAGAAAGCAAAACCGTACAGGAAGCACAGGCGTGCCGCGGGCTTTCTACCAAGGGAAATGTACTGAAAAAAATGATTCATTACATGAGCGTCGTACAGCCGCTGATGCTGAAATCGCTGAGCCGTTCAGAAACGATGGCTCTCAGCTTGGAACTGCGGGGGTTTGGCAGCAATTCGCACAGCTTTATGAGCAATGTAAAGCCTAAGGGCAAAGATTATGCAGTCATTCTTGTTATGGCAGCTGTCAGCTGTTTGGTCGTATACATGCGTATGCAGGGATTGGTTTAGGAGGGTATCGTATGAAAAAAGTAGCAGATATTGCAAAACTTGAATTTCATCATCGGCAGGGCGGTCAATTCCGCTGGATCACCATTACGACGCTTATGCTGGCCATTGGGACGATTTTGCACTTGGTATCGCCAAGCGTGGGCGGCGTGACGCCGAACTGGACGATTGCGACGTATTGTGTAGCTATCTGTCTGACGAAACCGTCTTACAAACAGGCTTTGGGTATTGGCTTAGTAGCTGCCTTAGTCAATGTTCTGACGTCTAAATCCGGGTTTCCGTATGGCAATTTGATTAGTGAACCATTGGGAGCATTGACTTGCACTTGTATTGTGAAAAATTTAGCATGGGTTCGGATTAAAGGCCATTCCTGCTTGCCTGTCTTGACAGGATTTGCAGCTACTTGCATGAGCGGCGGCGCCTTTGTCACGATTTTGAAGTTTGTCATGAATCTCCCCACGGTTGTTTATATTACGGCTATGCTGCCGCTGGTTGTCGTCATCGGCCTCTTGAATGCTGTCGTTACGCCTATTATGTATTTCCCGGCACTGCGCCTTTTTGTGGCGCGGGGCATTCTGGATTCACTGGAAGAACAGGAAGTAGCTTCCGACCACAGCATGTATGAGCTGCAGCCGACGCAGGACGGCCTGATTTCTATTGAGCATTTGACATATATCTACAACAAGCAGAAAAAGCCTGTCTTGGAAGATGTAAACTTGGCACTGCATGCAGGGGACTTCCTTGTCGTAACGGGGGAAAGCGGCAGCGGCAAAAGCTCACTGTGCATGGCCATGACCGGGGCCATCCCTCATTATTTCGGCGGTGTCATGAAAGGCATGGTATATGTGGACGGCAAGGCAACGACGCAGACGACGATTTCGGATTTAGCCAGTCGTGTCGGAGCCATGCTGGATGATTATGACAGCCAGCTCGTAGCGATGACTGTAGAAGAAGAAATTGCTTTCAGCTTGGAAAACCAGGGTGTTGCGCCGGAAAAAATTGAAGCGGCAATTACAGAAGCTTTGGAAAAAGTCAATATGACGCCATACCGCAAGCGGGCACTGAGCAACCTTTCCGGCGGCCAGCGGCAGCGTTTGGTCATTGCCGGCGTACTGGCAACCAACCCGGATATTCTTGTGTTTGATGAACCGACATCAGCATTGGATCCGGAAGGAACGCATGATTTCTATGAATTGATTCATGAACTCAACGCCAAATACGGGCATACCATTGTCGTTATCGAACATTCTTTGGAAGCGGCTCTGCCCTATGCCAACCGGCTCGTTTTACTGGACCAGGGACGTATCCTTTGTGACAGCGATGTAGAAACGACACTTCGCTATATGTATGATCATAATGTGTACAAAACAGCCATTCCGTCTGTATTTACCTGCCAGATGGACTTGGAAAAGGCGGGCTGTCAGTTTGATGCGCCGTGGCTGACAACCGAAGCGGCTGTAGAAGCATTGCAGCGTATATGAGGTGTACGTAATATGAATTTACTATGTATTGGTGACAGCATAACTTACGGATATGATGCAGCGCCGCAGAACCGATGGACATATATACTGGCAAGACAGACGGGCATTCGCATCTGTAATGAAGGCGTTTGCGGCGACACGACTGCCGGCATGCTGCAGCGCATGCAGCTGATAAATCTTATGGACTATGATGCGGTGTTTGTAATGGGCGGCTCCAACGATATACTGCTGGATGAACCGCTGGAACACATCAAAGCGCATATGCAGTGTATGATGCAGCAAGTAACTGATAAGGGCAAACCGCTTTTTATCGGTATCCCGCCATTGACAAAACGTGAAAGTGCGTTTTTTGGCTGGCAGCGAAGAGACGATGTAGAGCGGCATAATACAGTACTGCAGATCTATAGACAGTGGCTTTTAGCACAGTGCCCGCTGTATGGAGCAGTGCCCATTGATTTTTATAAGCGTATCTTGGATGCAGAAGCGGCAGGCACGACTCCCTGCTATGCAGACGGCATACATCCCAATGAAGCCGGCTATGCCATCATGGCAGACGAAGCAGCTCAGCGCATCCAGTAGAATAGTCCCAACAAGAGCTGCAGCATCAAGCTTTTTGTTATGCACTATATGTATTCTTTTAAAGTGTTTCATTTGAAGTTTGAAGAAACTGCATCATCATGCTGTGGGTTGTATATGTAAATAAAATAATATAGCAAAAAGACTGTAACAAAAATCTCACCTTGTTACAGTCTTTTTTATAGTTCTATGTATGGGGAGTTTGTTGTGCCCGCATGGAAATCTTGCTGGCAATGAATTCGCGCAGGCCGCCGACATGGCACATCATAGAGTTTCCTGCACTGACAGGATCGTGATGAGCAATTGCATCGACGGTTTTACGGTGATAAATATAGGTGTTGTTGTCGCGCAACGCATCAGATGTCGCAATAATTGTCTTTTTTACAGACGTAATCAGAATATAGGACAAATTCATCAAAATGCGGTTGCCGCTGGCTTCGCAAATCATGCAGTGCAGTTTAATATCTTCGTCTTCATATTCTGCATCGCTGCGAATGAGCCGTTCAACGAGACTGCATTGGTCCTGCAGGTCTTTGCACTGCTGTGGCGTGGCATGCAGTGCTGCCAGCATGGCGGCGCGCGGTTCAATCATCGTACGCACATCCAGCAAGTCAATCGCTAATTTATCTGCGTCGTAAATGAACGTCAAACCAAGGGGATCGTCCGGGACACCGCGTTTGGGAGAAATATAGGCACCGGAACCCTGCCGGATTTCTAAAATATTGCGGGCACTTAAAGTTTTAATAGCTTCGCGGATTGTCGAACGGCTTACGCCGAAACGCGTCATCAGCTCGGCTTCTGTTGGCATTTTATCGCCAGGGAGCATTTTGTTAGATGTAATATAATCGATAATGTTGTCAGCAGCTTCCGTTGCCATGGAAGGTGCTGTTTTTATTTTTGCCATACATAACGCCTCCTGTACTGAACAGCACACATCTATAAATTATATTATATCATGGTTTATCGTTGAAACGAGATGTAAATATGATGTTATCATACGAATTAATCATAATAGAAAACAAAACTATTTAAATTCATCATACAATAAAACAAATAATAAATTTATATTGTCAAAAAATACATAATAAGCTATAATTACGTTGAAATTCATCATACAAATAAATACAAAAGAAAATAAATATATATTAAATATCACGAATAGGTCTGATAACATGACTGCTTCTTCTAATATGTAATTGGTTACAGGAAAACATGGGAGGAAGAATATGGAGAATGTATATATTACAGAATATGATTATCCGTCTGTAGAAATTGAAAAGGCAGAACTTGCCAAAGCAGGATTTCATTTGGTGCCGACACAAAGTCATACGGCCCAAGAGATTATTCATAATTGTCATGATGCATCCGGACTGATTGTCCAGTATGCTGAGATTTCAGCAGAAACGATAGCCGCGCTTCCCAATCTCAAAGTTATTTCTCGATACGGCGTAGGCGTGGATAACATTGATTTGGCGGCGGCAACACAGCGAGGTATTTGTGTTGTCAATGTACCAGATTACTGTATTGATGAAGTTTCCAATCAGACATTTGCACTTATTTTTGACTGTTGGCGGCGTGTTACGTTTTTAAACAATGCTGTGCATCGGGAAATTTGGGATTATGCCATGGCAAAGCCTATTCCCAGACTGCGGGGCCGCAAACTGGGCTTAGTGGGATTTGGCAAAATTGCCCGCGAAGTGGCTATCAAAGCCAGTGCATTTGGTTTGGATATTGTTGCCTATGATCCCTTTGTCAAGCCGGAAGCGATGCGGGCTTTGGGCGTATCCTATCAGCCGCTGCAGCAGCTGCTGCGCGAATCGGATATTGTATCGGTTCATGCCCCCATGTCGCGTGAAAATTATCATCTGATTAGCGAAGATGAGTTGGCATTGATGAAATCAACGGCTATTTTGATTAATACATCCCGCGGTGCCTTAGTAGATGAAATGGCATTGTGCCGCGCATTGAAAACGCATCAAATTGCCGGAGCCGGCTTGGATGTATTGGAAAAAGAACCCATTCAGGCGGATAATCCGCTGCTGGGGATGGACCATGTGGTTTTGACTCCTCATATTTCTTGGTATTCGGAAGAAGCCGACAGAGAATTGAAAACCAAAGTTGCCATGGGCGTGATGGAAGTGCTTCATGGCCGTGTCCCTACGTACCTGGTTAATAAAGACGTATTGGCTCATGTGTCACTGCGTTGATATTATATATAGCTATTATTCATTTACGTATTATTTTTTATGTATTAGGTTGTGTTTTTAGGAGGTATTATTATGGATATTCGCTATTCTACTAATCCGGAAGATTTCAAGAAGTATACGACGGCAGACATTCGTAAAGAATTCTTGATTGAAACGTTGTTCCGTCCGGATGAAGTAATTGCTACGTATTCGCACGTAGACCGCATGGTTGCTGTAGGCTGCATGCCTGTCAATGAAGTAGTTCCTATTGATAAAGGTATTGACTGCTGGGCAAACTTTGGTACGCACTATTTCTTGGAACGTCGCGAAGTCGGTATTTTCAATGTCGGTACGGGCAGCGGCAAAATCGTTGCAGACGGCACGACATACGAAATGGGCCCTAAAGACTGCTTGTATATTACCATGGGTACGAAAGAAGTCACCTTTGCATCTGATGATGCTAAAAACCCGGCTAAATACTATATGGTTTCTGCACCGGCCCACAAAGCCTGCCAGACCAAATTTATTTCTATTAAAGATGCCAACAAACGTCCCTGCGGCGAAGTCGCATTGTGCAATAAACGTGTTATCAATCAGTTCATCCATCCGGATGTAGTAGAAACATGCCAGCTTTGCATGGGCTTGACTGCTTTGGATGAAGGCAGTGTATGGAACAGCATGCCGCCGCATACGCATGAACGCCGCATGGAAATTTACTACTATTTTGAAATTCCTGAAGACCAGGCTGTATTCCATATTATGGGCCAGGAACAGGAAACACGCCATATCGTTATGCATAATGAACAAGCGGTTATCAGCCCGTCTTGGAGCATGCACTGCGGCTGCGGCACACATAATTACACCTTTATTTGGGCTATGGGCGGCGAAAACAAAGAATTTGACGACATGGACCATATTGAAATCAAAAACATGAAATAATATAAAAACAGTTGGAGGATTACTCACATGCATATTTTACAAGCAGTAAAAAAAGTACCGGGCGGCCTTATGTTGGTACCGCTTCTTCTCGGCGCATTATGCCATACGTTTACGCCGGAAGCCGGTAAATATTTTGGCTCTTTTACGAATGGCTTGATTAGCGGTACTGTACCTATTTTGTCTGTATGGTTCTTCTGCATGGGTGCCAGCATTAACTATAAAAATGCCGGCTTAGTTATTCGTAAATCCGGTACTATCGTAGTTACCAAAATTTTAGTAGCATGGATTGTTGGCTTTGTCTGCGTACAGTTTATGCCCAGACAGGGTATGATTGAAACAGGTTTCTTTGCAGGCCTGTCTACGCTGGCTATTGTTACATCGATGGATATGACAAACGGCGGCTTGTATGCTTCTTTGATGCAGCAGTACGGTTCTAAAGAAGAAGCTGGTGCCTTTGTTTTGACATCTATTGAATCTGGCCCGTTAGTTACCATGATGATTTTGGGTTCTACCGGTGCAGCTCATTTTGAACCGCATCTCTTTGTCGGTGCTGTACTGCCGTTCCTCATTGGTTTTGTACTCGGCAACTTGGATCCGGAACTCCGTGATTTCTTTACACCGGCTGGCACGATTATGATTCCGTTCTTTGCGTTTGCTCTTGGCAACACCATTAACTTGGCTGTTATTGGACAGACCGGTTTGTTGGGTATCGTCCTTGGCCTTGGTGTTATTGTCGTTACGGGCATTCCTCTTATCCTTGCTGATAAATTTGTTGGCGGCGGTCATGGCGGCGCAGGTTTGGCAGCATCCAGTACGGCTGGTGCAGCAGTTACCAACCCGATGATTGTTGGCCAGATGCTTCCGGAATTTCAGCCGATTGTCCCGGCAGCAACAGCGTTGGTAGCTACTTGTGTTGTAGTTACATCTATTGTGGTTCCTATTATTACTGCTTTCTGGTGCAAACGGTTCGGCGCTATGTCTGGCGACGACAACGTAGCAGCTTAAGAAAACGCAGGTATTCATTGCAGGAGGTATTGTAATGAGTTATTTAGATCAATTTTCATTAGCCGGAAAAGTGGCCCTTGTTACGGGCGGTTCCTACGGTATTGGTTTTGCGATTGCCAGTGCTCTTGCCAAAGCAGGTGCCAAGATTGCTTTCAACTGCCGCAGCAAAGAACATTTAGCCCAGGCAATGAAAGATTATGAAGCAGCTGGCATTGAAGCTCACGGCTATATTTGCGACGTGACAGAAGAAGACAAGGTACAGGCGTTAGTAGCTGAAATCGAAAAAACGCTGGGAACGATTGATATTCTTGTCAACAACGCAGGCATTATCAAACGGATTCCGATGTGTGACATGAAAGTAGAAGAATTCCGCCAAGTAGTAGACATTGACTTGGTAGCTCCTTTCATTGTTTCTAAAGCCGTTATTCCCGGCATGATAAAAAAAGGACATGGCAAAATTATCAATATTTGTTCTATGATGAGCGAATTGGGTCGTGAAACCGTATCTGCCTATGCTGCAGCTAAAGGCGGACTCAAGATGCTGACCCGTAATATTTGCTCTGAATTTGGCGGTGCCAATATTCAATGCAACGGCATTGGGCCTGGCTATATCGCTACTCCGCAGACTGCGCCGCTCAGAGAAACGCAGCCTGATGGTTCCCGTCATCCTTTTGACAAATTTATCGTTTCTAAAACACCGGCAGGCCGCTGGGGTGAAACGAAAGATTTAGAAGGCCCGGCTGTATTTTTAGCATCCGATGCCTCTGATTTTGTCAATGGACAAATCTTGTATGTAGACGGTGGTATCTTAGCTTATATTGGCAAACAGCCGTAAGAATACAATCTTAGTATAAAATAGGCACGCAGGAAACTGACGTGCCTGTTTTTCCATAATAGTGAAAGGTGGATATGACTATGAAATCTGGTTTGATTTTAGCAGGAGAACCGATGGGTCTTCTGATTGCGCAAAGTGAAGGTTCGTTGGATAGTGTAAGCGGTTACGATTTGGCCGTAGCAGGTGCTGAATTTAATGTGGCTGTCGGTGTAGCTCGTTTGGGTCATCGTGTAACCTATATGACAAAATTAGGCAAAGACCCGTTTGGCCAGCGGATTATTCATGTCTTGGATGATAATAAAATTGGTAATGAATTTGTGGCTTGGAGTGATGAAAAGAAAACAGGATTTATGCTTAAAAGCCGCGTCAGTGTCGGCGATCCGGCTATTTTCTATTTCCGTGCCGGCTCTGCCGCTTCTACCTTGTCTGTTGATGACGTAGAAAAAATCCATTTTGAAGATTATTCACACATTCATTTGACAGGTATTTTACCGGCATTGACAGAAACGACGCGCGCAGCTGTCAACCTTATGTTTGATAAAGCCCGCCAGGCTGGTCTTTTAATCAGTTTTGACCCCAATCTTCGTCCTCAGCTTTGGCCGAGTCAGGAAGTTATGGTACAGTCCATTAATGAAATGGCTGCCAAAGCGGATATTGTATTACCAGGTACTGCCGAAGGAAAAATCTTGATGGGCAGCGAAGATCCGAAAGCTATCAATGATTTTTACTTGAAAAATGGTGCTAAAGTTGTTATTACGAAATGCGGCGGCGATGGTGCGTATGTATCAACAAAAGATGAATCCTATATGGTTCCTGGCTTTACAGTAGATAAAGTAGTTGATACCGTTGGTGCCGGTGATGGATTTGCTGCCGGTGTTATTACAGGGCTGATGGAAGGACTGCCTCTTAAAGAAGCTGTCCGCCGCGGCAACGCGATTGGTGCTATTCAGGTTACCAGCCGCGGAGACAACGAAGGACTGCCGTATCCAGATCAATTAAAAGCATTTATGGAAAAATAAGGAGATAGATTTCATGATTAGTGAAAATATGAAGACAATATTTGAAATTGGGCTGGTCCCTTTGGTTGTATTGGACGACGCAGCCGATGCCGTTCCTTTTGGAAAGGCACTCGTCGATGGCGGTATTCCTGTTGCAGAAGTTACATTTCGGACAGATGCCTGCTTGGATATTATCAAAGCTATGTCGCAGCACGTACCGGGTTTGATTGTCGGCGCAGGAACAGTACACACGGTACAGCAGGCGAAAGATGCTGTAGCTGCCGGCGCGACGTTCATTGTAACACCGGCATTTAACCCGGCTGTTACGGAATGGTGCGTTACCAATCATGTCGATATTATTCCGGGGACTGTATCACCGGCAGATATTGAAGCAGCCAGCGGTTTTGGCTTGGAAGTATGCAAATTCTTCCCAGCTGCTGCCTATGGCGGTACGAAAACGCTGAAAGCATTGGCAGGACCTTTTGCCAACATCAAATTTATGCCGACTGGCGGCGTCAATTTTGACAACATGAATGAATATTTGGATTTGCCAAACGTAGCAGCTATTGGCGGCAGTTTCATGACGCCGTCTGCTATGGTCAAAAACAAAGACTGGGCAGGCATTACGGCGACATGTCAGAATGTAGTTAAACATATGCTGGGATTCTCGCTGGGACATGTAGGTCTGCATGTCCCGGGACGGGCAGAAGCCGAAGCCGTAACGGATGGACTGTGCCGCTTGATGGCACAAGATAAAATCCCAGGTGCAGACAACTTCTTTGCCGGTTCTGTCGCTGAAATTTGCGACCATGAAATGCCGGGAGAAAAAGGACATATCTGCATTGATACACGGGATATGGAACGAGCACTGGCATATTATAAACGCCAAGGCATAGAAATTGATAAGGAACATTGCTTCTACGATGAAAAAGGCGTATTAAAAGTAGCCTTCTTAAAAGAAATAGTCGGCGGATTTTCCATTCATCTGCGTCGTAAATAAGTAAAAATAAAAAATAAGACATGGCATTTTGCTGATATACTCCCTTCTAGGCAAACAAGTGAACTCATAAAAACTTGTTTTCCTGGAAGGGAGCGTTTTTATAAGAAGACGTAAGTTTGAATCAGACGTGATACTCTTTGTTGTACGAGAATATATAGATGGGCAGGCAGCGAATTCACAATGTATTGCTGAAAATATTCTGAACAGGGAATTCACAGCTGAAGCACTGGATGAGAAGTAGCTGATTGATGTCACGGAGTTCAAATACTATATGGGCATAGGGGTTTTACAAGATATATCTAAGTGCCATCCTTGATTTATATGATCGCTGGATTGTTTTTTACACGGTCCGGGATTCGAATAACAACCGGTTAGTATTGGATACGATAGATGCTGCCATTGCGGCAAATCCGGAGACCACTCCACTCGGTTATTCTGACTGGGGATTCCAATATACGAATCGAATGTTTCATGCTAAGCTTGAAACTGCCGAAATGACGCAAAGTATGGCCAGAGTAGAAAAATGTATTGACAACGGTCCGATGGAAGGATTCTGGGGAATTCTGAAGAGAGAACGGCATTACGGAAAGCACTTTACGGATAGGAGATCTCTGGTAAAGATGATTGAAGACTATATAGAATACTATAACAACGAACGATTGCAAAAAAAAATCTACCACCAGGACAAAAAATCTGATGGCAGAAATTTTTTATTTTTTAATTGTCTGCTTGACGGGTAGCAGCCAATCCTGCTGAAGCATATATGGTCTATAATGTTGTGAATGCGGCTTCGTTTCCGTGCTTTTGGATTAAACGCATTAAATCGTCTGCCTGCATCCAGACGGTAGCTGTGTTGTCATTGGGATGAACACCAATTTTGTTTCCTGCAAACTCTAAGTCCAGATAGAAATGTACGCGATGCGCCGTATCGTTCAGAATGCCTAAGGGTGTAACCGAACTGGGCAAAAGCCCCATGATAGCCAAAAGGTCATCGGCAGAGGCAAAGGAAAGGGGGCGCAGACCATGCTGCTTCCGAAATTCTTTCAAATTCACCCGCTTGGTGCCTTTTACCGTAATCAGATAGTAGTTGCGCTTTTTGTCATCCCGAACAAACAGATTTTTTGCATTCCATTCGGGATAGGGAAGATCTACAGAATCTAGTTCTTCCATATTGAATACAGCTTTGTGTTCCGTTTTTTCGTATGAAATATTTTGTTCAGTCAGGTATTGATACGTCTCCTCTTTATTCAAGCGGCGTTCCTCCTCAGCATTTGATGTATTGAATTGAGTATATCATACTCCGCAATGAAAAGACACGCTGTTTTATATGCATCCAATTGTAACGGCAGCGGATTTTTGGCGAGGAAGGGAAAATTGTACGGATTTTGCAACAAAACCTATGGTATAATAAAGCATATTGACAACTGAGGTGAACGGTATGAGTGAATCTATATATGGAAAGTACAAACCGGCTGTGCAGGCCGTCATGGATGGTCTTGTTGCAGCGATTCAGGACTATAGCGACCGCATCAAGCAGCAGGAAGGGGAAGCGGCGTATGAGCATTTGATTTACCGCATCAAAAGTGAAGACAGCATGCTGGAAAAATGTACCCGCAAAGGACTGCCGCAGACGGCGTATTCGGCACTGCACGATATTCACGATGCGATTGGACTGCGTATTGTTTGTTGCTTTTTGGATGATATTTACCGCAATATCAAGGCGATTGCCGCGCTTCCTGGCGTGCGTATCGTCGAAGAAAAAGATTATATTCAGCATGCCAAACCTAATGGGTACCGCAGCTATCATCTGATTATTGAGGCAGAAGCTCCGTATGAAGATGTTACAGGGGCAAATCCGGGTCATTTTTTTGCTGAAATACAGCTGCGGACGATTGCCATGGATTCTTGGGCAAGCTTGGAACATCAAATGAAGTATAAGCATGATATCCATAATCCGGAAATGATTGTCCGGGAATTAAAGCGGTGTGCTGATGAATTAGCGGCGTGTGATGTGTCCATGCAGACGATTCGCAATTTGATATATGCAGATAACGGATAAAAAGGAGCAGCATATGAAATTATTATTAGCAGAAGATGAAAAGGCCATGTCTATGGCACTGGTAGCGGTGTTGGAACATTCAGGGTATGAAGTAGATGCTGTCTATGACGGCATGGCTGCTGTAGAAAAAGGCAGCAGCAACACCTATGACTGCATGATTTTTGATATTATGATGCCAAAATTGGATGGTATCGGCGCGTTGAAAAAACTGCGCAGCAGCGGCGATACGACACCGGTCATTATGCTGACGGCAAAAGCCGAAGTAGATGACCGTATTACCGGGCTGGATGCCGGTGCTGATGACTATCTGACGAAACCTTTTGCGATGGCAGAGTTGCTGGCGCGCATCCGGTCTATGACGCGGCGTTCGACGACGTTTACGCCGACCAAACTGATTGCTGGGAACGTATCGCTGGATGTGGAAGAACAGGAATTGTCTTGTCAAAATGCGATTCGTTTGGCAAATAAAGAAACGAAACTCATGAAATTTTTCATGCTCAATATGGGCAAAGCCGTATCGACAGAAACGATTTTTTCCCATGTATGGAAGGATGAAGAGGATGTGACAGAAGACATTGTCTGGATTTATGTGTCCTATTTGCGGGAAAAATTGACGGCTATTCAGGCGGACATTCAAATTATCGGCGAAAAGAATGGTACTTTTTTACTGCAGGCAAAAGAAAGGGAAGCATAGCCTATGAATATGGTCAAAAAGCTTCGCCGCAAATTTATTTTGATTGCTACAGTTGGCGTCGTCATTATCGTTGTCGGTGCATTGGGGCTGATTAATGCTATTACGTATACGCGTATGGAATCACAGGTCATGTCGGTACTGACATATATTTGCCATAATGACGGCCATTTGCCCCAAAAAGTCAATTCTTCCAACAAAAGCTGGTTTGACGAGCCGTCTTGGACAGAAGATACGCCGGAATTTTCTTATCAAGTACGGTTTTTCAGTGTGTTAGTGGACAGCAATGGCTACGCTAAAAATATTAATATTAAAAATATTGCGTCATTTTCGGAAAATGAGGCGATTGAATATGCCCGCACGACGGTGCAGGAATCTGTTGAAGACAATACGATGCAGGGATTTTTTAAAAAAGAACGGGCTACGTATGCGTATATGATTCAGCCCCATCAGGATGGGTCCTATTTGATTGCCGTGTTGGACTGTACGCGCGATATGGCGGCAGTCAATTCGTTTTTGCGAAATTCCCTGTGGTTTGGCTTGGTTTGCATTATATTATATGTTCTTATATTGGCAGCTTTATGCAATTTGGCAATTCAACCGTTTGTACGCAATATGGAAAGCCAAAAACGATTTATTACCAACGCCGGTCATGAATTAAAGACCCCGATTGCCATTATTTCTGCCAATACAGAAGCATTGGAATTGATTAGCGGCAAAAGTGAATGGACCGAAAATATTCTAAAGCAGGTCCAGCGGCTGTCTAAGCTGATTAATGATTTGATTGTTTTGTCTAAAATGAGTGAAGGAAAACAGACAATGGTTTGGGAAGACGTGAATGTATCAGACATGGCGGACAGTATTGCTAAGTCGTTTCAGACTATGGTTGATGATCAGAAAAAACATTTAATTTGCCGCATTGAACCGCAGGTTTCTGTTCGTTCAGATGCCAAACGGCTCTATACGCTTATTAACATTTTTGTAGACAATGCAGTAAAATACTGCGATGAAGACGGTACGATCACCGTTGCCGTGACACCGGCTAAGAAACATAAGGGAGCTGTCATTGCCGTTGCCAATACGTATGTGGATGGTGCGCACATGGACTTTTCCCATTTCTTTGAACGGTTTTATCGCGGCGATGAATCGCACAACAGCCAAAAATCCGGCTATGGCATAGGCTTGTCGATGGCAGAAGAATTGGCACAGCTGTTAAAGGGAACGATTCACGTCGATTATAAAGAACATACCATTATTTTTACGATACAGATTCACTAAAAAGCAAGCGGCCTGCAGGCTGCCATATACGGAACGGAATAAGAAGTCTTTGAAAAGTCAGGACTGTGCCTGATACTTCAAAAGGCTTCTTTTTTTGAGTACATTATGATATGCATGCATTTTTAGCATAAGATAGTATGCGAATAGACAAATTGAGAATAAGATGAACGTTTTACTTGAAACTCCCTTGCACAGGACTTTGTTTTCAGTTATAATATAAATAACAAATAGTCATGGTAAGTATGAAATTTAAGTCTAGCATAAAGAAGCGGTAAGAAATAAATACCTGTTTCTTTTATAAAAAAAGTTTTTGAGTGGGATTCATTAGGTATGAAAAGCCACCGATAAAAAGAGGTGCATGTACATGGGAAGGAATTGGATAGATGCAGCTCGATTGACCGTAATCGTAGGACATTTTGGCAGTGGCAAAACAGAAGTTGCTGTCAATATGGCTATAGAGCTGGGAAAACGAGGTTATGTTTTTTCTCTGGCTGATTTGGATGTCGTTGACCCATATTTTCGTTCACGAGACTGCAAACGCACATTAGAAAAAGCGGGCGGCCGGTTGATTGCCAGTTCGCAGGCACATATGGATGCCGATTTGCCGTCTATGCCTCCGGATGTACGTGTACTGTTTGATAATCCGGCCATGTATGGTGTACTGGATATTGGCGGATATCCGTCAGGCGCACGGGTTTTGGCAAGGTATCGGCAGCAGCTGCTGGATTGTCAAGCCAGAGTTTTGTGCGTGGTCAATGGCAACAGGCCGTTATCGGATACGCCGGAAAAAGCTGTATCGTACATCAAGCGCATAGAAAAAGCAGCTGGCATGCCTATTGATGGTCTAATTAATAACACACATTGTTGTCAGTTGACAGAGTTGGACGATATCCGGCAAGGCGCGGCCTTGACGGAAAAGGTATCGGTATGTACCGGAATTCCTGTTGTCTGCCATGCCGTATCAGAAAAGCTGGCAGCACAGGCTTCGGAAATTATACATCCAGTGTTTCCTATCAAATTGTATATGAAAAAGCCTTGGGAGTGAGCAATGTAGCAGAAAGGAGCGTTTGTATATGGCAATGCATTTGACCTTTAGAAAAGAACGGTGTAAAGGATGCGGCTTGTGTATCACTGTTTGTCCCAAACAGATTTTGGCGTTGGAAAAAGGAACGAATATCAAAGGGTATCGGCCAGCATCATGTACAGATGAATCGTTGTGTATTGGATGTGCAAGTTGCGCAAGAATTTGTCCGGATTCGATTATTACGATTGAAAAAGACGACTGAGAAAAGGAGTGAACTTTTCTATGAAACGAGAAATTTGGAAGGGCAGTGAAGCTATTGCTGAAGCCGCTATTCGTGCCGGCTGTCGTGGATTTTTTGGATATCCGATTACTCCGCAGAATGAAATTCCTGAATATATGTCTTTAAAAATGCCTCAGGCGGGAGGCGTGTTCGTTCAGGCTGAATCAGAAGTAGCAGCCATCAATATGGTGTATGGCGCAGCAGCTACAGGTGTACGTGCCATGACTTCCTCTTCTTCACCAGGTGTCAGCCTTAAGCAGGAAGGCATCAGCTATATGGCTGGGGCTAAATTACCGGCAGTTATCGTCAATGTCATGCGCGGCGGACCGGGCTTAGGGTCTATCCAGCCGTCTCAGGCAGATTATTTCCAAGCTACGCGCGGCGGCGGCAACGGCGATTATCGTACGCCTGTCTTGGCACCAGCTAATTTGCAGGAAGCCGTTGACCTCGTACAGGAAGCCTTCGATATTGCAGACCAGTACCGGACGCCGGTTGTCGTATTGGCAGACGGTTTGATTGGACAAATGATGGAACCTATCGTTTGGCATGATGTCAAAAAACGGCAGCTGCCGCCTAAAACATGGGCAGCCAATGGCCGCAAGGGCCGGGAACACAACAACTTTATCAATTCGCTCCTCATTGATGCCCAAGATTGTGAAAATCATAATATTGAACTTTTAAATACATATCATGAAATTGAAAAGAACGAAGTACGTTTTGAAGAAGTCATGACGGAAGACGCAGAAGTATTGATTACTGCATACGGGACACCGGCGCGTATCGCGATTACTGTTGCAGAAAACTTACGTGCCAGAGGCATCAAGGCAGGTGTATTCCGTCCCATTACATTATGGCCGTTCCCAAGCAAACGACTGCGGGAAATTGCCGAACAGGATTCGGTCAAAGTAATTTTAGATGTAGAAATGAGTACGGGCCAGATGCTGGATGATGTCAATCTGGCTGTGGCAGAAAGGAAACCGGTTCGCTTCTATGGCAGATATGGCGGTGTTATTCCTACTGTATCGGAAATCGAAGCAGCGGCAGAAAAAGCACTAGGGGAGGTAAAGTAATATGAAGACCATATATACCAAGTCAAAAGGCTTACAAGATACAGAATTACATTATTGCCCCGGATGCAGCCATGGTATCGTGCACAAACTAGTGGCAGAAACGATTGAAGAAATGGGTGCTATCGATACGACTATCGGTGTCTGCCCTGTTGGCTGTTCTGTTTTTGCCGGCAACTATTTTGCCTGCGATATGATTGAAGCTTCTCATGGCCGTGCACCGGCAGTAGCAACAGCTGTTAAACGGACCCATCCGGATGTACCTGTTTTTACCTATCAGGGCGATGGTGATTTGGCTTCCATTGGGGCAGCTGAAATTGTTCATGCAGCCATGCGCGGTGAAAAATTTACGACTATCTTTATTAACAATGCGATTTATGGGATGACAGGCGGCCAGATGGCACCGACAACGTTAATCGGCCAGACTGCGACAACGGCTCCGTTAGGCAGAACGGTACAACAGGCCGGCATGCCGATGCGCGTTGCGGAAATGCTTTCGACACTGGACGGGTTAGTATATGCAGAACGTGTTTGTGTTGTTGATATTCCCCATTTGATGAAAGCAAAGAAAGCGATTAAAAAAGCCTTTGAACGGCAAATGAAAGGCGATGGCTTTACGTTTATCGAAGTATTGTCTGCATGTCCTACGAACTGGGGCATGGATATTCATGAAGCAAACAAATGGCTGATGGACAATATGGCAGCATATTATCCTCTCGGCGTAATTAAAGATACGGAGGTGAAATAACATGAAACATGAAGTAATCCTCTCCGGTTTTGGCGGCCAGGGCGTCATGTCTATTGGTAAAAATCTAGTTGAAGCAGGTGTAGCAGAAGATTTGCAGGTTTCATGGGTTCCGTCTTATGGTCCTGAAATGCGCGGTGGCACTGCCAACTGTACGGTTATTCTTAGTGATGACCGTATTGGTTCACCTCTTGTAGAACATCCTTCAGAAATTGTAGTCATGAACCGGGCGGCACTGGCTAAATTTGGCCCCAAAGTGCAGTCTGGCGGTACTATTTTTATTAACAGCAGTATTGTGCCGGATAAAGTAGATCGGGATGACGTTTCGGTACATTATGTTCCCTGTGATGATATTGCCAGAGAATTAGGAAATCCTAAAGTTAGCAATATGGTTATGCTGGGTGCCTATGTAGGCGCGACAAACGTATTAAAAGTAGAAACAATTGAAAACATGATTCACGAAATGTTTACAGGGAAAAAAGCAAAACTTGTTCCCTTGAATATGGATGCACTTCATCGTGGTCTTGATTGTGTAAAATAAATATAGCAGTATAGGCTCCCTTTTAGTGTGGTATGAATAACAGCCAGGCCTTGATAGATCGTTTATGGTCTATCAAGGCCTGGTTGTTTTTTATAACAGGCAAAATCGTTTTTTAGGCAGCAGCTGTTTAGAATATATATAATAATATAACATTTCATATATGCATATTAAGCAATAACAAAAGAAAGAAGAAAAAACAGATGTAAAAAAACACTATATAAATATGCATGATAAAAGAAAAGATATGATACTTACTGTTGGCGTATCTGAAATAGGCACTTGAAAAAAAGGAAAGTAAAAATAAAGAGAGGGACTAATAAATGAAAAGAAAGTATTCGTTTTAGAACACGTAATGAAATTGTACGTGAAAATAAAAAATAAAATGTAAATAAATTTTTCTGAATACGTCTTTTCTGGCAAGACATATAACGGTAAAAACTAAATTGCAAGAAAATATAAACTATCTAATAAATGCGATAAAAAGCTAAGATAATGCCAAAAATGAAATTGATTAATGCGTATTTTACATTTAAAATAAGGCGTGATATACTAAATTTAAAGAATAAACGTTTTAGTAAAAGGCGATACTTACGGAACAAACTTAAAATTTTTACTTCGCTAAAAGCATAACAAATAAATACAGTAAAATGCTTGTTTTAATTTGTTTTGTAAGAAAAGACAACAAAACTAGGAATGATTGGCAGTGTATTACGTGGTTAGGAGGTCATGAATATGAGTTCATCAGCAGTACTTGCCCGTCAGGCGGGAATGACAGATGTCGAGTGGAAAGCAGCCGTACGGTTTGACAGTACGGACTGGGGCTGGATTATTATGAGTATTGGTATGGCTATCGGCGCCGGCATTGTATTCTTGCCGGTCCAGGTGGGGCTGGTTGGCTTGTGGGTATACCTGTTTTCTGCTATTATTGCCTATCCGGCAATTTATTTGCTGCAGCGGTTGTTTATTAATACACTGGCGGATTCACCGCGGTGTGAAGATTATCCAGGTGTTATCAGCGGTTATTTGGGAAAAAACTGGGGATTCCTTTTAGGCATTTTATATTTTTTAAGCATCTTGATTTGTGTATTTATGTATTCCACGGCGATTACGAATGACAGTGCTTCGTTTTTATATTCGTTTGGGGTTACAGACATGCTGCTTTCTAACAATCCTCTCTATGGATTGGCTATTATTTGTATCATGGTAGTGATTGCATCGCGGGGAGAACAGTTGCTGTTTCGGGTATCGACATTGATGGTACTGACCAAACTGCTGGTTGTCATTTGTTTGGGCGGTATTATGGTGCAGCATTGGAACTTGGCAAATATCGGAGTATTTCCGGATTTGGGATATTTAATTAAAAATACAATCGCCATGCTGCCTGTTACGCTGACGTCTATTTTATTTATTCCAAGTATCAGCCCGATGGTTATTTCGTATCGGGCGCATAATCGGTCTATTCATGTGGCGAGATATAAAGCTATGCGGGCGATGAAAATAGCTTTTGGCGTATTGTTTATTACGATTTTTTCTTATGCCATGTCTTTTAATTTGGCAATGGGTCATGAACAGGCCGTAATGGCCTACACGCAGAATATTTCAGCTTTAGCCATTGTAGCTCGCGGGTTCGACGGCAGTGCAGTAAAAATATTCAGCTTAATTTTAAATATTTTTTCTGTAATGACAGCTTTTTTCAGCGTTTTCTTGGGATTCCGGGAAGCTTGTCACGGTATTGCGATGAACATTCTGCGGCGCTGTATTCCCGAAAGCCGGATTAATGAAAAAATAGTTCAAATAGGGATTTTGGTATTTGCTGTAACTGTTTCTTGGGGGGCGATTGTTCTAAATGCTCCTGTACTCAAGCTGCTGACGTTATTGGGCCCTATTTTTGGCTTAATAGCTTGTATTATACCGGCTTACTTGGTATATAAAGTACGGGCGCTGCATAAGTATAAAGGAATGGCTTTGGTGCTCATCGTTTTTGCAGGCATACTGCTCATTGTTTCTCCGTTCTTAGCATTTTTCTAATTCCCCTTATTACATGCATCTCCATATGACAGACCGCGCGAACTGTCCAGCAGTTGGCGCGGTTTGTTATATGAAAAACGTGCCTTATATTTTTCGTTTCTTATGCGGATAAAAATAATACTTTAAGAAATAATACAAAATAATTTTATAATATATTTTACGTAGTAAAACGATTATTCTGTCAAAAGATATATATTCATTCTTGACAACACTGCCGATACAGTGTAATATACAACTCAACAAACACATATCGTCCATGCAAACCAGTGAAGCGGAAGTAAAAACGATGACGTGCACGTACAGAGAGCCGGAGTGCTGAGAACCGGTCGAACGCAGCTCGTTAAATGGACCGCTGAGGGCGCAGTCAAAAGCTACGGCTGAGTATTCTGCGACGTAAAGGCATACGTCAGTTGCCGGGAATATGATGGTATTCCGACGAGAGTAGGAGTCAAATCCTAAAACAAGGTGGCACCGCGGAACTGTATCCGTCCTTGACAAGTCTATTGTCATGGACGGATTTTTTTATAGGAGGTTTATATGGAAACGCTCAGTCTGGAACAAGTCAAAGCCTATCAAAACCAATATAACGTCGTACCGGTTTGCCGCAGTATGTATGCTGACGTTCGCACGCCTATCGAAGTGTTGCGCATCGTCAAGAATGTTAGCTCACACTGTTATTTGCTGGAAAGCATGGAAGATTCCCAGCGTTGGGGGCGATATACGTTTATCGGGTACGATCCGCAAATGGGATTGTATTGCAAAGACCGTGTAGTTCACATAAAAACGGGGACTGCATTCCAAATCAAGACAGAACATCCGGAAACCCTCATTGCCCAAATACTGGAGGATAATAAAGCACCGCGTTTAAAAAACTTACCGCCTTTTACGGGTGGATTAGTCGGATACTTTGCCTATGATTTTATTAAGTATGCAGAACCTTCTCTTACGTTAACCGCTGCGGACGATAACGATTTCAATGATTTTGATTTGATGCTTTTTGACAAGGTAATCGTTTTTGATAATTTAAAACAGCAGATCTATCTTATTGTCAATGTACGTTTGGACTCGGTTGAAGAAAATTACAACCGTGCTCTTTTGGAAATTCAGCGAATGGAAACGTTAATTCGTCAAGGAAAGAAAGCCGTGAATGTGCCGCTGCAGCTAAAAAGCGAATTTAAGCCGTTGTTTAGTGAAGAAGAATATTGCAGCATGGTTGAAAAGGCTAAAGGGTATATTCATGAAGGAGATATTTTTCAGGTCGTTTTAGCCAACCGGATGCAGGCAGAGGCAGAAGGCAGTCTCTTGGATACCTATCGCGTGCTGCGGACGCTCAATCCGTCTCCATACATGTTTTTCTTTTCCGGCGATGACATTGAATTAGCCGGTTCATCGCCGGAAACGCTGACGAGACTGGAAAACGGCGACTTATTTACATTTCCCTTAGCCGGCTCGCGGCCGCGGGGCAAGACGCCGGAAGAAGACCAGGCACTGCAGGATGAACTTTTACACAATACTAAGGAATTGGCAGAACACAACATGCTGGTTGACTTGGGACGCAATGACTTGGGCCGTATCAGTGAATTCGGCAGTGTGCATGTAGAACGGTATTTGGATGTACTGCGTTTTTCCCATATCATGCATATTGGTTCGACGGTGCACAGTAAGATTCGCAAGGACAAGAATGCGATTGATGCGATATCTTCCGTTTTACCGGCAGGTACTTTGTCAGGAGCCCCCAAGCTCAGAGCGTGTGAAATTATTGATAAACTGGAAGGGCATAAACGGGGAGTTTACGGCGGAGCGATTGGCTACATCGATTTTACAGGCAATATGGACTGCTGTATCGGCATCCGGCTGGCCTATAAGAAAGGAAAGCATGTGTTTGCCTGCTCTGGAGCCGGCATTGTTGCTGACAGCATTCCGGAACAGGAACACCAGGAATGCCTGAACAAAGCCAAGGCAGTAGTCATGGCTCTGCAGCAGGCCGATGGAGGGATTGACAAATGATAGTACTTATTGATAATTACGATAGCTTTTCTTATAATCTCTATCAGCTTATTGGTCAAATCAATCCGGAGATTACAGTCATCCGCAATAATGAAAAACGTGTGGCAGATATTGAAGCACTGCATCCGGATTACTTGATTATTTCACCTGGACCAGGCCGGCCGGCTGACGCCGGTATTTGTGAAGAGGCTATCCAGTATTTTGCCGGAAAAATACCTATTTTGGGTGTGTGCCTGGGACATCAGGCTATTTGTGAAGTGTACGGCGGCACCATTACCTATGCAAAGGAACTCATGCACGGTAAACAGTCTGCGGCACTCTTAGACAGACAAAGTCCGCTTTTTGCAGGCATGCCGGAAAAAGTAGACGTTGGCCGGTATCATTCGCTGGCACTGGATCCGAAGACGCTGCCGGAAGAATTACAGGTTTTGGCACAAACGGAAGATGGTGAAATTATGGCAGTGGGACACAAGACATATCCTGTCTACGGCCTGCAGTTTCATCCTGAGTCCATTCTCACGCCGACAGGACCGATGATGATTGAAAATTTCTTAAAACATACCGTGTAAAAACGATGACAGCATATGGAGGGGAATCACTATGATAAAAGAAGCCATTATTAAAATTGTCAATAAAGGTGATTTGACATACGACGAAGCGAAAGCCGTTATGTTGGAAATTATGAGCGGCAAGACGACACAGACGCAAAATGCAGCTTTTTTGGCAGCTCTTTCTACTAAGAGCACAAAAGCGGAAACGATTGATGAAATTTCTGGCTGCGCAGAAGCGATGCGTTCCCTGGCAACTCCGGTGCCGCATCCGGGTATGGATGTTTTGGAAATCGTAGGAACTGGCGGAGACGGTGCTCATTCCTTTAATATTTCTACGACATCGGCCATGATTCTGGCTGCCGGCGGCGTCAAAGTTGCCAAACACGGCAATCGGGCGGCATCGTCTCTCTGCGGCACGGCAGACTGCTTGGAAGCCTTAGGCATCAACATCCAGCAAGACCCGCAGCTGGCGCTGAACATGCTCAAAGAAACTAATTTCTGCTTTCTCTTTGCACAAAAATACCATGCGGCGATGAAGTACGTCGGACCGATTCGTAAAGAACTTGGTTTTCGCACGGTATTCAATATTTTGGGGCCGTTGACCAATCCGGCGAAACCGGAAATGTTTCTTCTGGGCGTCTATGACGGCTATCTGGTGGAACCATTGGCAAAAGTCCTTTCATCTCTTGGCGTCAAACGGGGACTCGTCGCTTACGGGCAGGAAAAACTCGATGAAATATCGCCGAATGGACCGACGACGATTTGCGAACTTCGCAATGGATACTATCGGACATCGGTTATCAAACCGGAAGACTTCGGTTTGACACCGGGCAGAAAAGAAGAACTTGTTGGCGGCACGCCTGAAGAAAACGCACAGATTACACGGGACGTCCTGAGTGGAAACATTCAGGGAACCAAACGAAATGCTGTCCTGTTGAATGCAGGTGCCGCATTGTTCGTGGCGCAGAAAGCCGATTCCATTGCAGACGGCATTGTGCTGGCAGCCAGCCTGATTGACAGCGGCAAAGCGACAGCGGCATTAGAAAAATGCATTGCCGTCAGTCAGGCGTAGGAGGTACGGCTATGATACTGGATGATTTGGTAGCTGCTTCTAAAAAAAACGTGGCAGCTGATAAAGAAAACATATCGCTGGAAGAAATGAAAGCCCGTGCCTTGGCAGTACCGCCCAAAGCGGAGTTCCCTTTTGAGAAACAGTTGGCAAAACCGGGACTGTCCTTTATTTGTGAAGTAAAAAAAGCATCGCCGTCAAAAGGTCTTATTGCACCTGATTTTCCGTATGTGGATATTGCGAAAGAATATGAAAAGGCTGGCGCAGCGGCTGTTTCCGTTTTGACGGAACGAGATTATTTTCTTGGTAGTCCGCAGTATCTGCAGGAAATTGCTGCAGCGGTTCAGATACCGGTTTTGCGTAAGGATTTTATCGTAGATACCTATCAAATATATGAAGCTCGTGCCCTCGGTGCAGCGGCAGTGCTGCTGATTTGCGCTGTTCTTGATGATGAAACGCTGCGGCGGTTTTTCAATCTTGCAGACTCATTGGGGTTGTCTGCATTGGTTGAAGCCCATGATGAAAGGGAAGTACGCCGGGCGATAGCGGCAGGTGCCCGTGTCATTGGCGTCAACAACCGCAATCTAAAGAATTTTACCGTGTCCTTGGATACAAGCTGCCGACTGCGGCCTCTCGTACCGGACTCGATTCTTTTTGTAGCTGAAAGCGGTATTCAGACGGCTGCCCATACACAGATACTGCGCAGTCACGGCGTGGATGCCGTCCTTATTGGCGAAACGTTTATGCGAAGCACGGATAAGAAAGCGATGCTGGCAGAACTGGCAGGAGGAAGTCGTGGTCAAAATTAAGTTTTGCGGACTCAAGCGGCTTTGCGATATTACTTGGGCAAATGAGCTTCATCCTGATTATGCCGGCTTTGTCTTTGCCGACAGAAAGCGTCGTATTGACGATGAACAGGCAGCGTTTTTGCGGCGAGCCTTAGATCCGGCAATTGCTGCAGCAGGCGTTTTTGTCAATGAAGATCTAGCTCATATCGAAGCACTCGTCTTGGCTGGGACGATTCAAATCGTCCAACTTCATGGACAGGAAGATGATGCGTACATTGCAGCATTGCGGCAGCATCTCCGTGTACCGATTATCAAGGCATTTTCTATCGCCGACTCTGCCGATATTGTCCGGGCACAGCACAGCACAGCGGACTATATACTGCTGGATCACGGTGCGGGCGGTACAGGAAAACCATTTGATTGGACTTGGGTTTCCAAGATAAAACGTCCCTATTTTTTGGCTGGCGGTCTTACGCCGAGTAATGCTGTACAAGCAGCAGCGCTTCAGCCGTATGCATTGGATGTAAGCAGCGGAATTGAAACGGACGGCGTGAAAGATAAAGAAAAAATGAAATCATTTATGGCACAGATTCGTGCATATAGGAGGTAAATACTATGAGTACAGGACGATTTGGCCCGTTTGGCGGCCAGTATATCCCTGAAACATTAATGAATGAAATCCAACGCTTGGAAAAAGCGTATAACCATTATAAAAACGACCCGGATTTTCAAAATGAATTGCATGATTTATTGAATAACTACGCCAATCGGCCGTCATTGCTTTACTATGCCGAACGGATGACGAAAGATTTGGGCGGCGCTAAGATTTATTTGAAGCGCGAAGACTTAAATCATACAGGTGCCCATAAAATTAATAATGCGCTGGGACAATGCTTGCTGGCAAAGAAGATGGGTAAAACCCGTGTCATTGCAGAAACCGGCGCCGGCCAGCATGGAGTAGCGACAGCAACTGCTGCTGCGTTTTTAGGCTTGGAATGTGAAGTTTTTATGGGCGAGGAAGATACGATTCGCCAAGCATTGAATGTATACCGCATGGAACTCTTGGGGGCTAAGGTACACGCTGTGGATTCCGGTTCCCGTGTTCTCAAAGATGCGGTCAATGAAGCCATGCGGGAATGGGTCAGCCGTGTGGATGATACGCACTATGTTATCGGCTCGACGATGGGACCGCATCCGTTTCCGATGATGGTTCGCGATTTTCAGGCAGTTATCAGTAAAGAAGCACGTCAGCAAATTCTCGAACGGGAAGGCAAATTACCAGCAGCGGTTTTGGCCTGCGTCGGCGGCGGCAGCAATGCCATGGGGATGTTTTATCATTTTATTCCGGATGCGGGCGTAAAACTCATTGGCTGTGAAGCCGCTGGCAAGGGGATTGATACCAAACTTCATGCGGCAACGATTGCCAAAGGGGAAGTAGGTATTTTCCACGGTATGAAATCCATTTTCTGTCAGAATGAAGATGGCCAGATTGATGAAGTATATTCTATATCTGCGGGCCTTGATTATCCGGGCATCGGGCCGGAACATGCATACCTGCATCAGACAGGCCGTGCCCAGTATGTCCCCGTTAAAGATGATGAAGCAGTGGCAGCTTTTGAATATTTAGCCCGCACTGAAGGAATTATCTGTGCTATCGAAAGCGCGCATGCTGTTTATGAAGCGATGCAGCTGGCTCCTAAAATGAATCGGGAAGACAGCATCATCGTTTGCTTATCCGGACGCGGCGATAAAGACGTAGCCGCTATTGCAAGATATAGAGGGAGGGACTTACATGAGTAAGATTGGCAACGCGTTTCAAAACGGAAAAGCCTTTATTGGCTTTTTAACTGCCGGTGATCCGTCACTGGACAAAACGTATGAATATATTATGACAATGGAAAAGGCCGGTGCAGATCTTGTCGAAATCGGCATTCCTTTTTCCGATCCAATTGCAGAAGGGATTGTTATTCAGGAAGCAGATTTACGGGCATTAAAAGGCGGCACGCGGTTGGATGACGTTTTTCAGCTGGTCGAACGAGTTCGTCAAACATCACAAATTCCGTTGGTATTTTTGACTTACATGAATCCCGTATTTCATTATGGCGTTGAAAAATTCTTTACTCGCTGCCAGCTGGCAGGTATAGACGGCATCATTATTCCGGATATGCCTTTTGAAGAACGCGGTGAATGTGCGGCAGCAGCTAAAAACCACGGTATTGACATCATTTCTATGATTGCGCCGACATCAAAAGAACGTATTCAAAAAATTGCCCAAGTCGGCGAAGGATTTCTCTATATCGTATCTTCGTTAGGCGTTACGGGAACGCGGACGGAAATTAAGACAAATCTTAAAGAAATAATTCATACAGTCAAAGAAGTTTCTTCTGTGCCGTGTGCCGTTGGCTTTGGCATTAACACGACAGAACAGGCTGCCGCTATTGCCCGTGATGCAGATGGTGTCATTGTAGGCAGTGCGATTGTCAAAATCATTGCCAAATATGGAACAGAGGCAGCACCGCATATTTATGAATATGTGAAAGCAATGAAAGAAGCAGCGATGAAGGGCATGTAATAAAAAAACTGACTGCCGTATGTGCGACAGTCAGTTTTCTTTTATATTCCTGTGACATCCCCATCGGAAAATGGGTTTGCAGTTATTTTGCAGTTTGTTGTGCATCCAGCTGAGGTGCTAAATCATGATCGGTCATTGCGCAGACTGCAGAGTCAGACCAAACATTTTCAGCCGTTTCAATCATATCAATAATAGTATAGATTGGCAGGATGATGCCCATAATGCCAATCGGCGCACCTATGCCGGACATGAGTGACAAGGTTAAGAAATAACAGCCCATAGGAACACCGGCATTGCCAACAGCTGCTAAAACGGCAACGAAAAGCCAAGCAATCATGGTGCCAAGTGAAAGCTCAAAACCGCCGTTCTGCATAAGAAATAAAGATGTAACCAGAATGAAGGCAGCGCAGCCGTTCATGTTGATGGTCGTGCAGATAGGCAGGACAAAACGGGATACTTGAGGATGAACTTGGAGACGCTGTTCTGCAGATGCCAAGGTAACCGGCAAGGTGCCGGCAGAACTCTTGGTGAACAGGGCAACGGCAATGGCTGGGAACATTTTGCGGAATACGTGGATTGGATTGAGTCCGCGGAGAGCCAAGAAAATCGGCAGGACAATGAAAAATTGAATAAGGTTGCCGCCGATGATGACCAGCGTATATTTGCCAAGAGCACCGACGATGACACCGGCTTCAATCTGTGCTGACAGCTGTGCAGAGAAAGCCAGGATACCGACCGGCAAAATCCAAAGCAGTGCCCGGATGAGGGTAAACAGGACTTCCTGCAGTCCCAAGAGTCCTTTTAAAAGGACGGTACGGTTTTCTGTTTTCGGCATAAAAGCCAATGCCAAGCCGACAGCGGCAGCAATGAGCATGACAGATAAGACGTTGCCGGATAAGAACGGCTGGAGCATATTGTTTGGAATAACAGATAAGAAATGGTCATAATACGTGACTTTTTCTAGTTTTTGCGGAACGTTGGAAACACCGGAATTGATG
>ERZ808242.82-NODE-82-length-73061-cov-13.664521_pt1 | contig 73061 bp, 80 predicted proteins | sample MGYA00521244_ERZ808242 | MGnify/ENA primary metagenome ERZ808242 (study PRJEB31516, sample SAMN03275573) | gut metagenome | biome: mammalia-associated habitat; material: feces | host: Papio cynocephalus | place: Kenya | collected 2012-07-27 ... | reverse complement strand
GCGCGGTCGCGGGACTTTGCTCTGCAAAGTCGGAAAGCGACTTGAGCGCCGCAGGAGTCTGAGGATATGCCCCGTAAAGAAGTGCTCATCAGAGCACCGGCGCGGTCGCGGGACTTTGCTCTGCAAAGTCGGAAAGCGACTTGAGCGCCGCAGGGGTTTCGGGGATATGCCCCGTAAAGGTAGTGCCCGGGGCCGGACTCGAACCGGCACATCTTTAGAGGATAATGGATTTTGAGTCCATCGCGTCTACCAATTCCGCCACTCGGGCAAACAGATTGCAAAGTTACCTAAAAATCGCGATTTATCAAATATTTGCATTATCTTCGTTATCGGCAAAGACTTGACTTTATATGAACAACAATATTTTTGTCGTATATGACCGCAATGTTGCCGACTTCGCGCTGAAGATAGCCGAGGGCCGGCCGGCCTTGCCGATAACCGCTGACGAGGAGCACAAGACGATGGAGAGCATCCTTGACATCTGCCGCTGGCTGCTCGCGCAAGGCGCCGACCGCAACGCCATCATCTACGCCATCGGCGGCGGAGTCACCACTGACATGGCCGGATTCGCCGCAAGCATCTACAAACGCGGTGTCAAATACGTCAACTATCCCACCACCCTGCTCTGTCAGGTAGATGCCGGCATAGGCGGCAAGACAGGCGTAAACCTCGACTCATACAAAAACATGATTGGAGTCATCCGCTTCCCCGCCGACACAAGGATCTACCCCGAGACACTCCGCACTCTGCCTCTGCGCGAACTCCGCTCCGGAGCCGCCGAGCTCCTTAAAACATTCATAATAGAGGACAAGGGTAACTACGAAAAAGCCGTAAAGGCACTCGCCGGGGATGTGGACTTCGATGCGCTCGCGCCTCTGGTCAAAGCGGCAGCCGATGTGAAGCGCAAGATAGTCGCCAAGGATCCCTACGAAGAGGGTCCGCGCCGACTGCTTAACCTCGGACATACATACGCCCACGCGATAGAATGGTATCAGCACACCCACGACGCATCAGCCCCGCTGACACACGGGGAAGCCGTGGCAATCGGGATCGTCCAGGCCGCCAGACTCTCTGAAAAACTTGGCCTCGCGAACGAAGGCTTAAGCGAAAAACTCAAGGCCGACCTCACAAGATGCGGACTCCCGACGGAACTTCCATGCCCGGAGGAAGAACTTGAACAGGCGATGCGCAAAGACAAAAAAGCCGAAAACGGCATCATCCACTTTGTCCTCATTAAAAAGATAGGCAAGGTGATAATCAAAGATATACATGATCTGCACTAGCATTCAAAACAAGACATACGAGCAAATACTCGAGCTTCTCGCAAACCCCCAAATAGAAATGGCGGAAATCAGGCTTGACCGCTGCGACCTTACCAAAGAACAGATTGAAGACCTGTTCAGCAATTCGGACACTCCGCTCGTGGCGACATGCCGCATAAGCGAAGTCGGTGAGAGCATCGCCGAAAAACGGCTGAAGACAGCCATAGAAGCAGGAGCGCGATTTGCCGACCTCGAAATCGAAGCCCCGTCATCAATGAGCAAAGAATTTCAAAAATCATGTCTGCGCCACGGCACCGAGATCATCAGATCATACCATAATTTTACGGAAACACCGGATGACGAGATGCTCCAGAAGGCACTGGCCCGATGCTTCCGCTACGGGGCGGACATTGCCAAATTGGCTTTACAATGCAATTCCGAGCAAGACGCAGCCCGCATCGAGGCTCTCTACTCCATTGTACTTGAAGACATTCCCTCCCTTGAAGGCAGGCTCATCGCATTCGGCATGGGCGAGAACGGCAGGGCCAGCAGAATAGAGTGCCTGAAAAGGGGTGCACCGTTCAGCTACGCCTCACTCGATGAAGACGATGCCACCGCCCCGGGGCAATTGACCACAGCGCAGATGCGGCAAGCCGTATATGGCGGCTTCAGCGGATACCACGCACGGAACATAAAAGTCCCGGCATCAAAAAGTTTCGCACAGAGGGCTATAACAGCGGCGGCCCTCGCCAAGGGAACCTCACGCCTGAGCGGCTACAGCCCATGCGGAGACACCAACTCAGCAATAGACGCCGCCAAGCAGATAGGGGCGACCGTAGAGAATGATGGTGACACACTGACAATCACCGGCATAACTGCGACAAACGGAAGCATAGACACAAAAAACATCGATGCTGGGGAATCCGGACTCCTGACCAGACTGCTCATCCCAGTGATAGCAGCTGCAGGCAAGGGTGATTTCAACGTAAACGGACACGGCACCCTGCTCCACAGGCCGCTCAACAGCGCGGCAGACATAATGGCGGCATACGGAGTATTGTTGTCAAATACTGGAGACAAGAACGGGCGCGAGCTGTATGTGCCGCTTGAGGTCAAAGGCAAGCTTGTCCCCGGTACGGCAGAAGTTCCCGGAAACGGAGGCTCCCAACTTGTGTCCGGCCTTCTCATGGCTCTTCCGCTATGCGATTCAGACTCGGAATTATATGTCAACGAACCGAAAAGCATCCCATATATGTACATCACCCTCGATGTGCTGCGTCATTTCGGCATCAAAACACGGAGCGAAATGGAAGGCGATGCGGAGATGCTTGAAGCGGAAGACTGGTCATCATGCACCGGGATCAGGTTCAAGATAAAAGGCGGACAACACTACCGCGCTGCAGATTTTGCCATAGAAGGAGACTGGAGCGCAGCTTCCAATTTCCTCGTGGCCGGAGCCATTTACGGCTCAGCCGAGATAAAAGGGCTGGACACCAGAAGCCTGCAGGCAGATTTGGCGATTGTAGACATACTCGTGGAAGCTGGAGCCGTGGTGTCACAGCTGGAGGATGACAGCATCTGCGTCCGCAAGGCTCCGCTTGAAGCCTTCGAAAAAGACCTCAACAACGCTCCGGATCTCTTCCCCATCGTGGCCGTGCTTGCCTCTTTCTGCTCCGGAGAGAGTCGCATAAGTGGAGTAGGCCGGCTGTCTTCCAAGGAATCGGACAGAGCCTCAGCCATTCTTGAAATGCTGACAAAGATGGGCGTAGAAGCCCGGACAGAAGGCGATGACATGTTCATCTGCGGCGAGTCTCTCAGCTCCCGTCTGCTAAACAGACGGCTGATGGCCGGAGGGGAATACAGTTCCCACAACGATCACCGCATGGCAATGGCATTGAAAGTGGCTGCAATAGCCGCAAAAAGCCCCGTCATCATAGATGACGAGGCCTGTACAGAAAAATCCTTTCCGGATTTTCTCAAAGAATTCCGGAAAGGACTGTAATTATTCAGCCTTAGGCTGCTCTTCCTGTGCTGCCTCGGCCTGTGGAGCCGGGGTTTCGGCAGCCTCAGCTGTCTCCGCCTTCTTGGCGCGGCTGCGACGGGTGGTCTTCTTTGCAGCCTTCTCGGCAGAAGCGAGAGCGGCCTCATTGAAATCAACCAACTCGATAAGAGCCATCTCGGCAGCATCTCCCTGACGGAAACCCACATGGAGCACGCGGGTGTATCCGCCCGGACGGTCTGCGACCTTAGGCGCTACGTTACGGAAGAGTTCAGTCACGGCCTCCTTTGACTTGAGGTAGCTGAACACAACACGACGATTGTGGGTCGTATCGTCCTTGGACTTTGTGATAAGCGGCTCGACATAACTCTTGAGAGCCTTCGCCTTGGCGACAGTAGTCGTGATCCTCTTGTGGAGGATGAGAGAAGTCGCCATGTTGGAGAGGAGAGCCTTGCGGTGACCGCTCTTGCGTCCAAGATGATTTATAGCTTTATTGTGTCTCATCTTTCGATATTCTTTTTCTTTGGTTCGATATTATACTTTGTGACATCCATTCCGAAAGACAGCTTCATCTTCTCCACCAGAAGATCGATCTCATTGAGGGACTTGCGCCCGAAATTGCGGAACTTCATCAACTCTGGACGAGAATATGAAACCAGATCGGCGAATGTGTCGATATCAGCCGCCTTGAGGCAGTTGAACGCACGTACCGACAGTCCCACATCGGAGAGTTTGGTAAGAAGCAGATGCCTCATGCGGAGTGACTCCTCGTCAAGCTCCTTGGTATCAGGCTCCACTATGTTCTCCAAAGACATCTTCTTGTCGTCGGTGAACAGGCGGAAATGATAGATGAGGATGTTGGCTGCCTCGTGAAGTGCGGAATTAGGGGAAATAGAACCGTCGGTGACGATCTCAAGATTGAGCTTCTCGTAGTCTGTCTTCTGCTCCACACGATAGTTCTCCACACTCCAGTTGACCTTGCGGATAGGAGTATAGATCGCATCAATCGGAATGGTTCCGATCGGCGTGTTCTCATCCCTGAGCTCCTCTGCAGGCACAAATCCCCGGCCCTTAGTGACAGTGAGGGAGATTTCGAGCTTGACAGAAGGCTCAAGTGAGCAGATGTGCAGTTCCGGATTCAACACCATAAAGGAGGACAATCCCTTTGAGATATCTTCTGCCGTGAACTCCTGCTTGCCGCTGATGACGATGTTTGCTGTCTCGGAGTCTGCCGTCTCCACCATACGGCGGAAGCGGACCTGCTTGAGGTTGAGGATGATGTCCTGCATCCCCTCAATGACACCCGGGATGGTCGCGAACTCCTGGTCTACACCGGAGATCTTGATCTGACTTACAGCAAAACCTTCCAAAGAGGCGAGCAAGATGCGACGAAGAGCATTGCCGATCGTCTGACCGTATCCCGGCTCAAGAGGGCGGAATTCGAAACGGCCGACGGTGTCGGTGCTTTCGAGCATGATGACCTTGTCAGGTTTCTGAAATGCTAAGATTGCCATATTATTCTGGTGTTAAATGTTACTTGGAGTAGAGGTCGACGATAAGCTGCTCGTTGATGCTCTCCGGAATTTCCTCCCTAGTAGGGACATTCAGGAACTTTCCGCACAGAGTCTTGGTGTCGAAATCGAGCCAAGAATACTTGGTTACGGAAGCTACGCTGTTCTGGATAACCTCAAGGCTCTTTGACCTTTCTCTCACAGCAACAACATCACCAGGTTTAACCTGTGTTGAAGGAATGCTGGAAACAACGCCGTTCAGCGTGATGTGATGATGGGACACCAGCTGACGGGCAGCTGCACGTGAAGGTGCGATACCGAGACGGTAAACCACATTGTCAAGACGGGACTCAAGAAGGAAGAGGAGGTTCTCACCCTTCTGTCCGGCCATGCGGGAGGCCTTGTCGTAGGTGTTGTGGAACTGACGCTCAAGGACACCATACATGTACTTGACTTTCTGCTTCTCCTTAAGCTGCATGGAGTAGTCTTTCTGCTTCTTGCGCTTTGCAGCGAGACCATGCTGTCCTGGAGGGTAGTTTCTCTTCTCGAAATATTTGTCTGAGCCAAAGATAGGCTCGCCGAATTTACGGGCGATCTTGGTGCTTGGACCTGTATATCTTGCCATAATAGTCTTACTTTTAAAAATTAAACTTTACGACGGCCTTTCGGTCTGCATCCATTGTGCGGCATCGGGGTGACATCGACAATCTCAGTGACTACGATGCCGGCATTGTTGATGGTACGGATAGCTGACTCACGGCCGGCACCCGGACCTTTGACATAGCACTTGACCCTGCGGAGACCTGCATCAAAAGCGGTCTTGGCAGCATCCTCTGCTGCCATCTGGGCTGCATACGGAGTGTTCTTCTTTGAGCCTCTGAAACCGCACTTACCGGCTGAGCCCCAACTGATCACCTGGCCCTGAGCGTTGGTGAGAGAGACGATAACATTGTTGAAGGTTGATGAAATATGGGCCTCGCCATAAGCTTCAACCTTGACAACTCTCTTGGATGTTGTAGTTTTCTTTGCCATAATTCATCAATATTACTTCGTAGCCTTCTTCTTGTTTGCAACGGTCTTCTTGCGGCCCTTGCGGGTACGGGCATTGTTCTTGGTGCTCTGGCCGCGAACCGGAAGTCCGAGACGATGACGGATTCCACGGTAGCAACCGATATCCATAAGACGTTTGATGTCCATCTGGACGGAAGAACGGAGCTCGCCTTCAATCTTGTATTCCGCATTGATCTCGGCACGGATCTTGGCGATCTGCTCGTCGTTCCATTCTCCGACTTTGATTGCAGGATCGATACCGCACTTCTCGAGAATCCTCTTGGCTGAAGGGCGGCCGATTCCGAAGATATAGGTCAAGCCTATCTCTCCGTGTTTGTTGTTTGGTAAATCAACACCGGCTATTCTTGCCATAATTATACTTTACTTAATTTGATTACTGAATATTATCCCTGACGCATCTTGAACTTAGGGTTCTTCTTGCAAATCACGTAAAGACGGCCTTTGCGTCTTACGATCTTGCAGTCTTCGCTGCGCTTCTTGATGGATGTCTTGACTTTCATATCTGTGATTTTTTATTTATATCTGAAAGATATTCTGCCTTTGGTCAAATCGTAAGGTGATATTTCTACTCTAACCTTGTCGCCAAGAAGAATATGGATGAAGTTCATTCTCATCTTGCCCGAAATGTTGCAGAGCAGGACGTGACCATTCTCAAGCTCGACCTTGAACATCGCGTTCGGAAGAGTCTCGATGACCTTCCCATCTTGTTCTATTGCTACCTGTTTTGACATAAAAATATTTACTTAAAATTTAATCCCGCCATCTTTCTCGATAAAATCGAAGGTTGAAAGCTGCTCGGCATGGCCTTTCCGGACAACAACCGTAAGCTCATAATGCGCCGCGTTCTTATGGTCCGCAGTCTTGACGGCCCAGCCGTTGCGGGCGAGGTATACTCCTCTTCCGCCGGCATTGATCATCGGCTCGATGCAGATGACCATGCCATCGACAAGGTGAGTGCCATGTCCGCGCCTGCCATAATTTGGCACACCCGGCTCTTCATGCATCTCCTTGCCTATGCCGTGCCCCTCAAGTTCACGTACCACAGAGAATCCGAACGATTCAGCATACGATTGTACCGCGTATCCGATATCTCCGACCCGCGCACCAGCCACAGCCGCTTCTATGCCTTTGTAGAGCGAAGCCTTCGTCACATCAAGCAGCTTACGGGTCTGGGCATCCACCTCCCCGACAGGGAAGGTGTAAGCCGAGTCACCGTTATAGCCCTTGTAAAGTGTGCCGATGTCCGCAGACACGATGTCTCCCTCCTTGAGGACGTAGTCTGACGGGAAACCGTGGACCACGACATCGTTGACCGAAGCACAGATGGCTGCAGGGAAGCCTTCGAACCCGAGAAAACTTGGGATTGCACCATTGTCGCGAATGAAAGTCTCGGCCACCCTATTCAACTCAGCAGTTGTCACACCAGGGGCTACCGCCTTACCGACTTCCGCCAACGTCTTGGAGACGAGTATGGCATTCTCGCGCAAAAGCTCAATTTCTTCTTCTGTCTTAGGCTTGATCACAACCTTTCACTTTTTATTCAAAGAACTACATACCTGAACGCCCGCTCAGACGGCCGGTCTTCATCAGACCGTCATAGTGGCGCATCAGCAAATAACTTTCCACCTGCTGAAGAGTATCGAGGACAACACCAACAAGAATCAGAAGCGAAGTGCCGCCGTAGAAACTTGCGAAGGAGTTGTTGATACCGAAGATCATCGCAATGGCTGGAAGAATGGATATGATACCCAGGAAGAATGACCCGGGAAGAGTAACCCTTGACATGATAGAGTCAAGATACTCTACGGTCTTCTTGCCCGGCTTCACACCCGGGATGAATCCCCCGTCCCTCTTCATGCTCTCCGCCATCATGGTTGGATTTACAGTGACGGCAGTATAGAAGAACGTGAAGACGACAATGAGGATGAAGAATATGAAGTTGTACCAGAACCCGGTGTAATCACCGAGAGTGGCAGCAAGTCCACGGGTCGCATCCCAGCGGGAGAAGATGAGCGGGAACAGCATCAAAGCCTGTGCGAAGATGATAGGCATGACACCGGCAGCATTTATCTTGAGCGGAATGTACTGACGTACTCCGCCGTACTGACGGTTGCCGACCACACGCTTCGCATACTGCACAGGAACACGGCGTACAGCCTGCACCAGAGCAATGGCAGCGATGATCACGAAGAACCATACGAGCAATTCCACAATCAGGAGAAGCAAACCGCCGTTGTTGACGGAAAGCTTGTCGCTGAACTCAGCCAGGAGGGCATAAGGCAGACGGGCCACGATACCGATCATGATGATCAAGGAGATGCCGTTGCCGATGCCTCTGTCAGTTATACGCTCGCCGAGCCACATCACGAACATCGAACCGGCCATAAGGATGATGGTCGAAACGATGTTGAACATGAAGTTGCTCCATCCGAGCTGGTTGACAGCTACGAACGCCGCAGCCGGAATCTGGCTGTGTACAGCGGCCATATATGCCGGACCCTGGATACAGATGATCGCGATGGTCAGCCATCTGGTCATCTGGTTCATCTTCTTGCGGCCGCTCTCGCCCTCCATCTGGAGTTTCCTGAAATACGGGACGAAAACGCCGAGAAGCTGGATCACGATGGATGCCGAAATGTACGGCATCACACCAAGAGCAAAGATAGAGGCGTTGCCGAAAGCTCCGCCGGAGAACATATTCAAAAGACCCACAAGACCTTCCTGGGTCTTGCTCTGGAGTCCTGCAAGCAGAGAAGCGTCAATGCCCGGGAGCACCACAAAACATCCCAACCTGTAAACCAGGATCAGGATGAATGTATAGACGAGCCTCTTGCGGAGTTCCTCAATCTTGAATATATTCTTTATGGTCTCGACGAACTTCATAAACTTATTCGTTTACGACAGCCTTTCCGCCGGCTGCTTCGATTTTCGCGACAGCAGATTTTGAGAAAGCGTCAGCCTTGACCGTGAGAGCGGTCTTGAGCTCGCCGTTACCGAGAACCTTGACGAGATCAGCTCTTCCGGCAAATCCGGCAGCCTTGATCTCCTCGACACCGAACTCCTTAAGCCCGGACTGAGCGGCTACAGCCTCAAGAGCATCGAGGTTCACAGCCTGATACTCAACCCTTGTAGGGTTCTTGAAGCCGAATTTAGGCAGACGCCTCTGGATAGGCATCTGACCGCCTTCAAATCCGATCTTGTGTTCATAACCGGCACGTGCCTGAGCACCCTTGGTACCGCGGGTGGAAGTGCCACCCTTGCCAGAGCCCTGACCACGTCCTAATCTTTTGCTTGTGTGGGTAGACCCAACAGCAGGTTTCAAATTGTTAAGTTTCATCTTCAGGGTCCTCCTTAGTCAATCACTTCAACTTTGCAGAGGTGGGCGATCTTGGCCACCTGACCTGCGGTTACAGGGGTCTTCTCAACCTCCACTGTCTGATGCATGCGGCGGATACCGAGACAGCGAAGGTTATCCTTCTGGCGCTTGGTCTCTCCGTTGCTGCTTATAATCTTGGTAATCTTGAATCTTGCCATAATCGTGTCTCCTTTAACCGTTGAAAACCTTGGACATAGGCACACCGCGAAGACCAGCGACAGTGTATGCGTCCCTCATCTGGGTCAGGGCAGCCACAGTAGCCTTCACAAGATTGTGAGGGTTGGAGGAGCCCTTTGACTTTGCAAGGACGTTCTGCACGCCGGCTGACTCAAAGACAGCACGCATCGCACCGCCGGCCTTGACACCGGTACCCGGAGCGGCAGGCTTCATGAACACGCGGGAGCCTCCGAACTTCGCCTCCTGCTCGTGAGGGATGGTGGTGTTGATCACCGGAATCTTGACGAGGTTCTTCTTGGCATCCTCCACGCCCTTTGCGATGGCGGCAGTAACCTCGTTAGCTTTGCCGAGGCCATAACCAACCACGCCTTTCTCATCTCCCACAACGACAATTGCCGCGAAGCGGAAGTGACGTCCGCCCTTGGTCACCTTGGTAACCCTGCGGATGGCGACAAGTCTGTCCTTGAGTTCAAGGTCAGATGTCTTTACTCTTTTAACATTCGTATTTGCCATTGTCTATTGTATTAGAATACGAGGCCGCCTTCACGGGCAGCGTCCGCCAAACTCTTAACTCTTCCGTGGAAAAGGTAACCGCCACGATCAAAGCAGATGGTGGTGATACCCTTGGCGAGAGCGCGCTCCGCGATGGCCTTTCCGACGATCGCTGCGGCTTCGACACCGGTCTTACCCTTGCACTGAGCGGCAAGCTCCTTGTCGTTGGATGCTGCAGCGCAAAGGGTTTTGCCCTGCTCGTCATCGACAACCTGTACGTAAATCTGCTTGTTGCTGCGGAATACGACCATACGAGGACGCTCGGCAGTTCCGTTGACATGCTTACGTATACGGTAGTGAATCCTTCTTCTTCTTTCAATTCTATTGAGTGCCATAATTCAATCCTCCTTTTATTTTGCGGCCGCTGTCTTGCCCGCCTTACGACGAAGCTGCTCACCGACGAACTTGATACCTTTACCCTTATAAGGCTCCGGCTTACGGAATGAACGGATCTTGGCAGCCACCTGGCCTACAAGCTGCTTGTCACAGCTCTTAAGGACCAGCACCGGATTTTCGCCTTTCTTGACATCCGGAACCTCAGCCTTCACCTCGGAAGGAAGCATAAGCTGAATCTCGTGTGAATAGCCAAGGGAGAAAGTGAGGATCTGACCGTTGAGCGCAACGCGATAACCTACACCCACCAACTCCTGCTTAAGTGTGAACTGCTCGCTTACGCCGACTACCATATTGTGCGCAAGAGCACGGTAGAGGCCGTGCATGGAGCGGTGACGGGGCTGGTCTGTCGGACGGGCGAACTTGATCTGATTGTCCTCAATGGTGACGGTGATGTCCGGATCTATCTTCTGGGACATCTCACCATGAGGTCCTTTAACCTTCAGCACGTTGCCGGAGAGAAGCTCGGCGCTCACCCCGGTCGGAAGGCTTACAGGCAATTTACCAATTCGTGACATTTAAATATAAACTTGTTTAAGATTAATATACGTAGCAAATAACCTCTCCGCCGATGCCGAGTTCCTTGGCCTCTTTGTCGGTGATGACACCCTTGGAGGTGGAAAGCACTGCGATTCCGAGTCCGTTGAGGACGCGTGGCATGCTGTCCACATCGGTATACTGGCGCAGACCTGGAGTAGACACTCGCTCAATCTTCCTGATAGCGGCGGCCTTGGTCTGAGGGTGATACTTGAGAGCGATCTTTATGGTGTTGTACGGGGTACCCTCCACTACCTTGTAACTGAGGATATAGCCCTTCTCACAGAGAATCTGGGTAATGGCTACCTTCATCTTGGAAGAAGGCACTTCCACTATCTTTTTGCCTGCACTATATGCATTGCGTATTCTGGTGAGATAATCTGCAATTGGATCAGTCATATCTTTAATATTCTTAAATTTCTACCAACTTGCCTTCTTGACACCCGGGATGAGACCGTTGCTGGCCATCTCACGGAACTGGATGCGGCTGATGCCGAATGCCCTCATATACCCCTTCGGACGTCCGGTAAGGGAGCAGCGGTTGTGAAGGCGGACAGGAGAAGCGTTCTTCGGGAGCTTGTCGAGAGCTGCCCAGTCGCCTGCCTCCTTAAGAGCCTTCCTCTTTTCGGCGTACTTGGCTACGAGCTTGGCGCGCTTGACCTCGCGGGCTTTCATTGATTCCTTTGCCATAGTATTTTATTTGTTATGTTTCTTGAATGGCAGCCCGAACGCAGCAAGAAGAGCGTGGCACTCCTCATCGGTCTGAGCCGTTGTTACGAAAGTGATCTCAAGTCCGTGGATGCGCGGATTCTTGTCGATATCAATTTCAGGGAAGATCACCTGCTCCTTGAGACCGAGGGTATAGTTGCCTCTGCCGTCCATGTTTTCAGCGATACCGTTGAAGTCGCGGATACGAGGGAGGGCAACCCTGATGAGCTTCTCAAGGAACTCATACATCTTCACATTGCGGAGAGTAACCTTGGTGCCGATAGGCATTCCCTTACGGAGCTTGAAGTTGGAGACATCCTTCTTGGATGTGGTGACGAGAGCCTTCTGGCCGGTAATGAGAGCGAGTTCCTCGGCAGCCTCCTCGACAATCTTCTTGTCTTGGGTACCGGCGCCGATACCTTCGTTGATTGTTATCTTCACCAGGCGCGGAACCTGCATCACGGTAGAGTATGAGAACTGCTTCATCAGCTTGTCCACAATCTCCTCCTTATATACCTTCTTGAGGGCAGGCACATAACCTGCAGGCAGGACCTGAGCCTGAACCGTTGCGTTTTTCTTTGCCATAATTATTTGATCTCCTCCCCAGATTTTTTAGCGAAACGGACTTTCTTGTCTCCTTCCATCCTGTAGCCCACGCGGGTAGGAGTGTTGCTCTTAGGATCGATAAGGTTGAGGTTTGAAATGTGAATGGAAGCTTCCTGCTTGAGAATGCCGCCCTGAGGCTGCTTGGCATTCGGCTTGGTATGCTTGCTTACCATATTGATACCTTCAACGATGGCGCGGTCCTTTGACGGATCCACTGAGAGGACCTTTCCGGTCTTTCCCTTGTCGTTACCGGCATTCACATACACGGTGTCGCCTTTCTTAATATGTAACTTCTTCATAATGCTTGTTCAATTAAAGGACCTCCGGTGCCAGTGAAACGATTTTCATGAAGTTGGCACGAAGCTCTCTGGCCACAGGGCCGAAGATACGCGTACCGCGGAGCTCGCCGGCGTTGTTGAGAAGCACGCAGGCATTGTCGTCAAAACGGATGTAAGATCCGTCCGGACGGCGTACTTCCTTCTTGGTGCGCACAACTACAGCTTTTGAAACCGTACCCTTTTTGGCGTCACCGCCAGGTATGGCACTCTTGATTGCAACGACAATCGTGTCACCGACAGTCGCATAACGATGGTGAGTACCGCCAAGCACGCGGATGCAGAGAACTTCCTTCGCCCCGCTGTTGTCGGCCACCTGTAAACGTGTTTCCTGCTGTATCATATACTATTTTGCTTTTTCTACGATTTCTACTAGTCTCCAGTTCTTGGTCTTGCTGAGAGGACGGGTCTCCATAATGCGCACGGTATCACCGACTCCGCACTCGTTCTTGTCGTCCTGGGCAACGAACTTGGTGGTCTTCTTTACGAATTTGCCATAGAGAGGATGCTTCTCCTTGATCTTGACGGCAACGATAATGGTCTTGTCCATCTTGTCGCTGACCACCACCCCTATTCTTTCCTTACGAAGATTTCTTTCCATAAGATTCTTTCTGATTTAGTTCTGTTTTTCTTTTTCAGCAAGGATAGTGATCATGAGAGCTATATCCCTTCTGGTCTTACCGATTTTGGAAGTGTCCTCCAATGGAGAAATCGCGTGATTAATCTTCATTGTGTCAAGATTGCTCTTCTCAACCTCAATACGGTCGCGCAGGTCTGCTACAGACATTTCGCGTGCTTCTGATGCTTTCATTTCTCTTTCTCCAATAAATTATTCTGTATAATCCCTGCGGACAACGAACTTGGTCGCGATAGGGAGCTTGTTGGCACCCAGACGCATAGCCTCTTTCGCTACAGCGAGTGGAACGCCCTCGGCCTCAAAGATGATGCGGCCCGGAGTGATAGGCGCCACGAACGCATACGGATCGCCCTTACCTTTACCCATACGGGTATCGAGAGGCTTCTTGGTAATCGGCTTGACAGGGAAGACCCTGATCCAGATCTGACCCTCACGGTTCATACAACGCGAAATAGCCTGACGGGCAGCCTCAATCTGCTGCGCCGTAAGCCAACAATTTTCAAGGGTCTTGATGCCGAATGAGCCGAACGCGAGCTGGTTGCCCCTCTGAGCGTTGCCCTTCATACGGTTTTTCTGCTCCCTTCTAAATTTTGTTCTCTTAGGTTGTAACATCTCAGTATTACTTTTAAAATTTATTTCACTAAAACCCTCAAAAACAACCACTTACGCGGAAAGAGGCCGATTTTTGGGACTGCAAAGTTAGTAAAAAATCCCGAAATACCATAGTCTTACGCAAAAAAATCGAAATATTTTCGACACTCAATCCGCATGGTCAACTGACGTGATTTCAAAACATTGCAGACATTGAGAAAAAGTTTTTCCGTGCGTTTTCGACACAGACGCGAAGACCGTTCCGGGACAACTTCCGGAAGGCCGGCATGAAAGGTCGGCAAGTTATTTGCAGCGGACGGCAGGCCTCGCTTATCTTTGCAGACTGTGAAACCGGCTCCGATCATACTGGCAATCTTCTTTCTTCTGGCAGCAACCGCACCAGGAGGAGCACAGAACGTACGGAAGATAAGCGGCACCCCCATGTACTACAGCGTCACGGAGAGCGGAGACACTGTCTTCCACGACACTATCGACCCCGTATGGGTGTTTCCTAAAGGCAAGGGAATGAAATCCGGAGACTGGAGACGATACTACCGTCTGGTGCAGAACTTCAACAAAGTATACCCTTACGCGCTCGTGGGCCGCAAGATGATGGCCCAGGTGGACAGCACGATAGCCGCAGACGTCAGCAAGCGTTCTCAGAGGAACCGGTACATCAACGACGTAGAGAAAGAGTTGTTCAGGATATTCGAGAAGGACATAAGGGGCATGACGGTAAATCAGGGCTTGCTGCTTATGAAACTGGTGGACAGGGAGTGCGGAATGAGCGCCTACAGCATAATCAAGACCTACGAGAGCGGGTTTGCGGCAAATTTCTGGCAACTCGTCGCAAGGCTCTTCTCCCAGGATCTGAAGTCACGCTATGACCCCAAAGGCAAGGACGCCAAGACGGAAGAACTCTGCCGGATATGGGACTCCGGCGAATGGGATAGTTTCTACTGGTCCATATTCATGACTTCTCCACCACGAACCATAATCAAGACGGAGACCCTCTCCAGTGAGGTCAAGAAGCGCTAACGTGCACGAAGTTCGAACTTCTCCCCGTCGAAACGCCCGCAGGGCGCACCGCCGTCCATCCAATCCTTGAGAACGATCAGCCTTGAACCGGTAGGCAAGAGAAGATCAACGGCATCGTGGAAATGACCGAACACGAAATAGTCAACCTTACGTTGCTGGGACTCTGAAAGAGCGAAACGATACAGAGGCTCTTCCTCCCCACGGAAATGATAGGGTTTGTGAGTTCTCCTGTTGGAATTGGACCAGCCCAGTCCGATACGGAAGGCGATCCATGGATGGAGAGCACTGAACAGCCGCTGGAGCACCCTGTTGTGAAACACCTTGAGCATGAAAGCATAGCCCCTCTTCGCTCCGCCTAGTGCATCCCCGTGCCCAAGGCAGAACACCTTCCCGTCCAGCTGTGTGTAGAACGGCTGGTCAAAACGGTGCATCCCCAAACTCTCAAAATACGAATAGCACCAGATGTCATGGTTGCCGGGGCAGAACCACACCTGCACCCCGTCATCCATAAGAGAAATAAGTGCCGCTACGACACGCACTCCGCAACGGGGCACGACATCCCTGTATTCGTACCAGAAATCCCAAATGTCGCCAAGCAGGAACACAGCGCGCGTCCTGTCCCTGGGAATCCCCTTGAGGAAAGAGACGAAACGAGCCTCGCGGTCAGCCGGATCTTTGAGTTCCAGCCCCAAATGCACATCCGAGACAAAATAGTAGTCACCACGCTCCGCCATCTGCTAAGCGAAGATGAAAATAAGGGCGGCGACCACCACGCAATAGAGAGAGAACCAGGACAGTCTGGCCTTGCTGACAAGGGCAACCATTACCTTGCAAGCGAAAAGACCTGAAACGAACGCGGCTGCAAAACCGATCATGAGCTGGCCTAAACCGACGCCGGACGCCATCGCAGCCCCGTCCTTGAGCATATCCACAATGGACAGGAACTGCTCCCCGAGTATAGGAATCAGCACCATGAGGAAAGAGAACTGCGCCATGCTCTCCCTTTTCACGCCGCAGACAAGCCCGGTGGCGATGGTGGTTCCAGAGCGGGAAAGTCCAGGGGCCACAGCACAAGCCTGACCAAGTCCGACCACAAACGCCTGCCACCAGGAGATCCCGTTGCGGCTGGTGTTGTGTATCTTCACTTTACGGGTAAACACATCCGAAAAGCACAACAGGGCAGCAGTCACAAGAAGACAAGCACCCACAGTATGCAGGCTGTCTCCGAAAAGCGCCTCCACCTTGTCCTTAAAACAGAATCCGACCACAGCCACGGGAACCATGGAGAGGCAAATCTTCAGGAAATAATCGGTCTCATCGTTGTACTTGAACTTGAGAACCCCTTTGAGAATACGCCAGATGGCACTCCAGAAGACCACAATTGTGCTCAGCACAGTGGCGAAATGCACTGTGACAGTAAAGTCGAGAAAACCCTCGCCGTCAACTCCGAGCAGAGACTTGAAGATCATCAGGTGGCCGCTGCTGCTGACAGGCAGAAACTCCGTCAGTCCCTGCACTATGCCCAATAAAAAAGCTTCCCACCACTCCATCACTTGTCCTCCTTGGCTTTTTTGTCACGGAACTCACCGAGAATCGCCACGACAATCACTACAATACCCGCAAGTATAACAAGGGGGGCCGCCACAAGCCGGCGCGCATCGAACATCGCATAATTGAAGACCTGAGGATCATCGGACCCGCCGCCTATCATCAGGATATAGCCCGCCGCCATCACAATGGCACCGGCAAGCAGAAGTTTCAGCCCCTTCGGGGTCATAGCCATTTTATCCATATAGTTATCAATAATATAAATCATCTTTAGGGGCATCGGACAGCCTCCCGACCACAAAATAAGTGCTGACAGTACAGAGCAGCACGCCGACGACAAAGACGGCACCGGCAACAATGAGCAGAGAAGAGCGGCTCAGCACAGAAAAGAACTCCGGGAAAGACCGGTCCAGCGCATACAGGACAAGTGCAAGCACGGCCGTCGAGAGCACCGATGAGACCAGCCCCTGAATGAGGGCCGACTTGAGGAAAGGAGCTGTAATGAAAGAACGGGTCGCCCCTACCAATTTCATGGTATGGATTGTGAAACGTCTAGCATAAACGCTGAGTCTCACCATATTGTTGACAAGAGCGAACGAGATGAACAGCAACACGGCGATAAGCACAGCGAACACGGCCGTTATTTTCGCGAGGTTGGCATCAAGAGCCTCTACCAGATTCTGCCTGCCGTCAACTTCATCCACAAGAGGCGATGCGGACAACCGCCCGATGACCTTCGAGAGACTGTCCGGCACGACATACTCCGCTTTGAGGGACACATCAGCAGAGACCGGCACAGGCGATGTCTCGAAAACGCTGAGAAAATCCTCTCCGAGCATCTTCTCCAACTCCTTCTCTCCCTCAGCTCGTGAGACTACCCTGACCGACTTGACAAAAGGCATGGCCGATACGGAAGCGGCATAGTCATCCGCCTGATCTTCACCGACTTCCTGGTTGAAGACAACAGAAATCTTCATATTCTCCTTGAGATAGCGGGACACTCCGCCGACATTTACAGCCAGCAGAGTCGCAGCACCAACAAGCAGCAGCACCAAGCTTATACTTATGACACTGGACAGATAGGCGTTGATCAAGCGCCTGCGGAACAACTTGTTTTCCTTACCGGACATCCAAATTCGAATCTGGCGTCAAAGATAATAAATATCGACTTATCGAGAAAAATTATTATCTTTGTAACTATGAGTGCGTTTAAGCAGAAGATACTGTTTGTCAACTCCGAGATATTCCCTTATCTTCCGGAGTCAGACATAGCAAACATAGGACGATACCTGCCTCAAGGCGTCCAGGACCGCAAGAGAGAGATCCGTTCATTCATGCCGCGTTTCGGCTGCATCAACGAGAGAAAGAACCAGCTTCATGAAGTGATCAGGCTCTCCGGGATGAACATAATCATCGGAGATGTCGACAGACCGCTCATCATCAAGGTCGCGACCATCTCAACTTCGAGAATCCAGGTCTATTTCATTGACAACGAAGATTATTTCAAGCGCAAGCAGACATTCTACGATGCCGGCGGCAAGTTCTTCGAAGACAACGACGAGCGCGCCATCTTCTTTGCGCGCGGAGTCCTGGAGACTGTCAAGAAACTCCGTTGGGCCCCTGACATAATCCACTGCCAGGGGTGGATATCGCAACTGGTCCCGGTATATCTCAAGAAAGCTTACAAGGAAGATCCTATATTCTCGAACAGCAAAGTGGTCCTGTCCCTATACGACGACACCCCTCAGACGGATTTTTGCCCGACATTCGCTGACAAGGCCTGCTTCGGCGGAGTCAAAAAGGAAGACCTCAAACTGCTCGAAAAACCCGATGGCATAAATCTTGCTCGAACGGCCGCTCAGTACTCGGACGGAGTGATTTTGGGAGCCGCAGATGTGAAACCGGAACTTGTATCCTGGTGCAAGGAGCTCGGCCTTCCTGTCCTGCCATTCAACGCAGCCGCCCTCAACGACGGAAGTTACGTGGACGAGTACTGCGGATTTTATGATGAGCTTTAAGATGAAGACACGCATCCTCGCAGGCCTCGCCGCCCTGGCCGGCCTTGCCTCCTGCATAGACAGCAGCGACAAGCTCGGCGGAGACCTCGTCCCTGCAGGGCAATTGTATAAATTTTATACGGTGGACACCCCGGTGCCGCAGATCTATGTACGCATGGCGGACAGCCTCTCGGGGCTGAGCAGTTCGAGAATCACAATCGGTGCCGTAAGGGACAGCGAATACGGGTTGAGCACAAGGAAAAGCGCGGTCGCCCTGATACCCCTCGCAAGCGAGATGGACTTCGGGCAAAACCCTGAATTCAAGAGTTTCCACTTCGCCGCAAGTCTCGACACGGTATCTGCCGGAGACCCTTCCCAGAAGAATATTCTCCAGAACATAAAGGTCTACGAGCTTGAAAGGCCCATGGACTACAAGAAAGACTTCGACTGCAACAAGCCGTTCCCGCACCTCGGAAAGAATGTGACCGCCGGCACTCCGGTCTTTGACGGCAGCGACTCCCTGTCTTTCAACTTCAATGAAGAATTCGGCAAAAAATACTTGACAATCACCAGCGAAGATCTTGAGGACATTGACACCTACCTCAAGAAATTCCCAGGGATCCTGATAGAGACGGACACGCCGTCCGGAGAAGGCGGAAGAATTGACATGTTCGATCTCCAGCTTGACTACGACAGCTCGTACGGCTACATCCAAGGCAACTACGCCAAGCTCTCTTTCTCCGCAGAATACGATGGAGAACGCCGTGACAGCTCGTTCCTGTTCTATTACGGGGCCGACAAATTCTATGATCTGGACTCTCTGTTCTCCGCGTCATCTACAGGAAGTTTTCCTCAATACGCCCTGAACCTCACCTCTCAAGATACCGAAAGCAGTATCGGCTATGCCGAGAGCAACATCAAGATCGAAGGAGGTGGAGGACTGAAGCCTGTGATTTCAGCGAAAGAGTTGAAGCGGATGGCAGAAGAGGCTATTGCATCCAAAGGCGGCGACCCGAAAACTGCCGTCATCAACAAAGCCTCGCTCATATTCCCGTTCGAAGTGCCGTCAGACATCAACGAACTTGACCGCTGGCCGGACATACTCTCCCCTACCTGCAGGATTACCGAAGACGAGATAACCCGCTTCATGGGCTTGACAGATTCCGGCTCCAGCTACGAGGATCAAGGGGACATCAACAGGTCGCTTCTTGAATACGCCCCTGATATCACATTCCATATCCAGGAACTCCTCAAAATCGACGAGGAGGACAGCGGCAACAAAAAGACTGAAAGGCTCGAAAAAGGGTTCTATGACATTTGGCTCCTGATAATGGCCAACGAGGTGATAACCACGACCACTTCCGGCTCGTCCGACATGAGCGAAATGTACCAGTATCTGGCCTACCAGAGCTACTACAACGACATGTACGGCGGATACGGCAGCGGCTACTCCAACTATTACTCAAACTACTACAACTACGCCATGATGGCTGCCTATGCGAGCCAGTCCACCACAAGCACGAGTATCTCGACGCAGTTGGACAAGGACAGGTTCTATAGAGCCAAACTCAACGGGCCGAAGGCAGCAGACGGCCGCGTCCCACATCTGGAACTGACATTTGCTATACCTGAAGAATAATCACCTGCAATAATAACGATAAAAGGGCGGCTCGATAGGGCCACCCTTTTTGAATTTTGTCGGAGACAGAGATTACTTGCTTACGTTGAGCTTCTCTGCAACCTTGTCGCACGCATCCTTTACAGTTGCGATTGTACTCGTTTCCTCATCAGGAATCTTGATGCCGAACACTTTCTCGAACTCCATGAGGAGCTCTACGGTGTCAAGAGAGTCAGCACCGAGATCATTGGTAAAATTAGCGGTCTCAGTGACCTCTGAAGGCTCAACGCCAAGCTTGTCAACAATTATTGCCTTGACCTTCTCTACAATTTCTGGATAATCCATAACGTTAGATATTAAGTTTTATTAGTACATCCTAACAAGCCAAAAGGCTTGCAAAGTAACGTAAAAAATTTCAATTCTCCAAATTCCGGTTTCCGGCAGACTCCAAGGCAGCCCCGGAGCGGCTCAGACGGAACCATATACGGAGACCGTTAAGAGAATTAAGGAGATAGAAACTGTACTTTATCAGATAAATCAGAGCATACGAGTCTGAAGAGCGTGACAGAGTCGCCGCCCACATGACAATGGAAGCGATATTTACACCTATCCAGAAAAACCACTGCTCCATGTATGCCATGGACATGAGCATCTGTCCCAGAATGTTGCACATCATCGAAAGCGCATCCATCAGAATCGCGATCTTCAAGACATTGTCATGCGCCTGACCCGCACTTATATGAAGCAACAGAAAATATGACAGCACAAGGCCGGCCAAGAACACGGCACCATACATAATCCACTGCCTCGGGCTGAGACGCCGCGCCTGGACAGCCGCCCCGGATGAAGCCCCACGCCTCTTCCATTGGAAGAAACCGATGAACTGCATAGGCAAAAAGTACAGGACATGAAGTGCCGCATTGCCATACTTCCCTCCAAGAAAACACATGACCCCGTAAATCGTCACATCGAAAAGTCCGAAAAGGAAAGTCAGTATTTTGGCATTCGCAGAGCAGACAGTGCTCAACACACCCATAAGCGAGCCGAATGCAGCCACGACCAGCATGGCCTGTCCAGTCTGCGCATCCCTGAGTTTCAAAAGAGTCGCAGCAATCATCACAAGCGTCATCCCCACAAGGATGAACGCATTGAAGCACTTGTTAAAATCAACTTTCGCCATTTTCTTCAGAAGATGTTTGATTATTGAGTTGCGCCTTTATCCGCACCGCAAGAGCCGGCCCGACCAGTGACGAAATCTCTTCAACAGGAGCGGCTGCAATCCGCGCGACACTGCCGAAATGCATCAGCAGCCTCTGCTCTGTCTGCTCACCGACTCCCCTGATTTCGCTCAAGGCGGAAGACAAAGCCGATTTGCTCCGCAGTGAACGGTGAAATGTGATACCAAAACGGTGAGCCTCATCCCGGACACGCTGCAGGAGTTTGAGGGCCTGAGAGTTCCGATCAAGGAACAGAGGATAAGGATCTCCAACGCGGATCACCTCCTCCAAACGCTTGGCAAGCCCTATGACTGTAAGTTTCTTCTCCAGACCGAGTTCGCAGATCGCCTGATAAGCGAAATCAAGCTGGCCTTTTCCGCCATCTATCACGACAAGCTGCGGCAAGTCATCGGGGGCCTCTTCACAGAGACGGGAATACCTGCGGTTGACGACTTCTTTCATCGAAGCATAGTCATTGGCTCCCACGACTGTCTTGATCTTGAACTTCCGGTAGTCTTTTTTTGAAGGTTCACCGCCCCTGAACACAACACAGGACGCGACAGGGTTGGTCCCCTGAATATTGGAGTTGTCGAAGCACTCGATATGCTCCGGGAGTTCTGACATGCCTATAGCTTTGCGGAGCTCCTCCAGGACAGCGGCACGGAACTCATCAGGATTGGTATGCTCCCGCTGTCGCAGAGAATTGAAGCGGAACTCCCGGGAGTTCTTGTCGCTAAGCTCCAGAAGCGCCAGCTTGTCTCCGCGCACCGGAATCTTGAACGACACACCGTCAATGTCGACATCAGGAAGAAAAGGCACGATGACCTCCTTGCTGAGAGCCCCGAATTTCGACTCTATCTCGGCAATGAATGAGCTGAGCACGGAAGAGCGGTCCTCCTCTATGTTGAGTTTGAAGCCGAGGTTGAGAGACTGCACTATGGCGCCGCCCTTTATCCGGAGGAAGTTGCCAAAAGCCTCAAGCCCGTCAAAGACAAGAGAAAACACATCCACATCCCTATCGCCGGCAGCCGTGATGATGGATTTTGAGTAGTGGCTCTGGAGAGCATCAATCTTCTGCTTGTACAGAGCCGCTGTCTCGAAGTCCAACTCGTCCGAGGCACGGAGCATCCTTTCCTTATAGTCTTTGATGATGTCACTTACCCCTCCGCTCAAAAGGCGTACGATTTCATTTATGTACCCGCCGTATTCTTCCTTTGAGATGGCCCCGATGCAGCAGCCCCGGCAACGGTGGATATGGTAGTCCAAGCAAGGGCGGAACTTGTGGCGCAGCACCGCATCCGAAGTGATCGCAAGACGACAAGAACGTAAAGGGTATGCGGATTCAAAAAAATCCAGCAAAGTTCTGGCATGCATCACGGAACTGTACGGGCCAAAGTACCGGCTGCCGTTGCGCACAAGCCTCCTGGTGAGATACACCCTCGGAAATTCATCGTCCGTCACACAGATCCACGGGTAAGTTTTGGAATCCTTCAGGAGAATGTTGTACTTAGGCTTGTACTGCTTTATCAGATTGTTCTCAAGAAGGAGCGCATCCGCCTCGGAATCAACCACAGAATACTGGACATCAGCAATCTTGGAGACGAGCACCCTCGTCTTCAGCGTAAGCCGGTCCGGGCTGACAAAGTACTGCGCGACCCTTTTGTTGAGGTCCTTTGCCTTACCTACATAAATCACAGTTCCCTCGGAGTTGTAGTATCTGTACACTCCGGGGGAATGTGGCAAAAGGCTTATTTTATCCTTAACGTCCAAGCGCTTCGGCTACGGCCTTCTCGATGTCTGCGCCTCTGAGGTCGCGCTTGATGATGGTTCCGTCAGGACCCACGAGCATGATATGAGGGATGCCCTGGATGCCGTAGATCTCGGTAGGAATCCTCTGCGCGTTGATGATCTGGCTCCAAACGACACCGTGCTCTGCCGCAGCAGCCTTGGTGTCAGCGGGGTCGTCCCATACAGCCACGCTGAGAACATCGAAATCGTCGCCGTGGTATTTGTTGTATACTGCGGCTATATTCGGAATCTCGCGCTTGCACGGGCCGCACCAGCTTGCCCAGAAATCAACGAGGACATACTTCCCTTTTCCGACATAATCAGAGAATTTGACCGTGCTCTTCTCCGGATCCTCAGGATCCTGGGTCACAGTGAAGTCCGTGAATTTGTTGCCAACTGCAGTGTTTTTCTTGGCATCCATCACAGACTTGTACTTGAGTATGGTGGAGTCCTGCGCGGCGGCACCTTTAAGCAGCCCGAGCGCCTCGACCTGCTGGTCCTCCTCAATCATGTTCCAGATGTCGGAAACCACAGCGACGGCGAGCTGACCTGAAGGATCCTTCTTGAGGATGTCGAACCTCTCGCTTACATACTTGTCCACAGACTCGTTGTAGAGCTTCTCGAGCGCTGAATCCTTCTGGTCGTCAGTGAGTGCGGAATCAGCCTGGATCTTCTCTGAAGAAGCCCTGTAATCTTCCATGAACTTCTCGTTGCCGGCCTTATAGTCGGCAAGTTTCTGCTCTTCAGAAACACTCTTGCAGCCGACTGCGGCAATCAGCAGAGCAGCTGCGGCAAACATTACTTTTTTCATCGTCAATAATTTTAAAGCCGGTCCGCAACGCGAACCGGCCGTAAATATAGTAATTTTATTTAAAAATTACTTCTGATTGTTGTCCCTACGAGGGCGGCGGTCATCACGGCGGCCACGACGGTCGCGGTCACGTCCGCCACGGTTCTGGCCTGCGGCCTGTGCGTTGGCGGCAGAAAGGGCTGCAGGAGTAAGATCCTGCTTGCCATAACGCTCACCGTTGCAGATCCATACCTTGATTCCGAGAGCCCCGACCTTGGTATGAGCCACGGCAAGTGCGTAGTCGATGTCTGCACGGAATGTGTGGAGAGGCGTACGGCCTTCCTTGAACATCTCGTTGCGTGCCATTTCGGCTCCGCCGACACGTCCGCTGATCTGCACCTTGATGCCTTCGGCTCCAACCCTCATGGTGTTGGCTACAGCCATCTTGATGGCGCGGCGATATGACACACGGCCCTCAATCTGACGGGCGATGCTGTCTGCCACGATGTTGGCGTCAACCTCAGGACGCTTCACCTCGAAGATGTTGATCTGTACATCCTTGTTGGTGACTTTCTTGAGCTCTTCCTTGAGTTTGTCCACTTCGGTGCCGCCCTTGCCGATGATGAAGCCCGGCCTTGCGGCATAGATGGTGACAGTGATGAGCTTGAGAGTCCTCTCGATGATGATCCTGCTGAGGCTTGCCTTGGCAAGGCGCTTGCTGAGATACTTGCGGATCTCGTAGTCCTCTGCGATCTTCTCCGCGTAGTTACCACCACACCAGTTAGAGTCCCAACCACGGGTGATACCGATTCTGTTGCTGATAGGATTTGTTTTCTGTCCCATATTACTTATTCTCCACTGGTTGTTTTACATCAAGGATGACGGTGACGTGGTTGGAACGCTTGCGGATGCGGCCCGCACGGCCCTGAGGGCACGGACGGATACGCTTCAGCATACGGCCGCCATCGACCATGATGGTCTTGACATACACATTGCCGTTGTCGAGCTCCTTGCTCTTGTCCGGATTCTTGGCTTCCCAGTTGGCGATGGCGCTGCGGAGAAGTTTCTCGAGACGGACAGACGCCTCTCTCTTCGAGAATTTCAGAAGATCGAGAGCGTGGTTGACCTCAACCCCACGCACTGTGTCTGCGACAAGGCGCATCTTGCGTGGAGATGAAGGGACATCATTCAGTTTGGCAACTGACGTAACCTTCTTCGCCTCCTTGAGGCGCTCGGCCATAAGTCTTTTACGCTTTCCCATAATGATGATTACTTCTTATTGTTACCTGAATGACCTCTGAATGTACGGGTAGGGGCGAACTCTCCGAGTTTGTGACCTACCATCTGCTCCGTAACGTAAACAGGGATAAACTTGTTTCCGTTATGGACGGCGATCGTGTGGCCGATGAAGTCAGGGGAGATCATGCTGGCACGTGACCAGGTCTTCACCACTTCCTTCTTCTTGCTGCCATCATTCATCGCAATGACCCTCTTCTCGAGAGCCTCCTGAATATATGGACCTTTTCTTAATGAACGACTCATAATCTCTAAAGTTTAATTCCTGTTATTTCTTCCTTCTTTCAATGATGAACTTGTTTGAAGATGCCTTAGGATTACGTGTCTTGTAGCCCTTAGCCGGCAAGCCCTTGCGTGAGCGAGGGTGTCCACCGGAAGCACGGCCTTCACCACCACCCATCGGGTGATCGACCGGGTTCATCACGACGCCTCGGTTGTGAGGACGGATACCGAGCCAACGCCTGCGTCCCGCCTTGCCATGGCTCTCGAGGCTGTGGTCCGCATTTGAGACCTCACCTACGGTAGCGCGGCAGCTGACAAGCACCATACGTGTCTCACCTGAAGGCAGGCGGAGAACAGCGTGGTTGCCCTCACGGGCGGCAAGCTGTGCAAAAGTTCCGGCGGAACGTGCCATTGCGGCGCCCTGGCCCGGACGAAGCTCGATATTGTGTACGAGAGTACCTACAGGAATTTCGGAGAGAGGGAGAGTGTTGCCGACTTCTGGAGCGACTCCGCTTCCGGAAGCGATCACCTGACCCACCTTGAGTCCCTTAGGAGCGATGATATATCTCTTCTCACCGTCTTGATACTGGACAAGAGCGATGCGTGCGCTGCGGTTCGGATCGTACTCGATCGTAAGAACCTCGGCGGTGCAGTTGTCCTTGTCGCGGCGGAAGTCGATGATACGGTACATCCTCTTGTGTCCGCCACCTCTGTAGCGTACAGTCATCTGGCCCGTATTGTTGCGTCCGCCGGTGCTCTTGAGAGGCTCGATCAATGATTTCTGAGGCTTTTTGGCGGTGATGTCGTCAAACGCGCTGATCACCTTGTTCCTCTGGCCCGGGGTTACCGGTTTGAATTTTCTTACTGCCATTGTCTTGCCCTCCCTTAAATGTTAGCGTAAAAATCAATCTTGTCCTCACCTGCAAGGGTCACATAGGCCTTCTTGAAGTGATTCATGCGGCCGCGGAGGATGCCGGCCTTGGTGTAGCGGCTCTTCCTCTTGCCATGATAATTGACGGTGTTGACATCAGCGACAGAGACGTTGTACATCTTCTCCACTGCGTCCTTGATCTGAAGCTTGTTGGCTTCACGGTCAACGATGAAGCCGTAACGGTTCAACTTTTCGCCCTGTTCCGTCAGCTTCTCTGTTATGATTGGCTTAATAATGATTCCCATCTTCGTGTTCTTTTAGCGCATGTTTCTCTGTGCGAGGACATCCTGTACGCCGTCCACAAGGACAAGCTTGTTGGCGTTCATGATCGTGTAGGTGCAGACCTCATCGACTGAAACGACATCCACATACGGAATGTTGCGTGATGAAAGATAGACATTGGTAGAGTTCTGAGGAAGCACATAGAGGACTTTGCGGTCACCGGCCCCGATGGCTTTGGTGATGTTGATCATGTCCTTGGTCTTAGGTGCGTCCAGTGAGAACGGCTCGACAACGATGATGGCGCTCTCGGCAGCCTTGTATGAAAGGGCTGACCTGCGGGCGAGGACCTTCAGTTTCTTGTTGAGCTTGTTGTGATAGAAGCGAGGGACAGGTCCGAACACACGGCCGCCGCCCACAAAAATGTTGGACTTGAGGCTTCCGTGACGGGCTCCGCCGCCGCCCTTCTGACGCCCGAGCTTCTTGGTGCTGTGGGCGTTCTCGCTGCGGTCCTTGGTCTTGGCGTTGCCATGACGCTGATTGGCGAGATACTGGATGACATCGAGATAGATGGCGTGGTCATTCGGCTGGATGCCGAATACGCCATCCTCAAGAGTAACCTTCTTTCCGGAATCGGTTCCGTCAATCTTTAATACTGATAATTCCATACTCTTAAGCCTCCAAAATTACATAAGAACCCTTGGCTCCCGGAACGGAACCCTTGACGACGATGAGATTGTTCTCAGGAATCACCTTGATGACCTGAAGGTTCTCCACCTTGACTCTGGCGTTGCCCATGTGACCCGCCATGCGCATCCCCGGAAGGACGCGTGAAGGCCATGAAGATGCACCCATAGAACCAGGGTGACGAAGGCGGTTGTGCTGACCGTGGGTCTGTCCGCCGACACCGGCAAAGCCGTGACGGTGAACTACGCCCTGGAAGCCCCTACCCTTAGAGATGCCGACAACGTCCACGAATGCGACGTCCTCGGTGAAGATGTCAGCCACAGTGAACTTGTCACCGAGCTTAGGCTCCCCGGCGAAGTCCGCCTTGAACTCGACGAGCTTGCGCATAGGAGCGACACCTGCCTTTTTGAAATGCCCCATCAGAGGCGCGCTGGCGTGCTTTTCAGTCGTTTCGTCATAGGCAAGCTGTACAGCGGCATAGCCGTCTTTTTCTACTGTACGGAGCTGCGTAACAACGCACGGGCCAGCCTCGATAACGGTGCATGGCATGTTCTTGCCATCAGCACCGAAAACGGAAGTCATTCCGATTTTCTTTCCAATCAATCCAGGCATTGGTTGTTTAATTAATTGTTTATAAATACTTTATAAGTAACCGCATACTTTTGCGGGCTGCAAATATACAACTTATTCCGCTTATTTCCAAAAACTTGATTTACAATATTATTTTGTACATTTGCGATATGGTTCTGGGAATGTTGGGATTTCTGCACTTCACACTCATCGACCTTCTGGACATCCTGATGGTCGCGCTGGTGATTTATTTCTGTTTCCGATGTATCCAGGGTTCCACAGCCATCAACATCTTCGTGGCCATCATCATCGTGCTGGTCGTGCAGATCGTGGCCAATGCGCTGGGACTCAAAATGGTATCTTCGCTCCTCGGGACATTGATAGATGTCGGGGCCATAGCGCTGATAGTGATATTCCAGCCGGAGATAAGGCGGTTTCTCAATTCGCTCGGACGCAAAGCCGGGGACTCCCTCGAAAAGCGGCCTCTGCTCAAACGGCTGATCTCGGGAAGAGGGCCAGAGAGCGTGGACAGCCGGAGCGTGTCCGAAATCGCGCAGGCCTGCAAGGAGATGTCGGACCAGAAGACCGGGGCCCTCATCCTGATACGCCGCAAAGACTCTCTCGAAGATATCATAAGCACAGGTGACATCATAGATGCACAGATCAGCAGCCGCTTGATAATGAACATCTTCTTCAAGAATTCACCGCTACATGACGGAGCGATGGTCATCGGTGACAGCCGCATAATAGCGGCCCGCTGCACCTTGCCGATTACGGACAGGAGCGACCTCCCGGCACAATACGGGATGAGGCACAAGGCGGCCATCGGCGTGTCGGAGCAGTGCGACGCGGACGTGGTGGTGGTGAGCGAGGAGACGGGCGCCATCTCGTTCGTGCGGGGCGGGGTCATCAGGAGAATAGACAGCATAAACAACCTTAAACTTCTTCTCGGGGAGAAAACTGAATGATAAACCAGGGACTGGAAGCCAAGCTCGGCTTTGACAAGATACGCAGGATCATATCGGACAGATGTCTGACAGACTATGCCGCGGACAGGGTGGAAAGAGAAGAGTTCACCACAGACCGCAGCTCCATCATGACGCGCCTCGCCCTGACGGACGAGATGAGGCTGATCATGATGTTCGAGGACAGTTTCCCTACTACGGGCTACATTGACGCCGTCCCGTTCCTGGAGCCGCTGCTCAAGGCCGGATCGTCAATAGACACCCTCTCTCTGGCCAAACTCAAGACCGCCACGGACACCACCCGCAAGATCCTTCATTTCTTCGGGGGCATCAAGGACGGGGTCTACCCGAGGCTGAAGAGGATGGCCGGGCAGATCAACTCGTTTCCGGAAGTACAGCGCAGGATAGAAAGCATACTTGACAAATACGGGGACATCAAGGACTCGGCCTCCGACAGGCTGCTTGAGCTCAGAGGCGCGATACGCAGCCGGGAGGCGTCGCTCTCAAAGAGAGCGGGGGCCGTGCTGCGCAAGGCCCAGGAGGACGGCATAGCCGACTCCGACGCCTCCGTCTGCATCCGCGACGGGAAGTTCCTGATCCCGGTAAGCTCCTCGGCCAAGCGCAAGCTCCCTGGCTTCGTCTACGACGAGTCGGCCACTGGGAAGACCACCTTTATCGAGCCTGCGGAAATAGTGGAGCTGGAGAACGAGCTGATCGCCCTGCACTTCGAGGAGGAGAGGGAGATCCGCAAGATCCTCTTCGAGTTCACGGAATTCCTCCGCCCATATATCCCGGAGCTTCTCTCCGGAGCGAAATTCCTCGGCGAGATCGATTTCCTCATGGCCAAGGCCCAGACGGCCCTGGACTTCATCGCGGGAGTCCCGGTAATCTCCGACGAAGGCGCCGTGGAGTTGCGCAAGGCCCGACATCCTCTGCTGGAGAAGGCCCTGCGTGCCGACGGGCGCTCGATGGTTCCGCTCACCATCACCCTCAGCCCCAAGAAACGGATACTTCTGATATCAGGCCCTAACGCAGGGGGTAAATCGGTATGTCTCAAGACGATGGGACTGCTCCAATATATGTTCCAGTGGGGCATGCTCATCCCGACTTCCGAGACCTCCGAGATGATGATATTCGACCGCATCTTCGTCAGCATCGGCGATGACCAGAACATAGAGAGCGACCTGAGCACATACAGCTCTTTCCTGTCCCAGATGAGGGAGATGCTCTCCTGCGCGGACGAGAAGACTCTGGTGCTCATAGACGAGTTCGGCTCCGGCACGGAGCCCGCCGCCGGCGGCGCCATAGCCGAAGCCATCCTGAGCGAGATGGACCGCAGGGGCGTCTACGGAGTCATCACGACCCACTACACCAACCTCAAACTCTACGCATCAGGGCCTGACACCCGCGTCATCAACGGGGCGATGCTCTACGACGCCGCCAAGATAGAGCCCCTCTTCAAGCTCGAGATCGGGCTTCCCGGCAACTCATTCGCATTTGAGCTGGCACGCAAGATGCGTCTGCCCGAGAGCATCGTCAAGGATGCCGAGAGACGTGCCGGAGAGGAGTTTGTCGGCATCGAGCGCAACCTGCGCAAGATAGCCCGCAACCGCAAGGCCCTGGACGAGAAACTCCAGAAAGTCAAGAACAGCGACAAGGCCCTGACAGGACTCACAGAGAAATACCAAAAAGAACTGGAGGACATCAAGAGCCTGCGCGAATCTATTATCTCCTCCGCCATGCAGGAAGCAGAGCAGATCGTCAAGGGCGCCGGCAAGCAGGTCGAGAAGACCATCCGCGACATACGGCAGGCCCAGGCGGAGAAGGCCCAGACCAAGGAGGCAAGGGAGGAACTCCAGGGATTCCTCGGAGCACTGGAGAAGCGCAAAGAGAAAGAAGGCCGCAACAAGGAAGACTACATAGACCGCAAACTTGCCTCCCTGCAGAAACGCGTCAAGAAGAAAGACACGGACGAGCGCGAGCAGAAGAGCGCACCGCTCAAGGTCGGGGAGAAAGTCCGGATCAAGGACAACGGTCTGGTCGGGGAGGTCTCGAAGATCTCCAACAAGGCCGTCACCGTGATTGTGGGCAACATCAGTTCCACCATGTCTCCGGACAGGGTGGAGCGAATATCGTCCAACGAGTTCCGGGAAGCCGCCCGCAAGGAATTCAAACCCGCCGAGCAGAAGGTGGACAGTTCGCTCACGGACCGCAGGCTCAATTTCTCCCCCGAACTGGACATCCGCGGCGAGAGGCTCTCCGACGCCCTCAACATAGTTACACATTATATAGACGATGCAGTGATGCTCAACATCGGTTCTGTCAGGATCATCCACGGCAAAGGCTCAGGTGTGCTGAGGGAAGAGATCCAGAAATACCTCAAGTCCATACCGGGACTGGAAGTTTCCGACGAGGACATACGCAACGGAGGGACGGGGGTCACAATCGTGAAGTTATGAAAACAGGCAGGCAGATTACCGGACGTAGAGGAGAGGAGGAGGCATGCCGCTATCTGCAGGACAGGGGTCACAAGATAATCGGGCGCAACTGGAGAAGCGGACACTTGGAAGTTGACATCATAACCCTCGACTCCGAGGGGCTTCACATAGTGGAGGTCAAGAGCCGACAAATCCCGTCAGCGGCAGAGCCACAGGCCAATGTAGGCCGCCGTAAGATGCAGAAACTCACTGCAGCGGCCAACGCTTTCCTCAACTCGGAGGCACGCAAGGGCCTGCCCTCCGACCTGGACGTGTTCTTCGATGTGGTCAGCGTGCTCTTCGATGGCCCAAAGTTTGAAATAGAATACTACCCACAAGCTTTTATACCACTATATGCTTAATAACCATCTATATTGCATAATCATGGCCGGAGGATCCGGCTCACGCTTCTGGCCTATAAGCAGGATTGACAGGCCGAAGCAGTTCCTTGATTTCACTGCGGAGGGGCAGTCGTTCCTAAGGTTCACATTCGACAGGATGAAGGCCGTCATCCCGGAAGAGAACATACTAGTCGTATCGCTCCCGAGATACCGGGAACTCATCAGGCAGCAGCTCCCCGAACTCAAAGATGAGAATCTACTTTTGGAGCCGTATAGCCGCAACACTGCCCCCTGCCTGACTTATGCGACATACACAATCCTCAAGCGCGACCCTGACGCGGTGACAGCCGTAACCCCGTCCGACCTTATAATCAACAGGCACGACATCTTCAACGAGACACTCTCCAACGCCCTAGCCTACGCTGCCGGCTCGGACGCGCTGATCACCCTTGGAGTCGTCCCGACAAGACCCGACCCGAACTTCGGATACATCCAGATGGCCGGGGCCGCAGAGGACGGCAGACCGGTCAAAGTCAAGACTTTCACAGAGAAGCCGGACACTCAACTTGCCCGGGTCTTCATGGAGACGGGGGAGTTTCTGTGGAACTCCGGAATCTTCGTCTGGAGAGCCTCGGCAATCCGGCAGGCTCTGGAAAAATACGCCCCGGAGATCACCAATCTCTGGGCCGGCTGGCAGGAGGCCCTCGGCTCGGAGTACGAAATTGAGTTCCTCGAGAGAATCTATACCGACATGCCGCGCACTTCCATCGACTACGCCGTGATGGAAAAGACGGACAACGCCTGGGTCTACCCGGCCAAGTTCCGTTGGGCTGACATCGGCAACTGGGAGTCTCTCTACGACTATCTCGCCCACCACGATGAGAACGGGAACGCGATGAACCTTGTCAACAAGGGATTGATAAAAGAGTGCAAGGACAATATAGTATACTCGGACAACCACGGTAAACTACTGGCCATAAGAGGATTGGAAAACTTTATCGTCATCGACACCAAGGATGTGCTGATGATATGCCCTCGGGACGAGGAGAAGTTGCAGGATTTCCTGTCAAGTCTGGCAATGCCGGAATTTGAAGAATACAGATAAATGGATTACTCAAAGTTTCTCTCTGCTGACACGCACAATTTCATGAGATCTCCCGTCAGGGAGATTTTCAAGCACACGGACCTGAACGCCATCTGCTCGTTTGCGGGAGGGTATCCTGATGCGGCCACGTTTCCCATAGAGGACATCCGCAGCCTGTGCTCGCTCGTGCTCGACAAGTATGGGGCCAAGGCCCTGCAGTACGGCGCCACGCAGGGAGTGCCGGAGTTGAGGCAGGCGCTCGCCTCCCGGTACGGGGCGGAGATGCGCAACATCCAGATAACCACCTCTTCCCAGCAGGGAATAGATGTCTGCGCGAGGATCATGCTCGACCCCGGGGACATTGTCCTGACTTTCTCACCTACCTATCTGGGGGCGTTGCAGTCGTTCAAATCCTATAGGGCTGAGATTGTCGCACTGAAGAGTTTCCGGGAGGGTGACTGCGGGGTGGACGATTCCGTTCTGGACAAGGCCAAGTTCTGCTATGTGATCCCGGATTTCCAGAATCCGGGCGGCACGACCATGACTCTGGAGGAGAGGCGGGAATTGTACCGGCTAGCGGAAAGGCACGACTTCATCATCGTGGAGGACAGCCCGTACCGGGAGCTTCGATACAGCGGGGAGAGCGTCCCTACAATATGGTCCCTGTGCCCGGAGCGCACCCTGCACCTGGGGAGTTTTTCCAAGATCTTCGCCCCGGGATTCAGGCTCGGCTGGATATTCGGCCCGGAGGCGCTTCTCGACCAGATCTACGTCTGCAAGCAGTCCCTGGATCTCTGCCCTCCCGTGTTTGACCAGTACGTGGCTGCGGAGTTCTTGTCAAGCGGGGCTCTGGACAGGAATCTCGCGAAGAGCATCTCCCTGTACCGCGAGAAGCGGGATCTGACGCTCTCGCTGCTGGAGAAATACATGCCGGAGGGGGTCAGCTGGACAAAGCCCGAGGGGGGACTGTTCCTCTTCCTCACCCTGCCGGAGGGCTGCGACACCGTGGCCCTATACGACAAGGCCTTGAACGCGGGGGTCGCCTACGTGGCGGGGGCGTTCTTCTATCCCGACGGCAGCCACCGCAACACGATGCGGCTCAACTTCTCTTTCCTCGACAAGTCCCGCATGGAAGAGGGCGTGCGGCTGCTCGCCTCGCTGCTGTGAGGTGGGCAGCACAGTTTTCGGCGGGCGTGCAGGTGGGACACCCATCACAAAGTCTCGCAAGCCGATTCGTGCGCAGGTTGGGGTATTTTTGAGGATTTCCACCCTTACCTTTGAGTTCCACCCCTTCTGGACAGGCCTCTGAGCCTGCCAAGGGCTAAAGGTTGGGGTATTTCCGGCACTTTTTACCCCTACCTCCAGACGGCCACTGGCCGTCCCTGCGCCTCACTGAGCGTTTCGTACAGCACAAGGGCGATTTCTGTACGGGACCTTCCCAGAAGCACCTCGCGTACAAAAACCGGGGCATTTTCTGTACGGGACATGGAGTATGCTGTCCAGCTGCTAGCTGCTACCACCATAGCGTTTTCAAAGTCATCAGCGCCCTGCGAGGCTGCCGCTGCGCAAGACGCTGAAATATGGTTGGCAATAACCTGCTCTTTGTTTATTTTCCTTTTGCGTTATAATCAGCGTTGATCATATTCATGGCCTTAAAGAATTTGTAGCAATATATGAACGGACCTACAATGATGAAAGCCCCAAAGATTCCCCAGCCCCAATAGGTGCCGGTGCTGATGCTATATGGGAGATTCCTTGCCGTCAGCTCCTCTCCCACCCTTTTGGTTATCCTATGTCCCCATACAAGAGGGACAATGCCCAGTGTCAGCCAGCTGAACACGAAGCAGATCAGGCAATAGTGCATCGTGTGCTTCCCGTCACGAGGTGAAGCTACTTGATTGATTTCTTCAGAGATGTGGGACCATACGACAATGCCGTATATGCCCAGAGTAACAAGGTTGAGAAGACAGAACTTCAGCAAACCACGATTTGTACGTAACATAACTTGTTTGTTTAAAAATAATTATTAATAATTTGCTCCACACTTGGAGAGCTTATTAGCGCAATCCCAGATCCTTATAGGCGACATTAAGCAAGTCTGCGGAATTTAGGAATAACTTATGCCTTTTCATTTTCTATTTTAATATTTGATTCTCTATCTTGGCACCGCACCACGTGCAATACTTCACCTCAGGCCGCACTGAGTGCGAACATTTCGGACAATGAGGAGACTGGTCATCTATATCCACAAAAGCCCCCGTATTGTCTTTACCTTTATAGTTCATTAAGATTAACCCGACAACACCTACGACAACACAGAATATCGTCCAACCGATTCCAATATCTGCCTTCCCGCTTTTTCTGCCCTCAATCGCAAAAAGGCCGGCTACAATCATCAATGTGGACAGAATGGTCCAAAACCACTGTTTCGGAGTACGTTTGTTCTTATCATTCAACCCCTTCATAACAGTATCTAAAATTCAAATATCCCTAAATAAGCCCCCATTATGAGGACCACAACGAATGCAAAAACGATCCCGCAGGCCAGCAATGACCACTTGCGGGTAGACTTGTTCACAAACATCGTATCGCCCTTAGTTGCACCTATTTTCTCTAAGGACAGAAGGATGTGTTCCCAATCCTGCGGATACAAATCTGCACCCTCAGCATAAAGGCCTATCTCTTGATTCCCCTTGGCAAATCTGACGATCGTGTTTTCCGGATTTTTCGTTTTGCCTATAAAAACCTGATCATACGATTTTAATGGCCCCGAAAGTTCTTCCCCTGCAAGATTGGAAACTGTCAAGACACCGTTCTCATAATTGATGCTTTTCAATCGTACCGACTTGGGAACATACGCCAACCCTGTGGACATGGAGGCATCATACATGGATGTCTTGTAAGAATCATAGTGAAATCTTACCGGTTGTGGCGAGCCACATTGCGGACAATACATATCGTTGATACAAACATCCGCACCACATTTCTCACATTTCCTCTGGTCTTCCATTGCGCTATTGTCTGGTTGCCGAAACAGTGCCTAAATCCTCATCTTCAAACACGAATGTATCTCCTGTTATCTCGGATATTGCGAACGACCCAAACTCATTGAACTCCTGACACGAGGTGAACATCACTTGATAGACATCTTCTTCAGCCGTCTCCGCCAATTCTGACCTGTCATAATAATACTCAAATAACCCAGATAAACCTCGTCCCCCAGAGATGGAAACGTCACTTGAGCTTGCATGCACTTCAAGGGAACTCAGGCTATAATCCAACATTAAGGTTCCCAATATGATATCATACGTTCCTTGGATTCTTGCCGTGCAAAGACAATGTATTCTGGCACCGTCTTCCCCTTTATATTCAACGTCATAATACCTTGTTTCCTTGAACTGTGGGGAATCACCACCCCTTTGAAATGTCCAGTTGACCGTACACTTGTCTTTAGTCATGTCAGCACTACTTACCGTGTAGCTGAAACTCCAACTCCCGACAATAGCCTCACGATACTTGTCGCTGCATGAGGAAAGACTCACCAAGGCAGTCACAACTGCCAATACAATGATTGATTTTTTCATTCTTACTTACATTTTTAAAACAAACCGCTACCGGTCAAATATTTCAGTTTAAGTTGTCGAGAATATGTCGTGGAATCATAAACTGGTTTCTTGTCAGCATCTAGCATATTCCCGTATAGAAACTCTCCCTTAACTTTCTTTACGTACCAGATGCCGTCCAGACCACAATCCATCGTCCATAATCTTTGACGCCAGTCGTATTTTATTTCCTTCACATCCGCCCAATTGCAATCACGAATACAGGCAACAAGCTCTTCTGCCATTTTACCTTGTACCTTCGCACCCAACTTGGAAATTCTATTCGGTGCACCGACCAATTTTTCAAAGTAATAACTGTCTACATACTCCGCACTCCAATCAAGCGTTGCCAGACTATCCGGATTTTCTAAAATCTTCTTCATGTTGTCGTGTAAATTCGAGAGCACAATTTCAGTCCTTTTACGATAAGCCGTTTGGGTTTTCTCATACTCTCTCTCCACGCTGCTCTTTGACATATAGAACCATAGCCTGCTCTCATAATCAAACGTATTGGACTCTTGAGCACCTAATTTAGCTTGAAGTCTTTTCCAATACGAAGAAAGTTCGTCTTCGGTTTTGTCCGAGAAATAAATGGATATACTCCAATAGCGATCTTCAATCTTCAATGGTATCTTATAGCCTTCTATAACATCCTCAATACCATCTTTAACAGTCTGCCTGTCATCCTCACTCTCACATGCAACAAGCATGGCACAAGAGCAAAGAAAGAGAACCAATTGATACAGTTTCGTTTTCATAAATTGTTGTAGTTGAATTACTATTTATTATTCTTGCTTTCAATGTTTCGCCAAAATTCACAAACGCCCCAATAGTCCCTTTTCTTAAGTAAACCGTTCAACTGTCTTTTTTCTTTTCTCTTGAGTTTAGAATTGATCATTATGGATTTGGCAGCTGCAATATCGGCTAATTCTTTTTCAAGTTCGGCTGTTATTGTGGTCATTTCCTTTAGTACGGCTCTGGAGGAGGCGATATCATCGAGAGTTTCCGTACGCAGATATCTTCTTGAAGCCAACGTGGACAAACTATCAGTTAAAGCAGAAGCACCACTTTCCTCAAAGAAACAAAACAGACTATACTTCACCATTTTAGCATAACCGTTCTCGACATTATATACTTGAAGCAGGTTGTCAATACTATCTTTCATATTTCTGACATCTGTTATTACCGAGTCACGTGCCCGCTCAAAGTCTTTTCTCTCTTTAGTCAATATCCTTAATTTTGCCTCTTTGTAATGTTCTTCCGCAGGAACATACTCTATAAATTCTGGCCCCTTTATCTTTTTTGAATCAAAACCAATTGCCTCCAAAGCATTTAACACATATAAGTTGAAATCGTCCTTAATAGCTCCGCATGTCTTCATCTCTTCTTCATAAATATCATTCTCTTCATCAATATAGAAGACCGTCCCATCCTCCAACTTCAATTCCTTCATTGGTAGAAAATCTATAGTAATCGGCTCATCCACACTGGTTTTTCCGGTTGAGTCATCATATACTTCTGAACGTATCAACCTACCATGGCTATATTCCAATTTAAAGGGTTTTGGAATATAGTCACACATCCAGCCATTGCAATCCCCATCGAGCAAGCCGAATTCGTCAAATCTGAAAGATCCAGACATTCCAATCTTGTGAGATGACGGCCATTGAATCTGTAAATTAACCGGGACACCCTTGTTGAAATATCCTTCAATTATTGGGACATAAAACATATCCAACATTATATGGAGTTTTACAGGGCCCTCTATTTCTCCGTTATTGTAATTAATTATAGCATAGTACGATTCATCTGAAATCCCTGAAGTCCGAGCAAATATCCATTTGCCATCAATTTTATCGTTTGAGTAATTTCCTTCAATAGCAATTTTGTCGAATAATCCATCACCATCCATGTTTATTTTGCATCGCCCCTGACGAACTCTTTCCCCTTTTGAATTGACATAGTATTGATAAGAGATATCAACTATCTCTTTCCCCGGTTCATATTCCAATGCTGGGTACAGCTTTATCAGAGGGATGTCTTCAAACAATGTAATCTTTCCTGAATAAGTCCCTGTTTTCTGAGAATACGAAGCAAAAACGGACAGGAAGAATGCGACTATAATGCTGACTGTCTTTTTCATTTATATGACACGTGGTTTAAGTAGTTATCAATTATTGATTTCTATAGAATCAACAGAAGAATTTCCTGTGTTTACTACCGACTTCGTTGATGAATCGATTGATATACTGGCATTGCGAATTTTAAATTCAGGAGAAATATACTGTTCTCGTGAGTTCTCTCGGCCCAGATATTTGTCTCCTTCCCACACGAGCTCACAGATCTTGTGCTGAAAAGATATGGAAAGAAGACACAGCAGAATTACTGCAAAAATATTCCAGAACACAATATAACCCTGACTTCCCTGCACATTCAAGTACAACAATTCCCACAGCACGAACGGAACTATTATCTGCTTACAAAAACGTGAAAGAGCCTCGAGTATCGGTATGTTTCCGAGACATCCATTTTTCTCCACATTATAATACGCCGCAAGATAAGTGTCTCTTATGTCGGCCCCGCCCGCTGATGATTTCCAAAGTTGTTTGTACACCCTACGATACCCTATCCTTATCGATCCTCTATCATTTGACCTGAATAAGCAGCACAAGGCATTCGCAAAGCAACCTTTACAATCATCTGCTTCCTTATCCGAACAACACAAACAAGATATAGCCCGGAAAACTAATTCGTTGAATCCTCGCAAAATCCATTCGTAAACAATACCAAAAACGAATGAAACTATTATCACAAACATCAAACACAATGATTCCGTTTCCGACACATCAGTATAACGTCTGAACGCAAGTGGATCTTTGGAAATGCAGTTATATATCAAATATCCCGGAATCATTTTGTTCAAGAAATCGTAAAAAGAAAGACCTGATATATTCTTTTCCATATCAGCAAAGTGTTTAATTATTCCCACGCCAATTTCGGACAGGAGACGCTGACGGTCTTTCCGTCCACTACACCGGCCCAGGTCCATGTATTATTGAAATTATAGTAGTCGGCATATTCAGAATAGCAAGAACGGAGAAAGTCAGTAATGTCGGTACATCCTGTATTGCAATTGGTTAATCTCTCATTCTTATCTGCAACTGTCGTGGCGCAATCTTTTGCCCTCAAATCTGAATAACCACCCAAACCTCCGAAAGCAGGATGAGTTGAAGTCATGACTGAATAGCATAGTTCCTGCTGTTCAGAGTAATCGAAGTTAGTGAAACCTCCGATTCCGCCAAGATATTTGGCAGAACTGTTGCCAAGTTTAAGAGACCCCGCTGAGTAGCTGCCACGAACTCTTACCCCTCCCAAGGCATATCCATATATCCCACCTGCATAGTTGACGGATGCGTCTATTGTCACATCCGATTTGCAACCTGTTATATAAAACCGGCCACGGCTTACATTCTCCACATCGCCTCCATAAATTCCACCCAAATATGATTCACCTGATATAGCCCCCTTGAAAGAGCATTTGGTGATAAAATCAGAATATGAATTGCCGCCGCCACATATACCGCCAACATAGGCTCCGCCATAAAGCATTGCGTCTACGCAACAATTTTCAATACCTTTCTTGTTTACGCAATAGCACTTGTACCCGACAATCCCTCCCACACAACTGTTGCCTAATATAACGTTTTCACTTGAGGTTGAATTTACACGGCATCCGGAAATAGTCATACTCTGACTATTATTATGATCTCCATAATATCCGACAATCCCTCCCACACAACTGTTGCCCATGATCTTCGATTCACTATTGAAAATCACAGAACAGTCCATGATTGTACCATTGGAGCGCAATAGCCCCGCAATTGATCCGATATTGTCAGACTGACCCGACTGGATATCAACACCTTTGATCTTAAGGTTCTTGACTGTTCCGCTGCAAGTAGCAAAGAATCCAAGATTATCACCTGTCTTAGTGACTTTCAGATTAGATATCGTGAACCCCTTCCCGTCAAAAGACCCTGAAAAATCAAACGACGGCCAGTTCTTGTTATCCAAATCAATGTTATTGCTTAAAATGAAGCATTTACCGGCATAATTCTTCATCAGGACAAGTTGCGCCCCAGATTCTATCCTATACGGATCCACCAACGTACCCGAACCGCCGGCAAATGAAGAGGCCATCGAACCATCCCACTTATCCATGCCAGCAGCGGTAGTGGTGACTGTAATCTGGCTGCTGTAGCTTGTGCCTTTGGAGTTGACTGCATACGCACGGACATAGTATGTCGTACCTTCATCAAGGCCGGTTATATCACTATTGAAAGAGCCTCCGGTGGATTTGCTGCCGAATGAAGTTTTGGCATCAGACGTGGTTGGATTCTGCGATGTACTCCAGCAATGGCCATAGTCATCAAGGCTGATTCCTCCTGTTGACTTGATTTCACCGCTGACACTGAAGGATTTTCTCTGTATGTTTGACGTCTGACCTATAGATACGGCAGGAGCCTCATAGTCCTTAGTGGTAAAGGTCAAATCTTCCCCATAGGCAGTACCCTCGGGGTTGGTTGCATAAGCGCGGATGTAGTATTTCGTCCCGGCGGACAGATCTGTAACTTCGCTGCTGAAATCCTTAGCCGAGGTCGCTTCCCCCAGACTTGTATGCGCACAATCGGAAAGTGTCGGCTGAGGCGAAGTTCCCCATACATGGCCGTATTCCGTGATCTTCGCGACATTGCCCAGAGACGTTATTCTTCCTGTAGCCACAGCGGATGTCGGCGTCACATTACTTGTAGAGACTGTTGAAACAGAAGGAATCGTCGGCTTCGTGCTTGTGGTAAAAGACAAGGTCTGATCGCTATAGGCCAGACCTTCCGTGTTCTCAGCATAAGCCCGTACATAATACTTCGTCTCGGCATCGAGTTCTGATATTGTGCTCTCGTATGACTTTGCCCCAGTACAGTCGCCAAGATTAGAGATTTTATCATCAACAGTAGGGGTGGAAGATGTGGACCAGCATACGCCATACCTTGTGACTTTTGAACTGCCGATTGACTTGATCGCAGCTTTGATGGTCGCTCCGCCGGCAGTGACGGAATTCACCTCCTCAATGCTTACAGAAGGTTTTTCTTTCTGAGAGACCTTCATCTTTACAGGTATGGAAAACTCTCCACCCTCGACCATTATTACGATATTTCCGTCATAATCCCCGGCACTGAGACCGGATCTGGAGACTATGGCATTGAAAGAATCAGTCGTGGTGATGCTACCGCTTGACTTGCTTACCGAAAGCCAGTCGTTCGATGTTGCTATGTTGTACTTCAGGGTCTTGCCGGAAGGATTGGTCATCGACACGCCAATGGATGATTCTGCAGCCCCAAAATCCAGTGAAGCTGGAGACAAGGTCAAATCAACTGGAGTTACCGACATGGACACGGCAATCATCGCATTGCCGTCATTCGAAGACACTACTATATTCTCGCTATAGTTGCCGTTCCCTTTGCCCGTCCTATCCACAGCCGCGACGACAGTGACCGATTTTGACGGAAGCACCGTCCCACTCACGGGAGAGCAACTGAGCCAATCGGCATTTTCAGAAACGCTCCATTCTAGATTTCCCTTGCCGGGATTCGAGATGGTGAATGACATGGTGGCTGTCTCACTTCCGAAATCAAGTTCAGCCTCAGAGACCGACAATTCTCCTTTCAGGGACTTCAGGGCAAGCTGAATTTTAGCTGATTGGCCAGCGATGACAGACACAGATTTAGTCGCATCTTCATATCCGGATTTTTTGAAAGCCAAATTATAGGTTCCCTGTTCCAAATCCTTGAATTCAAATTGCCCGTCACTGCCAGTGGACAAAGATTCCCCTCCTGGCGTTATTGAAATCTGACAATTGGATATCAGTTCCCCACTGTCATAATCCTTGACCGTCCCCGTTATCGAGCCTGTCAAATCGACTATGTCCCTAGCGCAAGCAGTGACGAAAAACAGCGATATCAGAATAACCTTTTTCAACATAACAGTTTTACAATTAAAATTTTAGAGCCAGACACACACCTACTGAACTGTCGTCCACATAAGGGACTGCAGACAATGAAGCATGTCCTTTCTGCACAACAACGTGCTTCGCACCTGTTGAGGCGAACGCATCAATAATGTTATAGATATATATTGCGGCAGCGGCTCCTATGCATATATTTCTGCCTGTTTCCCATGTGTCAGCAAGGGAATTATACTCTGACGCGTGCTTTGGCTGTTCCTGCATCTTCTTCACGTAAGAAGCTCGTGTGTTCTCGCAAAGGATAATACCGCCAGCAGCCGCCACTTCCCCGGCAAGAACAAAAGAGCCTTTGACGGCACTTCCTTTATAGAACTGTCCGACACCGGGGATTATGGAAAGGAAGCCGGCACCAGGATACTTCGCGGTCACTGTAATCTTGTCATCATAACTTCCTCCATAAGCATTCTTATTAGTTACTGTATAAAGGACATCAACTTCGTATTTGCCACTATATTCCACCCAATAGTCATCAATTTCCCGACACACAATCTTCAGCTGATGGCCGTTTTCCGTTACATCAAGAGTGATTTCCTGCTCGTACTCACCGCCCGAGCTTTTTTGATTCTGGTACAGACGTTCTCTGGTCTGCACATTGGTATTCACAGTAAGACCACGTTCGCTCTCAAGCCTTTGTGACATTGAAATGAAAGCCATCTGCTTTGCTCCCGCCAATGAAGAACCTTCTCCGTGAGAACGCACGAAAATATAGGAACTTGACTGAGGCTCCGGGAGCGAGTGTGTCACCCACTTCGGCTTTATTTTGTCGGACTTTTCGCCGGCAAGCATAACATTCTGACAACAAATGACGGTCATCAAAACAATCAAGGAAACCTTTCTAAAACTCATGGCTAATTGGCAGGTACATTAACAGGGGCGCCGTTTTGGTTCTGTCCTTGAATCCTCTGGCTTTCAAGGTTGTACTGGTTCTGCTGATTCTGGTACTGCATGTCCCTCTGATGTTGGCGATCGAGATTCTGTTGCTGCATCTCATTCTGACGCTGCTGCTGTTGCTCGCCAAGAGACATACGGTTATTCTGCGCATCAAGAGCATCCCAAGCCTGCTGCATATCCTGCTCGAATTTCTTTTCGTTTGCACGGATTCTGTTGCTCTGCTCCTGCATTACACTGAGGACGCCAGCCCGGTTATAGGTGACACAGACCTCGTATTTATAGCGCTTTGTGTTAGGATTATATAGTTTTCGAGTGTCCAGAACGGAAGCTCCGTTTACTACGCCTTTAGCTGCGGTCATGACTTGATTCCTTGTGGATTCATCAAGAGCATACTCTGAATTTACGCCGGTCTCCTGCATATACTGATCAAGGCCGGCCCGAACATATACTTCTATCTTCTCCTGAAGAGCAGCAATCGCCTGAGCTCTGGCTGCATTGAGTGCCATCTGCTCATTGCCCGACTCCGCCTGGCCATAAGCTCGTATCTCATTTGTGCCTAACGCAAGAGACAACTCCTCTATCGGAGACTTGCGAACTTCTACAAATCCTGCAGCATCGGCTCCAGCCTGGGACTGATACTGCTGCTGATACTGAGGAGCCTGCCCTTGATATATGCCCTGTTGGGCTTGCTGATAATATCCAGATTGGGGCTGATAGCCACCATAGTCAGGATATCGCTGCTGTTGTGCTTTCTTTGCAGAGCCACAAGACACCAGTACAAATGCCATACTGGCCAACAATAATTTCGTCTGTTTTTTCATATCTTCACTTAATAAGAATCTTTAAGTTTTTCTGTTTAAAATACATAGTTTCAACTCGGACAATAGCATTATACCTCATTTGACTCGCAGACACCAAGCCTCAGCGAGCCGTCAAGGTTACGCATCAAAGTGAAATCAATATCTGGTCTTCCATTCCAACGGTCTATCCCCATCGGACCCCTCGACGGGACTTTAAAGTTGTCTAAAAAACAAAGGTGTGGAGCCGGTTTCGTGACTTCCACTGAACGTTCTGGACTGACGCAACAAGAAAGAAACAATCGTACTCCACGCCCGACCGATATGGAGTACGCCGTGGCTAGAATGCCACAGGTCTGCATAATCAGAAACAGGCGGAGTGCTTACGACCGAACCTCTTGTTTTTGTGAAAATTGTCCAGATTTTCAGTGAGGCAGGCGAAAAAACACCTTCGCTTTATGTAAAGATTCCACACGGAATCAACCCCAAATATAGCAAATAAAAATATTTTCCCAAATCTTGTTTGGTAAAACTATCCAGAGATGCTGTGAAGAAGGTCAGTTACACGACCTCAAAAGTGTCAACCATTCTCGGGGAAAGCGATGCCCGACGTGCAGGTTGGGGTATTTTTGAGGATTTCCACCCTTACCTTTGAGTTCCACCCCTTCTGGACAGGCCTCTGAGCCCGGCGTGCAGGTTGGGGTATTTACGGCACTTTTTACCCCTACCTCCGGAAAGCCGCTGGACGCAGTACTTGCGACCTTCTCCACAATAGCGCAGATAGTAATATTTTGTACAGAAAAACGAATGATTGTCGTTTTACTGTACGGAATATCGCTATATTTGTAGTCAAATTAAGATTATTGATGGAGCTATTGCAGAAAATAGGCGCAGTGCCGTTTGACATCAATGTCCTCCAGTCTGCCTATCCGAGCTGCAGGCAGATTACGGACAAGGCCAGAAGGCTTGAGGCGGAAGGGCGCATTATCAGACTGAAGAAAGGTTTGTATGTGGCTGGCGCAAATGGCGGCGAATTGTCCCGTGAATTGGTGGCCAATCATTTATATGGCCCGTCCTATGTCTCGATGAGCTGGGCTCTCAGATGGTACGGGCTGATTCCGGAACGCGTGGATCTCATTCAATCCGTCACGACAAAGCATTCACGGGATTTCAGCAACGCTCTGGGGACTTTTCATTACCAGAATTGCGCGGCCAACTATTTTCCGATAGGGATAACAATCAAGGGAGAACCGGACTGTCGTTATCTCATAGCGTCTCCGGAAAAAGCCCTGTGCGACTTTATCTGCTTCAACAAGGTGACATTGCGCTTTATGAAAGACGTCAGGATCTTTCTTGAGGAAGATATCCGGTTTGACACTGATGCGATTCCTGACCTTGATCTGCGGATCATTGAGCAATGCTCAGCGCTGGGACGCAAATCCGGTTCGTTATCTGCACTCCTGAACTATCTGAAAACTCAACAAAAACAGGAATATATATGAGCGAGATCTTCGATTCCATGCTTTCCGCATATCAGATACGCACATCTGATGACAAGCGGAACGCCGTCTATGAAGTTATGCAGCAGGTGATTCTCGCCGGTCTGTATCGTGGAGGCTTCTTTAAGGAGGCCGCATTTTATGGTGGCACTTGCCTGAGGATATTCCATGGGCTGAAAAGATTCTCGGAGGATATGGATTTCTCTCTCTTGAAAAAAGATCCGGAATTCAATCTGGAAAAATATTTCCCCGCCATAATAGAGGAATGCCGAAGCCTGGGGCGTGAGGTCAGCATCACGAAGAAAGACAAAAGGAACTTCGGGAAGGTCGAGTCGGCATTCCTGAAGGACAATACCGATGTGTACAACATATCCTTCCAGACAGAGCAATCCCTTAAAATCAAGATCGAGGTGGACACGCAGCCTCCACTTGGCTTTCAGACGGAGCAGAGACTGCTGATGACCCCTTTCTCGTTCATGGCCAGATGCTTCACCCTTCCTGGTCTTTATGCCGGAAAGATGCACGCATTTACATTCAGGCAATGGAAGAATCGGGTCAAGGGACGCGACTGGTATGATTTCGAATGGTATGTCAGGAACCGGGTTCCGCTGAACTTCGGGCATCTTCAGACCCGGACCAAGGAGTTCAATGGCATTGACTTGACTAAGGAATCATTCTTGGAGATGCTCAAAGGACGCATCTGTGCGGCAGACATATCTGCAGTAAAACAGGATGTCCTTCCATATATTGTCGACAAAAGGGAACTGGAAATATGGTCAAATGACTATTTCCTCCAGTTGGCTGATATGATACGGTTTGAGAATGATGGTGCTGGCCAAGGTTCCATCGAAGCCGGCAGAGAAGAACTCCGCAAGGGCTGACAGGAGCCTTCCTCCGGAAAGCCGCTGGAAGCCGCTGATCCTTGCGCCATGCAGAGCATTTCGTACAGCACGAGGGCGATTTCGGCGGGGCGGAGATTTATGGCGCAACATGTTGGCAAAATGTGTATATTTGCACAAAACATGTTTGATAAATGTGACAAAAGCACAGTTTAGCCAATGAATATAAGAATTGAACGTGATATCATGAAGGACTTGCTCCGGTGGAAGCAAAGGCCCGACCACAAGCCCCTCATAATCCGCGGAGCCCGCCAGATCGGCAAAACATGGGTCATGCGAAGGTTCGGAGAGAAGTACTTCGACCATGTGGCCTATTTCAACTTTGACTCTTCAGAGGAACTGTGCCGGGAATTTGAGAATACAAAGGATCCCAAACGGCTAATTGACATTCTCCGGCTTTACACGGACTGCCCGATCGAGCCCGGGCAGACATTGATGATCTTCGATGAGATACAGCAGAGCAACAAGGCACTGAATTCTCTGAAATATTTCTGCGAGGAAGCCCCGGATTATCACATACTTGCTGCAGGCTCTCTTTTGGGGGTGTCTTTGTCAAAAGGAGACTCGTTCCCTGTCGGGAAGGTCGATTTTCTGAGAATGTATCCCGTGACTTTCAAGGAGTTTCTCAATGCGGATGACCATCAAATGTACGAATATGTTGAAAGCCTTTCCGAAATAGCCCCGCTCCCGGAAATTGTCATGAACAGACTTGCCGAATCGTACCGTAGATACCAGACGTGCGGAGGGATGCCGACGGCTGTGGTTGCGATGCTTGGCAAGCGCGGCATAAAAGAGATTGAAGAGATACAGACCTCGATATTGACCGCCTATACTCTTGACTTCGCTAAACATGCACCAGGGAAAGACATCCCTCGCATCTCCGCCATCTGGAACTCCATCCCGTCACAGCTGGCCAAGGAAAACAGGAAATTCGTCTATAAGCTCGTCAAAGACGGGGCACGGGGGAGGGAATATGAGGACGCGCTTCTGTGGCTGGAACATGCAGGCATGATCTACAGAGTGTTCTGTTCGTCAAAGCCGCATTTGCCGCTGAGTGCCTATGATGACCTGTCAGCATTCAAGGTATACCTTTGCGACTGTGGGCTTTTGAGGCGGATGGCACAGCTTCCGGCCGAGATGCTCTGGACAGAGAATCCCCTTTATGTAGAATTCAAGGGAGCTATGGCGGAGAATATGGTATTGCAGTCCCTTGTCCCGCAGTTTGAAGTGATGCCGAGGTACTGGACATCGGAAGCGACCGCAGAGGTGGACTTCCTGCTGCAGAACGGAGCCTCGATCATTCCAGTCGAAGTGAAGTCCGGGACACGGCTCGGCGGCAAGAGCCTTGCTCTCTACATCAACCGCTTCGGGGTGAGCACCGCTTTGAGATTCTCCATGAACAATCTGAAACGTGACGGGGCCATCCTGAACATCCCACTACCGCTCGCCGACTGGACGGCAAAGCTTCTGACATTGTAAGAACTTTTTCGGCCAGGAAAGGCTCTCAGCACTTGCACGCCGCCACTTTCCTGATGGCCCTGACGAGCTCCCCGATCAGCATGACGGCGGATGTCACCACGATGATTTTCAGAAGGTCGTCAAACTCCAGCGGCTCGACATTGAAGAATGCGCCTCCAAGATAAACTATGACTACCTGCCCGAGGAGTATCACCGCGAGTATCAGCAGAAAACCTCTGCAACCCTTGAAATTCCAGGCGCTTCTGTCTGTACCGTAAGCTTTTGCGTTGAAAAGGTTCCAGAACTGGAGGAAGACGAAAGTCGTGAAAAACAGTCCGGACTCGTATCTGGAGATGCCGTTGTAAGCACCGAGTTCTATCCCGCGGATACCCGGACGTATGTCCGCGTGCTCCATGACATAAGTGAAGCCGACCATGAGCAGGCAGAAAAGGCCGCCGGTGATGATGATGTGCCACAGCAGGTCGTGGTCGATGATGAATTGAGACCTGTCCCTCGGCCTGTTCTTCATCAGCTCCCTCTCGGGCGGGAGAGATGCGAGGGCCATGGCGGCGAAGGTGTCCATGATCAGGTTTATCCACAGCATCTGTGTGACCGTGAGCGGCGACTGCACACCCATGAACGCGCCGCAGAGCACGATGAGGCAGGCCGATACATTGACCGTCATCTGGAAAAGGATGAAACGCTGTATGTTTCTGTACAGAGATCTTCCCCAGAGGACCGCCCTCCCGATACTGGTGAAAGAGTTGTCGATGATCGTGATGTCGCTGGCTTCTTTCGCCACCGAGGTGCCGTCCCCCATGGAAAGCCCGACATGGGCTGCGTTCAGCGCGGGGGCGTCATTTGTCCCGTCACCGGTCACCGCCACCACATTCCCCGTGGCCTGCAGGGCCTTTACAAGCCTCTCTTTATCGGTTGGCCGCGCTCTCGCGATGATTTTAAGGCCGTCTGCGACCTGCCTCAGTTCTTCGTCCGTCAGAGAGGCAATCTCAGGACCGGTGATGATGCTTGAACGCGGGCTTCCGTCGGTCCAAATGCCTATCTGACGTCCTATCTCCATGGCTGTGCGGGCATTGTCCCCGGTGACGATCTTGACATTGATCCCGGCATCAAGGCATTCCCGGACTGCGGCCGGCACATCTTCCCTCACCGGATCGGAGATCGCGAACAGGGCTATGAGCCTGAGCCCGGAGACATTGAGTTTCCCATTGTCGATAGCCTCCTCCCCCGCCACAAGGTCCTTGGTCGCAAGGGCCAGCATCCTCATCCCCCGGTTCTGGCAGTCCTCGGTGTATTTGCTTACGAGGGTCTGTTCCCCTGAGGGTATATCACAATAAGCCCCCACGATCTCCGGCGCCCCCTTGACAAAAAGCGACAGTTTGCCGCCGGCATCGCGGGTGAGCGTCGCCATGTACTTGTTCTCCGTAGAGAACGGCAGTTCCTGGACAACCTTCCCGGAAGAGCGCAGCGCGGCATAGTCCACACCCTGCTGCCCGAGCCACAGCAACAACGCCCCCTCGGTAGGGTTCCCGATCACCTCGTCCCCTTCCACGGAAGCGGTGGAATTTATGGCAATTGACTTGTACAGCAACGCGTTGTCCACATCTTCCGGCTTCCAGAAGTCCGCCACCCTCATCTTGTTTTGAGTGAGGGTGCCGGTCTTGTCGGTGCAGATGACCGTCACCGCCCCCATCGTCTCGCAGGCGTGCATCTTGCGCACAAGGTTGTTGGTGGCCAACATTTTACGCATGCTGTACGCCAGACTCAACGTGACCGCCATAGGCAAGCCTTCCGGGACGGCCACGACAACCAGGGTGACAGCTATCATTATGGACTGCAGCAAATAAGAGAGGAAATCCACCCAGACAAACGGGACGCCATCCAGCGTATGCACGTAGAGGATGATCCTCCCTGCCAGGATGAGGACAGCCAGACCGTAACTGATCCTGCTTATCCATGTCCCGAGCCTTTCAAGCTGCTCGTTGAGCGGGGTCTTCACACCGTTGTCGATCTGGGCCTGTTTGTAGACCTTGCCGTATTCGGTGGCATCGCCCACGGCAACGACCCGGCACACGGCGTGCCCTCCCATCACCTTCGTGCCCCGGTAGACCCTGTCTGTAGGATAGGTGGCGTTGGGATCGGCCTCGGAAGGGTCGGCACTCTTGCGGCATTCCGGCTCGCCGGTAAGCGTAGACTCGTTGATGACAAGTGCCGTGGATTCAAGCAGTTCGGCATCGGCAGGGACTTCGCAGCCGCTGTCAAGGACAACGATATCGCCAACCACCACGTCTTTTTTGGGAACCCTGGCGTACTTCCCGTCACGGACAACCACGACAAGTTCATCATCGTCAACCTGGTTGAGAAGGGAGAACTCCTTGTCCGATTTGAGCTCAAAAATAAAGGCGAGTGTCGTGGAAAGGAGGATGGCCAGCAATATCCCGGCAGGTTCGAAAAAAGCGTTCCACGAATGTCCGAGGCCCAGATATTCATACAACGATATGCCCAGAGACAATGCTCCCGCGATAATCAGTATGATGATGAGGGGATCCTTGAATTTTTCGAGGTAACGCTTCCATATAGGCACCTTGCCGGTCGGTGTCAGTATGTTATTCCCGTATTTCTGGCGGCTTTCCAGGACCTGCTCCGCCGTGAGGCCTTTTATATTATCTGTCATGGCTGTCGCCTTCTGCTTTGTCAATAAAAACGGAGCGAATTTATAAAAGTTCTTGATAATCTGCAAAGCGCACGAGTTGCAAAAAGTTGCAAATCAGGCGATGATTTTCTTGAAAAAAGTTGTAATATTGTGCGGTTAAAACCTGCAAAAAGTTGCAAAATAATGCTTAAAAGGAAGATTGTCAACGATTTAATACAGTGGAAAAGAGAATCCACGAATAAGGCTCTCCTCATCAAAGGAGCCAGACAAGTAGGAAAGACTACTGTTGTACGTCAATTCGCCAAAGAGAACTATAAGAATTTCATAGAGATCAACTTCGAACAGATGCCTCTGGCAAAACAGGCATTTGACGGAAACCTTGACGCGCGCACCATCCTTGTCAATCTCTCCGTCATGGGCTTCGGCCCGTTGGAGCCTGGCAAAACATTGATTTTTTTCGATGAGATACAATCCTGTCCGAATGCCAGGACAGCTATTAAATTCTTGGTGGAAGACGGGACTTATGATTATATTGAATCAGGCTCCCTGCTTGGCATCAACTACAAGGATGTATCCTCGTATCCAGTTGGATTCGAGCACGAACTGAATATGTATCCACTTGATTTCGAGGAATTTCTTTGGGCATGCAATATAGGGGAAGATGTGATCAGTCTTCTGAGGAAGTGCTACGGGGATATCAGTCCCGTTCCGGTTTTTCTTCACAAGCAAATCATGGAACGTTATCGGCAATACCTGATTGTGGGAGGCATGCCGGAGGTTGTGTCGACATATCTTGCCAATGAAGACTTCAACAAGACCATCACAAATCAGAAAGACATTCTTTCCGGGTATCGCAACGACATTTCCAAGTATGCCGGAAAGGATCAAATGCTGGTAAAATCAGTATTTGACGCTATTCCGGGGCAATTGAGCAAACAAGACAAACGCTTCATACTGGCATCCATTGAGGAAAATGCATCCCGGCGTAAATATGGAGCTCCCACCCAGTGGCTGGTCGATGCGGGCATAGCGTATTACTCATTCAATGTGAATACTTTTGAGCTGCCGCTCCCAAGCCATGAAAACCTTAGACTATATAAACTGTTCTTTGTTGACAGCGGACTCATGTGCCCAATGATGCTGGGCAATATACAGGCAAAGGTTTTGACGGGTGACATCCTCGTGAATGAAGGCGCCCTCGCGGAAAACCATATAGCCGGAGAACTTGTAAAGCATGGCATATCACTGAATTATTACGACAGAAAGAGCAGACATGAACTGGATTTCGTCTTTCCGGAAGGAGACAGAATCAGCATCCTGGAGATAAAATCGGGCAAGGACTACAAGAAGCACGTATCCCTTGATATGGCCAGAAGCCTTTTCCCCGACAAAATCGGGAGAATGATTGTGATGAGCGACAATAACATCGAAATTGAAAACGGCATACAGTACCTGCCTTTCTACATGAGCATGTTCATCTGAGAACTTTGAGATTTACCTGTTTTTTTTGTATCATTACGGCCCGAATACAAAATAACAGTTAAAGATGAAAAAGTGCATTACCTTTATCGCAGCGGTATCATCGCTGCTGCTCTGCGCATCATGCAGCAAAAGCCAGGATGGAAAAGAAGCGTTTGAACGCATCGACGTGGACTGCAAAGCCCTGTCCGGAAGTCTCGGATCCGAATTTGCAGAGTTCGCATCCAAGAACACATCCTACATCATCAGCGAGCTCACGACTGAAAGTTCAGTCACACTCGGAGGGAAATTCAATCTGAATGACGAAGAACTTCAACTGCATGTCACAGCGACAGAGGATGTTTACGGAAATGTAGGCAGCATCAGCATAGTCCCGGAGGACGAGAAGCTGGACAAGGACCTGTTCGCCTATTTTCTCAACAACTACGAGAGCCTTGATCTCGGTCAGTGGCTGGGAGCAAAATACAATGTGACTGCAGAAGACGGAAGCTCCACCGGAGGGGTTTATCAGACAGTGGATGAGACTCTTAAACTGGTCGAGTCGTCAGCCGACCTGGACAATCTGCTTGTGCACGCCGTGTTCGGAGTCGCTCCAGGCAAGGCTTATGCAGTCCCTTCCATCAAGGACGGCCGCTTCTGCGTGCTGATAATGGACAACTTCCTGCGCCTCGACTATTCAAGGCTGTATGAACTGATCGGCAGCGACTACAACACCTTCGCCGCAGACAACTACATCATCGGTTCAAAGATGTCGCTGTTCGGCACCAACTACTTCTATTGTGACTATGCGCTCGACTTCGCCGGTTATGCATTCAACTGCGATGTCAATGCGGACGCGGATGCCAAGCTCATCACAGGCATAACCCTCAACTTCGCCAGCACTAAGACCGATGAGCAGCTCTCAATGTGGAAAGCCTACGCCGCCGGCACTGAAGCCCTCAGACTCGGCACTTTCAAAGAGGCCTACACCAGTTCTTTCGGCTCAAAGGGCAAGACCTTCGACTCCCCGGAAGCCGTCCTCGAGTATGTCGAGACCAAAGGCAGGCCCGCAAGCGGCTTCGACCCTGATATTGTCGTGGTCTATGGCAACGACAAGGCGAGCCTCACCATCACCCTCAAATCCCTTTCGGTCACGATGAGCATAAAATAACCGTGATTGAAAATACAAGTCATTGACTTGCCACTAGGGTCTTGATTCAATCGACTTACAGTATACCGGGCGATTTATCATGTTTTTTGCATGTATTTCGCCCGGTATAGCGTAATTAATCAAATTTTGTCTACAAGATTAAATCACCCCAAACTCATCTATCCCCTTCCTGCTTCACAGTCTGAAGGTAGGGGTAAAAACAGCCAAAAACACCCATACCTGTGAGAACATGGCAACTGCTGGAAAGGTTAGAGCATAATGGCACCATTATGCTCTAACCTGAACGGAATTCATACTCCCGGAAGAAGCAGAGCGCGCTACCTCATACGCCACCAGTCCCAGATGAACAGGTCATGGCCGGGCCGGTGAGGTAGACATCCCGGAAGAGGTCGCCGTCCGGGGTGAACTCCACTGAAAGCCTGTCCTTACGCGCCTGCACATCGTATTTGACGGGGGCGCTGGCACTCCCGCCATCGCGCAGGTAAGAAGCGATCGCGGAAGCGGTGATGCCGGTACCGCAGGCAAGCGTCTCAGCCTCAACGCCTTTCTCGAAGGTACGGACGCGGATGGAGCGCAGGCCCGGCGCTGCCGACACGAAGTTGACATTGACCCCTGCCGGAGCGAAAAGAGGATTCCAGCGGTACTCGCGCCCCACCTTATCGACATCGACCTTATCAACATCCGGAACGAAAAGCACAAGATGCCGCGTGCCGGTATTGACGAACCAGCCATCAAGTTCCCGGCGGTATTCAGTCACGTCTATCATCTTGAGCCTGACAATATACGAGTCTCCCCGCCGCGAGATGATCTCGGCCGTATGCAAGCCGTCCGGAGCCTCAAACAGATAAGCCCTCCCGACGGCAGGCCTTATCCCGAGATAATCAGCAAAAGCGGCGATGCAGCGGCCACCGTTGCCGCACATCATGCCGGAAGACCCGTCCGGATTGAAAAACTCCATCTTGAAGTCCACCACATCAGATGTCCCCAATATCATCAGTCCATCCGCACCGATACGGCCGTCCGCAGAAAGAAATCCGCTCTTGCGGCTGCACAGACTGCATATCTTTTCCGGCTGCCTGTATCCGGAAACATCGCCGGAACGGCCGTCCATGACGATGAAGTCGTTGCCCGCACCGGAATACTTGTAAAGTTCCATCACCTGAGCAGATCTTCGAGAGTGACGGAACCGGAAGTCTTCTCGTCCCGGTATTTCACGATTACCGGACAGTACAGGCTGACCCCGCTTCCTGCACCGGGGCCCTTGCTTATCGGACGGCTGCCGGAGACGACCACCGCTCCGCGCGGCACAACCACCCTGCCGTCGGAGTTGCGCGGCACAAATTCACCCGTTGTCGCATCATAAAGGGCCGTGGAGGCCGTTATGATGACCCCGGATGCTATCACCGCCTTTTCCTGCACTATGGTGCCCTCATAGATGCCGCAGTTGCCGCCCACGAACGCCCCGTCCTCGATGATGGTCGGCATCGCTCCGGCCGGCTCAAGCACCCCGCCGATCTGGGTCGCAGCTGAGATGTGGATATTGCTCCCCACCTGCGCGCAGGAGCCGATCGTGACATGGCTGTCCACCATGGTGCCTGCCCCCACATAAGCACCTACATTGATGTAGGACGGTGGCATGACAATGGAGCCCGGAGCCAGATATGCCCCACGGCGTATGCCGGTGCCGCCCGGCACGATGCGCACCCCGTCTTCTTGGCGAAAACTGCGCACCGGATAGGTGTCCTTGTCGAAGAAACTGAACTGCCCCTCACTCATGTCGGTCATCTTCCCTAGACGGAATCCGGCAAGAATCACCTCCTTGACCCAGGTGTTGACTTTCCACTCGCCGCCGATCTTCTCGGCAACACGGAGTTCCCCTGCCTCAAGGGCTGAGAGGACCTCATTGAATCTTTCTATTGTGACTTCCATAATTCATCAAGCGTAAGGGACATTATCTCTTCCGTCATCTGAGTGGCATCGGACAGGGGCGGGCGGACCTCACCGCTCATAAGCCCGAGACATGCCATCGCAGCCTTCACCGGGATCGGATTCGACTCCAGGAAACAGTTCTTGAAGAGCGGAGAGAGCCGGTGATGGAGGGCGCGCGCCTTGAGAAGATCTCCCTGCAGCATCGCGTCTGTCAATGCCTTGACCTCAACCGGAGCCACATTGGAAGCCACACTCACGACCCCCTGGCCACCTGTAGCCATAAAGGCAAGGGTCATGTCATCATCCCCGCTGAGCACAGAGAACCCCTCCGGAGCACGGCGGATGATCTCACTGACCTGGGAGTAGTTGCCGGAGGCCTCCTTGGTGCCTATGATATTCGGGCAGTCCTCCGCAAGCCTTATGGCTGTCTCGGCTGTCATGTTGGCCCCGGTCCGTCCCGGCACATTATATATCACCACAGGCTTGTCGGCCGCCTCGCTGACCGCCTTGAAATAGCGGTACTGCCCCTCCTGGGTAGGTTTATTGTAATATGGGACTACAACCAGATAGGCATCCGCCCCGTGAGGTCCGAGCAGCCGCATGTTGTCAAGTGTGCCCTGAAGGGAATTGGTGCCGCAGCCCACAAGAAGCGGCAGGCCGGCAGCACAGCTGCGTGTGATGTCCAGAAGACGCAGTTTCTCTTCCACAGAAAGAGTCGGGGTCTCTCCAGTAGTGGCAAGCGGCACAAGAAAATCAACCCCAGCCTCAACCTGTCTCTCCACGCAGGACCGGTAAGAGTCATAATCCACCGCCCCACTCTTGAACGGGGTCACCAGAGCTGTGCCGCAACCCTTGAGATATAATTTGCTCATAATATCAGATCTTTAAATTCGTGCACGCCTTCGAGACCCTCGGTCATCAGCGCCGCGCTCACGGCACCCTCGGCAAAACCCTGTCTAGAATAGGCCTCATGCGTAAAAGTCAGACAATCCACTTCGGAGCGCAAACGTACTATGTGGGTTCCGGGAACCTCCCCCACGCGCTCCGAGATTATTTCAGGCTTCTCTCCGAGCGCAGCCTCGATGATGCCGCCCACGGTCTTGGCCGTACCGCTCGGCGCGTCAAGCTTGTGGATATGGTGAATCTCCTTGACATCCGGGGTGTAACCGTGTCCCTTGAGGACAGTACAGGCCCGCTCCACCGCAGCAAAGAAAGCATTGACCCCTATCGAGAAATTGGAGGCCCAGACGAGAGTGGTGCCGCAGGCGCGGAAAGCACGGAAAACATCCTCCTTGATGTCGTACCATCCCGTCGTGCCTACCACTACAGCCTTGAAACGGGCCGCCAGAAAACCATAATTGGCCCTGAAGGCGTCCGGCGTGGAGAAATCAATGCACACCGCCCCGGACGTGACATCCTCCGGAAGTGAGCACACATCATCCGTGGCACACACAGGCTCAAGCTCCCTGCTGCGCAGCACAGACTCGACCATGTGCCCCATCTTACCGTAACCGCTGATCACAATCTTCATATATCCTGACATAATTATCTATTGCTTCTTCCAAGTCCTTGACGGCGACCTGCTCATTGTCCCGGTGCGCCGTCAAGATCGAACCCGGGCCGCATATCATCTTGTGGGTGAACCCCGTAAGATGCGGAGCATCGCTCCCGAAAGAGGCCGGAGCGGTCCGGAATCCAGGCAGGGTGAAGTACTCCGCCGGAGCATCTCCACCGCGGGGACGCACCCCAAGTTCCTGACCGTCAAGGGCATCCATATAAGAGCATACCCTACTGTCGGAAAGGAAAGTGGTACGGAAATACAGACGGCAGTCAAGCGAGGGGCTCAGCACGTTCTGGGGGTTGTCGCTGCGCAGAAGCCCCACATTGAAAGTGGTCCTGCCCAGAAGCGGATCGTCCCCGAAATCCTCGGAGCGCAACTCATCCATGAAATCCACAAACATGTCCACCGCGCTGCGTCCATACTGCGGATAACCCGAGTGGCAGGCTTTCCCCGTAAAGTGCAGGTCAAACGACTTGGTGCCCTTGGAAGCGCTGACCATGCAGTTGTCCGTGGGCTCGCCTATCACAAGATACGGGGCTGTAAACCCGGTACGGGAGAAAGCCTTCGCCCCGAAAGAACCGGTCTCTTCCCCGCTGAGCAGCAGCAGGCCGAACCCGTCGCGGCCGCCATCAGCAAGAGCGCGGCAGGCCGAATACATCGAGAAAATCTGCCCCTTGGCATCGCAGCTCCCGCGTCCCCGGACAATACCTCCGTCAAAGACGGGGGCGATATACGGAGGCACGGTATCCATGTGCGTGCAGAACACTATCTTCGGCTCACCCCAGCTCATAAGGAGGTTGAGTGTGCCGTCACCGACCTCATGGAGTGTCTTTTGCGGCGCGTCCAGACTCTTTTCCAGCCATAGTGCGAAATCCCTCTCCAGCCCGGAGGTGGAATCGATGGAAAGCATCTGGCTGAAAAGTTCTGTCATCATAGCAGCACGTCCCTGATTATACCGGAAGCGGCAAGCCTGACACCTTCGCCCGCACCCCTGATGACGAGAGGTGCCGAATATTCACTTTTTATGATGGTCACATTTTCTGTCCCGCTAAGCCAGTAGAACGGGCTGTCAGCACCGACATCGACCATCTTGATCTCTGCCCTATATCCGAGACGCGCAGACGGGTCACGGCGCATCATGGCGACAAAACGCTGCCTCTTGCCTTCGGCGGCAAGCTGCTTCTCCCTTATCTGTATCTTCGGCTCCAGAGCCTCCAATCTGGAATAAAACTCCTCAATCGGACAATCGAAAAATTCCCTCCCGAGCATCGGCGTTATCTGCACATCGCCCTCTTCGAGCGTCACCCCGGCCTCTCTGGCAAGGATCAGCAGTTTGCGCAGCACGTCCCTGCCCCCGAGGTCGGTACGCGGATCTGTCTCCGAAAGCCTTTCTTTCTGTGCCCGGCCAAGAAGGGCGGCAAGGCTCTCTTCGCACTCGGGACGTTCGTGGGTGGTGAGCACATAGTTGAGAGTGCATGAGACTACCGCCTCTATGGACTCGATGCCGCCACTGCAATTGGCATCATTGGCTATTGACTCAAGGATCGGTAGAGATGTGCCGACAGTAGTGTCGTAGCGGAAAAAAGTCCCGTTTTCCCGGGCGGCTGCCTTGAGGGCTGCATACTGCACATAAGGGACTGCAAGAGAGCGGCGGTTGGAAGTCACGACTCCCAGACCGCTGCGGAACAGTTCCTCGTATCTGAGGTAAAGGCTGTCGTCATCCGTACAGTCAATGAATACCGACTTGCGCGGAGCCGCCTGGCAGACCGCCGTGATGAAAGCCCCGCCCTCGGCGCTGTCGGAGTCGCGAAGCCGAGAGCTGATGGTCTCCTCTCCGAGACCGCGCATGTCAATCATATAGTTGCGGCTGTCCGACACTCCTGCAATCCTGATTGTCCTGCCAAGACGGGCCTCAACTCTCTCCCGGCTTGCGGCAATCAGTCTCACAAGAGCCTTGCCCACCGCCCCGTAGCCGGCTATGAAGACATTGACCTCAGTGATGCTGCGCTCCTCAAAAAACTCCCTGTGTATGGCCGCCACGGCCTCCCGGGCCACGATGAGCCTCACATCCACAAAGAATACCGAGGCTTCTCCGTCCACCTCCGAGAGCGGCTTGATGCCGGCTTCCGAAAGAGCCGAGAGTATCCTGCCGGAAGCGGACCTGCGGCTCACGACCCCCTCTCCGACAAGGCATATTCGCGAGATCCCGTCCTGCGGCCTGTCAAGACTGGTCACGCCCATCCATGACTCCGGTCTTCCCGACCGGATGTCGCAGACCACCGTCCCCGGGTTGCCCGGATCGAAGGTGTCTTTTATATTGATTGCAATGCCGGCAGACATGGCAGGACGCACGGTGGGCGCATACAGGACCTTCGCCCCGTTTTCGGCAAGCTCAAGGGCTGCGCCGTAAGAAATCTCCGGGATCGTCGCTGCTGACGGGACGACCCTCGGGTTGGCCGTCATGATACCCGGCACATCAGTCCAGATCTCAAGGGCCCCAGCATCAAGGGCAGCTGCATAGAGAGCGGCACTGTAGTCCGAACCGCCACGCCCGAGGGTGGTCACATGGCCATCTTCGTCAGAAGCGATGAATCCCGGGGCCACAAAGAGCCGCACATCGGGGCACTCATCGACAGCCCCGCGTATGGCGGCATAGCTGCGGTCCAGATCCACTTCTCCGCAGCAGGTCCTGATGAGGCGACGCGAGTCAAGCCAGCAAGTGCTGACAGAGTCGCAGGCGAACTTGCGGGCGATGATGACTGTAGAGAAAAGTTCTCCGAAAGTGACGCAGTCCTGAGGAGCCGCATTCTGGAGTTCCCCGAAAAGCACATCCACCTCAGCGCTTACAGCACGCCGTTCCTCTCCGGTGAAAAGCCTTGTCACTATAGCCTGATGACGCAGGCGGAGAGCCTCGACCTGGGTCTCCCGCTCCTCCCCTTCCGGCAGCGAGCCTATCTTGATCAGGGCATCTGTACATCCGCTCACAGCAGAGCACACCAAAACCACCCTGTCGCTGCGAAGCTCTTCAGCCACGATGTCCATGACTGATGAGATCCGTGTCGCATCTGCGACTGAACTTCCTCCGAATTTCAATACACGCATCACACTCTCTCTATCTTGGCTCCCAGGGCGTTGAGGCGCCCTTCGATATCTTCATATCCCCTGTCTATCTGCTCGATATTGTCAATGCGTGAAGTCCCGCTTGCGGACATGGCCGCGAGTAGCATGGCGATGCCGGCCCGGATGTCAGGGGAAGTCATGCGGCCGGCCTTGAGGCATATCTTATGGTCATGGCCGATCACCACGGCACGGTGCGGGTCACAGAGTATGATCTGCGCCCCCATGTCGATGAGCTTGTCCACAAAGAAGAGCCTGCTCTCGAACATCTTCTGATGTATCAGCACACTCCCCTTGCACTGGGTGGCCACCACGAGCATCACGCTCAAAAGGTCAGGTGTCAAGCCAGGCCACGGGGCATCGGCGATGGTCATTATAGACCCGTCTATGAAGGATTCGATCTCATAGCTCTCCTGGGCAGGGACATATATATCATCCCCTCTCTGTTCGAGCTTGACTCCAAGCCGCCGGAAACACTCCGGAATGATGCCCAGATTCTCCCATGACACGTTGCTTATTGTGAGTTCGCTCCGGGTTATGGCTGCCATCCCGATGAACGATCCGACCTCAATCATATCCGGAAGTATGCGGTGCTCCGTACCATGGAGAGACTCCACTCCTGTGATTGTGAGCAGGTTGGAGCCGATCCCCTCGATCTTCGCACCCATCCTCACCAGCATCCGGCACAGCTGCTGGACATAAGGTTCGCAGGCGGCATTGTAGATGGTGGTGACCCCTTTGGCAAGAGTTGCGGCCATAACTATATTGGCAGTACCGGTGACCGAGGCCTCATCAAGCAGCATGTAGCAGCCCTGCATGTTTCTGCCAGAAGAGAGGCTATACGCACTCTTGTCCGTGTCGTAAGCGCACTTTGCCCCGAGTTTCATGAAGCCGTCGATGTGCGTGTCCACACGGCGGCGGCCGATCTTGTCCCCTCCGGGTTTCGGGAAATACGCCTGTCCGAAACGGGACAATATAGGGCCTACCACCATCACCGAACCGCGCAACTGCGCGCAACTGCGTACGAAGTCCGCGCTGCGTATGTAGAACTCATTGACATGCCCTGCCGTGAACCTGTACTCCCCCTTGCCGAGGCGCTCCACCGTGACTCCCATGCTCTCAAGCAGGGCAATCAGGTTCTGGACATCCAGTATCTCTGGAACATTGGATATGGTGACCGGTTCCGAAGTGAGCAAGGTGGCACTGATCACCTCCAGGGCCTCGTTTTTCGCGCCCTGAGGTTCAATGGCCCCGCTCAGACCATGACCGCCCTCTATGATGAACGAACTCATATATGCTCAACCTCGGGTTCAAGTTCCACACCGAAACGTTCACGTACAGTCTCAGTCACCCTCTTCTCGAGAGCCAGTATGTCAGATGGCGATGCATCACCGCTGCTGTTGACAATCACAAGCGGCTGTTTTTCATATACGGAAGCACCTCCCTGCGAAGCGCCCTTGAGACCGCAACTGTCTATCAGCCACGCGGCGGGAATCTTAACGCTGCCGTCTGGAAGGTCATAATGCGGAGCGCTGCCGTCTGGGGATATGCGCCTGAACTCATCCGCACTCACGACAGGATTTTTGAAGAAACTGCCGGCATTGCCGATTTCTTCCGGATCCGGAAGCTTGGAGCGGCGCAGCTTGATCACGGCTTCGCGCACTTCCACAGGAGATTGAGGGGTCTTCCCCTCAAGGGCTTCAGACAGCCCCTTGTACTCAAGGCGCGGACGTGGGATGCGGCTGAGCCTGAAAAGCACGCTGGTGACGATGTAGCGGCCTTTGTTCTCAGGCTCCTTGAACATCGACATCCTGTAGGCATATCGGCACTCGGAGGCACTGAACTTGACTTTTTTCTTTTCCTGCAGGTCGTAGCACACTACCCCGGATATGATGTCCTTGACCTCAACCCCGTAGGCTCCGATGTTCTGCACGGCGGCAGCCCCGACTTCACCAGGGATGAGGGAGAGATTCTCCGCCCCCCATAGCCCGTGGCGGCAGGTCTCGGCCACGAAAGAGTCAAAGTTGACCCCGGCACCGACCATCACCGGCACGTCGTCGAACCCTACATCCACGTATTTGATGTACTCGATGTTGGAGTGCAGCACCGTCCCGGGGAAATCTCCCGTGAAAAGCAGGTTGCTTCCCTCCCCGATGTGCAGAAACGGCTTGGGGAGCTTCTCGAAATTGAGACCCTCGAGTTCCTTGACACTTTCGTATTCCACGAAGCACCCGCAGGACACCTTCATCCTGAAGGTGTTCAGTGCTCCGAGATCATAGTTGAGCTTTATTCTCACTGTTCCTTGTAAGTTGATTGGAGATGAAGTTCATCCATCTGGCTCTGGTCGATCTTGGATGGTGAGTCGATCATCACGTCGCGGCCCTGATTGTTCTTAGGGAAGGCGATGTAGTCGCGGATGGTCTCCTGCCCGCCGAAGAGTGCGCAGACTCGGTCGAAGCCGAAGGCAAGTCCCCCGTGAGGAGGGGCTCCGAACTTGAAGGCGTTGATGATGAAGCCGAACTTGTACTCGGCGTCCTCGCGGCTTATGCCCAGCACATCGAACATCCTGCTCTGCAGCTTGGCGTCGTGGATACGGATGGAGCCGCCGCCGAGTTCTGTGCCGTTGAGCACAAAATCGTATGCGTTGGCGCAAACCCTCTCAAGATCCTCTTTCTTGTCAGAGTAGAACCACTGCTCATGCTCCGGCTTCGGCGCGGTGAACGGGTGGTGCATGGCGTAGAAGCGTCCATCTTCCTCGCTCCATTCGAGAAGCGGGAAGTCCACTATCCAGAGCGGTGCGAACACCTTCGGATCTCTCAGGCCGAGACGGTTACCCATCTCGATTCGCAGCACTCCGAGCTGGGTCTGGGTCTTGCGCTTGGCTCCGCAGAGCACGAGGATGAGATCGCCCGGCTTTGCCTCGCAGACCTGAGCCACCTCATGGAGTTTCTCCGCGGAGAAGAACTTGTCCACGGATGACTTGATGCTGCCGTCGGAGTTGACCTTGATGTACACAAGTCCTTTTGCGCCGACCTGCGGGCGCTTCACCCACTCGGTAAGCTCGTCGAGCTGCTTGCGGGTGTATTCGGCACAGCCTTCGGCGGCGATGGCACCGATGTATTCCGAAGAGTCGAAGACGCTGAATCCCTGGTTCTTTACCAGCGGGGTGATGTCGTGGATCTTCATGCCGAAGCGGACATCCGGCTTGTCGGAGCCGTAGTTGTCCATGGCATCGTACCACCTCATGCGAGGAAGCGGATCTGGGATGTCCACGCCGAGGGCGTTCTTGAACATGCGGCGCATCATCCCCTCGAATGTGTTCAGCACATCCTCCTGCTCCACGAAGCTCATCTCGCAGTCTATCTGGGTGAACTCCGGCTGACGGTCAGCACGCAGATCTTCGTCGCGGAAACATCTCACAATCTGGAAGTAGCGGTCGTATCCGGCCACCATCAGGAGCTGCTTGAATGTCTGAGGGGACTGCGGAAGGGCGTAGAAAGTGCCAGGGTTCATACGGGACGGCACCACGAAGTCGCGGGCCCCCTCCGGGGTGGATTTGATGAGATATGGAGTCTCTATCTCCATGAATCCCTGTTCATCGAGGTAGGTGCGGATCTCCTGGGCGAGGCGATGGCGAAGCGCCAAGGCCCGCTGAAGAGGAGGACGGCGCAGGTCAAGATAGCGGTATTTGGCCCGCAGGTCCTCGCCTCCGTCGCTGTTCTCCTCGATGGTGAACGGCGGAGTCACGGACTTGTTGAGCACGTTGATGCTCTCCAGACGGATCTCTATGTCGCCGGTGGGCATCTTCGGGTTCTTGCTGGCGCGCTCCACCACTTCGCCCATGGCCTGTATCACATATTCGCGGCCAAGGCCGGCGGCGGCCTCCACCAGAGCCGGATCGGCATCAGTCTCCACTACAAGCTGCGTGATGCCGTAGCGGTCACGCAGGTCGATGAATGTCATTCCCCCCAGTTTGCGGGTCTTCTGCACCCAGCCTGCCAGGGTGACTTTCTTTCCTTTGTCGGAGAGCCTCAGCTCACCGCAAGTGTTGCTTCTGTACATATAGCGTTTTGTATTATATTCCAAAAGAGCAAAGATATAAAATTATCCCGGATATGCGTATACACAACTCCGCCGTACCCGGACAGGGCACGGCGAAGTGTTAAACTTGATGTGTCAATGTCTTAGAGCTTGTAGTACAATGACAGCACCCAGGCGAACATCCGTGGCGGCAGGATGGTCTTGGCAAAGACGGAGAGTCTCTGCAGGAAAGTGGCCACGATATAGTTGTATTTCGGGTTCTTCTTGCGGACTATCTCTGATATTTTCGCGGCGAGCACATCGGGCTTGAGCCCGGAAGTCTCATCGTGCTCTATGCTGGCCATGGACTTGGCGTAGGACTTGTAGACCTCGAAGGCCTCGGGATTGGCGACCGTGCTGCGGGTCGCGGTGAAGCCGGTGGAAAAGTCCCCAGGCTCGATGACCACTACCTTGATTCCGAACTCCTTTACTTCGAGTCTCAAAGCCTGGCAGTAGCCTTCTATCGCAAACTTGGAAGCCGAGTACAGCCCTTGATAAGGAAGACCGATAAGCCCACCTATCGAACTGATGCAGATGATCTTGCCTTCCCTCTGCCTGCGCATCACAGGGATCACGGAATGCAGGAAACGCACCATCCCCATCCAATTGACATCCATCTGTTTGCGGGCATCGTCAAGGGAGCTGAACTCCAGCGGGCCGCCGACTCCCATGCCGGCGTTGTTGATGAACACGTCGATCCTGCCCTCGGCCTCCACGACCCGGGAGACCGCCGCCTCCACCTGGGCATCATCGGAGGCGTCCGCCTTTATGTAGGTGACACCGGGAATCTGCGGCACATCACGTCTGTGCGTGCCGTAGACCTTGTGCCCGTCGGATGCGAGCCGCTCGGCCATCGCCTTGCCGAAGCCGGAGCTGATGCCTGTGATGAGGATGACCATGGCCGAGATGTTATTCTATGACACCGAGTTCCTTGAAGATCTTGGTAAGCTTCTCCACTGCCTCGTCCACCTGCTCGATGGTGTGCGTGGCCATGAGGGCGAAGCGGATGAGCACATCGCTCTCCGGCACTGCCGGTGCGATGACAGGGGTGATGAACACGCCCTGCTCATAAGCCATGCGTACGATCTTCATAGCCTTGATGGTATCGCGCACGAAGAGAGGTATGATAGGGGACTGGGTGTGGCCCGTATCGAAGCCGTTGTCCTTGAACGCTTTCTGCGCGTGGCGGGTCACCTTCCAGAGGTGTTCGCGCCTCTCCGGCTCGTTGATCATGATGTCGAGTGCCGTCGATGCGGCTGCCACGGCAGCCGGGGTCATGGATGCGCTGAATATCAGGGAGCGGGAGTTGTGCTTGAGGTAGTTAAGCACTTCCTTGTCGCCGGCGATGAATCCTCCCAGCGAACCGAAGCTCTTGGAGAATGTTCCCATTATAAGGTCAGTGTCAGCGGTGAGGCCGTAGTGGCTCGCGGTACCGGAGCCGTTCTCCCCGATCACTCCGAGTCCGTGGGCATCGTCCACCATCACGGAGGCGTTGTATTTCTTGCAGAGTTCCACGATCTGCGGAAGCGGGGCTATGTCTCCCTCCATGGAGTAGACTCCGTCCACGACGATGAGTTTGAGCGCGTCAGGCGGGGTGAGGGCAAGCTTTTTCTCGAGGACGGCCATGTCGTTGTGCGGGAACTTGCGGACTTCCGAGAAGCTCAGGCGGCTGCCGTCGATGATGCAGGCATGGTCAAGAGCATCGAGGAAAACGTATCCACCCTTGACTCCAAGGCAGCTGACCACCCCGAGGTTGACCTGGAAACCGGTGCTGTAGGTGACGGCCTCGTCCTTGCCGACAAACTTGGCGAGCTTGGCTTCAAGCTCCTCATGGATATCGAGTGTTCCGTTGAGGAAACGGCTGCCGGAGCAGCTGGTACCGTATTTGCGTATCGCCGCGATGGCGGCTTCCTTGAGACGTGGATCGTCTGAGAGTCCGAGGTATGAATTGGAGCCGAACATCAGGACTTTCTTGCCGTCGGCCATGGTGACGACCGGATCCTGACCTGAAGATATCGGGCGGTAGTACGGATAGATTCCTAGAGCTTTAACTTCTTGAGGGACTGTGTACTTAGCACAAATCTCATTCAGTATTTTCTTCATCTGGCTTAGATTTAATAAAGTAGTACAACGCTGCAAATATACAAATTTAATTTTATTCGCAACCTGCCACCGGGCGGGCAGGCGGGGGAGAGACGGACTGGCCATGGCAATCGGTTTGAGCACATCGCAGGTGGGAGCGGATTTCGGCATTTATGCTCCCACCTGAACGGGGCACATGCCCTGCGAGCCTCCCTGAGGCAGGTCGCTTTGGCAGGTAGGAGCCTTTTTCGGAGAATCCGCTCCCACCTATTCTCCGGTACAGAATCGTGACTCCTGCTGTACGGGAAACGACCTTCTCCCGTACGAAACGGCCCGCAAAGCAGCTTTGGTACGGGAAAGGCGGGGTCTGCCGTACGGAGAGGAGCTCTATCCTCCGGAGAAGGCCGAAAAATGCCCTTAGAGGCCATTCAGAGGGCTGACGCGAAATTTCAGTATAACGGGATGGATGATATTGTTGCTGAGACGCATCACTTTTCCAAAATAGCGATGCTGATTCTGTGAAAAGTTACTATCTTTATGTCCAGTTAGTAGACCGGCGGTTGCAAACCGCCATTATAAAAAACACAAATCAGTATGGAAAAGAAGTATTTAGGCTCTATTGCAGCGGCTTGTACAATTGCTGCTATGCTTGTGTCATGCACAAAAAAAGAAGAACCGGGGCTGGCAGTTCCGGAGATTGTCCAGAGTGAACAGATTTCAGACAATCCTGTCACTCTGTCTTTCTCATGGGCAGCAGTCGAGGGGGCCGACAGTTACGAATATGAGTTGGCGACTGTCGAAGACGAGACAAAATCAGTGCTCGCAGAGGGGAGTACCGAGAAGACCAGTTGGTCTGTAGCATCAAGCAATGATGTTCTTCTCTCTTTCAGCACCAGATATGTCTTTTCAGTCAAGGCGAAGTCTGCCCTTGCGGAATCGAATGTGGCCTCTTGTGAGGTGACTACATCAGCGGCTCCATTCAGCATGACCATCACAGACCTGTCGTATCGTGGAGCGACCTTCACCGTAGCCGCAGAGGATCCGTCATTGACATACATTACGGCACAGACCGAGTGGGAGAAGTTTGCAAAATACGGTTCGGACCTGGAATTCATCGAGGATTACGATTTCGGCTTCTATAAGAAGATTCCTCCTGTTTATATTCCTTGGTATGCAAAGATGGAAAGTGATCTGAAAAAAGGAGAATACTCCTGGACGACACGTATCCTGACTCCCGGGAAGAACTATGTCTTCTACGCATACGGGATCAAGATGCAGACAGACAACACCGCCTCTCCGGTACTTGTTTCAACCCCGCTGGTAAAGACCAGGTTCACGGCTCCGGAGTTCGAACCTACCAGCAGCACAACATTCCAGGTGGCATCCGTGAGCCAGACCATAGAGGGAGGCAAGGTCGTATCGACAATCAAGGTCACTCCATCAAGCAGCCGCGAGAAGTACCTTGTCGCATTCGCCGAGGATGAATATGTAAACAAGAACTACGACGGAAGCGACTTTGCTCTGATGATGGGCCGCATGGGCGACCTTGAGATAATGGGGACGGTGAAAAACTATAACTGGGGGGCTTCGGGCCTGCTTCATTCCGGTGAAATCACTATTGCCAACAATGCTACGGGCGTGAGCCTCGATGCCAACATAAATCCGGGGAAAAAGTACCATGCCATCGTCATCGGCGTGACGGACAGCGGTATCCAGACGACCGAGATCAAGCGCTTCGACATGACAGCACCGGCAGAATAAAAAACGCGTCACATGAAATCCGGACTTATCACTTTGCTGATGCTGCCCCTGCTTCTTGCCGCTTGTACGTCTGAAAAGCAGAACACCATAGAAATCACAACCCGGCAGGACCAACTCGTTCTGGGCAGCGAAAAAAACAGCCGTCTGGACATCACTTTCACGGCCACAGAATCATGGAAGGCAAGCGTGGATGTCGATTGGGCCACGGTGGTGCCCATGACAGGCCTGAGCGGAGAACAGACAATAAGTCTTGTGTCCAAGACATTCAACAACAGCGGTTCAGTCAGACAGGGAAGTCTCAATATCTCCACAATTACGGATCTCGAGGAACTTGTCTTCACGCAGGCTAAGGCCGATGTGGTGAATTTGGAGGACACAAAATATGTTGTAGGCACTGACGGGGGCCTGGTGAGCGTAAAGTTTTCATCCAACGTCCTTGGCTATAAGGTCTTGATGGTCTCCCAGTCCGCCAAGCCGACATGGATTACCGGTAAAAAAGACGCCAACACGCCGGAGGATGCCGGATCGGGCCCGGGCGATTCACTCCACGAGTACGAATACCAGTTCTCGGTCAGTCCTAATGATACTCACGAGACCCGCTCATGCTCGTTCTATATCAATATCGTCAATCCGGAGAATCACAATGAAGTCTACATCACATCCGCTCAGTTCTGTATAGAGCAGTCCGGTCTGCCGGTGGAGACTTCGGTCGATTATTCGCGCAACAATACTGTCAAATGCCTCCAGTCCCATACTGCCGGTCTGGGATTCCCTGTCGTTTTGATGGGAGACGGATTTGTCGATACCGAGCATGCTTCAGGACATTACGATGAAGTGATGAAGCAGACTATGGAGAATCTCTTTACGGAAGAGCCTGTCAAGTCCATGAGGGAATATTTCGATGTCTGGCAAGTGAACATGGTATCGGAGAACAATGCTTTCGGCTCTCAATACAAGACCGCGCTTGACTGTGTCATGCAAGGCGACGGAAGTTCGCGCATCATCGGCGACTTCGACAAGATAGTCGCGGCAGCGCAGAATGTGGAGGACATGCGTGATGAGAACCGCCTTCATGAGGCGCTGGTCATCGTGATACTCAATACGCCTCAACATGCCGGGACAACGAATTTCGGCATATCCTTCGACGGCGTGATGAGCAATTTCGCCATAGCCTACGTCCCGCTCATAGACAACGATCCGCAGGGAGAGGATTTCCGGTCGGTTCTGTGCCACGAATCTTTAGGACACGGGATAGCCAAATTGCTTGATGAATATGCCTATGAGTCGAACGACTCAAGTGTCCCGGTGAAATATGTCAACCAGTATAGTGCGCTGCAAGAATCTTATGGCTGGTGTGCCAATGTGTCTTTCTCTTCTTCCAAGGTGCTTTGGGAGCATCTTTTGAGTGACAGCCACTATCAGCAGACGGATGCCTTTGGAGAGAAACTTGGCGTTTATGAGGGGGCCTGCGGATATTTGCATGGCGCATGGCGTCCGACAGAGGACAGCATGATGTTCCACAATCGTCACGGGTTCAACGCTCCATCCCGAGAGGCTATCTACAAAAGGATCATGAGCGTAGCGATGGGAGCAGACTGGGAATACGAGTTGAGCCGTTTTCTGGAGTTCGATCAGGCGCATCTCCCTCAACCTTCATCCCGGGCGTCTGCCGCAGCTGAAGCGGATGCTTTCCGTTTCATGGTGATCGACCGGCCGCTGCTGTCGCTGCCCATGATAGGAAGAACGTCAGAAGGAGTTGCCAACTTTGCACGGTGATTAAGACAAAGACAGACATAGCGGTGATCGGGGCCGGGGCGGCAGGGTGCTTCTGTGCCATAGAGCTGAAGCGCTTGCACCCCGGTCTGTCGGTCTCCCTTTTCGAGGCCGGCAAGGTTCCCATGGCCAAACTCGCCCTCACCGGAGGGGGAAGGTGTAATCTCACGAACAGTTTCGCCGGGGTGCGCAACCTTTCTGAGGTCTACCCCAGAGGGGAGAGGCTGATGAAGCGGGCGCTCAAGGAGTTCAGTCCGGAGGATACGATGCGCTGGTTTGAAAGGGAGGGCGTCAAGCTGGTGGTGCAGGAAGACGGATGCGTGTTCCCGCAGAGCCAGGATGCGATGCAGATAGTGCGTGTCTTGGAGGGTTTAATCCATCGTTTGGGCATCGAACTTGAGTGTAACAAAAAAGTTATCGCCATCTCTCCGCTGTCTTGCGAAGGTGACCCGAAAAGTGGGTTTTGCATCGAATTTTCCGATGGGGCCATGGTCGAGGCCAACAAAATTGTTTTCACCATCGGAGGGTGCTCTGCTCTGTCCTTGGAAAAGATTCTGCCTCAAGGGATTGAGATCGTTCCGACAGTGCCGTCTCTGTATACTTTCAAGATTGCGGATGACGGGCTGCGCGCCCTTATGGGAGCGGTCGCGCCAAGGGTTTCTCTCACCATTTCCGGCACCTCTTTCCGGTCGGAAGGCATACTTCTGATTACGGATTGGGGTGTCAGCGGCCCGGCGACACTGCGGCTCTCCTCTTATGCGGCACGGTACCTCGCGGAGAGGGAATACAAGGCCGGACTTGTCGTGAATTGGCTCAGCATCAGTGAAACTCAGGCACGTGCAACTCTCGCCGGGCTTGCAACCGCGTCCCCCAATAAGTTCATCGCCAACACGCCGCCGGAGGGAATCCCGGAGCGGCTGTGGAAACATCTTGTACGCCGCTGCGGGCTGAGGGATGATCTCCGTTGGGCGGAGCTTGGCTCGAAGGGGTTCAACCGTCTCGTGGGCAGGCTCACGGCTGATGAATACAGGATAGACGGAAGAGCCCGGTTCAAGGAAGAGTTCGTCACATGCGGGGGCGTGGCCCTGTCCGGGATAGATCTTCAGACCCAACAGAGCAAGCTTTATCCGGGCTTGTATTTTGCAGGTGAAGTCCTTGATGTTGATGCCGTCACCGGGGGATTCAACCTGCAGGCCGCATGGTCCATGGGGTGGCGGGTGGCAAGGAAAACAGTTGCTTATGAAGAGAAGCTGTAGAACACTTTTACTTTGTCTGGCTGTGTGCGGTCTGGCCTTTTCATCATGTGTCAACAGAGACGTGTCAAAGCGTCTCAGTGATATCGAATCGTATATCTCGGATTGTCCAGACAGTGCCCTTATGACGCTTCGGAATATTGACACCACAAAACTCTATGGTGCCAAGCAGAAAGCGCACTATTCGCTGCTTATGTCCATGGCGCTTGCTAAAAACGATATAGACACCGCCGACCTGTCAGTCTCGACACCGGCCGCGAAATACTATTCTCGGCACGGCTCTAAATATGACAAGATGAGAACGGCGTTTTACCGTGGACAGCAACAGTATAATGGAAATCAGTATGACGATGCCGCCATATCATATCTCCGAGCTCTTGATTATGCTAAACGTCTTAAGGATCTTGAGTTCCAAGGGCTATCCTATGGTTCCATAGCCGAAGTCTATAGCGCAACATACAATTATTACGAAGCTCTTTCCTATCTCGACCAAGCCGAAAATTGTTTTCGCTCAAACGGAGACAGCAATAGACTGAATATCACAATCTGCAAAAAAGCGAGACAATTCGGTAACATGCACCTGTTTAATGAAACTGATTCATTATACGAATCATTGATTGCCGCTCCTGACATCTCGGAGCAATTGCGCCGGACAGCCCTTTCCTGCTATGCCCACAGTCTCGCGGCAAGGCAGGAGCATGACTACAAAAAAGCTGGCGAACTATACCGTGAGTTGATCGCACAAGGCAAGGGGCTTGACTCCTGGAGTGATTGGGGCGCGTATGCCTGCTGTCTCGAAGCTGCCGGGGACACGAAAAATGCCGACTCTATAATAAGGCAACTGGATAGATTCGGGGACGAAAATCTCAACTTCTGGAGAGCCAGAATTTTAGAGGAACGGGGACAATATAAAGAAGCTCTCGCTTGTCGCGATGCCATACTGTCAACTGCCACGATAAAAAAGGCATTCTCTCAATCCGCAGCCATAGGACTAAGAGACTATTACCATATTCAAGCCGAGTCCGTGGCAAAAGAATCAAGAATACAGAAGTTGCTGATATTGTTGGGCCTGATCACATTCCTCTTAGTTGGGTTGATAGCATGGTTTCTTTACAACAGGCAGCATAGGAAAGATCTTGAAGAACGGGAAAGACTGCTTGGTACCGCTGAAGCCGCTCGCCGCGATTTGTCCGAGTCCATCTTGCAACAGCGTGGAATCACAAATAGTCTCTCAAGTCTCAAAGCAGAATATATGAGAATTTACAGGACTCAATTCTCCCAACTCGCAGAACTGTACGAGCTTGTACGAGCGGCGGAGATACGAGCGGAAAAGAAGTCCTCCAGACCAGAGGAAGCGGTGTATAGTAAGATAAAGGGAATCCTTAAGGATATTAACTCTGATGAAGACGGGCAGATGAGGTTCGAAGCACAAATCAATTCTAAGATGGGGGATGCGATGGCGCATTTCCGAGAGGATTTCCCGAAGATGAATTTTGAGGACTACAAGTTCATCAGCTGTGTCTTCGCAGGCTTCGATGGCATCACGCTGGCTCAGATCTTTGGCTCCACACCAGCTTCCTTAAGGATGAAGAAGTCCAGATTTAAAAAGAAGATTGAAGATTCCGCCTGTCTCCGCAAGGACGAGTATTTGTGCCTATTCTGACCTCCCCTGTTACACTGAAATTTCGCGACCGCCCTCTGAAGCCATTCAGAGGGCGTTTTTCGACTCTTCTGTGTTATACTGGAAATTTGTATTCTAATAATCCTCCGCTGTAACTTTGCCTTGAAAACAATCCGAGTTTTATGAATAAAATATTTCATCTATTCTTTTTAGTCCTATTTGTTGCTCCTGCCGCTTTCAGTCAAGAGCCGATAGAGGAAGTAGTCATTACCCCACCGGTCAAAGAAAGCCCGGGGTTTAATGCGCCAGAGCTTATACCGATTCAAGTATACCTGTGCCAAGACCAGAAGATTCTGATCGTCCCACGAATGCCGCTCGGAGCAGCGACTGTTTGCTTGGAGAATCTTGCTACCGGGTCTTCGGACAACCATGTACTCATTCTCGATGAAGCTACAATTATACTCGCGCCATCGAATTCTGGAAGATACCGGATACTTTTGACTCTGCAAAACGGGCGTTCGTATCACGGAGAATTTGAGATAAACTAACCTTCTATCATATATAGTGAGAACAACAACATTCATTTTGCTCGTCATGGCGGTGCTCGCGCTGCTGGTATTGTGTCTCTGCGGATGCAGCAAGGACGAGTTCGGACCGGGACAAGGGAAACTGACCGTGGTCTTCACGCACCCTCAGGATAAAGACATGCCTGTCTGGATTCATCCCTACGGCGAGACCAGTTCCGCCATTCACTGCCCTTGTGTAAAAAGCAAGTATTCGACCTACAATTTTCAGAAAAATTAGATTCTGCATATT